>Ga0272449_1004575_pt1 | contig 11203 bp, 13 predicted proteins | sample YNPCB0241_FD_198679 | JGI IMG/M metagenome (GOLD analysis project Ga0272449, IMG submission 198679) | Hot spring sediment microbial communities from Yellowstone National Park, WY, United States - YNP-CB-024-1 | ecosystem: Environmental > Aquatic > Thermal springs > Hot (42-90C) > Sediment...
CAGTCCTTTACCTACACTGGAACTGATTCAGTCATCTACGACAGGGTTCCTCCAGAGATTCAATCAGTAAGACTCATTTCAAACTCTTTCTATATTGAATTCAGTGAAGAGATAGAGCAATCATCAGTTCAGGATTCAATTGAGCTTAAGACTTCATCAGGAACAATCTCAGGTGAGATGAACTTAGATAATTCAAAGACAATCAAATTCACACCCTCAATCTCCCTTTCAAGAAACTCTCAATACACAATCACTGTGAAAGGAACAGTGAAAGACCTCAGTGGAAAACCTCTCTCAGAACAATTCTCAAAATCCTTCCTCTACACTGGAGCAGACCTTCTAATCTTCCAGAAACCCGACCCCAATCAAAGGAAAGAGAGCTCTGTCGGAAACACAACCCTTTTTCAAGGCAGAGAATACGACCCAGAGACAGGGCTCTACTACTTCAGAGCCCGCTACTACCATCCAGAATTAGGAAGATTCCTCTCTGAAGATCCTCTCGGATACAAAGACTCTTTCAACTTATCTCAGGCATTTCTGCTCAACCCTTTGAATTTCTCAGACCCTTATGGAAAGAAAAACGATTGGGATATAGGTCCTTTTGCAAAAAGAAAAGAACCTTTCAAAAGAAGACCTACAGGACTTCCAGAACCTGAAGCAACAAAGAGTTTTTATTGGAAAAAAGCAAGCTTCTGGTGGAATCAGATACCCTCCTGGGATATAGGGTATTTTATGCTTCCAGAGAGTTTGAATAGACTTAAATTCAGCTCAGAGAAAGAGAGGATCACGGCAGGGTTGATGCTTTCACCTTTAGCCTCTGTGTTTATACTATCAGGAGGAGGGGGTTTAGCGACTGGGATGGGGATTCCTTTAGAGATTGTTAATGTCATGGAGATAGGAGGGATAGTCTCAGGGACAACAGGAACCATGAGTTCTCTGATAAAGAAAGAAGACCCATTGGCAGGAGCAGTTGTGGGGACTGGGATGGGAATGATTACAGCGAGAGCTGGATATTTTTATCCTAAAGCACCAGAGATACCAGTAGGATTAGTCTCAGCGGTTGCAGATATTGCTTCACAACTTGCAAAGAAAGGCAAGATAGAAGATCCTCTCTCACCTCTTTTTTCAGGTCTGATAGGAGCATCGACTCCGACGATAAAGGGAACATTGAAAAGTCTGTTTCCTAAGATGGATGAGGCAACATTGGAATTTATAAGTAAGAGCTTATCTGGTGCATCAAAGGTTGAGCAGGTAGTGATTACAGAAAACTTAAAAAAACAGCTTCAAGAACAGACCAAGCAAAGAAAGGATAAAACAGAAAGAAAATGAGAGAGGAGTTCAAAGCTTCGTTTGTATCGAAGTATGTTCTTGATTGGTGGGGGTTGCTTGTAGTATTATTTGTCCTTTGGATTGTTCTTTTTCGTTCTACTGTTTCCATTGGCTGGAGAATAGGCTATGCAGCTGTATTAATTTTTCTCTTAGGTAATGGGATAAGATGGATAATAAAGGATCACAAGGATTTATCCTATCGTGTAATAGTTACAGATGAATCTATAACAGGAGAGCTCTTCAATAAAAAAATGATTGAGATAAGATGGGATGAGATAGAGAGGATAGTTGAGGAAACAGCTATATTCACATCGATGTATTATATTTACCAAAGGGGTTCTGACAAGAAAATCTGGATCTCAGGACTTCACCTTCTCAATTTCTATCCATTAGAAGAAATCATCCATCAAAAAATAAAAGAACACAACATCCCCTACCAAAAGATAACTCGATGGATTTAAATCTTTTCTTTAATCTCAATTCAGTATCCCAATGGAAGGAGGATAGGGCTTCTCTATGATGGACTGAAAAGGGTAAAGGAGATAGAAGAAGGGGGGAAGAAGATTGCAAGCATCAACTACATAGGAACACAGAGGATATTGAAAAAAGAATATGGGAATGGTATAAAGGAGGAAAGGGAATATGATGGAGGAAGAAGGTTGAAGAAACAGATTTTTGGGAAGGCTGGGCAGATACTTCAAGAGCTTGAGAATGGATGGAATGGGATGGGTATGAAGATATTTGAAAGGAGGATGCCAGAGGGACTTTCAGATAACTACAGATATGACTCAGCATACAGGCTGATAGAGGCAAAGCTTGGGATGACTGATCCATCCAATCCGGGGAGTTTCAAGGAGAGGAAGGAATACATTTTAGACTTTTTAGACAACATAAGGAAGATTTTAGAGGAAGGAGGGAAGGTAGAAGAGATAAGGACAGAGGTAAACTCAATGAATCAATACACAAGATTTGGGGAGATTAGTCTAAGATATGACATGAGAGGGAATCTGATTGAGAAGGGAGGATTAACACTTAAGATTGTTTTTACTGTTTCCATATGATACACTAATACTGAGGTTATAAATGGCTAAGCGAAAAAAAATTATAGATGAAATTGTAGAAATTTTAAATGGGCTTTCAGAAGAAAAAATTATAGAGGTAAGAGATTTTATTGATTTAATAAAGAGAAAGGAGAATTCCTTAATTTTCGACAAGGCTAATATGGTTTCTTTAATGGGTTCAATAACACCAGAGGACATTGAAACCATGAAACTTGCAATTGACGAAGCTTGCGAAAAAATTGATTTGGATGAATGGTGAGTATCTTCTTGATACAAGCATAATTATAGCATTCTTAGGAGGGGAAAAAGAGGTTTATCAAAAAATGATTGAAGCAAATAAGCTATACACATCAGTTATTGTTTTGGGGGAACTTCTTTATGGGGCGTTAAACTCAAGCAAGCCTAAAGAGAACACCCAGAAAATATTAGAGTTTATAAAATTTTGTGAGGTTCTCGAAATAACCATGAGAACTGCTAAGAAATATGCTGAAGTGAAAACGAATTTAAGAAAGAAAGGGAGGCCAATTCCAGAAAATGATATATGGATTGCCTCAACTGCATTAGAGTGGGGTTTAAGAGTTATCTCCAGAGATGACCATTTTTTAGAAATTGATTCTTTAAATGTAGAGAGATGGTAGGTTTCGGATTAAATGAAAAATTAAAAAGATCTGGAGAAATCTCTCTTAAATTAGCAAGGAAGGTAGAATACGATCCCTATGGAGAACCTCGATTCCTCATACCAACAGGAGATCAAGAGAATCCCTACAGAATCCAATTCCAGAGCACAATCGGAAATGCCTATCTCTTTCAAGGAAGGGAGTATGACTATGAGACATCTCTTTACAACTTCAGGATGAGGTATTATGACCCAGAGCTCTGCCGATTCATCTCTCTTGACCCAGAAGGCTACAAAGACTCAATGAATCTCTACCAATCCTTCAACCAGAACCCAGTAAACTTCACCGACCCCTATGGCCTCCAATTCCGAGCAGGAGACACTCCTTATCTCACAAAGAAGGAAGAAGAGGAAGCTCTGAAGAAGATTGCCCTGAGCAAGGAAGAGAGGGAGAGGGTAAAGGAGGTAGAGAAGGGATGTTTTGAAGAATGGTTAAATTGTATTGTTAGGAATCTTCCAATTCCAGGATTACCGCCTCATGAAAGCCTATCAGAACTTCTGGTTATTGGAGGAGAAGCTTTGAAAGTGGAAGGTGAGAAGGTTGCATATGAGGTAGCGAGGAGAAGGGCTATGAGAAATGTAGAAAATGCATTAAAGAAATCTCTCAAAAAACAACCCCCTTACCAATTCTGGAGATTTAAGGAATATAGGACAATTTCAAAATGGTCAAAGGGAGCAGGAGGAGCGTTTGCTGCTGTTGGCATAAGTCTTCCCATTGTAAGTTGTTTTATCGAATACATAGATTGTCATTTTTCAATAATTCCAAATGATTCTTTTCTGAACGAGCTATTGGATCTTTTTATAGAAAGATAATATGGAAAAACATAAAGACAAGGAAATATCGAATGTAATCTTTTTTATATTTATTATACTTCTGACTTTATTTTCAATGGTATCAGTTGGTATATTGGTATGGCTATTTCCTAATTATCCATGGAAAGATTTAGGTCGTCTAACCGTTTATGGGATTGCATCTCTTGGAGTAATGGTATATTTAATATTGACTGTGTTAAAAGAATTCCAAAAAAGGATGATATTTCTGCAGATCATTACTGGAGTTGTTCTTCTAATACTCTATTACGCAATCCTTGCAATTCTGATTAGATCAAAGATTTTGAAACTTCCTCCTAATACATGGGCTTATGTAGGAGTATATTTTATATTTTGTCTTTTCATCCTATACCCTGCCCTTCGAATTGAGTATGAATTTCTGATAAAAAGGTATCTGATAAAGAAAAAGAAGAAATCAGATAGAGCTAAAGCTGGACAAAAGAGAAATGAGGAAGAGCAGAAAGAAGATGGTTCCAATAATTCAAATCTATGATTAAAATGACCATTTTCAAGTATTCCAGAATTTATGTTATACTTATAAAGCAGGTGAAGAAATGAAGAAAACAAATCAACTCGATGAAATAAGGATTATTGAGAAGAGGATGAAGCTTCTTATTGGTGCTCGTTTCAGAGACAAAAAAAGAATTCTTGATGCTATAAAGAAACAGGACGCTCTTTGCAAAAAGTATGAGGGGAAAGCTTCTGAATGGAGTTCAGTCGAAATAATTAGAAGTTTCAGAGATAGCAGATGTTTGTCTTAGATGCATCCGTTGTAGCTAAATGGTTTAAGATCGAGGAAGATAGAGACAAAGCTCTTAAAATAAGAGAGGAATTTGTAAATGGGCGTTGTGATATTGTTGTTCCTGAATTACTTTTGATTGAGCTATCTAACCTTTTCAGATACAGTAAAGTTTTTCAATTGGAAGACATAGAGCAGGCTTTAGAAAGCCTAAGAGATTTGGAGATTAATATAGTTGTCCCTACTTTTGAAATTATTATAGAAGCAACAAGGCTATCGTTTCAATACGAGATCAGTGTATATGATGGGCTTTATATAGCTACTGCTGGTTATATTGGTTACAGGTTTATAACTGCTGATGAGAAGCTCTATAGAAAAGTAAAAGAGATAGGGTTTATTGAGCTTTTGAAGGATATAAAACTTTAAAGGCGTCTTCTAATCAAGATTAGAGTCCCAAATTTGAATACGATGGGAACAAGAATCCAGTAGCATTCACAAATCCAAAGGGAGCAAAGACCCAGTTCCTATACGATGGATACGACAGATTCTCAGGAATTATAGATCCCCTTGGAAACAGAAGGGAGGAGATAAAGGAAGGAGGAATTCTCACTATCCTTGAAAAGGACATGTTCGGAAACATTCTAAGAAAATCAACAATCATCAAAGACCCTCTTGGAAGAATAAAAGAAAGAAGGCTAATCTTAAAAACCCCTCAAGGAGAAAAGGAAATCACATTCAAATACTCCTATGATTTAAAAAACAGAAGAATCATAGCAGAAGACCCTGAAGGGAGGAAAAAGAGCTATCTTTATGACAGTGGAGGAAGAATAATCAAAGAGGAGAATCCCGATGGCTCATCAATTGAGTATTTTTACGATGGGATTGGAAATCTTACTAAAATTTTAGAGAATGAAAAAGCACCTGATGGAAGTATAAGGAGTTATCAGACCCAGTATATCTATGAAGGGAAGAGGCTAAAGAAGATAATAGACCCAGCAGGGAATCAAACCCAGCTCTTCTACGATGGGAGGGGGAATCTCTCAGGAGTGATTGATGCAGAGGGAGGGAAGGTCTCCTATGAGTATGATGGTCTTGGAAGGAAGGTGAAGGAAGAGAGGTATTTGGAGGATGGAAGGGTAGAAAGGATAGAGATGGGATATGACATCTCAGGGAATCTTATATCAATAAAGGACGGAAATGGTAATGAGACGAGATATGAGTATGATGGGCTTGGGAGACTGATAAAGACAATCTATCCAGATGGGAGATTTTATGAGATAAGCTACGATGAGATGAGTAATCCAGTTCAGATAAAAGACCCGAATGGGACAACTGTAACGAATCAGTATGATCTTTTGAATCGACTCATAAGAAGGGAAATACAGAGGGGTGAAGGAGTAGAAGGGGCAACCTTTGAAGAGTATGAGTATGATTCTCTTGGAAGGGTAGTGAAAGCGAAGGATGATGACTCAGAGGTTTTGCTATCCTATGATGAGCTTGGGAGGATAATCTCAGAGATTCAGAATGGGAAGTTGATTCAATACAGCTATGATGGGGTTGGGAATCTTCTGAAAGTGAGATATCCGAATCAGAGGATAGTTGAGAGGGAGTTTGATGTTTTAAACAGGCTCACATCAATCAAGGAAAATGGAAGCTCTCTGATAACATTTACCTATCAAGGATTAGCTCAGACTGGAAGGAACTATCGAAATGGAGTCTCAATGTTTTCACAACTGGACATTGGAAGAAGGATAGAAAATATGGTATATAGTAAGGAAGGGAACTTAGTGATGGGATATGGGTATGAATGGAACAGAGTTGGGATGAGGATGACTGAGGAGAGGATACACAGAGGGAAGCTTGATAGATTCAGTTATGATTGGAAGATGAGATTAATTAATGCAAAACTTGGGATTGAAAAGAACAATCCTGATGTTTTTGAGAAACAACTGAGCTATCTACTCGACCTGGTTGACAACATCAGGAGGATCACAGAGACAAAGGATTCAACCACAACGACAATTGAGACAACCATCAACAACCGCAATCAGTATACCAAGTTTGGAAATCTAAATCTAAGCTATGATTCAAACGGCAATCTAAAGCAGAAAGGGAATAAGAATTTTACTTACGATTATAAGAACCAGCTTGTAAAAGTTCAAGATCCAGATAAGACCGTTGAATTCCGATATGACCCCTTTGGAAGAAGAATCCAGAAGAAAGCGACAACAAACAATCAATCACAAACAACAAACTATTACTACGAAGGCTACAGAGTTATTGAAGAGCGGGATGGTTCAGACAACCTCAAAAAGCAATACATCTATGGAAGTGGAATTGATGAGCTTTTAAGAATGGACATCTACGAAAATCAAACACCAACTCCTTACTACTTCCATCACAACCTAATCGGCTCAATCACTGGAATAACCGACGAAAACGGAAATTTAATCGAGCTAATTGAATACGACCCCTACGGAAAACCCTACTTCCTGAAACCAACTGGCAACCCACAAAATCCCTACGAACCCTCAGAATCAAGCTTAATCGGAAACACAACCCTCTTTCAAGGCAGAGAATACGACCCAGAAATAGGACTTTACTACTTCAGAGCACGATATTATGACCCCGAACTCGGAAGGTTCTTACAACCCGACCCCATGGGTTACATTGACTCCATGAACCTCTATCAGGCTTTCAACCAGAATCCAGTTAATTTCATAGATCCGTTCGGGAAAGTTAAGGTTATTCCTAAAATAACAATCCATGAGGTAAGTTCAGAGGAAATTGCAAGGGCAACGAGAGGGTGGACAAGAGGGGGGTATTTTGAGCCAGCAAAATTTGATGTTAACTATTCAATCGAAGAAATTGACGGTTTATTTACTCCTCGAGTTACAATTTATGTTGAAATGAATATTTATATACCGAAAGAAGGAGATCCCATCTATGGTTTGAAAGGAGCAATGGGACTTCCAAAGTCTCCGAAAGAAGCTCTTGAGCATGAATTAGGTCATGCTTTGATAGGTTTCTTGGAAGTAAGCGAGGTATACAGAGATGCGATGCTAATAGAGTCGATTCAAACAAAACATAAGTTCGTAGCAGAGACAGCTATAATTTTAGCTAAGATTAAGAAATTGGAACATGGTATAAGATATATTATAACCCAGAAATTTTATGATTTCTTTGGATTTAAATTAATAGAGTTAAAGGAAGGAGAAAAACGATGAAAAAGAGGGGAAACAGAAAAGGAGAAAAAGGAAAGATTTCTATATGTTGTGTAGGATGGATCATTGTATTCTTAGTTTTAGTTATATTCTATTCCTACAAATTTTACCAGTTTCATTACAGAGTAATTGTATTTGAAAATAAAATTAAAATTGGAATGCATGCAGCTGAAGTTGAATACTTATTAGGACCCCCTTCACGCTCATTTAGTTTATGGGGAATACAAGATTCCATCACAAAGGAAATCAATCCTAACAAAAAGTATAATAGATATGTCTATAAAGGCTTTTTTTTCCTTCGAGACGATTTAATTCTATATTTTGAGTCTGACACCGAACGTCTTGTTTATAAAGATAGGTTTATTGTTATGCCTATTGAGCGTTAATAATCTCAGAGATTCAGAATGGGAAGGTTATTCAATACAGCTATGATGGGGTTGGGAATCTTCTGAAAGTGAGATATCCGAATCAGAGGGTAGTAGAGAGAGAGTTTGATGTTTTGAACAGGCTCACATCAATAAAGGAAAATGGAAGCTCTCTGATAACATTTGCCTATCAAGGATTAGCTCAGACTGGAAGGAACTACAGAAATGGAATCTCAATGTTTTCACAACTTGACATTGGAAGAAGGATAGAAAATATGGTATATAGTAAGGAAGGGAACTTAGTGATGGGATATGGGTATGAATGGAACAGAGTTGGGATGAGAATGACTGAAGAAAGGATACACAGAGGGAAGCTTGATAGATTCAGTTATGATTGGAAGATGAGATTGAAGGAGGCAAAGATAGGAGCAGAAAAGAACAATTCTGAGAATTTCGAAAAGCAACTAAGCTATGTGCTTGATTTGGTTGATAACATTCGAAGGATCACAGAGACAAAGGATTCAACCACAACGACAATTGAGACAACCATCAACAACCGCAATCAGTATACTAAGTTTGGAAATCTAAATCTAAGCTATGATTCAAACGGCAATCTAAAGCAGAAAGGAGAAATTTTAATTCGGAAGAGATAATATCAGTTTTGGAAGAAGCATTCGGAAAGTGGAAAAGCTTGAATACTGAACCTCCTCATTTTCCAGATACAGAGGTCAAAGGAAAAGGGGCAATTAATTTAATCATGAGAGAAAATGCTAACCAAACAAAAATAAGAATGGGGCATATAAGTTTTAAACTAAATAGAGATAATCCTTACAATAAAGAATATGTAGCTCTGTTAGTATTAGACCAATTGTTAGGAGGGCAGGCATTTACATCTCGACTTAAAAAAAAGATTCGTTCAGAATTGGGACTTTCCTATAACGTCTTTTCCATGTTTTGGACATCTTGCTACTATCCAGGTTTATTTGTTGTTTCAGCATCCACAAGAAGTGATACTACCATAAAAACCATTCAATGTATTTTGGAAGAGTTAAGAAAAATAAGGGAAGAACCAATTCAAGAAAAGGAAATAGAGCATGTGAAAAATTTTTTAATAAATTCATACATGTCACGGATTGATTCTCCAGAAAAGATAATAGCTCGTCTTTTATATTACGAATATGAAGGTCTCCCCTTGGATTACTTCCAATTTATTTTCAAAACTCTTCCAAGTATTAAAGCCAATGATATCCGGGAAGTAGCGAGGAAATATATTGACATCGACTCCCTCTGTATATTGGTAATTGGAAATCCCCGTAATTTTGACAAACCATTATCTACCCTTGGGAAGGTTAATATTTTAGATAAATAGTATATAATAAATTGAGTCGTGCGGTGCTATGTCAAAAGGTGAATGAAAGATGAGTTCAAGAGTCATTGGTTTCCTCTCCAGAAGAGCCTTCAGGTCTAAAGATTTTCCCTTCTTTGAGAAGGTTAAACACGAGTCTGATGAACTTCCTTGCAGTAAGAACAAGTGCCCTCTTGTGGTGATTGCTCCTGGATTCTTTGTATTTCTTCCAGTAATAATTGGAGAATTGGGGAACATTCCTCCTCACAGAATTCGCTGCCTCACAGATATAATACCTGAGATACTTGTTGGCACTCTTTATCATCCTTCTCTCCTCACCTTCAAATCCTCCACTCTGAAATCTTCCCCATACAAGCCCTGCAAGCTTTGCTATCTGGTCATCCCTTTCAAACCTTCCAATATCTCCTATCTCGGCAATTATCCCCGAAGAAAGAATCTCTCCTATTCCAGGAACAGTTACAAGAGTGTTAGGGAAAGCTTTCATCTCCTCCCTTATTGCCTTGGAAACCTCTTTGAGGCTCTCTTTGAGAGCTCTTATGTTTCTTATGCTGTTGATAAGGACAAAATGAACAGATCTTGCAAGCTCAGCTCTTATACGGAAGGATTCCCTTGTAAGATATTTGATAGTCTCTGCAATCTTTTCAGGCTCTCTGAATCTTCCTTTTCCATTCCTTGTAAGAAAGACCACAATCTCCTCAACACTCTTCTCAGCTATCTCCTCAGGAGAGAGTTCCTCAATGAGGGCGAGGGATGTTTTAGAGGAGATTTTAAGAGGTTTTTGGCTGGCGAACTCAGAGAGATAGAGGAAGAGGTTAGAGAGGAGGAAGTTAACCTCTCTGACAATTGCATTGACCAGATGGACTCTGAAGCGTGTAAGAGACCTGAGGGGAGCAAAGGGGTCGGAGGGATTATGGGGAGGAGGGAGGTTTTTACCCATACGGAGGAATTCAGCAATGATGATGGGGTCGGATTTGTCGGTTTTATGGATTTCATGGACTGCCTTTCTGAATCTGTTAATTCTGAGAGGATTAACCCTTCTAACAGAAACTTTATGATTTTGAAGCTGCGGGCAGCTGGAGAAGAAATTGGCGAGGTGGAAGTCATAGAAGGAAGTGGACTCTGTTCCGATGGAGATTTCAGAAGAAGTTCCCTCTGGGATTATGGAAAGGAGGGAGGAGAGGGCAGAAGAGGCTCCCTGAGGAGAATTTTTGAAAGTTTTTGTCTTGAGGATTACTTTTCCTTCCCCATCGATACAAGCCATAGAGAAGGACTTAGAGGATACATCCAGACCGACGAAGATTTTGTTCATAGAATCACTCCTTTCATCAGGGAGGAAGGGGGCTTTGACTGCTCAGTCCGAAGGCTACCTTGCGGAATTAGCGGACATTCCTTGGAAAGGGAGCCGCAGCGTGCGGTAAGTCTCTTTGGACTGAGCAGAGGCTCGCACACTCTCAAAAGCGGACAAAGTCGCAAGGAGGTGGAGCATATTCCTCCCTCATCCCTGAACATAAGGGATAAAGATAACAAAGCCCCCTTCAAGGAGTCAAGGGAGAGGGTGAGCCCCTCACCCTCTTCTCTTTCTATAGATAGATATAAATACATAGATATAGTA
>Ga0272449_1004576_pt1 | contig 11199 bp, 7 predicted proteins | sample YNPCB0241_FD_198679 | JGI IMG/M metagenome (GOLD analysis project Ga0272449, IMG submission 198679) | Hot spring sediment microbial communities from Yellowstone National Park, WY, United States - YNP-CB-024-1 | ecosystem: Environmental > Aquatic > Thermal springs > Hot (42-90C) > Sediment...
TTATCAGAAGAATTATTAGTTCAAATATCCAAATATCAAGAAGAAACAATGTTTATACGTGAAAATATTGTCGACAAACAAAGAGTTCTATCAAATATACTTAAAAGTGATATATTTCCAAGCGAACTTCACGATAGAATTAGAATTATGTTAAAAGATATTGGTTCTTTATTAGATTACACTACTTTTAGTTTTCAACGTTTAGATTATTTGCAAAATACTATTCTTGGTTTAATTAATGTTGAACAAAATAAAATTATAAAAATATTTACCGTGGTTACTGTGATATTTATGCCGCCTACTTTAATAGCTAGTATATATGGTATGAATTTTCATTTTTTTCCTGAATTAAACTGGAAATACGGTTATCCTTTTTCTTTAATGTTAATGGTTTTGTCGGCTACTATAACAATTCTGATTTTCCGAAGAAAAAAATGGCTGTGAATTGTTAACATTTGGTAAACTATTGAAAACATTTATTTGAAATAAACAAAGCTTATAATATAATTCTTTACTTTGACTTGAAAAAATATTGTTTAGTTAAAATTAAGAATGAATGTATAAATTCTACTCTTTAAAAAGTTTATTGTAAGCTTTTTTAGCCATTTGAAAAGCAAACCACGACATAATAGGTGCTACAAAGACATCAATTGTATAATGGGCATGTTGAATTAATACTAAACTTGCAATTGACACTGAAAAAAACAAAAATATCCACTTTAAAATTTTATTTTTTACTACAAGGAAAAACATAAACGCTGTGGCTGTGTGGCCAGAAAAAAATAAATCTTTTAAATTAACATTGCCCGAATAAAAAGTACTTTCAAGCAAAAAATCTCTCAATGGCACAATATTGTATGGAGGTTCGAGTGGGGTTAAATACATACACGTTATCCTTAACCATAACATCAAGATGTAAGTGATGGCAGTTATTATAGTTAGTTGGGGTTTTCTAATAACATAAATAATTCCTATTATTGAAGATAAGTAGGTAAGTATAAACAAAGGTTTTGAAACATCATAAGCTTTAATAAGATTGAGAAAAGGGTCGTTTAAAACCACTCCTTTTCTTGTTTCAACATATTGTAAGGCGTTATAAATAGAAAATAATGTAAATAGAAATAAAATTGCGAGTGCAATAATTAAAGCAGTGTTTTTTTTAAAAAATTCTTTCCATGACATTATTTTAAAATTTTCAGCATTTTAGCAGCCTTTACGCATTTTTCAACAGCTTCGTCTATATGATGTTTCTTATGTGTAGCCATTATAGAAAATCTTATTAAGCTATCTTCTGGCCTAACGGCAGGACTAATAACTGGATTAACAAATACACCCTCGTCTGCTAATTTTTGAGTAAACATAAAAGTAAGACGATCGTTACGTATGTATAGTGGTATTATAGGGGTTTGGCTATTACCTATGTCAAAACCAGCTTCTTTTAACTTTTTTTTAGCATAATTTGTGTTTTCCCATAATTTTTCAATAAGTTCGGGCTCATCATAAATAACATTAATAGCTTCAATAACGCTAGCAGCCGAAGCAGGAGTAAGACTTGCACTAAATATCAACGAACGAGCGTTATGTTTTAAATAATTTATAACTTCTTTAGAGCCTGCAATGAATCCTCCCACAGTAGCAAGCGATTTACTGAATGTGCCCATTATTAATTCAACTTTTCCATCGAGCCCAAAGTGATTTATAGTTCCTGAGCCATTTTTACCAAGAACACCTAAACCATGAGCATCGTCAACCATTACAGATGCATTGTATTTTTCGGCTATGGCAACTATTTCTGGAAGTGGGGCTATATCACCTTCCATGCTAAAAACACCTTCTGTAATTATTAATTTTATTCTGTTGTCTGGTAATCCTTTTAAAATATATTCAAGCGATTCTACATTATTATGTTTATATTTTAAAACTTTAGAAAAACTAAGTCTGGTTCCTTCTATTATTGAAGCATGAGATGAGTCATCTATAATAATATAATCGTGACGCCCAGTAATTGAAGAAATAACGCCTTGATTTGTGAGAAAACCTGTACTAAATACAAGTGCTTCTTCCATATTAACAAACTTGGCAAGTTTTTTTTCCAATTCTATATGTAAATCAAGAGTTCCATTCAAAAAGCGAGAACCTGCACAACCTGTACCGTATTTTTCAATAGCTTTTATTGCTGCTTGTTTTACTCGTGGGTGACTTGTTAAGCCAAGATAACTATTCGAACCAAACATCAACATTCGCCTACCCTTGTAAATGACCTCAGGATCTTGCCCAGATTCTATCACTTTAAAATAAGGATAGATCCCAGCCTTCATAACTTCCTGAGGAGAAGTATAAGATGCCATTTTACGATTTAATAAACTATTTTTCATATAAGGCTATTTAAAAACAAAAAGCAAAGATATAATAAATAAATAATATTTTCCTAACTTTTATAAAAAGTTTTGATAACATACTTGTCGATAATTAATTAAACTTTTTGATAATTAAGCAATCTAATTATTGAAATTTTTAAATTTTTAGATTATGAGATTTATTATTTTAATTTTCTTACTTCAAATTTTAAATCATTCTTTTTCCCAAGAAAGGCCAAATTTTCAGAATATTGACTGCGAAGTTTTGGGCAAAGTATTAGATGATGTTTCAAAAAAGCCAATGCAATATGCTAATGTAACTCTATTTAGAATGAAAGATTCTACTTTGGCAGGTGGAACTATTACAGATGAAAAGGGATATTTTAAGCTGGAAAAATTAAGACCTGGGTTTTATAAAATTAAGATAGATTTTATAGGGTATGAAAGATATACTAATACAATAAAACTTACTCCTCAATCGCCATCTCAAAATATTGGGATAATATTATTAAAGCCTTCTGTAACACAATTAAGTGAGGTTCAAGTAACTAGTGAAAAGCCACAAATAGAATATCAGCTCGACAAAAAGGTAATTAATGTTGATAAAAACATTGTTAATTCGGGTGGAAATGCTATAGATGTTTTACGAAACACGCCATCAATTGAAGTAGATATGGATGGTAATGTTTTATTGAGAGGCAGTTCAAATGTTACAATTTTAATTGATGGGAAACCGTCAACTTTTAACAGTGAAAACAAGTCATTAATTCTTGAACAGATTCCTGCAAGCGAAATAGAAAAAATTGAAATAATAACTAATCCTTCTGCTAAATACGATCCCGAAGGTATGGCAGGTATTTTAAACATAATTACCAAAAAGGAAAAACGACAGGGCATAAATGGAATTTTAAGTTTAAATTATGGTACTTTAAAGAAATACGGACTGAATGTTGGAGTTAATCGCAGAATTAACAAATTAAATACGTTTTTTAATTACGATATTCGATACGATGACCGAAAAGGCTATAGAAATCATGATAGATGGTTTTATAACAGTGATACATTATTGTATTACACTATAATACGTTCATATAGAAATAATAATAACAAATCTCAAAATTTTAAAGCTGGTATAGATTATAATTTATCTAATAATCAAACTATTACTTTATCAACAAATTTCAGAATAGGGGAAAGAATTGGCAATGATAGTTCAAATAACAAAGTTATTAATTATAATTCTCAGTACAAACAATTATACAATAGGTACGAAAAATCGGCCAATCCGAACAAAAATATCGACATATCGATGAATTATAGAAAAAGGTTTGATGTTCCTTCTAAAGAATTAACTGTTGATGCTTACTTTTCATCAGGGAATTTTAATGATGATGAAAATTATACACAATCAAATACTATTCCTGCTGTAATAACACCCGACCAAAAATCAATAAGAAACAATAAATTAAGAAATATCACTATTCAAAGCGATTATACACAAACTTTGGGAGAGAAAACAAAAATAGATGCTGGTTTTAAAACAATGATAAGAACTACAGATGAAAATTACAACTTTTATAATTTCGATACACTTTCTAATGATTTTATAAATGACAACAATCAATCGAACAGATTCTTATACACCGACCAAGTTTATGCTTTATATTCGTTATTTTCTCATGAATGGAACAAAATTAGTGCACAAGTTGGATTAAGAGCAGAAGAGACTTTTCAACACGGTGATCAAAAAACAACAGGTTATAAGTTCAGAAAGGATTATTTTAATTTGTTCCCAAGTTTTCACGTAAGTTATAATCTATCAAATGGAAATAAGTTGCAAACAAGCTATAGTAGACGCATAAATCGCCCGGAACCTTTTTCCTTGAACCCTTTTATTGATAAAAGCAATCCGCTGACCTGGCATTCTGGTAATCCTGATTTAAAACCTGAATATATAAATTCATACGAAATAAGTTATTTAAAAGACTGGAAAAAAATTTCGATAAATACTGATTTATTTTATAAATGGACAGATCAGGTAATTAATAGATATAGAAAAATAGATACAAGTGGTATTGTAACTGTTTATCCTTTAAATATTGATAAAGCAGAATCGTATGGTGTAGAATTTAATGTAAGTTCAAACCCTGTGAAGATTTTAAGGGTTATAGCGTCTTTTTCATATTATAAAACTTCTGTTATTGGTAGTACAAGCCAAAACGATTTAACGAATTCTGTTTATTCCTATAATTCTAAGTTAAATGCTTTTTTAATGTTGCCTAAAAATTTATCAATTCAGGTAAATTCAGTTTTTAATGGTCCGTCGGTAATGGCTCAAGCTACGAGAACTGCTTTTTATACAGTAGATGCTGGGCTAAAAAAGGAATTTTTCGACAGAAAAGCTTCATTGTCAATACGCTTAAGTGATATCTTCAATACAATGAAATTCAAAGTCAAAACCGATGACCCAAGCATGAAAGCTATAATGGAATTTAAAAGAGAAACAAGAATACTATATATAACATTTACTTACAAAATTAATGAAGGAGTAAAGCAAAAAGAACGATTAAAAGAAGAAATGAATCAAATGGAAATGGATTTTGGTGAGTAAAAATTTTGTTTTTTAAAAAATTAATTATAATTTGCAAAAAAATTTAAAGCTTATGAGAACAACTGTATTTTTATTAGTTATTACCTTGTTTTTAGGTTTAAGTTTAAAAGCTAAAAATTATCCGTCGGAGATGGATAGTTTAAAACTTGCTTTAAGTAAAATTGAGAAAGAAATTGAAACAATTAAGAAAACAACATTTGAAGGGGACATAGATGAGCCTTATAATATTGAAAAAACTTATAAGGTTATTAAAAAAGATATGAACAATAAGGCATGTTGTGGTGCTATTGTTAGAACTTTGCCTTTATCGAACAAGTTATTAGTTCTTAGCCCATTGTTTCTAACAATAATTGTGCTATTGATTTTCTTAATAATACTAAAACGTTCGGGTTACAGTTTAACTCAAGCTTTATCTACTAAAAAAAGCAGTCCTGATGGAGAAACAAAGCATTATGCTTCGGCAAGTAAATTTTTGGCATTTATTAGTATAATAATAGGACTTATTTTAGCTGTATTTTTCTTTACATTTTACTTTTATTTAGTTTTTAAACACATGCGAATACCTAACTTTATAGGTTTATGGCCTATTGTTGTTATTATTGCTCTTGGTATCACTCCGTACTTAATACAAACAATTTTTAGAATTAATAAAGACTAATAATCAATAAATTTTTGACTTTTTATTCAGAAATTTTTTTCGTTTTGCAACAAAAATATCGATTTGGAATATATCATTAATTGTGCAGAAGAAAATGTTTTATTTGTTTCAATAATTCTTTTATGAAATTCAATAAAACCTCTTTATTATTAGGATTGTTTTTTTTAGTCTTAGCTACATTAGCTTTTTTTTTGTGGAAGGTAATTGCATACATCATTATAGCAGGAGTTATTTCTCTTATTTTAAATCCGATCAATTTATTATTGAAAAAGATTCACATAAAAAACAAAACAATTCCTGCTTCTCTTAGAGCTGCTTTTTTACTTTTATTTTTCTGGTTTACAATTTTTGCTATTTTTTACTTTATTTTTCCAATATTAATTAAAGAAATTTACAAACTTGCTTCGATAAATCCCGAAGTCTTGAATGCTAAAATATCTGCTCATATAGAATCAATTAGAAAATTTTTTTACTCATTAGGCTTACTTACCAGTAAACATTCTAATATTTCAACAATTATAGCGGAAAAAATTCTTAATGTTTTTAATATCACAAGTATACAAAATCTTTTTGCCAATATATTTTCGTTTACAATTGAACTTGTTGTCTCGGTATTTGTTATAACTTTTATCTCTTTCTTTTTTTTAAAAGATGATAAATTATTTTATCGGACAATTCTATTGTTCGTCCCTGTTAGTTATCAAACAGAGGTTAAGCACGTTTTGATTTGTATAAGCAATATGTTGATGAAATATTTTAGTGGTGTGGTGACTGATATGATAATAATTTTTATTTTAGTAAGTACAGGTATGTTAATTGTTGGTTGCGATTTCAATACTTCTATTACTTTAGGTATTGTATCTGCTTTGTTTAATGTTGTTCCTTATGTTGGTCCGATTATATCATTTACTTTTGGTATGTTGACGTGTTTTCTTACAAACATTGATTACGATTTATCGACATATATTTTACCAAAAATGCTATATATGGCTATTGTGTATCTTAGTGTTAATATTTTAGATGCTTCATTAATACAACCTTATGTATATTCGAATGCAATTAAAGCTCATCCTTTAGAGATTTTTCTGATAATTATTTCGGCTGGTTTACTTGCAGGTATTATTGGAATGATGCTAGCAATACCTTCATACATGGCTTTAAGAATTATTGCCAAAGAGTTCTTTTACCAGTTTTACTTTGTAAAAAACATTACCAAAAATTTAGATGAATAATTAAGAACATAAATGTTTTTTTAAAAAAATGGATTTTTTAGAATTCAACGATATTGCGAATTTTGTGAGACTTTTCTTAAATTAGTGAAAATTATACAAAAAACCTAACACCTATAATTAGTTGGTCATCGATTTGTTCGTATTGGTCGCCTCGCCATCTTTTGGCTTCTTCGTCTATTAATTTTTCTTGTTCTTCCATTGGTAATTTATGTATACTTAAAAGGAATTCTTTAAATCTTTTGTACATGTATTTTTTACCATTTTCTCCTCCAAACTGGTCGGCAAAACCATCTGAAAATAGGTAAATAATATCTTCGTTTAAAACGTCAATTTCAACTCTTGAAAATGGCGCATCTTTTCTTTCATATAAACCAACAGGCATTTTATCGGCTTTATATTCTATAAGTTCGTTATTTCTTATTAAATACATTGGATTATTAGCACCAGAAAATTCAAGCTTTTTATTAAGGTAATCGTAAGCAATAAAAGCAATATCCATTCCGTCTTTTGTTTCGGTATGTTTACCTTCGGGATTTAAGGAGTGAATTATTCCTTCTCTAAGTTCATTTAACACAATATCTGTATGATTTACTTCAGGTTTTGTGACAATTTCATTAAGCAAACTTGAGCCTAACATACTCATAAATGCTCCGGGTACACCGTGGCCTGTACAATCGGCAGCAGCAACAACTAATATGTTTGATCTTTTTATATTTTTAATGAAATAAAAGTCGCCAGAGACAATATCTTTTGGCCTGAAATAAATAAATATATCAACATTAGCTCCTTCAATGTACTGTTTAGGTGGTAAAATTGCTTCTTGAATTCGTTTTGCATAGTATATACTATCTGTTATGTCTTTATTTTTTTGTTCTATAACTTTATTCTTTTCTTCTATTTCATTTTTTTGTTTTACTATTTCTGCAGTTCTTTCTTCAACTATCTTTTCCAAACGGCGCTTATCTGCTTCTAATTTTTTAGTGTATAATTTTAAAGAGACAATAAACAAAGCTGCAGCTGATAAAACATATAAAATGTATGCAATAATGGTTCTATACCATGGCGGTTTTATTTCGAAAGTAAAACTTGCTATTTCACTTTCTTGTAAGTAAACATTTCTAGCTTTGACTTTAAAAACGTATTTTCCTTCTGGTAAGTTAGTAAAGATAGCTTTATCTTCTTTAGTCCAGTTTGACCAGCTTTCGCTGAAGCCTTCTAAATAATAAGAGTATTCTATTTTCTTTTCTTCTTGATAGTATGGTGTCGAAAAAGTAAAAATTAGTGAATTATATTTATAATCGAGTATATAGTTACTGTTAGCTGTTTGTTTAAAAGAAATTAAATTTAATGGATCGTAATATTGACCATAAAAGATAGTTGAGTCGGTTTTGCTAAGAGTTACGGAACGAATTAAGGTATAAAACTTGTTATCTGGTGGTTTTATTTTGGGATTATAGGAAAACAAGCCTTCACTTGTTCCTATCCACGTTTTACCTGTAGGTTCTGTATAAATAGAGTATATCGATAATTCTGGAAGTCTTTTAAAAGTAAGAGAATCAACATCGTAAGAATTATTATGTGGTATAAGCAAATACAATTTGTTGTTTATATTAAACCATAATTGATTATTGTAGCCTTTTTGACAGAATATAATATTATTGTTTTTGTTAGTTAGCCATTCACCTAAATGATTGTATTCTTTAAAGCTTTTTGAAATTTTGTCGTAATAATATAATCCTTTTGAAGTGCATAATAATATTTTATCGGAATGTTTATATAAGAAGATATCATTCAAAACAGGTAAACCATCCTTATCGGTATAATGAGTTAATTTATTGTTAGCATCGATACAATAGATTCCGTTTGAAGAAGTACTAAACCAAATATTATGCTCGTCATCCTCTAAAATAGATAGAATACTTTCTTTTATGTTTGGGTATTTTTCTAAAATATTTTTATTAGGATTGTAAATATATAAACCATTGAAGGCTCCGATGTAAATATTTTTAGTAAAGTCTGAGTAATATATGTATTCGGTAATTATTTCTGTTTGTGGAAATAATTTTTTGAAATTTTGTCCGTCGTATTGGAACAAAGAACTTTGTGAAGAAATCCATAATAACTCTTTTCCATTTATATTAACAACTTCTAAGTAGTTAACAATATTATTTTTAAAATAATCTATTTTTTTGAAATAAGAATTAAAAGTATATAGTTCTAATACATATAAACCAGTACTTGTTGCAACATACAATTTGCCTTTATACTTTTTAATTTTATAAATTATTCCTTTTAAAGATTGATTTTGACCAAAGTATCTGAATGGATTTTGGTATTCTATTTTAGATATTCCATTAAGAGTAGTAGCCCATATTGTACCATCAATGGCTGAAATTTTAACGGAACTTATTCCCGATGAATTTAAACCAACACTGTCATTAATTATATAGCTTGTAGTCCATTTATTGCTTGTTATTACAACACCACCGTTTATTGTTGACCACGCTTTGAGTTTACCGTAAATGCCATCGGTAGTATAAGCATAATTTTGTTTTAAATATTTCCAGATGTAGTTTTCTTTTATTTGATTGAGAGTTTGTGTTTTTAAATTATACTCATAGAAATTATTGCCGTTGAAAATTAATAAGTTATCATTAGAAATTTTATCAATTATTTGAATGTCGGAACCTTTAAGTGCTTCAAAACCTTTAACTGGAATGAATTTGTCTTTTTCCAATACAAATAAGCCGAGTTCGGAATTAGATACGTATAATTTATCATCAATATAAAATGATAGCCAACTATTTGGTGGGAGCTTAATAGATTTGATTTTATTATTGTAATATCTATAAACGTTTTGTGGAGAGCAAAAATAAACTTCGTGTTTAGAATTTATATAGGTTTTCCAGAAAATTTGTTTTAGTATAAGTGAATCCTTTAATTGTTCGGCGAGTGAATAATAAAGCATTTTTCCAAAATTATTTGGTTTTATTAAACCAAAATCGCCTTGACAACCTACATATACAATACCGTTTGAATCGCAAGCTAATGAATATACAACACTTTTAAGTTTTGTCGGAATTTTATTCCAGTTTTTTCCGTCATATTCGAGAACATAACCACTTGAATTACCGAAATAAAGAATACCATATTTATTAACTGCACAGCACCAGTTTTCATTATGAGCGTTATAATGCTTTGATGTGTAATTTGTAATTAATGGAACACCATCAGTGTTTACTTGCGAAAAACTTAGCAATGTCAACAATATGAATAATATAATAAAAATTCCTCTCATTTCGAGGTGTAAAAATAATCAAAAAACAAAAATAAAGATTTTAATTTTATTTTTTTTAAAATTTATAATTTATGAGATCCATCGCAAAAAGGATGTTTTTTAGATTTACCGCATCTACATAACGATATTGAACTCTCTGTTGCAACTGGTTCATTATCTTCGTTTATTAAAATGAAGTCGCCAGATATTCGTATTGAACCATTTTTTACTAAAGTTATAATTGTTTTGTTGCTTATGCTTTGGTTTTTATCTTCTGTATTTTTTTGAATATCTTCTTCGTTATTTTTGTACCAAGTTAGAGCTCTAGTGGGACATTTATCTACAACTCTTATTATATCTTGTGTTGGAGCTGCGTCCATTTTTATCCAAGGACGAGCAAAAGTATCGAAAACTTTTGGTAATTCTCTAATGCATATTGCTGAGTGGTCGCATAAGTAAGGACGCCAAACAACTGTAATTTCGCCGTTTGTATATTTTTTTTCTATTTTTTCCATATTATTTTTATTTTAAAGGTTCGTAAAAAACTATTTCTTCAAGATTTTTTCTTGTTCTTATTTTTTCAATTTCTGCTTTTTTAATTTCTTCTGGTAATATATCTATGCTGTCTAAGTAGCCTAATATTAAGACTGCTACACATTCAATTTTGTCATTTAGGTTTAATATTTTTGATAGTTGTTCTTTATCAAAACCGCTTATGATATGAGAGTGTATATTTAAACTTAAAGCTTGTAATACCATGTTTTGAGTTGCCAATCCTAATTCAAATAATGAAGTGTTATTGGGTTTATTGTTGTGTTCATATTCTTTTAAACAAGTTAATACAATGTAAACAGAGGCATTTTTAGCCCATAATTTGTTAAAGTCTATAAATGTGTTATAAATTTCTTCAAAAAGATTTGGATTAATAGATTTACTTGCAACAAAGAAACGCCACGGTTGGTTGTTGAATGAACTTTGAGCCCATTGCCCAGCTTTTAATATTTTTAATAAATTTTCGTTCGATATTTGCTTATTGGGGTTGAACGCTCTTGGACTATACCTTT
>Ga0272449_1004578_pt1 | contig 11197 bp, 14 predicted proteins | sample YNPCB0241_FD_198679 | JGI IMG/M metagenome (GOLD analysis project Ga0272449, IMG submission 198679) | Hot spring sediment microbial communities from Yellowstone National Park, WY, United States - YNP-CB-024-1 | ecosystem: Environmental > Aquatic > Thermal springs > Hot (42-90C) > Sediment...
CCCACCGGAATGGAGTCTTTAAACCACTTCACTGCCAGTCCACTATTTGTTCTGTAAACCTTGTAACCCGAAGATATGAAATAGATAAAAATCAGAAGAAAAATTTCATCTCTCCTCAAGGAGCCTCCTTATCATCATGATGAACTCGTCATACCTCCATCTCCTCTCCTGAAGTTCAATTATTCTTCCATCTTTATATACCGATAATCCCTCCGCATTATTTATTACCAGGTCAACCCCTCCTTCATTTATTATCTTGAATTTGCCAAGAGCCATCCCTGAAACTGAAAAAAATTCATTTTTCCTTTTTAAAAAAAGTATCACCCTTTCCCCTTTTTCAAACGATGGGGAACCAGAAACCTTTTCCACCATATTTCCCACCTTTCCACCCTTTATCCTCAATGTAATTTCCCGAGGAAATTCTCCCTTAATAGATTTTGAAATTTCAACACTCACATAGGTGTATATGTGGTCTGCCTCCATCCTGCATGAAATCTCCTTAACCTCACCCTGAAGGATCAGGTCTGATGTTTTTACCAGTTCCTCAATGGAAATATATCTTAAAATTGTTGAAAAGAATAGAAATAAGATGAAACTCATTTCCTATTTTATTTCCTCTTTTTTACCTTCAGCGTATTCCCTTGTCCTCTTTTTATCCCAGTATGGAATTACCCTTTTTTCAAGAAATTCCTGAAACTTTTGATTGAATTTTGAAGGATGTTCCATCATTGCTATATGACCGCATTTTGGCATAAGAAAGAGTTCTGCATATTTCTCTTCCCTGTCAAAATTTATATCTTCAACTATCCTTTTTGAGGATGTCCACATCACGATAGGGTCTGCTTTTCCCGCAACAACGAGCGTGGGAACACTGATATGGGGCAAAATATCGGATAGGTCCATATCCAGCATTGCCCTTAAAGACATGGCTCCAACCTTAGAAGGAACTTCCTTTATCTTCAAAATTATCTGATTCAATTCTTCCTCATCCAGGTATCCCTGATTTATTAGCGTGCCCGTCAATGCTACCTGTATAAGATAGTTAAAATTTCGGGTTCTTGAGATGAGCAGGTTCTTCAGTATGTCAATCACCGGAACCTTCTCAATTATCTTCAGAATCCATGTTAACAGAAATTGATATTTGCTTAATCTTTTGAAGAAAAAGTAATCAAGGGGATTGGCATCCGGCGCACTTACCAGCACGAGCCCTGCAACTCTCTGGGGATATTTTTTATAAAACTGAAGGGCAATCAGTCCCCACATGGAATGACCAACTATAACTGCCTTTTTAACTTTTCTTTCATCCAGTATTTGCTTTAAATCTTCTGCTGAATCTTCAATGTATGTCTTTGCAGTGCTTTTACCGAGCTCTGAACCAAAGCATCCCCTGTTTCTTATTGTGATGATGTAATAGTCATTTTTGAATGCCTCTACCTGCCTCCTCCATATCATCGGAAATGCAAGCCAACCACTTCCAAACACTATTGTCCTCTTTTCCTTTCTTTTGGATTTGTCTTTAGGAATATAATAGGCATAGTATATCTTTGCTCCGTCAAAGGACCTTATCCATGTGAGCTTCCCTCCAAGCGGAGTTTTCTCTTCCCTTTGCTCTTTCTTTTGAAATCCGGGAAATTTTATTATCTTCGGTAGCTGGTTCAAAATTCCCATCTTCTCTTTTTTCATTGCTTTTATCTTATCCACCTAAAAATATATTTCAACCTTTTTAAAAAATTCCTCCCTCCCAATTAAAAATAAATTTTTACTTTATCAATTTGAAATTAAGAAGGTCAGAGAGGGTCCCTTTTGGCTTATCCGACCATTCCACTTTTACCCTCATTCCTGACCTTATTTCCTTCCAGTCACTCCATCCTTCAAGTCTTCCCATGAGCCACGAATCCGAACCATCAAGCTTTACGCAAACTACAATGCTTATCTCTTCCAGTGGATTTCCCCTTATATCCGCAAGGTTGACAGTGAAAGCCCCTATTGTTCCTTCGTTCTTTACCTCCACTATTCGGTATATATCAATATGGCATTTCCTGCAATAGGTGGGTCCCGGAACATACACCGTTCCACATTTATGACACTGTCTTCCCAGAACCTTCTTCTCTTTGAAGCCTTCCATGAGGAGCCTGAGACCCTCACTTTCAATCCTCCATTTCATAGCACTCAAATCCCAGTAGGAATAAATTTCCTTTGTCTCTTTTATCTCCTCTACCTTCATGGTTTCCTCCTATTTTTTAACTGGTGTATCACCGAGAACCGTTACTGTGACAAACTGGAATAAGCCACCCCAGCCATGGGCAACTGCATTCTTAATCTTTTTATCAACCTGATGCCCTCCCTCTGCCATACCCATTATCTGAAGAGCTGCCTCTGCTACTCTTACCAGGGCTGAAGCACCTATAGCATTTGTGCTTGTGACCCCTCCTGATGGATTAACAGGAAGTTCTCCATCAAGGTTGTAATAACCCTGTTCAATAAGTTTCGGCGAGGCTCCCTCATCAACAAGAAGAAGTTTTTCTGGCCACATGAGTACCTGATGGGCAAACCCATCATAAACCTCTGCAACCTGAATCTCCTTTTTTGGATTTCTTATTCCTGCCTTCTTATACGCCCTTCTTGCCACGATTTTGCAGATCTCCTGATCCGCAGGGTCTGTAATCTGTCCATCGTGAACATTTCCAATGGTCGCATCGGAGGTTCCGCATGCAACCCCTTTTACCCAGGCAACTTTATCTGTGTCCGCGAACTTCTTTACTTTTTCTTCCGCTACAAGTATAACCGCACAGGCTCCACAGGATGTGGGGCAGGTATGACCGTATCTGAGTGGCCATGAAATTATGGGAGTTTTTGCTATATCTTCGGGTTTACAGTTTGGAACCTGAAGATGGGCATAAGGATTCTTTGCGGCATTTGCCCTCATAAGAGCAGCTGCCATATCAATATGCTCTATTCCTCCTCCTGATTTAGCAAGATAGGAGGCTGCCTGGAAGGAAGCACCACCTGTTGAACCGCCACCTCCTCCCATTAAACCAAGACCTCCGCCTCTTTTTCCAGTGAGATCCGGACCGAAATGGGCAAGAGAGAATACCTCTGGAAGAAGAATTCCACCGAGACCGATCTGGGCATCTCCTTCATCGTGTTTCTCCCACCCTATTGCGCATACTACATCGTAAAGCCCTGAGGCAACATGGTAATAGGCACAGTGAAACACGGACATCCCTGTTGTCCCTCCTGTTGCAATTCTCATAACCGGTTTGTTGAGGGCAAGAATATGTTCTGATGCCCAGAGGTTTCCCATATTCACTCCCTCAAAGGTGTGCATGTTTCCTACTACGAAGGCATCTATTTCATGGGGTTTCAGTTTTGTCTTTGATATGGCATTTCTTACTGCCTGCTCAAGCATCTCAACAATGCTTATGTCAGGTCTTTTGCTTACAAACCTCCCATTATACCCAACGCTTATTATTGCTACATTTCTCCTCATTTTTTTCCTCCTGCGCTTAATATCATAACTGTATTATGTTGTGCACACACTCCATCCTGTGAATGAACAAGAGCCCTTTTTGCCTTTTCTACCTGAAAGTCATCTGCCTCTTCTCTCAACTGCTTTACCGCATTTATCAAACCTATCAAACTTGTTCCACCCATTGGATTTCCTCCAAAGGAACCTCCTGAAGGATTTACGGGAATTTTGCCATCAATTTCTGAAAGCCCTTTTTCAATCACCTCTGCTCCACTTCCTTCTTCAAAGAGACCGAGTGCCTCGGCAATAACTGGTTCCTCTGAAGCGAAAAATGTCTGCACCTCAGCGAAGGAAATTTCCTTCTTTGGATTCTTTATTCCCGCCATCCTGTATGCTCTCCTCGCAGCCTCCCTCAATCCATCAAGTTTTACCAGGTCCCTTTCTCCGATCCAGTATGTGTCCTGGGCTGAACCCACCCCTTCAATCCACACAGGCTTTTTTGTGAGTTTTTTTGCCTTTTCTGCAGAAGCAAGAATCACGACACCTCCTCCATCAGCATAGGGAGCAACCTCAAGCTCGCGTATGGGAAGATAAATCGGGTCAGAATTTTCAATTTTTTCAATTGATGGAGGAATGATTTGAAGGGAATATTGATTCTTTAAAGCATTTCTGTATCCTTTTTCTGCATACCTTGCTATATGGGATTCTGTAAAGTTTTTGAACCTCTCCATATATGCCCTTGCCTGGAAACCAGCTCCTGAATAGAAGTTTATGAGTCCTCTCGGCCTTTCATAAACGGGGTCAAGTTCATGATTCTGGACGAGAAGTGGTTTGAATTGAGATGATGCGAGGGAAGCCATACCAACCATTGCGGTATCGTATTCTCCGGACTGAATCCTCAGCCATGCATAAAGGCATGCATTCAAAGCCTCCTGCTCAACCTTTGACTCATCCCTCATATACGCCCCCATTCTTTGAACCAGATATACCTCGGATATGGTCCTTCCGTCTGCGAAGTCATTGCTCGCAAATATGAAGGTATCAATATCTTCCCTTTTAATTTCAAGCTCCTCCAGAAGAGACTTTGAAAGTTCATAGTAGATTCTCTCCCTGGTCCATTCGCTCGCCCTTGTATTTTTCATGAGTTTATAACCTACTATTGCTACCCTTCTCTTCATCTCTTCCTCCTTTTATAATGGGATAAACCCCACGAGGTCGGTGTAATCACCTGTGGTTTCTTCCTTCCAGAGGGCTTTTACTCTCATTCCGATTTTTACATTCTCGGGCTGAAGGTCAAGAACCTTTGCTGATAACAAAGAATCACACCCATCAAGCTGGATCATTCCTATAATATATGGATCGATCCGTTTGAATTCTCCGCCCTCTAACTTCACATAACAAACCGTCCAGTTGACAAGCTTTCCCTCCTGAGGAAGTTCCACGAGTTCATCCATTACTCCACAGCACCTTCCGCAGGCACTTCTCGGAGGAACAACTACCCTTCCACATCCGGAGCATTTTGAACCAAGAATCTTCTTCTCCTTAAGACCGTTAAGATAATGCTGAAGATACCTGCCCACCCTGTTTTTATACATAAAAGAGATGGGCACCAGCGTTTCTACTGCCTCGTGTATCATATTCCACCTCCATTTTCATTTCATACTATAGTTAATAAGATTTATATTAAAGTAAAACATAATTTCAAGCATTTTTTAAATCTTTGAAAGGACAAAATAATATGTGGCTGGAATTGTAAATAGAAGGCTATCTATTCGGTCAAGAACTCCACCGTGACCTGGAAAAAAGGAACCGCTGTCTTTCACTCCTGCATCCCTCTTCAAAAGCGATTCCGCGAGGTCTCCTATAACTGCCAAAAGGCATATCAAAAAAGAAAGGGTGAAAATTTCCCAAATTTCATAATTCCTGAAAAAATAATTTATAAGCAATCCTGATGGGATTCCGAAGAGAAAGCCCCCAAAAACCCCCTCAATCGTCTTTGAAGGACTTATAGATGGAGCGAGTTTGTGCTTTCCAAAATATTTCCCTGTAAAATATGCCCCTGTATCATTTAGCATGGTTACAGCAATTGAAAAATAAAGAAAGAACTTTCCATCCCTATCACTTTCCCTCAAAAGGACAGCATGACCGAGGAGAAACGCAAGGTAAAAAATTCCAAAAAATGTAAATGATAGATTGATTATTGAACCGCTTATCTTTGCCCTCCATTCGTAAATAAAAAAAAGTAGAAAAAATGATAAAAGGAGTGAAAAAATCAAAATGTATAACCCTCCAAAATGACAGGTAAGAACTAACAAAGCCCCGAGAAAAAGAGCAGGGGTTCTATAACCCTCAAATCCCTTTTTATCAAGAAGATTAAAAAATTCCCGCAATGATAAAATGACAAACAAAAGGACGAGTAATGTGAAAAATATGCCTCCGAGCTCAATAAAAAGGACGAGAAGGGGAATCCCTATAACTGCTGTCAAAATCCTTTTTGATAATTCAGACACTATAATTTCTTGAAAAATTCAACAAATTCCAGAGCCTTCTTTTCCACAGCACCGGATTTCAGAAGTTCCTCCGCCTTCTCAATGCCCTTCTCTATGGAGGAAACCTGTCCGGATATGAAAAATCCTGCTCCCGCATTGAGAATTGTTGTGTCATAGATTGCTCCCATCTTCTCTCCTTTTAAAATTTTCTTAAAAATCTCAAGATTCTCATTAACACTTCCTCCGCTCAGTTCTTCGGGAGATGCCCTTCTAAAACCGAGTTCTTCCGGTGAAATTCTTCCTTCCCCAATTTTCCCCTTTTTCACTATTATGAACCTGCTCAAACCCGTCGTAGTTAACTCGTCATATCCATTTGAATGAACAACCATTCCCTCTATCCCGAGCCTTTCCATGGCAAGAGCATATCTCTCCATAAATCCTTCGGAGAAAACCCCTATTATCTGATGGGTTGGAAAAGCAGGATTTGAAAGGGGACCCAGAAGATTGAAAATAGTTCTCACCCCCAGTTCCTTTCTAATCTCCGCTACATTCTTCATCGCCTTATGATAAAGGGGAGCAAATAGAAATCCAATTTTTATTTTTTCAATTCCTTCCCTTGTCTTCTCCGGTGGCGAAAGGATGTCAACCCCAAGCCCTTCAATCAGATCCGCGCTTCCACATCTTGAAGATAAAGCCCTGTTTCCGTGTTTTGCAACCGGAACCCCTCCGCTTGCAAGAATAAAGGCACAAAGGGTTGAAAAATTGAAACTTCCTTTTCCATCCCCCCCTGTTCCGCATGTATCCATAAGAACGGGAAGATTCACCCTTATCTTTTCAGCCTTCTCCCTCATAACCTTCACAGCACCAACAATCTCCTCAACCGACTCCCCTTTCATTGATAAACCCACAAGGATTCCAGCGGTAAGAGCCGGAGATAATTCTCCGTTCATTATTTTTTCCATCAAAACCCTCATCTCCTCCTCATTCAGAGAATTTCCCGCAGTAATTTTTTTAAGGATTTCTCTCATTTTTTACATATTTTCAAAAAGTTCCTCACTATTTTTTTTCCCTCTTCCGTAAGGATGGATTCGGGATGGAACTGAACACCTTCTAAAGGATAAATCCTGTGCCTTATACCCATAACCTCATCGGGTTCAGCCCTCGCAGTTACGATGAATTCTGAAGGTAAGGTTTTTTCATCAACTATAAGGGAATGGTACCTTGTTGCTACAAATGGATTTTTTACACCCTCAAAAACACCCTTTCCGTCGTGATGAATGAGAGAGGTTTTTCCGTGAAGAATCCTTCTTGCCCTAACAACATTTCCTCCAAAAGCAAAGGCTATACATTGATGCCCGAGGCAAACTCCAAGAATTGGAAATTCCTTGTAAAGGGCTTGAATAATTTTTACCGAGTTTCCTGCCTGAGAAGGTCCACAGGGACCAGGTGAAATCACAATTCCGCCGGGTTTAAGGCTTTTTATATCTTCAACCTCTATTTCGTCATTTCTCTTCACAACCACTTCCTCTCCGGTTTCTGCTATGTACTGGTATAGGTTGTAGGTAAAGGAATCGTAATTATCTATAAGAAGAATCATGATGAATTTATACCACAGCAGAAAAAATTTTTAAAGAGAAAAGCCTCACTTCATTTCGCCTAAAAATAACCTGTATGCGCAGATTTGACAAGAAAAATAATTTTAAATAAAATGGGTTTCATGCCAGTGGTAGAAATAACAATGTTTAAGGGAAGAACGGATGAACAGAAGGCTGAACTTATAAAAAGCGTTTCAAAAACTATTGCGGAGGTTCTGAAGATTCCGGTTGAGGAAGTTTATGTGATAATAAGGGAGATAACGAAAGCCGACTGGGGACCTCAGGGAAAGCCCTATGGGGAGGTGAAAAAATGAAGAAATTATTACTCGGGATAAGCATTCTTATCTTCGTTACAGGATGTGTCTATAAACCATACAGAGAGATTGATGAGGCAAAGGCTCTTCTTGAGGAGGCAAAGAAGGCAGAGGCTGATATATATGCACCCGATGAATTCAAGAGCGCATCCGAATTTCTTGAGAAGGCGCTGGATGAGATGGCAAAGAAGGAGTATATAGCAGCGAAGGCATCTGCTCTATCATCAAAGAACTTCTCCCAGATGGCAATTGAAAAAACAAAAGCAGAAAAGGAAAAAAGGGCTGGAAAGGGAAAGCCTTCTCCTGAAGCAGTTACAGCACCTGTAATTCAGGAAACCCCTCCTGAGGAAATAAAATCTACAGGTGAAGTTGCTCTTGGGGGAGAGGAAGAAAAGGAAGAGGTCATCCTTCTTGAAAGAATTCATTTTGATTTTGACGATTACTCATTGAGGGATGATGCAAAGGAGATACTTAAAAAACACGCTCAGTGGCTGAAAGAGCATCCATCTGTCCGACTCATCATTGAAGGGCATTGCGATGAAAGGGGGACATCTGAATACAACCTCGCCCTCGGTCAGAAAAGGGCTGAAAGCGCAAAGGCATACCTCGTCCAGCTGGGAATTGACCCCTCGAGGATAGAAACAGTGAGTTTCGGGGAGGAGATTCCTCTTGACCCCGGACACAATGAATCCGCGTGGGCTAAAAACAGAAGGGCTGAATTCGTAGTCAAAAAATAACTTCCTCTCTCAAAGATAAACTTTAGATGGTTTTACAATTAATCCGAAAAATCTGTGCCCATTATTATCCCTTTTAAAATCCTTCAGGCTCCCACCTTCTCTCTTACCTTTGAAAGGGGTATATCCACAATATCATAAACAGGAGCCAACCTATCCAACCCCTTTTTTAGCCAAAATGAAATTTTCCCTTTTATCTGGCGTTATACGCCCCGAAGGGCGAGGTAAAATAACCTCAGAGTTCGGCTTGGCGATTTTACTCATAATATCCGTACCTCTCTCGTATTCAAATCAGGTTGAATAATTAGCATGTTACCAAATTGGATTTCTTTCCATTTTTCTTTTGTTAACGGCTCTGAACATACCAAAACTGCTCTTTCACCTTTTAATGATTTACTGCACAATAATGCCTTAGTCTCCTGTGATTCAAATTCAAGTGGCCCGGATTTAGATGGTTCTCTTTTTAATACCCAGAGTGAATAGTAATCCCTGGAAGAACTTGAATATCTAAATGCATAAAGACATTTCCCATCGGATAATAAAAAGTTCAATCCGCTGTAGCTCTTCCGTGTAACTTTATCAATGGATTTCTCTATGCCTTCTATCACATCTTTACTCTCCTCAACACATTGCAAAATCCAGTAAAAATAAACTTCTGAATCAGTTTCTCCTTTCAGCTCTTTTCTATACTCATCTCTTAAAAGTGAGAACAAGTAGTCCCTGTCAACAGAACCATTATGAGCAAATATCCAGTTTTTGTATTGAAAAGGATGTGAATTTATTTCTGATGGCGGAGCCCCTGTTCCCTTTCTCACATGAGCGATAATAATTTTTGATCTAACTTCCCTGGATAAATTAGGAAGTTGAGACTTTTTATCATTTGCGGATATACCTTCTCTGAAAACCTTTGGAGAATTGTTTTCATACCACCCGATACCCCACCCATCGGGGTTATAAGTTGAAAACTCCTTAAATCTCTGTAACGAGAATTCAATATCAACAGGCTTATTCGCTACTAACCCTAATAATCGGCACATTTTTTCACCTCTATATCGCCACCCCGAATTTTATATAACTTTCCCAGCATAAAAGAAGTTTTTGCGTAGCAAAAAATTGAGTGAGTACCATCAGGCACGAACCTTTTATGCTGTGTTAGGCGATCGTTTTCCTGGGTTCTATCCATTTCTTTTGGCGGCCATATTTTAAAGGCTTATTCCTTTCCAAACATATTTTGAGCTGCCTTTGTCTTTCGCCAATCTTCATCCCTTGGAGAGGACTTTCAACTGTTAGACCAAAAGGCATGAGCACATTTCTCAGGAAGCAAGAGTAGTAATTACCACAAAGAGATATAATTTGAGTAAAACCATCTGATATAATAGGGGTTAATTGTTCTCTCACTTTAATCTGAAATTCCTCTGAAGCTTTTAGTTTCATATCGTAGTCATCTAATATGAAAGTAGGTTCAATAATTCCGTATTTCCCGGAGAGAATAACCCATTTATCCGAGAATCTTTGTGCATAAAGTTTACAAAGTTTAAAGTAGTTGCTAATATAGGCGTCTTCTGCTTTTATTGAGCCACATAATTGACTCTTCGACCAAATTTTCTTTTTCCCACAAGGAATTATTATAAGAGTTTTACCGTAATTGGCCATAAACATTAACCTCAATATAATTTCGCACTTGTTGGAATCTCAATTTCTGTTCACTTTCATAAATTAAGTTTTCAAAACTCTTCAATTTCTCCTTATACTCTAATGGTAGGTGATTTCTTTCTGTTAGATATTTTCTTCTTATTAAAAGTTTTTTATTTAGTATATCAAGTTCTTTTTTTAGTTGTTCAATTTTTTTCCAAAGAGACTTCTTTAACAAATAATCTTTTACTTCTCTCCATTTTTTTTCTTGCTGTGATAATTTTTTTTCTACCTCTTCAATGTGCTTCTGCATTTTATTCAAAGTTTTTCCAAACCCATTTATTAACTCAAATTGTAGAAGATCATGATTTAAATCCGAGATAAGTTGTCTTTTCAATTTATAGTTAAAAATCCAACCTTTATAATCACTACCCCAAACTCCAATTTCTTCAAGTCGTTTATGTCGTGAGGGATGATAACAACCTAAAGCAAATAGCCAAGACGGTTTAAATTCTTCTTTAATAGAATGTAAGACATCATAGAGAAGATTTTCATCTCTAACCCGAACATATCTTGCACTATTTTCCAGTTTTTTTAATAATCCTCCTACTGCTATATATTCAAAATTACAAGATAGCTTTTCGTAACATTCTAAGTATTCATCTAAATTATTACCTTGAGCCACTGCTACTAATTTAAATTTATATTTCTTTCTATTCCTTTCATAAGTTCTTAATGCTTTTTCTCCGCTTTTAATAGTTTCCTTAGCATCTCTTAATACATCTATCATCACCCCAAAATCTGTCCCCATTTGATTATATCTATCAAATAACTCTTCATAATCAATTCTGCTTTCATTCTTGCTAAAGACTCCTGAATCACACATCTTTATTAGAGAATTGGCAAGCAAATCTTCATTCCTAGAGAGGTTTGGATTTTCATAAAGGAGAGGGAGATTATATGG
>Ga0272449_1004579_pt1 | contig 11197 bp, 12 predicted proteins | sample YNPCB0241_FD_198679 | JGI IMG/M metagenome (GOLD analysis project Ga0272449, IMG submission 198679) | Hot spring sediment microbial communities from Yellowstone National Park, WY, United States - YNP-CB-024-1 | ecosystem: Environmental > Aquatic > Thermal springs > Hot (42-90C) > Sediment...
ACAGCAGCCACACCCCTCTGGTCAACCTTTTCGATCATAGCGGGGTCGGCAGCCCTAATCCTAGCTCCAAGTCGTGGTCATGATGGGCATCAGGTCTATGGACTATCCGGTGGGAGGGTAAGGTGGCGATCGGCCATCTCATTCATCATCCTAACCACGGGGATGCTGGTTGGAAACCTCGGCGTCGTCGCTATCGTCCCGCTGTATCTGGTGGATTCTGTTGGGCTGGAGAAATCTTATGTCGCAACAATTATTGGGGCCAGCCGTCTCTTGGGTGTGCTTGGACAGCCCGCCGGCGGACTACTATATGACAGGTTCGGTTTCACCAAGGTTGTAACGTTCATGGTCGGCGCCAACATCATATCATCAGCGTACATAGCCTACGGCCCCTATAACCCACTCTACATTGCTATGATGGTTATCCAAGCCACATCAACAGCGATGTATTTCCCAGTATTCTATAGCCATGTGGTCCAAGTCGCTGGCGACGGAGCTAGCGTCACACTGGGTAGGGTTATCTTCGCAAGCGGCCTCATAGGGCCTACAGCCGCACCCTTGACAGCCGGCCTACTAGCTGAGATGTTCAACTACCACATAGCCCTGACCTATCCACTAGTAATAGCTACGCTGGGGATAATTGTTCTAGCCATGCCCAAAACGCTAAATCCATAGCAGGGATAGTGGCATACTTATATCCAGCCTAGAGCAGTGTTGGCGGTTGGTGGGAAGCAGATCTTGGCACAGGTAAGAATGCCAGACATGGGTGAGGGCATAGCCGAAGGTGAGATAGTTAGATGGCTTGTCAAGGAAGGTGATCTGGTGAAGAAATACCAGCCCCTAGCCGAGGTAATGACTGTGAAAGTGAATGTCGAGGTCCCCTCACCCTTCAGCGGCCGTGTGGTCAAGCTATTGGCCAAAGAGGGTGATGTGCTCTCTGTCGGCCAGCCTTTCATAGAGATCGAGACAGATGAGCCTGTTGAGACGAAAGAGACGGTAGCAACTACAACCCAATTGGCCAAGACTGAAGAGCGGACAGAGGACCGTGTACTCGCAACGCCAGCTGTCAAGAAGCTTGCGCGGGAGCTGGGGGTTGACTTGGAGAAGGTAAGAGGCTCAGGACCAGGTGGGAGAATACTCGAGGAGGACGTTAGAGCAGCTGCATCAAAGACGATTCAACCTACCACCCTCACCCATATACCGCTCAAGGGTATGAGGCGGATGATAGCTGAGAAGCTCGTTGCAGCAAAGAATAGAACGGCTCTGGTGACCGTCTTTGAGACAGTGGACGCCACCGAGCTTGTGTCGCTACGTGATGAGCTAAGGCGTTCGAGGGATGGCGTCAAGCTCACATTTCTTCCCCTGATAATGAAGGCCTTGGTCAAAGCCCTGAATGATTATCCGCAGCTAAATGGGTGGATTGACGATGATAAGGGCGAGATCGTTCTTTCTCGAAGTGTGAATGTCGGAGTGGCAGTTGACGCCCCCGATGGCCTGGTTGTCCCAATAGTGAAGAATGTGGAGGAGAAGGATGTCTGGACACTGGCGTCGGAGATTGAGACGCTCGCCGAGAAGGCTAGGAATGGCCGGCTCTCGCTGGACGATGTTAGGGGTGGTACAATAAGCATCTCAAACTACGGTGCTCTAGGCTCTTTATCAGGCACACCTATAATCAACTATCCCGAGATAGCGGTGGTGGGGGTTGGACGTATAGAGAAGAGGCCGGTGGTGAGGGATGACCAGATTGTGATTAGGCATATGATGGATCTGGCCGTTACAATGGATCATAGGGCTGTAGACGGTGGTACGATGGGCGGGTTTGTCCTCTCCCTCAAGAGGCATTTGGAAAATATTCGGCAGATAATTGGTGGGGCTTGACCAGCCTCGAAGAACTAGGTTTCCTCAAAGGCTGCATCTACGAGACGATAGTCTCTACATATGATTCTGATGGAAAACCACACGCTGCGCCAATGGGAGCCCTTACAACGGACGGTGAAAAGATAGTGCTGAGACCTTTCAAGACAACCAGAACATATCAGAACATCATCAGGAATCACGCAGCAGTGATGAATATAACCTCCGATCCAATACTTTTTTACAGGTCTGTCTTCGGCGGAGATTTGAAGTTCAAAGAGTCGCACATGGTCAACTCACCCGCTCTCGAGGAAGCTGATGGATGGGCTGAGCTTGTGCTGGAAAGTGGTAGAGACCTAAGCCGGGACAGATCTGAGCTAACACTCAATGTTGTAAGGGTTGAACTGGTGTCCAAGAGATCTGCCAAAGCATACTCTAGGGCGGTGCACGCAATCATAGAGTCGGTTATACATGCCACGAGGATACCCATTTTCCTTGGAGGTGAGAAGAATGATGAAGCCCTCAGACTTGTGGAGAAGGTCCGGGACTATAGGAATTTAGTTGAGAGAGTTGCACCAAACACGGTCTACAGCAAGTTGATGGATGATCTAAACGGGAAAATCACGGAGTGGCTGAGGAGAAATGAGGGTTAGGGTGAAGAGTCCAGCAAGGCTCCATCTCGGGCTGCTGGAATTAGGAGACGGTATGGGCCGTATCTATGGTGGTATGGGTGTAGCTGTGGAGAAACCATTCACAGAGATTGAGGTGGAGCCTAATGAGAGGTTGCAGGTTGAGGGTGATGCCGGGCCTATCCAAGAAGTAGTGGATAGGCTGGGTTCGACATATGGTATTGAGCCAAGGGTTAGGATCAGGGTGATTAACAGCATACCCGCGCATGTCGGCTTAGGCTCGAGAACTCAGCTCACCCTAGCCATCGCCACAGGTATCACCCAACTATATGGCATAAAAGCTACAGTGGATGATCTGGCTAGGATTCTCGGATTGGGCAGGATATCTGGAATTGGGACTGCAGTCTTCAGGGCCGGCGGATTTGTCCTAGATGGTGGGAGACGGATCGGCTCTGACGGGCTGCCGCCTATACTGATACAGAGACCATTCCCAAGAAGCTGGGCTTTCACGATAGCCATACCCGGGGGGATGAGGGGTCCAACGGACGCTGAAGAGGAATATCTCTTCGGGATGCTGCCAAAGATGGATGATGGGACCGTGGGAAGATTGTGTAGGCTGACTCTAGTCAAGCTCCTCCCAGCCTTGGTTGAAGAAGACATAGCATCTTTTGGAGAGGCTCTAACCGATATCCAGCGAATACTTGGAGGCTACTTCAGCACCGTTCAGGGAGGCGTTTTCGCCAACCCACAAGCTGAGGAGATTTCGGACATGATGTCCAATATGGGAGCTGTGGCGGTTGGACAGAGCTCATGGGGCCCTTCTCTCTACGGTCTCTATCCAAGCATTATCAGAGCTGAAAGTGCTGCTGAGCAGCTCATCGAGATGCTGGGCGCTGGATGGAATGTGGTGGCGGCATCACCCTTCAATAGGGGTGCAGAGATCTTAGTCACTTCTTAGACTCTTCAAAATCATTTCCTTATCAAATCTATGTATGAAAATATGGTCTAGGACTGTGCCTTGGGATGCCCTGATGTTGAGGGTCTCCACGAGGCCGGCATATTTACCACCGGCAAGCCCATCAGCTATCAACGCCGCACCCATGGCAACGTCCTTGGCACGTCTTGTGAATATGTTAGAAGGTCTCCGGACGGGTATCCCAAGTTTACGACTTAGAAAATCTTGGATATCACCCCTCAGTTCGTCTATCCTGGAAAGTCTTCCGGTCAGTATGATCTCATATGGCTTCTTGTCCATGACGGCTAGGAGCTGGGACACAGCCTTGAGGACACCTTCCAGAAAGCTCTTCCACCCCACATCATACCGGCCCCACCTCTCCTTGACGAACTGATCCAGCTGCATCTCACTATGGGATGCGATGAATGTAGCCCCGCCTTGGAATAGTCTGAGCTTTGTAAACTCTCCCAGAAGATATGCCAGCTCACCATCCATCAATCCCATGGAGAGATATCCCGGACCTGGGAAGATCGTCCCTCCTATGCCGTCAACAATTCGACCGTCTTCAACCGCCATGGCCGCATTATATCCATACCCCATCTCCACGCAGATGAGACGAGTCTCCCCATACTCCAGCCTCATCCGCCCAGCCTGATCCCATATGGCGTAGGCGGCGACGCATGTCTTGTCGGCTGTACCCATATCGATCCTATTAGCCTTCCTATGATTTGGAACCGTTGGAAGCTGTATTACACCGGGAACCATGAAGACATTCAGCCCGGAATCCCTCAGCAGTCTGAGGAGACGTCTCACACCCGACAGGACTGATATACCGCTGTCAGAGCGCTTCTCCAGTGTTGTCAACGCCAGATCCTCATCGCCAATCTGCGAGAGATGTTTAAAGGCCAAGCCGTACCCTGAGGGGCCAACAACCACGTCAGGTTTGGCCTGCATGATAAGATTCAATACCCGCTCTGGCTCATAGGCCACAACCCTAGTTGGTATTGTCTCATCCAAGACAATATTATGTACGTCTTCCTCTATACAGCAGAGATCGAAATTGGCCGTGCCAGGATCTATGCCCAGAGCCCTCATAAACAGCATGGTGCTGAACCACTATTTATAATGAACAGGGCTGCGGGGGGTGGGATTTGAACCCACGAACCCCTTCAATCCGCTCAAGCACGGGACAGGGGCCTGAACCCTGCGCCGTTGACCAGGCTTGGCGACCCCCGCCTACTTATCTTTTTATCTAGCGTCCACTCTTAAACCTGTGGTTGCTATGGAACAGACGGTATGTAGCCTAGGCTATGTTAACCGTATCTATCAAAATGTTCAGTCGATTGATGTGGAGGCTTTTGAGCGGCTTTTCCATGATATCAAGTCGGCTGGTGTGGTGATACCGTCGGGTGAGGGCAGGTCGAAGGGCGCATTGAGTATAGCCTGTAGTGAACTGGCCAAGATGAGGGGTGGTAAGATCGTGATAGACAGAGGTGATATTGGTTTTCCGGGACGGGAGGTGAGTGAGGCGGCGCCGATTCTCAGACAGAGGTTTGGAAGGGTGTGCTTGCTGATAAACTCGGGCTCAGGGCGCTCCATGACACCCATCATCGATGCGCAGAACCTAGCGGCCTATGTGGGGAAGACAGGCTCTGAGAGGGACTATACCATAGATCTGGTGACATCAGATCCAGCCTCACCGCTGGCCAAGATAGCCCAAAAATATGGAAGTGTATTGGAGCTTAAAGGCCGGGAGCCTAACACATCTCCTGAGGAAACCCGCATCTTCAGGGATGTGGGGATCATGGAGGACACTTTCATCCTTGGCAGCGGTGTTATCTTCCATGCGGTAGCTGAGGCCTTATATGAGGAGTCTCTCCCAAGCCGTGCCCTACGATACTCTAGAGAGATAGTTCAGGAAGCTGCAAAGGTGATAGACAACAGCATAACCTCGGAGTTCTACAAGTTCATCTTGGATAGACTTGAGATGAGAAATCTCTGCTTCTTCGCAGGATTGGGAAGTAGCCATGAGGTGGCTAGGATGACGGCCGTAAGGGTCGGCCATATCAAGAGGGCCCTTGGTGACCAGGTATTCGTGGCCAGGGAGTCCAGCACACCAGCTCCACGTCACGGCGATATAATGGTAGTAATCTCATCGAGTGGGGAGACCGAAATAGTGAGCGCTTGGTGTAGGAATTTTAAGAGGATGGGTGGGCAGCTGGCCGCCGTTGTGGGCAACGCCGAGTCTACAATAGCCTCGCTGGCTGACTCGGTGCTTGTTCTACCCAGTGGCACTGAAGCCGGCAGGCCCAATAGATTCTATGTATATGCGGCGTTTGCATTGAGCCCGCTGCCAATATTCCTTGTTGAGAGGCTGGATGAGAAGGGCTTCCGCCTACCCGAGTATATAATAAGGTGGCATCAATCTGTCACAAGCTAGCTACTCCACCACAGGCCTTATGGGCCTGCCCAGCCTCTCATAGAACTCACGCATCCAAGGTAGGATATCCCTCCCCAGTATGTTGAGAAACCTCTCCTCATTGGGGCTTGCACTATGGATGTAAACCCTGTCAAACCCCAGCTTTAGAAAGTATGAGAGGGATTTGTAGATATCATCTGGGTCGGTTGTTATAAGCCAGGTCTCACGAATCTTCTTCCTCTCCTCCTCGCCCACCATCGACTCCAGTATACGGGGATCTGATATTTTCTCCCTCTTCTCACGGGGGATAGCCGTCGGAGCCCAGAAAAGGGCCGACCTGTACGCCCTATCATAGTCGAAATCATATGAGACCTTGAATTCCATGCATTTACTCAGCTTGGATGGGTCGCGGCCAGCCTCCTTCGCGGATCTCTCCAGGGCATTCACGATCTCTAGATAGTTCTCCAGCCCCCTCGGATTCGTCAGTATGCCGTCCGAGTATTTCCCAGCTATTTTGGCCACTGTGGCGTTGGAGGTGGCTATGTACATTGGTATTTTTGTCTTAGGTTTTGTGTAGAGTTTGGCCGACTTTAACCTATAGTATGTGCCCTCATAATCAACGAACTCTCCTTTCCAGAGTAGCTGAATTATCTCAACAGCCTCTTTCAACCTCTCAACCTTCTCCTTGAAGCCAGGCCATTCAAAACCCAGAGGCGTCTCATTCATGGCGTGCCCTGTACCCACTGTTATGAAGATACGGCCGGGGTATAGGTAGTCAAGAGTTGCAAAGGCCTGAGCAACTATCGCCGGATGATATCTAAAAAGCGGTGTCGTCACAGCTGTACCGATCTCTATCCTCTTAGTTCTTTCGGCGACGCTGGCACACCATATCCATGGGAAGCCCGACTGTCCGCCCGTATCGCTCCATGGATGGAAGTGGTCGCTTGTCACAATTATGTCAAAGCCCACGGCCTCAGCGTGTATCGCATGGGATAGGAGCTTCTCCGGATCATACTGCTCCATCCCGGCCCAGTATCCCAGTCTTAAGGGTCCGTCAGCCACGAGGTGCCCATTAAATCTTAGCCATTTAAGTTTATGTCTGGGACGGATCCTCGGCCCAAGCTTTTTCACGATCGTAGGCTGTACAGCTAGGGAAAGATTATAATTGTAAGCAAAGTCCTTTCCGATTGGCATGTGGATCTATCTCTCCCATATACTATCGGAGAAAACACCATCCTATGGTGGGGGCCCCGGTCTAAAGATCCAGCCCCACAGGCAGATTGCGCGGGGTGACAGCAGCAACTCCTATATCATCACCCTCTACAACCATCTCGGAACACATGTTGATGCGCCGAACCATTTCATGGTGGACGGCCGGGCAGTATCCCATCTCAGGCCTGAGGAGCTTTTCTTCAACGCTCCAGCGCTTATCGATATTCCTAAAGACGCTGGTGAGATACTGACTAGGAAGGAGTTGGAAGATTTTTATGACATGATATCGGCCGCCGACATCCTACTCCTGAGGACAGGTTTTCAGAGATATAGGGATAGAAACCCCGAAGTATTCATAAACAAGGGACCATGCCTCGGCGCCGAGGCTGCGAGATACCTGAGATCATTCCCCAGACTGAGGGCCCTGGGTGTTGACATGATATCGATCTCGTCACCGATTCATAGGGATGAAGGCCGCAGAGCTCACAGGGAGCTTTTGTCGCGGGATGATTTTCTCATCATAGAGGATATGGATCTCATGGAAAAGCCTCGGGAAATTAGGCGATTGATCCTCGCCCCACTCATGGTCGAGATCATGGACAGTTCCCCTTGCCTGGTCCTAGCCGAGATCTAGTCCACCTACTATGAATGATAGAAGGGCTATAAACATCCAGAGGAGTGAGAGTTTCTTCTGCTTCTCCGAGTTAGTTCCGCTCGGCTCTTTCAGGATAGAATATGACGTGTATATGAAACCCATGTCAGCAATAGCCACTGCCGGAAGGTAGAATATGTTTACATAGCCCAACATGTATGGGAGTGGACTCAAGGCCACTGCCACCCAGTAGTGGAATGATCCCACAAGAGCTGCAGCACCAGCACCATAACGTCTTGCCACAGTTGAAACACCCCTCACCGCATCTGCATCCACATCAGAAATACCCTTTATCACCTCCCTGCCGTTGTTGGCTATGAACGCCAGTATGGCAAAGACAAGGACCCGGGGGGTGACGAAGCCGTCGGCGAGGACTGAGCCATATATGAATGGTGCTACGACATCGATGCTTACTAGTGAATTGCCAAGTAGGCCGGTTTTCTTCATACGCCAGTTGTATAGGAATGATATGAAGTAGGCTGTTGAGGCGACGGCAAGACATGGGATCGAGGTTAGGGCCGCTGAGATGATGCCCGCCGCTGCAAGTCCTATGGAGTAGCGGATTGCATTGGTGGGTGTTATCAAGCCTGATGGTATGGGACGTGTTGGCTTGTTGACGGCGTCTGATTCTTTGTCAAAGTAGTCGTTGATCACCATTGAGGCTCCGTTCAACCCGTACGCCGTGATGAAGGCTAGGATGGCCATTAGGGGTGAGATGGTCTTGGAGCTGGAGAATAGGACGCCGATCATGACTGCTACATACATCAAGAGAGAGTTGGGAGGTCTAGTGATCCCCACATAGGCCCTGAGACCCATTTGAAGCACCTATAGGTTTACCAGGTTCACAATGGAGACCGTGTAGTATACGATCTCATTCCTGCGATCCACGACAGCCACTACAGGTGTTTTATTCATAGCCCTGCATGCCCTAATATGTTCAAGGAGATCCTCCACAGCCATGTCATCACCCTCGTAGACGGGTATAATCACGTATTTGGCCGCCGCCTCGGGATACGTGCCTCTCTCGAAGACCCTAAACCTGAGGTGTGGGCTGAACCCCTCCTTAACAACATATCTTCTATCCCTTAGGTCCATGTAGATTACATAGTCCCTCCAGAGATTGGGGAGCCTGCTGGACTGGATGTTCAAAAGCTCCTCAAATCCAAGTATGCGCCCTTCAGATGTTGAAACTGTTATTCTACCCGCTCTAAGTAGGTATAGGGCCTCCACAGGGCTTAGCGTGAGATGCCCATCCGGCCCAACCTCTCCATAACCCCTATCTCTAAACCATGATATGTTCCGGCTCAAGGATTTGACTACACCGTCCTCCAGCCTGAACTCCACAGGTGTTATGACGGCCTCGGCGCCCTCATCTTTCAAACCGGCCACATGTATCTGAACCTCTTTTTTAGGGATTTCCGCAAACGTTAATAGGGTACCGCCCGGATTATGTCTCCGGATGAACAGAACCTGGAAGATCCTGCTGGCTACAGCCCTGGCTGTGGCGTTGTTCAACATCTTTAACGCCGAGCCGCCATTACCTCGACAGCTTCCGAACCTCGGGTTGGGTTCTACAGAGTCGCAGGCGGATTTTGCTAGATTGTTCAAGGTTGTTGTGGAACGGGTTGAAGGCGATGGTTCTACGGGTTTCAAGCCTGTCCAATCGGCTCTAGTGAGGGTGGGCCAGCTGGCTATGCTGACGAATAGGGATGGTTTAGCCGAATTCTATATTCCCCGTGGAGTATATACCGTTGTTATATCATCGTTGACATCCACGTTGCCAACCTGGGCTCAGGATGTAGAGATCGATGCTGTCGAGACAGTCCTACTGGTTAGATACCGTGAATATAGAGAAACGATCACAAGCCTGACTGTATCGCTGGATCATCTTAACCGACGCTCCACGCTCTCGGTTGGCTACCGACCCCCGGCCATCAACGCAACCTACTTTTACGCAGGTGCACCAGTCGTCTACTACATAGACCAGCTTCTCTACATGAGAGCGTTCAAGGGGGAGGGTGTGCAGGACTGGTATACAGCCCTGGCCACACCGTATAGGGGGCCATTCAGGACTATCCTATACACCCAGGAATCCGCTGAGGTTCTTGACAGGGTTGATGTGGAGGGGCTCGTGCTACATGTTTCACTATCCGAGAGCTATGTCCCCATATTCGTGGTTGAGGCTGAGATGGTGGAGAAGAACTGACATGGTGGCGTCCATCATCTATGAGACTGGATTCTGGCTCGCAATCAACATAATCCTAGCCATCGTGATAATAGGCCTAGTCTATAAGCAGTATGCATCTGCCAGAAGCCATTCCACAACCCCTGATAACGTGGCAGGATCCACGCCTGATCTAGGAGATATTATAGAGCGCTTTAGGACGATGGTCTCACAGGGTAGGGGTGGAGAGGCGATAGTCTCATCCTATCGTGACCTCCTGAACCGGCTAATCATGGATAGGGCACCAGCCTACCTCACTTTTAACGAGATATTGGAGAGTGGGTTTAAGCTGAGCTCGGAGATATTGGCGCATCTCAGGAACATGTATAAAGTCTATGAGCCTACTAGATTTGGAGACTATAATCCATCACAGCAGGAATTGGACATGTTTCTCAAATCAATTGAGGCTGTTAATGCACACATCAGGGTCTGGCGGAGCGTGGTCCCAACTGTCTGAGTCCGTATTATCCATTGTACTGGGCCTGGCCGCTCTGGGCGCCATCTCCATCGCAACCATACCCAGGGATAGGATGAAAAAGACTAGGGCCCGCTCCAGCGCTCTTGAATATATGGATCCCTATGCAAGCCTCTGGACCCTCGCAGCCGCCGGAAAGACCGCCGAATTAAAAGAAGCCTCCAGGAAAATGCTGAGACAATCCGGTCTAAAGCTGCCGAGGGAGGCGGTCGATGTTCTGCTAGCTATTTCAAGGATGAGGGAAGGGTGATGATGGAGAGGGCCGAAAGTACCATATCACACTACTTATCCAGCATCGTAAGGGAGGAGCTGGGCAAGGTTATAGTAGGTCTTGACGAAGCCGTAGACTCGATGCTCATAGCGCTTCTGACCGGTGGTCATCTCCTTCTTGAGGGTGTTCCAGGACTTGCCAAGACTATGCTGGCTAAGGCCTTTGCAAAGACCCTTGGTGTGAGATTTAAGAGGATACAATTCACTTCGGACATCTTACCCAGCGATATACTGGGCGGCTTCATATTTAACAGGAAAACATCCGAGTTTGAGTTTAGGGCCGGGCCTATATTCGCCAACATCGTGCTAGTAGATGAGATAAATAGGGCCCCACCCAGGAGCCAGTCAGCCCTCCTAGAGGCGATGCAGGAGAGGCAGGTGACTGTGGAGGGGCAGACCCACCCTCTACCCAACCCCTTTCTAGTCATTGCGACACAGAATCCAATAGAACTTGAGGGCACCTACCCTCTCCCGGAGGCGGAAATAGATCGGTTTATGATACGTGTAAAC
>Ga0272449_1004584_pt1 | contig 11194 bp, 8 predicted proteins | sample YNPCB0241_FD_198679 | JGI IMG/M metagenome (GOLD analysis project Ga0272449, IMG submission 198679) | Hot spring sediment microbial communities from Yellowstone National Park, WY, United States - YNP-CB-024-1 | ecosystem: Environmental > Aquatic > Thermal springs > Hot (42-90C) > Sediment...
TTTACGAACAACCAGGCGGAACGGGACCTCCGGCCCGTCAAAGTGAAACAAAAGGTGAGCGGTGGCTTTCGCACTGATCAGGGAGCGAAGGTGTATGCCCGCTTGCAGGGGATCATTTCCACCTGCCACAAGCAGGAGCGAAACGTCTATGCGATGCTGCGTGCGCTGTTCGCCCATCAGCCGGTCCACCTCCTCGCCGGAGGTAGGTAGTTACAAATGGGGAGAAAAAAACCACGAAGGACACGAAGGACACAAAGGGATTCACCTTTCTCTGCGTTCTCTGCGCTCTCTGCGGTTGGAAAAAACCTTCGTGTTCTTCGTGGATTTCATAAATACCGCAGCCAGATGTATGCGGTTGCCAGCAGCAGGGAGACGAAGGTGGTCAGCACACCGTAACCCAGAAAGGTCCAGAAGCGGAGGGGGTGACCGCTGCGCTCCGCCAGCGAGGCGACTACCACGTTGGCCGACGCGCCCACCAGTGTGGCGTTGCCGCCCAGGCAGGCCCCCAGCGCCAGCGACCACCACAGCGGCTCCACCGGCATCGCCTGCCCCAGACTCTCCACCAGCGGGATCATCGTCACCGTATAGGGGATGTTGTCCACGACGCCGGAGACCAGCGCCGAGACCCAGAGGAGCACCATAGAGGCCAGATGGACGTTCCCGCCCACCACCCGCAGCGCGGCCTGGGCAATGGCCCGGATAATCCCGGCCTGCACCAGCCCCTCCACCACGATGAACAGGCCGACGAAGAAAAACAGGGTGGTCCACTCCACCTCCCGGATGGCGTGGTGGGGGTCGGTCCGGGCCCAGAGGAGCAGGACGGTCGCCCCGGCCAGTGCGATAGTGGCGGACTCTATGTGCAGGCTCCCGTGGAACAGAAAGCCGAAAATGACCCCGCCCATCACGATGATCCCCTTGCGCAGGAGCGGGCGGTTGGTGATGAGTTCCGCGGCCTCCAGCGCGGAGAGGTCGGCCACCCGCACCGGCCGCGCCCGCAGTTCCTTCCGGAACATCAACCAGGCCAGCCCCAGAAAGGCCAGCAGGATGAGCAGGCTGATGGGGCCCATATGGACAATGAACGTGGTGAAATCAATCCCGGCCGCGCTGCCGATCAGGATGTTCGGGGGGTCGCCGATGAGGGTCGCCGTCCCGCCGATGTTGCAGGCCAGTATCTCGGCGATGAGGAACGGCAGCGGGTTCAGCCGCAGTTGCTCCGTCACAAAGAGAGTGACCGGCACCACCAGCACGACGATAGTCACGTTGTCCAGAAAGGCCGAACTGAGCGCGGTCACCACGCAGAGGACGAGGAGAATCCGAACCGGTCGCCCCCGGCCCAGCCGGACGGCCTGGACCGCCAGCCACTGGAAGAGCCCCGTCTCCCGCAGGATGTTGGCGATGACCATCATCCCCACCAGCAGGAAGATGACGTTCCAGTCTATGCCGCGGAACGCCTCCGCCTGGGTGAGGACCCGCAGGAGGATCATCGCCACTCCGCCCAGCATGGCCGAGACCGTCCGGTGGACCCGTTCGGTAACGATGAGGATGTAGGTGACGATGAAGACAATGGCCGCGATCCAGGTTGGGCTCACCAGGCTTCCCCTCTTTCCGACTCGCGCTGGGCCAGGCAGTGGGTCAGCAGGCCCAGGAGGTCCACGTACCCCACCACGCGGTACGCTTCATCCACAACCGGCAGGCCGGAGAGACGGTGTTCGTGCATCAGCATGAGCGCCTGCTTGAGGGTGTCCGTCTCCTTGACCCAGACCGGGCGCTGCATGCCGTCGGCAGCGGTGCGGACGCGGGTTTTTTCTGCGAACTCCGCCACGCGCTCCAGGTCGGTGATTTCCCGGAACAGTTCCTCCGGCAGGATGTAGAAGAGCAGGTCTTCGGTGATGGTGTGCAGGTCCAGCAGGCCGATGAGGCGCCCTTCCTCCGTCACGACGCAGGCGACGCGGACGCCGGGGTGGGCGGCCAGGGCCCGGGCCACCTCGTCCAGCGGCGCGTCGGGCGGGACGGTGACCGGCTCCAGGCCGGCCGCGCGGGCGATTTCTCCCACCCGCATCTCCCGCCACCCCGGGCAGACGGGATGGGGCGGGGCCGTTTCGGGGGCGGCTGGACGCTCCTTCCGCAGACCCCGCGCCTCGGCGACGGGCAAGACCAGCAAGATGCCGCTGTTGGGGCGCTCAAAGCCACCCACCGCCCGCTCCGCCTCGGCGACGGCCCGGGCCAGCAGGGCCTCGTCGTCTATGGCGGTCAGCAGGGTGCGGCGGCGGATTTCCTCGGCCTCAAAGAGCCGCTCCAGCGCGCCCAGGCCCACCCGCTCCAGCCAGGTGTGGGCCCGATACGCGCCGACGCTCTCCAGAATCGTGGCCCCGGGCACCCCGGCCTCCCGCCATGCCCGCAGGAGGTCCGGTAGAACTTTCAGGTCATCCAGGATCACAACTATCAGGTAGGCCATCCCGGTACAGCATCGCGAACAGGTAAACGTGCTGTTGCAAACTCTTGCTGTGCGTTCGCGGATTACTAACGGGTCAGGTGGGCCTCCAATAGAGACGAAACTCTCGCCATCACCTTGCTGATCGGGTAGACGAGTGGTATCAACCGGAAAGGTACCCGGATGGTTGCTCCCCGGGTCGGGTCACAGTGGACGGGATTCAACATCCCACTGCTGGTTTACGGGATCACTGGAATCCGAATGACCTGCCCCACCCGAATCTGGTGAGGGTTCGCAATATTGTTGTAGGCGGCCAGGTAGAGATAGTTCATATTGTAACGGAGTGCAATCCGGAAGAGATTGTCCCCTGGCTGGACCGTGTAGAGAATCTCCTTTCCAGGAGGTATCTGCCCACCGGTGGGAATGCGCAGGACCTGCCCGGGATAAATGCGATCGGGGTTAATAATGTTGTTGTACGCCGCCAGAGCGCGATAATCTACCCCAAAACGCAGAGCGATGCGGTAAAGGCGATCCCCCGGCTGGACGACGTAAGTGGTTTCGCCTCCGGCAGGAGCAACCACGGCCTCGCTTGTCGGCGTCGGTACCGGCGTTGGGGATGGAATCTCTGCTGGTGGGACCGTGGGGGTCTCGGTGGGCACGGGCGTGGGCCCGGGGGTCTCCACGGGAGAGGGGGGAGCGAGCGCGGGAGTTGCCGTGGCGGTCGGGGGGGCGGCAGCCATCGCCGTCATTGTCAGATTGGTTGCGGCGGCCTGAGCTGCCAGCGTCGCCATGCCAGCATCTTCTATTTCCTGCTGAGAGGGGGTAGGGGTCACATCGGGGGCAGCGGGCATATAACACCCTGCCATCAGCAATAGAATTGTCGCAAGACTCAGCAGGAGGAACATCAGGGAAAGGGTGCGGTTCATAACTTATCCTCCTTCTGGCGAACCGGTAATCAGTGGAAACATCTTCATCATACCATGAGGTAAAGTAGAAGTCAAGCAAAACTTCAATAAGGATTGACTTGACATGGGTTCTAATAGAAGTATAATACTCACGCCCTGTATGCCTGATCCCCGGTGTTTCAAAGGTCCGGAATTCTGAAGGAAGGGAGGTTCCCTGGAGAAGACCCCTGACATCTGTTGGACCCGGTACCCATAACCCCCAATGTTTGCTCAAAGGAGGAAGCGACAGAGTTCATCGGAAATAACGGCTATGGACAAGCCCTCTATCCCGTTAGAGGAGAATCGCCCACCGTTAGCCCCTATCTCCGATGAAGTTTATTCTGCGCATCCTCCCCTCCATTCCGGCGATTGCCGTCTTCGTCTGCGGCTTCATCGCCTGGAGTGGATGATCTCCCTCTTCCACTGGGACAGGCTGCGCCCCAACTGTGCCTGGGTTGGCTTCGTGAACTATTCCGAACTCTTTGCAATGGCAGCACAATGCCCGATCTTGCTGGTCTACATCCCTGTGCGGCTGCTTCACGCGGGGGAACACCCTGGCGGGTGCACTGCAGGGATCAACCAGGTGACTGTCACCTGCAGGTGATGGTCACCTGACCCTGGTTTCCATGCTGGTCCTGGAACTGCGCTATCTTCTCCTCGGCCTGCTGCTGGCGACCGTGGGGGCGGCACTGCTGGCCCTCTGGCTGGACCGCCGCCGCGCCGGGCGGCGGGCCGTAGAGACGTTCGCCGACCCCGCCCTGCACGCCATACTGGAGCGCGCCCCCTTCGGCTGGATGGTCCTGGAGAGCGCGGAGCGGTACATCTACGCCAACGAGTACGCCCGCCGTCTGCTGGACCTGCCAGCTCCCTCTGGACCCATCCCGGCCATAGAATGGGGGTTCTTTCTGGATGACGACCGCGCCGACGTCCGGCGGGGCCGGGCCCCGGAGGGACGCTACCGAGTCCTCCGGCTCCCCTCCGGTCGGGCCGTCCGCTGGTGGCTGATGTCCGGCCAGCGGTGGGATTACCTCTTCCTGCTGGACGTCACTCCCCAGTACGAGGCGGAGGAGGCCCGGACCCAACTCTTCGCTGGTCTCTCCCACGAACTGCGCACCCCGGTGGGGGCCATCCTCACTCACCTGGAAATCCTCCGCCTGTCCGACGTCCCGGAAGAGGCGAAACAGCAATCCCTCCACCTGCTCCAGGCCGAGGCCCGACGGCTGGCCCGTATGGTCTACCTGATGCTGGAACTGGGCCGCCTGGAGACCAGCCCGGAGATAGACCGGCGCCCGGTGGACCTGCTGGACCTGGCGGAGCGGGCCATCTCATCCCTGGCGGCCCAGGCCGGGGAGCGGCAGATTCGCTTCTCCCTGGAGGCGGATTCCCTACTACCCACTGTCTGGGGAGACGCGGACCGGCTGATGCAGGTCTTCCTGAACCTGCTGGATAACGTCCTCAAGCACTGTCGTCCGGGCGACAGCGCCACCGTCATCCTCCGCCGGGCCGACGGCGGCGTCCTCTGCGCGGTCCGCGATACCGGACCGGGCATCCCTGCGGAACATTTGCCCCACATCACCCGTCGTTTCTATCGGGCGGCGAAGCAGGAAGTGGAGGGGAGTGGGCTGGGCCTGGCGCTGGTGGATGAGATTCTCCGCCGCCACGGGAGTCGCCTGGAGATTTCCAGCCGGACCGAAGGAGAGACCGGGACATGCGTGCAGTTCGTCTTGCCGACCGTGCCGCCGCGGCTGTAGGGCCGTTTCTCCGCCGCTGGGGGTGGCTTCTGGGATTGGGACTGGCGCTCCTCGCCTGCGGTCTGCTCCCCATCCCCGGCTACGTGGTGGTGGTGCCGGGGCGAAGCGCCCCCCTGGTCCCGGCCCTGCTGGGCCCCCAGATGCGGCTGGACCCGCCCTTCGCCCGCCCCGGCGACGAAGTCCGCCTCCACGTCACCGACAGGACCCCCTGGACCTACGTCCTCCTGACGGTGAACGGCGCTCCCATCCGCCCGGAGACCTGGGAGACCGGCCTGGGCGGGCAGTGGACCTGGACCTTCCGTTTCGTTATCCCCACCGGTCCTTCGGAATTCGTCTTCTACCGCGATTGCGACGCCGGGTGTGTGGAGCAGGGACGGATGGTCCTGAGCCAGGCACCGTCCCCGCCGTCGGGGCTCCTTCCCACCAAACTGGGGCTGGTCTTCCCCAACCCGGAGCGGGACTGGCACGGCCGCAGCGGTTGGGCCGTGGAGGTCACCTACGCCCGGCGGGCCGAGGAGTCCTTCTGGGGGATAGACGACCTGGCCGCGCGGGTCTACGGGCACCACCAGAAAGGGTTGCGGGTGCTGGTGCGGGTGGAGTACGACTACGGCCAGTCCATCCCGCCCACCGGCGACCACCTGGCCCTGGCGGAGTATCTGGATTACCTGGCGCGGCTGGCCCGGGACGACCGTCTCCGGGATGTGTACGGCTACATCCTGGGGAGCGGGTACAACGGCCTGGACCTGAACAGTCTGGCCCCCGACCGGCCGGTGACCCCGGAGTGGTATGCCCGGACCTTCAACGGCTACGGCGAACCGGTCCACCACACCGACAACGCGGTCCAGGTGGTCCGGTCCGAAAACCCCGGGGTGCGGGTGCTGGTGGGGCCGGTGCGGCCCTGGAGCGCCGACCAGAACGGGGCCCACAAGTACCGGGTGGACGCCCCCTGGCTCAACTACATGAACACGCTGGTGCGCTACATAGACGAGGCGGCCCGGGCGAAGGCCGCGGCCGGTGTCCCCTTCGCTGCCCCGGATGGCTTCGCCGTCCAGGCCCCCGGCCGGCCGGATGCCCCCGAACTGGGCGGGAAAGGGGAAGAGGAACCCTGGACCGACCTCCCCCGGGCGGAGTGGAACGGGGCTCAGGCCGGCTTCCGGGTCTACCGGGAGTGGCTGGACATCATTAATGCGTCCCCGTCCACCCGGGGGCTCCCCGTCTACATCACTTCGGCCAATACGTTCATCCCTCCGGCTGGAGTCCCCCCGGCCCAGAACTACCCCCGGGGCTGGCTGAGCGCGGCGCTGGCCGTGGTGGAGAGCGAGCCCCAGATTCAGGCCCTCTGCTGGTTCCTGGACGAACTGCCCGGGGACACCCAGTGGCAGAACTTCAGCCTGACCCGTCGGCGGGGCCGCCTGATAGACGCGGCGGAGGAGTTGGAGGAGTTGCTGAGGCGGTAAAAAGAGGCAAGAAGCAAGAGGCAAGAGGCAAGAAGCAAGAGGCAAGAAGCAAGAAGCAAGAAACAAGAGTCAAGAGGCAAGAAAAATCTGCATCCTGCATCCTGCATCCTGCATCCTGCTCCCTGCGACATGCGACCTGCGACATGACCATCCGCGTACTTCTGGCTGACGACCATCCCACCCTGCGGCTGGGGCTGCGGGTGCTGCTGGAGCGCGCGCCGGACATAGAAGTGGTGGCAGAGGCGGAGAGCGGCGAGGCGGCCCTGGCGAAGATTCTGGCCCTCCAGCCGGACGTAGCGGTGCTGGACTGCCAGTTGCCCGGCCTTTCGGGGCCGGAGGTGGCGCGGGAAATCCGGCGGCGGGGCCTGCCGACGCGCGTCCTGGCCCTCAGCGCCTACCGGTACGAGCACTACATCCGGGGGATGTTAGAGGCCGGGGCTGTGGGCTACCTGCTGAAGGAGGAGGCGCCGGGGGCCATTGTGGAGGCTGTCCGGCGGGCGGTCCAGGGCGGGATGTCCTTCAGCCCCGGCGTGGCGGAGGTGGCGCGGGCCATCCTGGAGGGCACGGGGGATGTCCCGCGGCTGACGGAGCGGGAGCGGGAAGTGCTGGCGCTGATGGCGGAGGGACTGAGCAACAAAGAGATTGGGGCCCGCCTGGGGTTCTCCGAGCGGACGGCGGCCTTCCACGTGGGCAACATCCTCCAGAAACTGGGCACGGCCAGCCGGACCGAGGCCGTGGTGCGGGCGAAGGAGCGAGGGATGATCCCATGATGTTTGGGGGTGTGGAACGTCCGTGATTGTTTATTGCCGGAACGCCTCAGGTGGTTACTTGTGGAGGTTCACAGGTCGGACCTGTGGAAACCCTGTTAGACAGTTAGCGCTGTTTCTGGTATACTGAGATTGTTACCAGGGAGTGGCTGAGCGTCTCAAGCCTGCCCATAAGAATGATGCGTAAGGTCAGTTTCTCTCAACACTTGTGTCGCTGGCGCGGCTATTGAGTGCCGGGCTGGTACGGTGAGAGGTCAGGGGCCTCCCACCGCGCAGGAGCATATCAAACAGCGGCGTCAGCCACTCTCTCATGCCAGCAGGAGAGACGATGACCGAGGACAGGATGGAACCTGGCAACGTCCGCCCGCCCTCCCCGATGGAGTTCGGCTCCATGCCCCTGGACCCGGTCTACGGATGGGGCATCGTCTTTGAGCCTGTAGAGACGCTGATCAACGAGACGGCGGCCTATATTGAGCAACTGGCCCGAGAGGTCTACGAGCGGGGAGTGGAATTCAGTGACGAGGAACTTCGGGAGCGGTTCTTCGCTTTCTGGGACCGTCTGGTGGCGGAGGGGAAACTTCAGCGGCTCCCCGACCGTCCGCCGGAGTTCGGTAAGGCGATTCTGGGGCCCCGGCGCTGGCTGCAGGCCCAGCGCATCCGCATCCGGCGGCTGGTGGAGTACTGGCGCTCCACCGGGGTCAACCCCGGGTAGGGCCTGGCCCTGAAGTTTGGCTTTGGGGAATGGGCGATACCCTGCTGTTCATCCTGGGCCTGGGGCTGGTAGTCCTGGGACAGGTCTACTTCCTCGGCCTTCCCCAGTACACCTGCGACGGTGTCATCTTCTGCGCGCTGGGCGCGCTGATGTGGATACTGGCCCTGCGGCGCGCGGACCAGCAGAGCGACGCGCGTCTGGCGCGGCCGGCCTGGTACCGCCAGTGGCTGGCGGACGCGGCCGCCCATCCCCTGCGGACATGTCTGCTGGGGGTCGGGGTACTGCTGGCCCTCTGGGCGGGTATCGGCGCGCGCCGGGCCGACCCCGCCGCCGACTTCTCCCCCTACCTGCGCGCCTGGGCCCTGGGCCTGCTCCTCTACCCCCTGGCCCTTGCCCCTCTGCCCCCCCGCTCCTCTGCCTCCCTGCGCCCTGCGCCTCTGCGCCCCTGCGACCCGCGACGTGCGACCTTGCGACCTGTGACCCTGCGACCTGTAGCCCTGCTCCTCCTGCTCCTGGCTGCCTTCCTGGCCCGCGCCGTCGCTCTGGACGAAATCCCGGCCAACTTCGGAGGGGACGAGGGCACCCAGGCCCTGGAGGCGCTGCGCCTGCTGGGCCCGCCCCTGGGCAACCCCTTCGCCACCAGTTGGTACAGCGTGCCCACCCTGTCCTTCCTGGTCGCCGGGCTGGGGATGAGGCTCTTCGGCGCCACCGTCGCCGGGGCGCGGATGCTCTCCGCCCTGGCGGGCACCGCCTCCGTTCTGGCGACCTATCTCCTGGCGCGCCATCTGGCCGGGGAGTGGGTGGGGTGGGGGGCGGCGGTCCTGGTCGCCTTCGGCCACTACGGGCTTCACTTCAGCCGCCTGGCCTCCAACCAGATTGCCGACGCGCTTCTGGGGCCCCTGGTTCTCTACTTTCTCCTGCGGGGGCTGGAGAGTAAGGGTAACAGTCACCTTCAAGGTGACTGTCACCTCTGTCACCTCTGGATGGCGCTGGCCGGGTTGGTTCTGGGCCTCTCCTGGTACACCTACTTCGGCGCCCGGCTGATGACCCTCGTGGTTGGCCTCTATCTGGTCGGGCGCGCGCTGGGGGAAGGACACGAATTTCTGGCCCGCTACGGGCGCGGGCTGTTTGTGCTGGTGGTGGGGTTTGCCCTGACCGTCTGGCCGCTGGCCCTCTACTACGCGGCCCACCCGGCCGATTTCCTCTCCCGCTACAACCAGGTCAGCATCTTCGCCTCCGGCTGGCTGGCCCGGGAGGTCGCGGTGACCGGGAAGAGCGCGGCGGCGCTGCTCCTTCAGCAATTCTGGAAGTCCGTTTCGGCCTTCAACGCCACCCCGGACCCCACCTTCTGGTATCATCCCGGCATCCCCCTGCTGGACCCCGTCTCCGGCGTCTTTTTTATCCTGGGACTGGCAGCGGCCTCCTGGCGGGTCCGGCGTCCCGGCGGGGGATTGCTCCTGCTCTGGTTCTGGGCGGTGGTCATCCTGGGCTGGACCCTGACCGAGAATCCGCCCTCCAGCCAGCGGGGGGTGGGGGCTATCCCGGTGGTGGCCATCCTGACCGCCCTGGGCCTCACGGAGAGTCTGGATGCCACCTGGCGCGTGCTGCGAGGCCGCCTGTCCTCACGTTTCACGTTTCACTTTTCACTTTTCGCCCTTCTTGCCCTCATATCCCTCCTCAACCTGCTTTTCTACTTCCGGGTCTACACGCCCCGCCGCGTCTACGGTAACCCCACGGCGGAGGTGGCGGACGTGCTCTGTGACGAACTGGAATGGCGGGATTCCGTTCCGCCCGTCTACTTTGACGGCCCGCCGGTCATGTACTGGGACTTCGGCGCCATTGCCTTCCGGCTGCGGGACGTCGTGGGTCGGGACTTCTCGGTGGAGGAACTGCCAGAAGTGGACGTCTCGCGCGGTGCGCTCTTCGTCGTCCTGGCGGAGAAAATCGGAGATTTGGACGCCCTGCGGGTCGCGTTCCCCCAGGGGAAAGAGACTCCCGTCTATTCGGATGCGGACGGGCGACTTCTATTTGTTTTCTACGAGATTCGCTAATGGAAAAGAGAGCATCTGGCTGGGACATCTCACTCATCTTGCTGGCCATTCTTCTGATTGGCCTCTCCTTTCGCGTCGTCGGACTGGGGTGGGGCGAGGGGCAGCCCATTCATCCCGACGAGGAGTTCCTCCGCCAGGTGACGGCGGCGGTCAGTTGGCCCGATTCGCTGTCCCTCTACCTGGATACGGCCCGCTCCCCGCTGAACCCCTACAACCGCGGCTACGGGTTCTTCGTGTACGGCACGTTGCCTCTCTTCCTCACCCGCGCGGTGGGGGAGGCGCTGGATCAGGGATGCCGGAACGGCGAGGCGGTCTCCCTTCCGGCCCGGCTGCTGGCCCCGCTCCTGCTGGGGACCCCGTCGGCCTGCTGGCCGGGGAGTTTCAGCGGGTCCGGCGCCCGCCATCTGGGGCGGTTGCTGGCCGCCCTGCTGGATATGGGGAGCATCCTCTTCGTCTTCCTGGCCGGGCGGCGGCTCGGCGCCGGGTACGGGAAGGGCATATCTGGCCCCTCTCTGGGATTGCTGGCTGCGGCCCTCTACGCGCTGGCGGTCCTGCCCATCCAGCAATCCCACTTCTACACGGTGGACGCCTACGCCAATTTCTTCGTGGCCGTTACCCTCTACCTGGCCCTCTGCATCGCGGGGCAACCCGCGGGGGGGCAACCCTCGGGGGGGCAACCCGTAGGGGCAGGGCTTGCCCCTGCCCCCGATGCCCCTGCCCCAGGGGGGCAACCGCAATGGGGGCAACCGCAATGGGGGCAACCGCAAGGGGGGCAACCGCAATGGGGGCAACCCGTAGGGGCAGGGCTTGCCCCTGCCCCCGATGCCCCTGCCCCAGGGGGGCAACCGCAATGGGGGCAACCGCAATGGGGGCAACCGCAAGGGGGGCAACCGCAAGGGTTGCCCCTACATGCCCCTGCCTGGGGCAACCGCGAGGGTTGCCCCTACATCTACACCTTTCTGGCCGGCCTGACCACCGGGCTGGGGGTGGCCTGCAAAATCAGCGTCTGGCCCCTGGGCCTGCTGGTGGGCCTGGCAGCCCTCCTCCGCGCCCTGCGCCCTGCGCCCTGCGCCCTGCGCCC
>Ga0272449_1004587_pt1 | contig 11192 bp, 9 predicted proteins | sample YNPCB0241_FD_198679 | JGI IMG/M metagenome (GOLD analysis project Ga0272449, IMG submission 198679) | Hot spring sediment microbial communities from Yellowstone National Park, WY, United States - YNP-CB-024-1 | ecosystem: Environmental > Aquatic > Thermal springs > Hot (42-90C) > Sediment...
CGGCACAACCTCGTCAGTGAGCCCTGACGTGTATCGCATCGGTCTTCCCGCTCGCGGCACCCTTCTTCTGTGCACCGACGGTCTGACGGCAACCGTTGCTGACGAGGACATTCGAGAGGTGCTGGCGGAATCTCACGACCCGAAAACAGCGGTCGAACGCCTCATTGCTCTCGCGAACGAGCGGGGTGGCCCGGACAACATTACCGTAATTGTCGTGTCGTTCGAAAGGTAGCGAGACCCGGTCTGCGCTTTGTACCCTGGGAGAACGCGATGTGGTTGCATCGCCTGAGGTTGACAGAGCTCGCCCTGCTCGGGCTGGTTTTTCTTTCGATCGCGTGCGGGTTCGCGGTCATCTCTTCGTCTGCCGTGCAGCTCGCGCTGTACGCGATCGCGCCGTTCATCGCGTGCTGGGCGTTTCTCTGCCTCCTCGCCCCGCAATCGAACCAGCTCCTCCTCCCCATTGCTGCCCTCATCTGCGGGCTCGGCCTTGTCAATCAGCTTCAGATTTCACTCGACTATTTTTCGCATCAGCTTCTCGTGACAACGATAGGCGCCGCGAGCTTCGTGATGGTCCTTGCGCTCGTCAGGTTTCGACCATCAGTTACGTCTTACAAGTATCTTTTCGGGACTCTTGCCCTCGCTCTCTTCTTTCTCCCCGCCGTTGTTGGAATCACCCGCGGGGGGGCGCGTCTCTGGGTCGCGATAGGACCGGTCGTATTCCAGCCATCCGAGATCGCGCGGGTATTCTTCTTCGTTTTCCTTGCCCGCTACTTCAGTGAACATCAGCGGCTCCTCAGCAAGGCTCCCGTTCTCAAGCGGCGCGCTTTCGAAATCCGATACCTCGGCCCGGCTGTCGTCGTCGCGCTCCTGACGCTTCTCCTTCTCGTCTACGTCAAGGATCTCGGCTTTTCGCTCCTCATCCTCGTTACGTTTCTCCTCGCGTTGTACGCCACCACGGAAAAGAAGCGATACCCCGCCGGCGGGCTCGCTATCTTCGCGCTCGGACTCGTGGGCGCTTATCGCCTCTATGGCCACGTTCGCACACGTATCGACGTCTGGCTCGACCCGTGGCCCGACGTCTACGGTCGCGCGTATCAAATCGTCCAGGGACTGTTCGCCTACGCCGAAGGCGGCACTATCGGACGAGGGCTCGGTAACGGCTTCTCATCGCTCCTTCCCGCGGTCAACACCGACATGGTCCTGCCGTTTTTTGCAGAAACGACCGGTTTTGCTGGCGTTGCGGTTCTTCTTACCGCGTACCTCGCTTTCGCGCTCATCGCCCTTTCCGCAGCACGAGACGCCTCGCCGTACGGAAGACTCCTCGTCATCGTGGCTGCTGGTAGCATGTTTGCGCAGACCGCGATTGTGTCAGCCGGCACGCTGCGCCTCATGCCTCTGACCGGCCTGACAATGCCATTCTTCAGCTACGGCGGAAGTTCGCTCATCTCCTGGTTCGCAATCCTCGCGCTCATCATGTTCCACACCTCGGAGCAGAGATCATGGACCGTGTAGTGCGCAACCTTGTCAGCGCATTGTTTTTCGCCTACGTCGCCCTCCTGTCGGCTGCTTTTTACTGGGCACTCCCGGCCGCGCGCGCGCTGCGCGCCCACGAAGCAAACAAGCGCTCGCTCGTCGAGGAACGGCTTCGCGAGCGAGGAACGATTTTCTCTTCGGACGGCGCCATCCTTGCTCGAAGCGTCGCAAGCGATGGCACGTGGCGCCGGCGCTACCCCTTTGGCTCCATCTTCGCTCACGCTGTCGGCTACGCGTCGCCGCGTTACGGAAAGACGGGACTCGAGCGCGCGCTCGACAGCATCCTCTCCCCACCGCCTGGCGCTGGCTTCTGGTCGCTCGAATCGACGATTTCACGCGGGACAGACGTGAGAACGACTCTCGATTCGCGTCTTCAGGAAACAGCCGCTCGCCTGCTCACGCGACCGGGAGCTGTCGTCGCGCTCGAGCCAGCAACCGGAAAGATCCGCTGCCTGTATTCGTACCCGGGTTTCGACCCCGAAAAGATCGATTCCTCGTTTGCCTCGTACGCCGCGGACGCGCGGAAGCCCTTCGTTGACCGGGCAGCAGCTGGCCTCTACACGCCAGGTTCTTCCTTCAAGATCATCACGCTTGCCGCGTACCTCGAGCACGGAGGTTCGCTCGAAGATCGCTTCCGGGCTCCCGCGGTGTTCAAGGTTGGGGGGTTTCGCGTCACGAACTACGGCGGGACGTCATACGGAACAATTACCGTGCGCGAAGCCTTCGCTCGCTCGGTAAACACGGTTTTCGCGCAGATGGGATTGAAAACCGGCGAGGACGCGCTCGTTGCGACCGCGCGCGCCTTCGGCATCGAGCGCGACCTTTCGTTCGAGCTTCCCTTCAAGACAGGACGCCTTCCAGCCGCGACCGCCGACCCGGCCACCCTCGCGTGGACCGCGGTTGGGCAGGCCGACCTGCTCGTCTCGCCACTCGAAATGGCGCTCGCCGCCGCAACCATCGCGAATGGCGGCGCAATGCCCCTCCCGACACTTCGCGAAGACAGACCTGTCGAAACGCGGCACGTTGTTTCCGAAGCGACCGCGCAGGGCGTCACGCAGGCGATGGTGGACGTGGTGCGAGAAGGGACGGGGAAGCGCGCGGCTCTTCCCGGAATCACCGTCGCTGGCAAGACCGGGACCGCCGAGGTTCCTGGCGGAGACGCGCACTCGTGGTTTGTCGGATTCGCTCCCGCGGACAACCCGCGCATCGTCGTGTGCGTCATTGTCGAGCACGGAGGGCTCGGGGGTCAGGAGGCGGCGCGCATTTTCCGCGAAATGGTGCGGCAGGCACTCGGAGAGGAGGGGCGATGACGTGCGGGTTCGCCGCTTTCGCGATTTCGTGAAGCGCTCCAACTGCTTTCGGAGCGCAATCTGTTGTCGTTACCTGCAATTACCTTTATCATGGTGAAATCCATGGAAATTGGAACAGTCCTCAAAGGCAGATATCGGGTACTCGAGAAGATCGGCACGGGCGGTATGGCGGAGGTATATCTCGCCTACGATACGGTCCTCGATCGCAAAGTCGCCGTTAAAGTTATGCACCCGAAGTATGCCGCCGACGAGAGCTTCGTGACCCGGTTTCGCCGCGAGGCGCAGGCGGCCGCCAACCTCAACCACCCGAATATCGTGAGCGTGTACGACTGGGGCGAAGAGGGCGGCACGTACTTCATCGTCATGGAACACATCGTCGGTGATACGCTCAAAGCGCTCATCAAGAAGCGTGGCGCTCTCGACATCACGACCGCCGTCGACATTGCGAAACAGGTCGCGCGCGCCCTCGCGTTCGCGCACAAGAACGGGGTCGTTCATCGCGACATCAAGCCTCACAACATCATCATCACTCACGACGGCCTCGCCAAGGTCACGGATTTCGGCATCGCCCGCGATAAATCTTCCTCCCTGACTGACACCGGAACGGTCATGGGTTCCGTGCACTACATTTCTCCCGAGCAAGCGCAGGGACTGCCAGCAACGGAGCTGTCGGACATCTACTCTCTGGGCGTCATGCTTTACGAAATGGTCACGGGCAACGTTCCGTTCGAGGGGGACAGCGCTGTTTCCATCGCGCTCAAGCACGCAAACGAACAACCCGCGCCACCCTCCGCGCTCAACCCCAGAGTCTCGCCCGAGCTGGAAGCGATCATTTTGAAGGCGATGGCCAAGGACCCGTTCGAGCGCTATCAGACAGCAGACGAAATGCTGGCCGATCTCAGGAGATACGAAGCGGGGTCGTCGGTGGAGGCCGCCGGAGGGACCTTCGACAAAACGGTCGTGCTTGCCCCCAGTGAGATCAAGGTGCCAAAGAGGCGCTTCAGCCTCGCCGCCATTCTCACAACCCTCGCTATTCTCATCCTTGCTGGCGGCGCCTTTGCTGGCATATGGATCTACCAGGCGCGGCTTGCGGCGTCGATGACAGAGGTTCCGAAACTCGTCGATCTCACAGTCGACGCGGCACGGCGACTCTGCGAGGAGCGCGGCCTCACCCTCAAGATCGACCGCTACGAATTCTCTGAGCTTTACGCGAAAGACAAGATCATTTCGCAAAAGCCTGAAGATGGGCTCCGCGTCAAGAAGGGAACGGTTGTCCACGTCGTCGTCTCGAAAGGCGAGAAACCCGTCGAAGTGCCGACGCTCATTGGCAAGTCGGAACTTGAAGCCGGTCAGCTCCTCGGACAGCTTGGGCTGAGGATCGGTTCGATCGACTACGCGTTTTCCGACACTATCCCCGCGGATACTATCATGAGTCAGGATCCCACCCCTGGCGTCCAGGTCCGGAAAGGGACCGCCGTCAACATCGTCATTTCGCGCGGGGTGGAAGTCGTCACGATCCCGGATTGCGAAGGGCTCAGCCTCGATCAGGCAAAGTCGCTTCTCGCAAAGGCAAAGCTCAAATACACGGTCTCCGAGGAATACAGCTCCACAATCGAAAAAGGGAAGGTCATCCGCCAGAGCCCTTCGCCAGGAGACACCGCGAAGAAGGGCGAGTCGGTTCTGCTCGTCGTCTCCAAGGGCCCGTCAGTCGTCACAATTCCTGACGTGGTTGGCAAAGACTCGCTGTCCGCTCGCAAGGAGCTCGAAGGTCTCGGGCTCAACGTCGACATGCAGAATGTTGAAGTGCTCGATCCGGACAAGGTCGGAAAGGTCGTCCAGCAATCGCCGGAGCCCGGCCAGAAAGTTTCTACCGGAAGCACAGTCACGATCTGGGTCGGACAGTAGCGCGGGACAATCCAGGCGCAAAGGAAGTGCGCGGACAGCGAACAACCGAACACACAAGGGTGGTGATTGCTTTCAATGCGACGTGAATCGTCCGCGATCATCGCGATCGTCGTTCTGACTGCCGCCATCGTTGCGATTCTGTTCTTGACCTCGCAGCGGATGGCCGAGTTCTACTACTCGATGATGTCCGATTGAGATGAACACCGCCGCTTCTGTCTGTGCCGCGAAAGTTTCCGCAGGCGCCTGTCAGCGGGAAAGACGCGCTGAAAGACTCGCTCTCTCTGTTGACCATGCGGCGCGCTGTTGGTAGAGTATGTGCCTGCACGATCGCGAGGCGTAAACGCCGCCGGTCGCTTGCGAGCACGTTCTGGGCCTGTAGCTCAGTTGGTCAGAGCGCACCCCTGATAAGGGTGAGGTCCGTGGTTCGACTCCACGCAGGCCCACCAGAAATGGTTTTCCCCCAGCTGGAGCACGCTTCGGCCTGCTTACCTCGTCTTTTTCATCGCGATGCGGAGAGCTTCCTCTTCCTCGTCAGAAAGCGGGAGGGGGCAGCGAAATCCGCTGAGCTCCTTCAGGTAGAAACGGCTTTCCTTCCTGCTGTTGAGCGATGTGATGATCACCCCGTCGCCCTTCTCGTCGACAAGCGCGACCGACCAGCTGAAGTTTCCGCCGGTGTCCGGGAACGGGTTGTATCTGACGAGCCCGAGCCCCGTGACGGCACGTGAGCTCACATCCTCGACGCGCGCGAGGCGGGCAACGAGCTCCCGCGTTCTCACATCGAGTTCCTCGGCTGCCTGCGCAAGTTCGATCACTGTCTGCTCGACCGACGGCTTGCCACGGCTGCGCGCGAGCGCGCGGAAATACGCGCTCAGTCGCCGCTGGCGAACAGTCAGAACGATGAGCCAGACAAGAACGAGCGCCGCGACGACCCCCACAACTCCGAGAACGACCGGTTCTTCGAGCGTTACCGTCACAGACTCACCTCGCTCGCTGGTTTACAATTCAGTCATGGACCTCGATAGCATACTTGAAGTTCTGCGTCAGCTCAAAAACGGATCCCTGACAGAGGAAGAAGCCGCCCGGCGACTTGCATACGCACCATACATAGAGCTCGAAGACATCGTCTACGACAGCTCACGCCTTGCGCGCACGCGGGCACCGGAAACAGTCTTTTGCCTCAGCAAGACACCCGACCAGGTACTGAGAGCGTTCAGAGCCTGTCTCGAAGCCCATCCGAATGCTCTCGGCACGAAAGCCCGGCGGGAGCATTTCGAAGCCGTTTCGGTTGCTTTTCCGGAAGCTGAGTTTTTCGAGGAAGCCGGTGTCATTCGAGTGCTGCGGGAACCTCCCGAACTTGCCGGCAAAGTCGCTATCCTCACCGCGGGCTCCTCCGACATCCCTGTCGCTCTCGAAGCAGCCCTTACGGCTGAATTCTTTGGAAGCAGGACAGAGATGGTATCCGATCTGGGTGTTGCGGGAGTCCACCGAATCAGGAAAGCTCTCGAAGCTCTCGAGGGAGCCAATGCCGTAGTTGTCTGCGCGGGCATGGAAGGCGCGCTTCCAGCGCTCGTCGCGGGTCTTTCTGCTGTTCCGGTAATCGGCGTGCCAACGAGTGTCGGGTACGGAGCTTCCTTTGGCGGGGTAAGCGCACTTCTCAGCATGCTCAATTCCTGCGCGGAAGGGCTCGCGGTCGTCAACATCGACAACGGCTTTGGTGCCGGCTACCTTGCGAGCATGATTAATTTGAACGTCGTGCGGGCCTCGAAGGTAAGCGCACGCACCGAGGAGGCACAATGAACACCTCGAGAGAAGAGCGCATTTCTCGCGTTGCGTATTTCGACTGCTTCGGTGGCATCTCCGGCGATATGGCGATAGCGGCGCTCCTCGACGCAGGCGCGCCACTCGATGCGCTCGAAAACGTGCTTGCCGCGCTGCCGATCGAAAAACCAGAGCTCAAAGTTGAGAGTGTTCGCAGCCATGGGTTGCGCGGAACGCGCCTGACGGTTGTCGAGCCAGCTTCCCCGCTCGAGTACCGCACCTACCGCGCCATCGAAGACATCGTGTCGCACGCGCCCATGGCGCCGCGCGCACTCAAGCGCGCCCACAGGATTCTCTATCGCCTCGCGGCGGCGGAAGCGCATGTCCACGGCGTGCCCATCGACGATGTTCATTTCCACGAGATCGGCGCCATCGATACGATCGTCGACGTCGTTGGCGTCGCAGTCCTCCTCGAAGCGCTCAATGTCGATGAAGTCATCTGCTCGCCGGTGCCGACAGGCAGTGGAGAGGTTTCGACCGAACATGGAATCCTTCCTGTCCCCGCTCCCGCAACCGCTGAACTTCTGAAAGGAGTTCCGCTCGCAAAGCGCGATATCGAAGGAGAAGCGGTAACGCCGACGGGAGCAGCTATCGTCCGCGCCCTCGCGAACCGATTCGGGGCCCCAGCCAACATGGCGATCGACGCCATCGGCTACGGCTTTGGCCACCGCACCACCAACATTCCGAATTTCTTCCGCGTCATGATCGGAACCCCGGTTCGCCCCGAACAACTCGTGTACGAGGTGAGAGCGAACCTCGACGACGTAAACCCGAAGCTCATTCCCGAAGCTATCAAGCACCTGCTCACAGCCGGCGCCCTCGATGCCTGGGCGGAATCGATCCTCATGAAGAAAGGGCGGCCAGGCTTCACCGTCGCGTTCCTCGCGCCTGTCGACAAGCTCGACGCGCTCGTCGAGATCGTCTTTCGTGACCTGCCGACGATCGGCGTGCGCTACTCCGAAGTTGCCCGGCGGGTTCTCGAGAGGCGAGAGATCAGCGTCCCCACGCAGTTCGGTGACGTGACGGTAAAGGTGGCCGGGAAAGGTTCGGAATGCACGATCACTCCCGAGTTCGACGAATGTGTGGCTCTCGCTGAACAATTCGGGCTCCCCATCAGTCACGTGATCCGAGAGGCAGAACACGAAGCGGCACTCAGGCTTTTTGGGGAAGCTGACGCTGCAAGACGTGAAGAGAATGAAAAGACCCCTTAATAGTTTGTGTCACTCAGCGCTGTGCGGGCTCCCCACGCGCTGCTTTTAAGCGACTGGTTCCTTGCCGAGAAATCCATCGCGTCTGATGGGACATTCGTGTAGCCGCCGTCAATCCTGGGTCATTATCCACACGTTTTCGAAAATGTGGTGAGCCCGGTATTCTCATATATGGCACGCCTCGCGGCCACTCGCGAGCACGAAGAGGCGCCTTCGCGGCCCCTCTTGCGGAGAAAGCCCTCGCCGCGTTCCGTGAAACGTCCGCCGTGCGCGATCGTCCTATTTCCAGCGAATCGTGATGATCTTTTCGTTGTTGAGGAGGTAGGATTCTCCGGGAACCGGTCCCGCCACGACGCGGATGGTGTTTTCGACATCGGGCGACGTATCCGGAAGGACGTTTTCGAAGGTCACGGGCTTTCGTTCCCCTGGCTTCAGATTCTCCACCGATTTTGTGAATGTGCCGATCTGGCCGGCTTTAGAACTCCTGATCGTCAGGGTGACGGGCACCGACGCCTCGGTGGTCTCTCCCTGATTCTGCACCTCGACCGTAACCGTCATCATGTCGACAGCCGCGTAGAGGTACACCGTTCCTGACAGCTTTTTCTCAGGGCGCGGAAGGGTTGTAAAGCTGATGAGAGCAACGCCCCGCCGCACCTTTTTCTGCGTTGTTGGTTTTGACGGTGGCCTGGGAGCCGCACGCGACAGGTCGATGTCGAACGACGCGAGCTGCTTCTCGGAAACGCCCCGCCGGGCAGCGCGTTCCCGCCAGAAGAGTAGCTGTTTGCGCGCTTCCGTAAGCGTCGGGAGGTAATCGACGCGCGACGCGGCTTCGGATGCTGCCCGCGACAACAAAGACGCCGCAATGTACAGAGCGGCGTGTTCCTCGAATGCGCCCTCTGGATACGAGGCGGCAGCGATCGTTGCTTCGAGAGAGCGGCATGCCTCAGCTCGTTTTGCGAACTCCGCGGCTTTGCCGCTGCCGCGGAGGCTGGCAGCGGTGTTTCCGAGCTCGACGATCTCGCGCGCGCGGTGCAACGCCCACGTCGAATAATCCTCGCGCGCCGGGCGGAGGTAGCCATAGACTCTGAACGCGCCATACAGGAGGCCCGCAACGACGCACACCAACAGGATGACAGCGAACACGTCCGAAAACCTGTTCTGCCTGCGGCGCCGGGCGAGCCTCGCCGATCGACGCTCGAGGTAGCCATATCCTTCCTGCATGCGAAAACTATACATATTTTTCGCCTCGTAAGAAATACGGTGCTACATCGAAGTCCCGTCCGGCGCCCGGTCCGCTCGAAGCACCGTCCTCGCCAGGGTGTGTTGCGCACGGGCGGCATTCTCTGGTAGCTTTACAGTTTCAGGCATGGAAGCCCATCGATCAACACAAAGGCGGTTTCTCCGATGAAACTGGCATTTCTCGGACCAGCGGGAACGTATACCGAAGAAGCGCTGGCGAAACGATTCGATCCAGCGGCTCACGAGCTCGTTGCGTGCCAGACCGTCTCCGACGTCTTCGCCGCTGTCGAGAGCGGAGAGGCGGATAAAGGAATCGTTCCCATCGAAAACTCGATCGAGGGCGCCGTGACGGAGACTCTCGACCACTTCGCGTTCGAGGCTGAAGCAGTCATCGAGCAGGAAGTCTTGCTTGAAATCCACCATCACCTCGTCGGGCTCCCGGGCGCGATCGTCCGGGACATTCAGACCGTCATCTCGCATCCCCAGGCCTCGGCGCAGTGCCGCAGGTTCCTTCGCAACACGTTCGGATCCGGAATCACCATTCTCCCAGCCTTCAGCACCGCGGACGCCGCGGCTCGTGTTGCGGAAGCAAAGGATCCGTCGGTCGCGGCTATCGCAAACCGCCTTGCTGCGTCGCTGTACGGGCTCGACGTCCTTATCAAGGACATCTCCGACTACGAAGACAACACAACCCGATTCGTGATCATCGGCAAGTCGGTCCCTCAGCGGACCGGGTACGACAAGACCTCGATCGTGTGCTTCATTCTTGAAGACAGGCCGGGGAGTCTTCTCGAGATTCTCCAGGAGTTCAGCTACCGCTCGATCAACCTCACAAAGATCGCGTCTCGCCCGACCAAGAAGAAGTTCGGCGACTACTGCTTCTTCATCGACTTCGAAGGCCACATCGAGGATCCGATCGTCCAGTCAGCGCTCAAGTGCCTGGCCTGCAAACTGCCGCGCGTCAAAATACTGGGTTCGTACCCGAGGAGCCTGTAGATGCACGACCTGAAAGACATCCGGCGCAATCCTGATCGCTACCGCATAGGTTTCGCTGCGCGCGGCTTCGACTACGACGTCGACGAGCTCATCGCGCTCGACGAGAAACGCCGCGCGCTCATCCAGGAAAACCAGGAGCTCAAAGAGCTCAAGAACAAACTGTCGAAACAAATAGGACAGCTCATGCGGGACGGGAAAGACGCGGCTGAGCTGCGAGAGCGCGTCAAGGAAATTTCCGCCACCATCCCGCGGCGCGAAGACCTCATTGAAGAGATCGAAGAGAAAATCGAGTCAGACCTGGCAGCGCTGCCGAACATCCCACACGAGTCGGTTCCTGTCGGCGTCGACGAAAAGGACAACGTTGTCGTTCGCACCTGGGGGGAACCCCGCCGCTTCGACTTCGAACCGCTCGCCCACTGGGAGATCGGTGCGGCCCTCGGCCTGTACGATCCTGAGCGAGCGGCAAAGATCGCGCGCTCGCGGTTCGTGATGACGTACGGGCCTCTCGCCCGTCTCGAACGCGCTCTCATCGCGTTCATGCTCGACATGCAAACGGAGCGGAATGGCTATATCGAGGTCGTGCCTCCATTCCTCGTCAACCCGCAGACGATGTTCGGCACCGGGCAGCTTCCGAAGTTCGCTGACGAGCTCTTCTATTGCGAGCGAGACGAGCTGTATCTCATTCCGACCGCCGAGGTTCCGCTAACGAACATTCATGCCGGCGAGATACTCGACGCCGAACAGTTACCGATCAAATACACAGCGTACACACCGTGTTTCAGGCGCGAGGCGGGGTCTTACGGGCGCGACACCAGGGGACTCATCAGGCTTCATCAGTTCAACAAGATCGAGCTCGTCAAGTTCACGACGCCCGAAACCTCGTATGACGAGCTTGAACTTCTTGTGTCAGACGCGGCGAGTATTCTCGAAGCGCTCGAGCTCCCGTACCGAGTGGTGCTTCTCTGCACAGGAGATCTCGGCTTCTCGGCAGCCAAAACCTACGATCTCGAGGTATGGCTGCCTTCCTCGAACACGTACCGGGAGATTTCGTCCTGCTCGAACTTCGAAGACTTCCAGGCGCGTCGCGCCGGAATTAAGTTCAAGAGGAGCCGGGATGCGAAGCCGGAATTCGTTCACACGCTCAACGGGTCGGGTCTCGCGGTCGGCCGCACTGTCGCCGCGA
>Ga0272449_1004589_pt1 | contig 11188 bp, 14 predicted proteins | sample YNPCB0241_FD_198679 | JGI IMG/M metagenome (GOLD analysis project Ga0272449, IMG submission 198679) | Hot spring sediment microbial communities from Yellowstone National Park, WY, United States - YNP-CB-024-1 | ecosystem: Environmental > Aquatic > Thermal springs > Hot (42-90C) > Sediment...
CTTTTTAAACTTAAAGTTCTTGTTGAACATTTAGAAAAAATAGAAAAAGAGCGCCAAAAGGAAAAATAAAATTTATTTTATTTCAATTCAAAAATCTTGAGGAAATTAAAAATTCAATGTGAATTCTAAGAAGATTACTTTATCATATTCAAATACAAGTTTCGATTTATACTTTGAAAACTCGCCTAAAAAATCAATTTTTGTAAAATGAAGTAATGGAAGAAGAACAAAAAGAAAGCGAAGAGGCTGAAACTCCAAAAGGAGAAAGTTTGACAGGGGAAACGTCTTCAACTGAAGCACCAGCAGAAACTCCCCAAATTCAACCAGAAGTCCAAGAACCCCAAATTGAAACTCAAGAAACTCTTCCAACTTCTTCAACGCCCCAACCCCCATCTCAGCCAGAAATTCCAATAAACCCCCAACCTCCACTACTTCGTCAACTCTGGCAAAAAGCATTAGAAAAAATAAGAGAAAGAAAAATCAAAAAGATTAGAAAAGATCTTGCATCTTGCTAAAGAGAAAGGAGAAATCACAAACGACGATGTCGAAAAACTCTTGCATGTTTCAGATAGATCAGCCAGCCGCTATCTCAATGAATTAGTAAGGCAAGGAAGATTAAAAAGAATAGGTCCTCCTTCGCATGCTAAATACCAACTCCCTTAACTTTGCGCGCCAAATACCCGTTTTTGGCGTGCAACTTGACATTACTTTTTCAAAAGACAATAATTAAATTGTATGAACGAGGATTTAACGGAATTAATTAAATATTTGGATGAAAAATTTACCAGAATAGATCAGAGGTTCGATGAAATGAAAAAAGATTTTGTAAATTTCCAAACTTCAGTTGATGCCTATGCAAAGAAAGCCGACACTTATTTTCAAGAAATGGTAATGTTAGCCCACAAAGTAGATCGCCACGAAAAATGGATAAGGCAAATTGCCGAAAAACTGGGAATTAAATTAGAATATTAAACAGGTTCTCTTTGCCCGCCAAATACCCCGTTTTTGACCCGCAACCAAGATTCCCCTAGTTCAGACCTAGGGGAATTTTTTGTCTTGGCGAGACTTTAAAAATCAATTTTTTATGAGAAAAATAGAAACAAAAAAGCCTCTCTTGACAAGCAAATTTGCTTTGCTAATATTAAGTAAAGTCTTTGAATTTTAATTTACCTAAATTTATGGCGATTGGGTTACCTCAATGGGTAAAAAGAAGATATTTAACCCTTTTAAATACATTTAAAGAGAAAAGTTTTACCTTTGAGGAAATAGCGGATTTTTTAAACAAAACCTTTAATGATTCAAGAAATCAAGTAAAAGTTATTCTATCTGAGCTTAATAAGGCAGGGATTTTAGAAATAGCGAAAAGTCCAACTGACAAAAGAGAAAAAATTTATAAGCTAAAACCGTTAATTGAAAAAGTCAATCACATAAGTACAAAAGACGATTTGATAAATCTTTTAAAACAAGCAGCAGATTTAATAAGAACTAGGGTGGATTACACTTTCATTTTGCTTTTGCTCTTTTACAAAGCTTACTCTGATAAATGGCAAAAAGAATTTGAGGAGGAAAAAGAAAAATTATTAAAAATGGGATGGCCAGAAACTGAAGCGGTGAGAGAGGCAACTTTAGAGCATTATCACGCTTTCAATTTTCCTCAAGAATACCTTTGGGAAAATATTAGAAAAGAACCTCAAAGAATTTCAGAAAAGTTTTCAATCGCATTAAAGAAATTAGCAGAATTAAATCCTGATTACCAAGATATTTTTTCTCAATTCGATTTTCATCACTTTACAAGCAGTCCAGAAAACGCAGTTATTTTAAATCAGCTTGTTGAACTTTTTAGTAAATTTTCCTTTAAAGAAATCTCAGGCGATATTTTGGGTGATGCATACGAGTGGATTTTAAAATATTTTGCACCGACGAAAGCAAAAGAAGGGGAAGTATACACCGCAAGAGAAGTTATAAGGTTGATGATTGAAATTTTAGACCCAAAACCAGAAAAAAGTATTTACGACCCTGCCTTAGGCTCTGCTGGAATGCTTATTGTTGGCTACAAATATGTTGAAGAAAAATATGGAAAAGAAAAGGCAAACACTTTATTTTTATATGGCCAAGAAGTAAATCCAAAAACTTTGGCTTTAGCAAAAATGAATACTCTTTTACACGATATAAGAAATTTTTATTTTGCTCTTGGCGATACTCTTTTGTATCCAAAATTTAAAGAAGGAGATTCAATTAAAAAATTTGACTATGTAATCGCAAATCCTCCATGGAATCAAGACGGCTACGATGAAGATACTTTAAAGAAAGGGGAATATTGGAAAGAAAGGTTTAAGTATGGTTTTGCAACAAAACAATCTGCTGACTGGATTTGGATTCAACATATGATTTCATCAGCAAAAGAAAAGGTTGCGGTTGTAATTGACAGTGGTGCGGTTTCAAGAGGAGGAAGAGAAAAATTAATAAGACAAAAAATAGTTGAAGACGATTTAATTGAATCAGTAATTTTACTTCCAGAAAAACTATTTTACAACACTGGCGCCCCAGCAGTGATTATTGTTTTTAATAAACAAAAGTCAGAAGAAAGAAAAGGGAAAATTTTATTAATTAATGCCAGCAAAGGATTCCAAGCCGGTAAAAAACAAAACACCTTATCAAAAGAAAATATTCAAAAAATTGTAAACGCATACAGAGAATTCAAAAACATAGGAAAATTTGCGAAAGTAGTAAGCATTGAAGAAATAAAAGAAAATGATTATAACTTAAGCCCCTCAAGATATGTGAGTGTTATTGAAGAAGAGAAATATCGTCCAATAAGCGAAATCAAAGCAGATTTAGAAAAATTAGAAGAAGAAAGAAAAAAGGTCGAGGAGAGAATAAGAACAATTTTAGAAATAATTTAATGACGAGTAATTTTATCAATAATTTTATCGATTTTCTGAATTTACCAGTTTGGAATTTTTCTATATGGAATGCTCTACAAGGAATAGGTGCTATTGGTACTTTTATTGGTATATTTTTTATGTTACAGCAATTAAAGGAACAGGAGAGAATAAAAGAGAAACCCAGGATTCAAGAAATTTACGATGTAGCGATATATCCTTTAATAACACATTTTGAAACCGTATATGAAATTTTTAGAGATAAGAAGATAAATCTTTCTTCTCTTGTGTGGTCATTTAAAATCGCTCCAATGTTTAATAAAGGAGTTGAAGAGATAATTTTTAAAGAGTTTATTACGATACATCCTCGCCTACATGAAAAATTTAAAGAATTTGATCAATTAGTTGAAAAATTAATCGAGGCATGGAAAAAGTTTGAAGAAAAAATAAATAGTATTCCAGAATTTAAACAAAAAATAGATGAAAAATGGAAAGAATATGGGCAGCCAATTGAGACTAATCCACCTCAATATAATTGGATAATTGAATGGATCCTTAATGAAAAAGAAGAGCCAATAAAAGGACATGGATATTATGAATTTTGGGGAAGATATAAGAAAGATTTCTTAATCTTTAGAAATGACGAGAGAGTAAAAGAAGAAAGAGAAGAATTTGATAGGAACCGAAATACCCTATCTTCTCTTTCTGAAGAAATCTTGAAAGAATTAAAAAGGATTGCCAACGAATTAAGCGTAAAATATGGAATAAAAATACATTCACAAAAAGAGAGTCAACTATGAAATCACCTTGGCCAACAAAAAAATTAGGGGAGATTTTATAAAAATTCAAAAATCAAAATGCAAGAATCAAACTTACAATCAAAAATTAAAAATGATATAGCCTTCAAAAAGATGGTAGATTGGAAAGTAAAAATTAAATTTCTCAAAGATCAAATTCTTGAAATTGAGAATAGAAAAGATTTTAAAATAGCTTCGGTAGTTTCTTTTATACTTAAAAGTCAACTTATTGAATGGGAAATAAAACAATTAATTACTCGACTGGAGTTACATTTAGGTGTTTTTAATTCTTCCCAAGTTTTAAAAAAGAAAATTATAATGCCCCTCGAAATGGATAAAAAAAGATGGACTTTAGGCAAGCTTATAGAAGAGCTTAAAAGATATGAAGGAGAATTTTTAAAAGATTTACAAATACGATTAGAGGAATTTAAGGGTTTAAGGAATAAATTTATTCATTGTCTTTTTAATCCTGGTAGCATCGCGGATTTAATTAAAGAAGCTGAACAAGGATTGAATATAGCAAATCGCATAATTAGTGATATTGAACAAGCAAATAAATTTTTAGATGAACATGATCCCCTTAAAAAATAATTGGCCAATAAAAAAATTAGGAGAGATTTGTGAAGAAAGGAAAGAAAAAAATATAAAAAATTTAAATTTACCAGTTTATGCAGTGTCTAATATTTTTGGCTTTGTATTATCTGAAGAATTTTTTTCTAAACGTGTCTATAGTGAAAGTCTTAGGAATTATAAACTAGTTTACAAACATGATTTTGCCTATAATCCAGCAAGAGTAAATGTTGGGTCTTTGGGATTATTTAAAGAAGACAGTCCCGGTTTAATAAGCCCCATGTATATAGTTTTCTATATCAAGGATAAAAATATACTAGACCCTCATTTTTTGTTTTATCTACTTAAAACCGATTTATATCAAAATAAAATTAAAAACTTAGCAGCATCAAGAGGAAGTATTCGTCAGACTTTAAAGTTAGAAGATCTTTTAGACCTTGAAATTCCTCTTCCTCCTCTTTTCATCCAGCAAAAAATCGTCAAAATTCTTGATACGATTCAGTCGGCGGTTGAGATTCAGGAAAAGATTGTTGAGAAGACGAAGGAATTGAAAAAATCAATGATGGCGGAACTTTTTAAGTATGGCGGACCATCTTTTAGAAGAGGAAGAAAATTGAAGAAAACTGAAATCGGAGAAATTCCGGAAGACTGGGAAGTGGTGAGGTTGGGGGATAAAAAACTGTTCGAATTAATTATGGGGCAATCACCACCTTCTAGCTCTTACAATCAGAATAAAAAGGGATTACCATTTCTTCAGGGGAAAGCGGAATTTGGAGAAATTTATCCTCAACCTATTAAATGGTGTGATAAACCTATTAAAGTTGCTGAAAAAAATTATATTTTAATTTCAGTAAGAGCTCCTGTAGGCGACTTGAATTTAGCTGATCAAAAGTATTGCATTGGAAGAGGACTTGCAGCTATTAGATTAAAAAATAATGTCGATCCCTTTTTCATGTTTAATTGCTTAAATTTTTTTAAAAATCAAATTTTAACTTATGGAACAGGTTCTACTTTTAAAGCAATAACCAAAGAAATTTTAGAAAATTTAAAACTCCCCCTCCCCCCTCTCCCCGAACAGCAAGAGATTGCGGAGATTTTGCAAACCATTGATCAAAAAATTGAGATTGAGAAAAAGAAAAAAGAACTTTATGAGGAATTGTTTAAGACAATGTTAAACAAAATTATGAATCAAGAAATTGATGTCGAAAAAAATCAACTTGGAATAAGATAAAATTTATTAAGAATACACAATGAGGAAGAAAAATAAATGTCCAATTACTTATTTCTTTGTTGATGAGTCTGGTGATCCTTATTTTTATGACAGATTTGGAAATTTTATTGTAGGGAAGGAAGGTTGTTCCAAAATTTTAATATTAGGATTTGTTAAAACAGAGCACCCTGAAATTCTTAGAAAAGCAATTTTTCGTCTTAGACAAAAAATTTCTCAAGATGAATATTTAAAAGAAATACCATCATTTAAAAAATCTCTTAAATTTTTCCACGCGACAGATGACTCCCCCGAAATTAGAGAAAGAGTTTTTAAAACAATTGTAAAATTACCATTTAAATCAGAGTTTATTGTAGCAAGAAAAATAGAAAATGTTTTTGTGAAAAGGCATAAAAAGAATCCTAACTTATTTTATGATGATTTGGTAAGTAAATTACTTCAAAATCATCTTCATAAATCAGAAAGAAATATTATTTATTTTGCGGTTCGAGGAAATAGAGCAAGACAAGAACCTTTAGAGAATGCTATTAGAAAAGCAATTTTAACATTCGAAAATAGATATAAAATAAAAGTCGATTCAGAAATTGAAATTTTTGCTCAAACCCCTCAAGGAGAACCATGTTTGCAGATAGCAGATTATATGAATTGGGCAATTTATAGAGTTTTTACTAAGAGAGAGATGCGATACTATAACTTTGTGAAAAATAAAATTTCTTTAATTGTGGATATTTACGATTTCACAAAATATCCCAAAAATTATTATCACAAAAGAAATCCATTTGATGTAAATAAAATAAGCCCCCTATGACTAGTCCCTTTCGGGAGCACGGCACGACGCCGAATATCATCATAGGGGGCAAGAGTTATAGGAGGGGCTTCCCGCGGGACGAAACCCTTTGGTAGTCCCCCCATCGTGATTACAATTTTATTATAGCAAAAATAAACGTCAAGTCAAAATCTGTGGAAATTTTGAAACTTCCATATAAAAACTATGCCAATGCAATTGGAGAAAAAATTGGTTGAGGATTGGGTAATAGAGAAATTGAAAGAAAAAGGGTGGAATTATATTGAAGCTGAAAAATTAGAGAGATTAAGTTTTGATGAGCCTTTGCTTATTGAAGATTTAAAGAAAAAGATTTTAGAGATTAACAAAGATACGGAACTCACTGAAGAGGATTTGAATGCGGTAATTAATAAACTCAAATATGCTCCAACAGATCAAAATGGACACAAAGAAATTTTGAAGTATTTAAAGTATGGCGTGTCGATTAAAACGGAAAAAGAAAGGATTGTAAAATACATTCAACTTTTTGATTATAAAAATTTTCAAAATAATGATTTTGTTGTAACTAATCAGTTCAAGTTTGTTGGAAGAGAAAACATTCGCCTTGATATTCTTTTGATTGTAAACGGAATTCCTTTAGTAAATATTGAATGCAAAAATCCTTATACAGATAAAAAAGATTATTTTGATGCTTACAGACAAATAAAAAGATATGAAAAAACAGCACCAGAGCTTTATAAATACATTCAAATTGGAGTTGGTTTTGCTGAAGTAGTTAAATATTTTCCCATTGTTCCTTGGTTAGATGATGTAAGGCAGGAAGTTTGGAAATGGGAAGGATACAAAGAAGATGAAGCAATTTTTGAAATGTTAAAACCTGAAACCTTGCTCGATATTTTAAAGAATTTCATTTTTGTTAGAGAATTTCGAGGAGAAATGACAAAAGTGATTGCAAGATATATGCAGTATAGAGCGGCAAACAAAATTTACCAAAGGGTTATTGATAATTTAGAAGGAAAAACCGATAAAAACAAAGGACTAATTTGGCATTGGCAAGGTTCTGGAAAAACTTTAACAATGATTTTTTCTGCTCATAAACTTTATTTTGAACTTGGAAAGCCAACGATATTTTTTATTGTTGATAGAAGAGATTTGGAAAGGCAATTTGATGATGAATTAAGTTCTTTAGATTTAAATTTTAGTTTTGAAAAAATAGAAAGTATCAATGCTTTAAAGGAAGTTCTAATTTATGATGATTATCGGGGTAAAAGAGGAGTGTTTTTAACTTTGATCCATAAATTTAATTTAGATGAAGAGTTTTTATTGAGCGAACTAGAAGAACAAGGAGAAATAAAGAGGAGAAAAGATGTTATTTGCTTTTTAGATGAAGTTCATCGAACTCAATATGGGAAATTAGCCTTGAAAATGAGAAATGTTCTACAAAATGCATTTTTCTTTGGTTTCACTGGTACTCCAATTTCTTATGTTGATAGAAATACTTATAAAGAATTTGGTTACATAGATGAAAAAGAACTATATTTGGATAAATATTTCATCGATGAGGCAGAGAAAGATGGATTTATTGTGCCAATAGTCTATGAACTTAAAAAAGAGAAAATAAAACTAAAAGATGAAGACTTGGAATGGTATCTTGAGCAAATTGATGTTGAGGATATTGGAGATGAGGCTGGGGTGAGTCAGTTGAGAGAAGAGGTCAGAAAAAGAATCAATGAAATCAAAGTAATTTTGGAAAATCCCAAGGAAATTGAAAAAGTTTGCCAAGATTTAGCTAAGCATTTTAAAGAAAATTTTGATGGAAAGTTTAAAGGGTTGGTTGTTACTGGAAGTAGAAAGGCATGCGTGAGGTACAAAAGAATTTTAGATAAATATTTACCACCTGAATATAGCGAAGTAGTGATGACATTTGGGCAAGAGGATGAAGAGGAAATTCAAGAATACAAAAGAAAACTGGTAAAAAAATTTGGAATCAACGATACAAATGAGATTATTGCGCAAATAATAGAGAAATTTAGAAAAGAAGAATACCCAAAACTTTTAATCGTTACTGATATGCTAATTACTGGTTTTGACGAGCCAAAACTTGGAGTTTTGTATTTGCACAAACTTTTGAAAAACCATAGATTGTTACAAACGATCGCAAGAGTGAACAGGCCCTATTTTGAGAAAAAGGCGGGTTTAATAGTAGATTATGTTGGAATTTTTAAGTTTATTGAAAAAGCTTTTAAAGTTTATTTAGATGAAGATGTAAAAGTAATTAAAAAAGCAATCAAGGAGAAAAAAGATACTTTCGAGGAATTTGTAAAAATTTTAAATGAATTAAAAAATTTATTTGGAGATTTAGTAGGAAAGTTTGAAAGAGAAATTTTTGATAGGGTTTTGGAGATATTAAAAAACGAAGAAGTTAAGAATCGATTTACAAATTTGTACAGAAATTTAAGAAATTGGTATGAATTTTTGGCAACTGACAAAAGGATGATTAAATATCTAACAGAGTATAAATGGTTCTCCGTAGCTTATGAGTATTACAAAAAACTTGAACAACCCGATATTCCTCCAGAAAAGCTTGAAAAATATTTTCAAAAAACAATCGAACTTATTCACGAATTAACCGAGATCTCAGAATTTAGGGAAAAATTGGGTCCAACAGTTGTGGATCTGAACTATATTAAATCGTTGAAAGAATCAAACTTAACAGAAGAACAGAAAACGATTGGAAGTGCTTATGCTCTGAGGTATATTTGTACTCTTCACCAAAAAAATCCTGTCTACAAAAGCATCGCAGAAAGAGTGAAAGAAATAATTAGAAAATGGGAAGAAAATGAAATAGATATAATCGTGTTAGGGAGTGAAATAGAGGAGATTTTGAATTACATTGAAGAAAAAGAGAAAGAGAAAACGACGACGAATTTGAACGAAATAGAATTTGGAATTAAGCTTGCGCTAGAAAATAATAAAAAAATAAACAAAGAAGACGTGGAAAAAATGGCAAAGCAAATTTATGAGAGAATTAAAAATAATTTGTTCCCAGATTGGAATAAAAACCCAGCAATTTCAAAAGAAGTTTCAAGGAGAATAAGGGAGTATTTAACAGAAATAAGACAAATTTACGGGTTAAGTTACGAAGAGTTTAATAAATTACACCAAGAAATTTTTGATTTCATTGTCAATTTATGAGTGAAAAAATTTCAATTGTAAAAAGGAATGTAAAATACACGAGATTAGAAGTTGATTTGAATGGATTGAAGATTATTGCACCAAAAAGTGTTGAAGTTGAGGAAAAGGAGATTTTACAAAAGCATCAGAGATGGCTTCAAAATAAAATACAAAGATTAAATGAAATAAAAGAAATTTCAGCTAATTTGAAGATTTACAACCATGAACATTTGAACAAACTAGTAAATCTTTATGTTGAGAAAATAGGAGGAATTTTAAAATTGAAGCCAAACAAAATAATGTTCAGAAAGATGAAAGTGAGGTGGGGAAGTTGCCATCCCGAAAAAGGAATTATTATTTTCAATAAATTTTTGAAATATTTGCCCAAAGAATTAATAGGCTACATCGTTTTACATGAAATGTGCCATTTAATTGTTAGAAACCACAAAAAAGAATTTTGGCTGCTGGTTAAAAAACTTGACCCAAATTTTAAAGAAAAAGAAAAACTCTTAGCAGGATACAGGTTAAAATTGAATCTTATTTAATCCTACGAAACCAGAAAAAAGGCAAAACAACTTTTAGAAAAAGCAAAAAAAGTTGAAGAATTAATTGAGAAAAATTGACTTTTGGGGAAAATTAAATTAAAATAAAATTATGGCAGCAATAGATTGGACAAAAATTTATGAAAAATATAAAGGACTTTGGATTGCTTTAGATGAGAAAGAAAAGAAAGTTATTGCTTTTGATAAAGAAGCAAAAAAAGCTTTTGAAAAAGCTCGAAAAAAAGGAATTAAAATTCCAATTTTATTTAAGGTACCATCCGAAATCATTCCTTACGTGGGTACTCCTTTTGGGGTATGAAATTTAGATATCAAAAGATTATTGCCAAAGAAAGCGAAGCTTTTCCAGAAAGAAAATTTATTCTAAGACCAGTGATTCCGATTATATTGGAATACGGAGAAAAGAAAGTCGGTTATCGAGCTTTAATAGATTCTGGGGCAGATTATAATATTTTTCACTCTGCGATCGGAGAAATTTTGGGATTAAATATCAAATCAGGAAAAAAAGAAACTTTTGGCGGAATAAGCGGTGAAAAATTGACCGCTTATTTTCATTTAATTAATGCTGAAATTGGGGGATGGCAATATGAACTATACTGTGGATTCTCCTATGATATTCCTCCTTTTGGCTACGGTGTCTTAGGACAGAAAGGATTCTTTGATATTTTCATTGTGAAGTTTGATTTAACAAAAGAAGAAATTGAATTAAAACCAAAAATTAAGGGAAAAATTTAAATTGACTTTGGGGAAAAATTAAATTAGAATCAGCCAATAGGCTGATTTTTTGATTTTTTAAAGGTAACAAACATCCATGAAAAGTTAAAAACATGAATAAGGAAGAGCAAATTAAAAAGCTGAACGAGGAAATTCTTTTTGAATCTCGAAAGATGTATGGAATTGTATGGAAATATTCAATGGGCAGTTGAGGATATAATAGATAATACTCTAGTTGTGCGGGTTTCGTCTCCAAGAAAGGATTTAAAGGAAGAAGATAAACAAAGGATCGCAGAAAATATTAAAAAAAGCATTCAATCACGTATTCCAAATATGGAAGTAAAAGTTAATTGGAGAAAATGGAAACCCAGCGATGGTTTCGGTTTTCTTATCGATGTTAAAAAATTTTTAAAATCAAGGAGGAACGAAAACGAAAAATAAACATTCCAACATTCTGCAGAATGTGAGAATATCGTTTA
>Ga0272449_1004590_pt1 | contig 11186 bp, 9 predicted proteins | sample YNPCB0241_FD_198679 | JGI IMG/M metagenome (GOLD analysis project Ga0272449, IMG submission 198679) | Hot spring sediment microbial communities from Yellowstone National Park, WY, United States - YNP-CB-024-1 | ecosystem: Environmental > Aquatic > Thermal springs > Hot (42-90C) > Sediment...
AGGTTGTTCTTCGCTAGATTCTTTGGCTAGTATAGAATCGTATACTTTCAATTTGTATATGTTGTATGATATTAAATCTAGTAAGGAATTTTCTGCATTAGGATCAAACAATTTATAGATACCAAAAATACTCTTTGGTCTCAATAATCTGAATACAACTCTATCTTTAACAAGTTTGCGTAACAAATCCGTATTTGTTATGGGTATATCAATCTTTTCAGTGAAGCCTGTCGTACTTATAGTCATCTGAGCAACATTCACATTCATTAATGATAGTCTATACAATCTACCTAGGATTAAGTTTATAGCAAAAACTATGTCCTGTATAAGTTTATCAAAACGTGTTTCCTTATTTGTTTTGATTTTGATTGTTATTTGTTCATTCTTGAGATTTATTGTTGCAAAACTTAACTGTTTTTCAATGTCATCTAGATTGATTTTTTGTTCGTTTTCGATGTTTAATGAGAATGACGGAGTCGTAAGTTTTGTTACATTACTAAAAAAGTGATAGTAGATTGAAGATAGTAATATATCATTTGCATTACCTATTCTAGACATTTTACTCCTCCCTATTTCTATTTTGTAAAATTTCTACAAGTAAATCATTGAAGTCAGATTGTGATGCAACATCTCCCTCCGGAGCATAATCTACTACATTAACATTACCTTCCCTATCTATTATAACAGTTAGGTTGACAGATGGTATATACACAGCATACTCATTATCATTTTTCTTATAAATGGTGTATTCACATTTGTTTGCCTCTGTTGGAACAACGGAAGTTACTTCAAATCTTTTTTCATTCAAATCAATTTTGATTACAGGAGATATGAATAGTGATGATATGAATATGCTATCATTTGTTGCGTATATGTTTATGAATTGATTGTTTGGTGTAAATGTTCCAGCAATCATAAGACTATCATCATTACTGTCATCGATCTCTATTTGAGTATCATCTTCTGTTTCGGCTTGTTCTTCTTCTGATTCAAGAGTTTCATTTTCAGATTCAAAATCAAATTTATCATCAAAGTTGAAGTCAGCTAAGTTATCTAGATCATCTAAATCTGTTTCCTCTGTATTATTGGGTGTTTCATCTTCCATGTATAGATCACTTAAATCCAATACTTCAACATCATTTTCTTCTTTAGTTTCTTCATCCTCTTGTTCATCCATAAAATCAAAATCAAAATCGTCTAAATTATCTACTTCCTCATTATTTATTGCATCTTCTTCATTTTCATCTTCTACTTCCTCATCGTTATCATCCTCATCTATATCTATCACAATATCCTCTTCCTCATTGTTTATCACTTCTTCTTCTTCTTCAACATCAACTTCAATATTATCAGGTTCATATTGTTCTTCATCCTGTGGTAAATCAGGTTCATTAATTACCTCATCTTGTTTAATCAATTCATCTTCCTGTATATCTTTAGATTCATGAAAATTTTGAAAATTGTCCTGTGAAAGATACTCTTTTTCGTCCATCAAAGAAAATTTAGCTATGTTTAAGTGGATAGTTTTGCAAACCTGTTTAGCTTTCATGAATAAGATTAATATAGCCAAATGATTGTATTTTTGTCAAGAGTTTTCTAAATACAACTATACTAAATTTTTGTATATGTTTCGGTTATCTACTCTAGATGCAAAAAATATAGTCGATGCTATCGATTCAAGGTTTGAGAAAATTACTGTCTTTTTGGATATTGATAATTTATTCTTTGATCTCTACTACGATAGCATATATGCTGACATTAACGATTTTCTTGGCCAATTAAGAAAGTCTGCTCAGGAAGTGTTGTATTCTCTATTTAACTTCCAACAGTATCTAGTTCAAGAATCACAGAAAAATAATTTAAAGTATCCAACCATCATTTTATACACTAATTTTTCTGCTCCAAATAAAATACTTAAAATAATGCCAAAATATAAGCAGCATAGACAAATACTCAAAACATTACCGTCTACACAATTAATCAAATTTCTCAAAGCTAAATATGGTGAGTTTAATGTTAATGAGATAAAATCTGTAGCAAAGAGATACTTCTACAAACTGATACAAAACATAATAAACAATAATTTTCGAAATACAGTTTTTGTTATAAGTAGGAATATGGATAGTGATTACATACCATATCTTATACTAAAAACATATATGAAAAATACGAATGCTTACTTCATTGTTAGTTGGGATAAAGATTACATACAATTGTTAGCCTACAATAACTTATTCATATATCGCAGGCGCAATATAAAAGTTGAGAATGAATTGATAGGAGATTACATAAAGGTTGATTACAAAATACTAACAGGCAAAAATTTAGACATTAAACTGAAGCATCCTTTATTGCATCCTATATATCTAGCATTAGCAGGAGATAGTAGTGATAATATACCTTCATTAAGAAAGAGATTAAACATTAAGAAAGTTGAAGATATCTTAAATAATTATGCAGATGATTTGATTAAAGCTATGCAGAAAGAAAGTATTGATGATGTCATGCAAATATTATCTAATATTTTCAAAAAATCTGTTGATGAACCAATTATGCAACAATTGAAAACAAATCTAATTGTAACAACGTTCTTTGCACAAGATAGTTTATATGATCAGATTGATAAAAGTTTTGTATTAAATCAATTAAAATTTCTAAACTCATATCATGAAAATTTAACTAGAGATAAACTTGATGAAATTATAGCTCAGAATTTGATTTAGTTTTTTTATGTAAGGAATGTGAATAGATTTCTGCTTACAGTTCTAGTAAAGTATGGTGTAAGCATTTTCGGTGAAAGTTGTTGCAGATTATCCAATTTCATTTGTGGTCTACCCTTGTATATTCTCTGAAATCTGAAATAATAGTTATCATCAAAACGATACAGGCTATGAAAATTTCTCTCTTTAATGAAATCATAATAGAGTGCATACACAGAACCCTGATTTATCAGCAATGGTATCAAACCTGAATGTCTTTCAAAATACAATATATAAACAATCATAGGCTGTTTAACATATAAATCCAGTAGATAAACATAGCCTGTTTCTGCTATCTTCCAATTACCAGGTGGATAATCTCTTTCTCCTTTGAATTTAAGTTCAGTAAATGGAACAACGTAATGTGTTATTATCATCATTCTGTCTTCATGCAAACTTTTTGGCCAGTGTCTACATACTAATACTCTGTATAATGCTTGTCTATCATCAAAATAGAATGTTTTGCCCAACGAAAGAAACCTATTTGCAAGCAACGGATTAGGTAAAGCCATATACAAATCAATTAGTAATCCTTTCTGTGGATGATAGTTTAGTTTAATAGTGTAAAAGCTACGAAACAAAGGTATGTATAGTTTTTTGTTATTGAAATTAAATCTTATGTTTAGATGCCTATGTTCTTCCATACTTTCAGCTGCTTTACAATATGACTTTTATTGTGGATGCAAAAGCATACAGTCCATTTGTAAAAGATCGTATCAAAAATCTTGAAGTTGAGTATGATGAATTGTATGTTGACACAAATAGTATAACTTACAACTTTAGAGTTGACAGTTATTATAGTGATAGTTCTGCTCCAGTTTTATTTGTTAACAGAACAATTGATCTCAAAGTGATAACCAAAAAAGTAAATACTTTCAATAGATTGCTTACTGATATAGAGAATGAAGCTTTTGGTTCCTATATTTGGAAGTATCAAAATACAATACTAGGTCTTGGTAGAAGAATTTCAGATCGTATTGCTTACACAGACTTTGATATAGAGCATACGAACTCTTATCCGTCAATCAAATTAAGATTTCAACTGGATAGATCATTATTACCTATTGTTGATGTTCGCACTATATACACTTCACAACGTTTATCAGTTTCAGATATTATGAACAAAACTATTAATAAATTTAACGAATTGATAAGTAGTTTTGCTATCTCAAAGATAAAATTTCTGTCACATCCTTTTAATGATGTTGAAGCAAGCTACTTTACAAAAAGTTATAGAAATGATTTAGTGCTCACATTGTATGATATACTAAACCTCTGTGTGCAAGACTATAAGCCTGTAGATTTATCTCTGTTATCTTATATTGCTCAACAAGAGAATGAATTAACTTTATATCTAATTCCGCTTAATGTTGATAATATAAATCCTAATTCAGATTTTCCTGTTTTAACAAATATATTTGTTGATCAAAACATTTATCTTACAGAGAATGAATACAGTTTTAAGAAATATGATGATGTGATCGAAATACTCAAGAGTAACGCTTCGCAGCATATTAAACACAAAGCCATCGCTATTTTTAATCACAATTTACAACAACCAGATACAAATACACAAAGAAGAACAGATGTTGTAGATAGTGATGGAAATTATTTGTCTGCAATGGAAAATATCTCCAATGAATCTAGTAGTATGTTTGATTATAAACAGATAACAGAATCACTACTAAAACTCAATACTTTTGTAACAAGAAACTCAAAACTAATTAAGTTTAACAATGATGATGTAATTATGGTTTATAATGACCGATATAGCAGTGAGCTAGACCTAGATTTTGATTTTCCATTTTTATGTAGATACAGTGAATTTTATTTACGACCTACGTCCAATTCTACAATTATTAGGATAGCTAATTTGGTTATTCCATTTAATCTAACAATAGGTTTAGTAAATATATTGGATGTTGATCTAACTCCATCTACAAATAATACAATCACACCTCAATCATCTAGCAATAATCTTTATAAACGAGTAGAACAGGGATTAGAACAAAGATTGAATGAGTATATGCAAGCAAATAATCTGCAAGAAAAAAGAGTCATCAAATACTATAGGGTTCTACCAAATGATTTGGATAACATTACTCTAATAGTTAATGTGTTAGAGAGAAGTCTTGTGTTAGCACATCAGTTAGCTAAACCAGATGAAAAGCAAATGTATGCTGGAAGAGCAGAACAATTGCTAAATGAGAATAAAAGCAGTATTGCACCCATTATAAATATTACACCAACTAACTTTTCCAATCTTATCAAGAATTCACATAGCACACTATCTGATTTGTTGAGAAAAGATTATTATCATTTTGGTACACCTGAACAAGTTTCTATTATTTTCACATCACTAGGCAATCTTAGTAATATCAATCAGCAATTATATAACCTAATAAACGTAATTAAAGATGGATCAGGATCAGAACAAAACATATTAGAAATGTTAAATCAGTTTGCTCCAAACGTTAACAATATTTTACGACTTTTTACTTATCTACCAGATAACAATAAGCAAATTCTACGAAATATTATAGATGATGTCCTAACAAATTTAAACTATCTGCTAGGATTGATTGACAAAATTATAACAACAGATACCACAAGATCTATGATAATAAATCAAATTGAGAGTATTATGTATAGTATACAGCAAAAAACGAGTTTTGTTTAGTATTATTGTTCAAGCATTGTTATGTCAATACAAATACCTAGATCTGCATACTCTATTGTTGAGTATAATGTGATATGATCTTGTATGAGATATTTGTCTTCATTAAACAAAACAATTAGTATTCTCTTGTCTTTTATATTGTTGTTGTAATTTTTTTGAATGATTTTATCATCGGTTGATATATAGAAAGCTACAATTTTGTTTTCATATTCTAATATTCCTTTGTCAAATATTAGTTGATCGTTATTGATTAATACATCTAGTTTTAATGAGCAAGGGTAGTTATTGTTTATATTGCCAAGTATATCATTCAGTATATATGTTAATTCATCAATGATTTTACATTTATTGTTTACATTATTTAATGTCTCAAACTTACAAGCAAACGATAGATTTTTGCTTACAACTACTTTGATATTTGCTCTGCAATAATCACTTATTAGATTTTTGTTTAATATAATCTTGTCATCATATAAAATACCTTCAATGTAATTTTTGTAAACTATTGGTTTTCCTTGTTCTGTTACAATAGTAAAATTTTTTACATCACTAGGTAAATCAATTAATGGATCTTTGATTTGAATAAATTGTGAGTTGCTTAATACATAGGCATATATATTCATACAAAAAAATTTAGTTTAGTTGCTAAACTATTAGGCTAGCACATGCTTCCAATCAATGTTTCTGCTAGCAGGAACTTCAAACAATTGTTTCACCTTTTCCTTAAACTTTTCAACTAATAGTTCTTGTTTTTGTTGAATAGTTACTTTATCAGAATTTAGTTTTAGGTAGTATATGTATGTCTCTTTTGTTTGCGAGAATCTATATACTCTGGCTATTGCTTGATGCAGATCTACATCTCTAAAGGGTAAGTCTGCATACATAACTATCCTACCTTCTGTTAAAGTAAAGCCAAATGATAAAGATGAATATGTTGCTATCAGTATTGTTCCTGGCTGCTGCTTGAATATTTGAATTGATTTTTTACGTTCTTTCAAAGATTGTTCTCCTGTAACAGTTACAATATTCCTAATACCATGTTTCTCAAGAGTTTGTTTTATGGCTTCCAATGTGTATTTGTAGTTCGTGAATATTATTATTCTTTCCTGCTTGGAAACTAAATCTTTTATGAGCTTAATATTCTTTTCATATAACTCCATCACTAACTCTATTAATCTTTGTTTATATATACTACTTAATTCTTTAGTGAAACAAATCAATTTACCCATAAATAGTTGCGACATTGTTTTGTTAAATTGTTCAGCTAAAGTATGTTCGTTTCTACTTTGCAGAAAATCATAGATTTGTTTGCGAGCGTAAACTAAATCTCTTGTTAATTTAATTTGATTTTGTTTGGCATTTTCCCTAATCATTTTTACATAATCACTAATTTGATTATCTGTATCAACTTGTTCTATTTTTGATAGCACATCAATTAGGTTTTGTTTATAGGTGTTGTAATTTTGATTTACTTGTTGCAGACAACCTGATGACTGATCTCTGGCTTGCTCAATAATACCATCAACTGTGTATTTATCAATATTATCTACATTTGTTTCTATAACTATTTCATGTTTTGGTGGTAAGGATAGACTGCTACTAATTTGACTTCTTGTTACTCTGATCATACTTAAACTAAGTCTATGCTTTATCAAATCTATAGCATGTGTAGCATAAGCTGAATTATAGGCTTTAATGAAATAAGGGTAAGCATCCATATCAAATAAAGGATCCAACAATAAAAATGCTCCTGATAGTTCAGCATATCTACCTTTGACTGGAGTTCCAGATAACAATAATATATCATTAATGTTGTTAGCAATGACAAATTTGTATAGAGATTGCATTGTCTGTGTATCAGCATATCTTATGACTTGAGCCTCATCTAGGATAAGGAAAATTCTCTCAACATTATAGTTCCACGGAACATGTAGTTTTGAAACATTATTAAAGTTTGTTATGATTGCAATATGATTATGGTTTGGTTGATCTAAAGGAAAAGCGCAAACCTGTTCTCTTGGTATGTTGGTTAATTTCTCAAATTCATCTAGCCAATTTAATATAAGTGTTTTGGGACAAACAACAATAACTTTTGTTCCATAGGCCAGTGATGTATATAGAGATGTTAGTGTTTTACCTGTACCAACATCAAAAGCCAAGTAATAACCTCTTAGTTTGAGGTTATCCTTATATTCACCGTAATGCTGAACAAATTTATTTTGATGTGGCATTAACTCAACTTTGAAGATTTGTTTCACTTTATCTAAATGTTTTGGTGTATCTGGTTTATGATCAAACAATATATGATATAATACAGTATTCTCAATTAGTTCACGAGCAATTTTTAGTTGATTGTTGGATATTAGTGATAGAACAATCTCAACTGTAAAAAAGCGATGAAATTTGTAGTATGTTTTGCTTCCTACGCTTACATCATTGATAATTATTTTTAAAAAATTTTTGTCCTGTTCACTAACATAATCTAGCAAATTCAAATCCGTTAGATAGAAGTTTTTGCTTTCAATAATTTGCATAAACATAAATCGCTGAGATATTATCGTCAAAACAACAAACATAAATAATGGGCAAAACTATTTACAAAAACTACTTGTGGTATGTATTTATATTCTTGCTCTGCAATTAGGTTAAGAAATGTACTAGCTATCAAATTATTTTCTACAACTACAGAATGATAACTATGAATTTCGAGATTACTGGTTTCCATATCTATAGTAATACGTTTTTTGTAATACATAAGTAGTATTGTTAAATTTTGAAGGTAATTGGTTTTCAGTGTGTTTGGAAATGCTATGGATGGTAATATAGGAGTATCTATATTTGGACAAAATTTGCTCAACATTATGTAAACGATAAATTTGGAGTAATCAACATTTTCTATTTTGTTGCAATTAGCTAGTAGATCTAGCAGAGTATCTTCAAAATTGTTGCTGTAGCCAAAACCATTAAACCATACGTCTACATAGGCTGAATTATAGTGTATAAATTTGATAAGTCTATTTATCGTTTCGTAAGCAGATTTAATGATCATAACAGAAAATTTAGATTAGTTTTCATCACATGAGTAGCGTTATGTAACTCAATATTGGAGCACCAAAATCTCTGACATAACTATTTATCAAAGCAACATTCGCAAATAAGTTTGCAAGTATGACATTCTGTATTGGTATTACTAATGAAGGTAATAATCTTAACTTAGAATTTTTATGTTTGTCATAAGTTAGTGTTTTTATTTTGAAAGACAACTCATAAAATATAATATGATGCAAATTTTTGTTTTTGTATACCATTTTCCTTATATCATCTAGCAAATCGACATTATCAAAATCAATATCTGTTGTGTAATCTGCTTGCAACAATAACATGTAAGTTATTATCTGTTCAAATGAATCAACACTATCTAACAAACTTAACATAACATTACCAAATTCTGATGATTTATAGTAAAGTCCGTAATACAAATAAGGATAATGTAGTTTTGAGAATAATACATCCTGTAACAAAGTCAGACTGGAATACATGATAAAAAATTTAGTGTATTTGTAAAAAAAATTATTTGCCTGCGTATGCGAATGCAAATACTCTATTATTCATATTCTTAACATCTTGCTTAACTTTGTTTATATCCATAGAAGTAGATACGATGCGTCTTTTACGTAGCGTTTGTAGTATCTTTACTCCAACCAATATTACACCTACACCAATCAATCCTGCGATACCAACTTTGGCAAAAGTAGGTATATCGGAATATACTTGCTGCAATTTCTCTATTAGAGATTTACCAGTAGTTTGAACTTTTTCTGCTACATCACCAGTAGTTTGTTTAACTTCACCACCAATCTTTTCAACAACTTCACCAGATTTTTGTTCTACATTAGCAGCAGTATCTTGAACTTGTTTAGCAGCTTTCACTATTTTATCTGTATTCAACGCTGTAAGCAAGCCAATTATAAAACCAAATATACCAGCACCAACAACTGGAGTAGCAGCTTTCAATATACCAACTAGAGCTGGAATTATACCTGGATTTGCTTTTCTCTGACTAACTTTTACGTAAGCTTCTTTGCTTACAAATTTACTTGCTAGCTTTTTGTAATTGTTTATTCCTTTCTTACCAGCTTGTTCGAAAATCGATACAGCTTCTTTTGCTACTTGTTTGACATCCAAAGTAGGATTTGTTACAATAAGAACACTAGCTATATCATCTAGCACAGCATATGTAAGTTTGTCATTAGGTATGCTTGCAAATTCTCTAGCTGCTACTCTTACAGCTCTCTTCTTCATAATAAGCGTTATTATTCCGACAATGCTTGCTATTGCAACTGCTGTTACGATGGTTGGATAATGTGATACAAAATCTTTTATAGGCTTAACTATAGATTCAACCTGTGGTTCTATTTTTGAAAGTATTTGTGATAACTCGGCTTTTAGTTTGCCGAAGAATGTAATTACCTCTTGGATGAATCTTTCAATAATATCACGAACCTTCATATAAACCTTCACAAATGGGTCTTGTAGAACTCGTTTTTCCTCGGGAGTTAATACCATATCTTTTACTTTTTCTTTAGCTTCAACCTGAAATTTTTCCCAATCTTGCTTAAAGTCCTCTGCTACTTTGCCAGCAATGCCTTTAGTCTTTTCCCAACCTTCTACAATTTTCTCTCCAATTTTCTCAGCTATCTCTTTGGTTTTTTCCGAAATGTCTTGTGAACCTTGTTCCATTTTTACACCATAAACTTTGGATATATAGGAAGATGCAATTGCTGCAAAGTATGATTCAACATTAATCATAGACTCAACATTTGCTTCCTCACCCTGTTCAATGTTAATTACCTCTATAGTAAATGCAGCATCTTGCTCACCATATTTTGATCTAACATGAGATTGATCAATCATTATATGCAAACTTTCACCTGGATTTGTAACTATGCTATTAGCCACTACTACAGCACTATGTATAAATTCTTTAGGATTTTTTATGAATGGTATTGATGGATTTGCTACGTTAACATAAACATCTACTTCTGATACTGGCAGATCTACTTCACCTACAACCACATTATTAATTTTTACTGTTGCTGATTGTTTTGAAGCTTCAAATACTATTGTCTCATCTAAATCATCAAATACATCAAAATCTTCTATTGCTGATTCTTTGGTTGTTTTACTATTGCTGACAATGGTTCTAATTACTCCTAAATATTGTCCTGTCAAAAGACTATAAGGTGAGAGATATTCAGTTGTCAACATATTTTTAGTTAGCTAAAATAATAAGTTCAATTAAAAAAATAATCATAGAATCAATTCAACATAAGCTTTCTGTGTCTCATAAAGTCTAATTTTACTAAGTTGTATTTTTGCTGGAATTAATCCTATAGTTTTCATTCTATCAAATATTTTTACAAACCAATTACATAAATTTTCTGCAGTCGGAACAAAATCAACGATTATGAAGCTCTGTTTATGTTCATTGTTAAATTCTTCATAATATCTATTGAATTTTGAAAATAGAGATTTTTCCTTATCTGTTGATGTTAACTCTAGCTTACCATCCATCTCAGTAATGGTGTAATAAACTAAGCATTTAGACCAATCTAGTCTGTTATTTGTTACTCCGGTTATTGATTCAAACAATGGATCATTTATATCCAAGATGAATTTATGATCGATAAATCTTTGTATAAAATCGTTTAGATAGTTGAAAAATGTGAAATCTAGCACCATACCGC
>Ga0272449_1004591_pt1 | contig 11185 bp, 9 predicted proteins | sample YNPCB0241_FD_198679 | JGI IMG/M metagenome (GOLD analysis project Ga0272449, IMG submission 198679) | Hot spring sediment microbial communities from Yellowstone National Park, WY, United States - YNP-CB-024-1 | ecosystem: Environmental > Aquatic > Thermal springs > Hot (42-90C) > Sediment...
ATATATCATCTTCTACTAATTATCCTAAATATTCTAACATAACTGTTTTGGCTTTCTCACCTGTTAATACTACAACCTCTAATATTGTAAGCATAAAAATTGCTAATCTGGGAACAATGGCATTTGATACTGATATTTCTAATATTAAACTCTGGTATGATAATAATAACAAATTTTGGGACAATGCTGATACATTTATTGCAAATGGAACATATTCAGCAGGTTTATATAATTTTAATAGCTTAAATATAAAATCCGGAACAAATCTTGTATTAACTATTGATTTAAAATCATCTGTTAGGAATTTACGAACTTTTAAAGCAATGATTCCTTCAGGTGGTATAAGAAGTATTGATAATATAACTAATAAAACTGCGATAACAAATCTTTATCCTCAAATATCAAAACGTGTTGCACCTGCCATAATTTCTGTTACAAACAATATTGATAACGGCTCTGATGCTGTAACTAATAATGGAAATGATACTTGGGATTTAAATGCAACTGTTACTGAAAATTCAAATTCAGGTGTTATTGTTTTTGCTGATTTAACTTCTATAAACAGTGGAATAAAACTTATGACAAATTATGGTGGTAATAATTATAGCCTTTCAAATCTAATAGTTCCGGTTACTGCGAAGAGAGGAATAAAAAACATAATTGTTCTTGCATACGATGCTACTACTAATCTCGTAACGAAGAAAACTACTCAAATAAAAGTGGAAGGTAATGAACCACCTTTAATTACAAGTTTTAATATTCAGCCTGGAACAAATATTATAAAAAATAGCAAAACAAATTATTTTTCAGGCACTTCAAAAATTACACAAATTACTTTTGTAATTTCAGCAACTGATGATACAGGAATTACAAATGTTTCAGTAATGTTTACAAATGAGAGTAAAACAAATTCAATTAAATTGAGTCTAATTTCTGGAACAACCTTAAATGGTTCTTGGAGAGGTAATTTAAATATCACTAATAATATTTCAATTGGAAATCATACGACAATTGTTTTTTCATTTGATAATAAAGGTGGGATTGGAATAACAAATAGAAATATTAATTTCATAGCAAACGACAAACCAACTGCAAATGCAGGAGTTGACAAGACTGTTTTGGGTGGCAGTTTAGTTCAATTACAAGGAATTGGGAATGATACAATTGGAGGTATAGCCTCTTATAAATGGAGTATAATTTCTAATTCTACTGGTGAAAGTATTACACTTTCTAATCCTAATATTCAAAATCCAACTTTTAAAGCTCCGAATGTTGATGGCTATGTAAAGTTCCAATTAATAGTAACTGATATTTATGAAGATGAAAGTGCACCTTCTTTTGTAACAATTAGAATAAATAGAACAATTCCTGTAAGTCTCACAGAAGTTAAATTAGAAAATAATCCAATTCTTGATAATAAAATCACTTTAAATAATATTCCTAAAAATACTAAAGTGACAATTTTTGATATAACTGGCAATAAAATAGATGAATTTGAAGCTACAAGTGACTCAGGAATTATTGAACACAAATTTTCACCTAACCTTGCTTCAGGAGTATATCTTGTTTTATTAAAAGATGATAAAGGAAATAAAAGAGTATTAAAAATAGTAATTGTTAGATAAAATTCAAATGAATAGGCGTGAAAATTTAGCAAAAGCACTATATGATTTGGGCAAGCTAACATTTGCTGGATTAGTAATAGGTTATTTTGTAAATCCAAGTGTAAAATTTTGGGTTCTTATGTAATTGACAAAAAGTATTAAGAGATAAGATATTATGGAATGGCTTGGAGTAGGAATAACAATACTTGGGACAGCAGGGTCAGTTGGCGGTATCGTTCTTTATGTTTTTAATGGAACAAAGAAATTAATTAAAGAAATCCATGCTACAACTATTCAGACTAATAAAATGATATATAAAATGAATGAGACAATGAAGCAGAATCACAGAGATTCCCTTAGATTACTTAATAAAATTGTTGATTTAATTGATTCAAGATTGCCGGCTGAAAAGAGAGCGGGTAAAATAAAGAGAAAAAGTTTAAAACATTAATTTAAACTTAATTTACTTTTAGAGATGTTTTAATTTATTTTAGGAGGTAAAAAATGAAAAAAATTTTTATAATTATTTTAATAATTTTCAGTTTTTTGAAAAGTCAATTATCAGCAGCCAGTGCTATGAATTTTTTAAATCTTGCACCAAATGCAAGAGTAAGTTCACTTGGCGAATCTTTTATTGCGCTATCTGATGATGTTTCATCTGTTTTAAATAACCCAGCAGGACTTGTAAATTTAAATGAAACTGAGATTGCTTTTAATGCTTTACTACTTGTTGAAAGTATAAACTATTTCAACCTTCAATCTGGAAAAAAATTTAGTTTTGGAAGTTTAGGTTTAAATTTTTCTTTTTTAAGTTACGGCGAAATTGAAAAATATTTTCAGGGCGAAAAAATCGGTTCTATAACTCCTTCTGATTATTTAATTCAACTTGCTTATGCAAGAGAAATAAAAAATAAATTTTCAGCAGGATTATCTTTTAAATTTGCAAATGAAAATCTTACAGAAGATTATAAAAGTTCTGCTTTTGCTTTTGACATTGGCTTTCTTTATCGTGGTTTTTTGAAAAATTTAATAAAAAGAAATTGGAGTGAATTCTTAAATTTTGCATTGGGAATTTATAACCTTGGAATAGGACCAAAATTTAGTAGTAAATCTGAATCACTCCCATTAAATTTTAAATTTGGATTTGCTTATAAATATAGACTTCAATATCCTTTAGCATATTTAAGGGATTTAAATTTTTTACTTGACTTTTATATTCCAACCGAAGGGAATTTTGGTTTAAGATATGGAACAGAATTATGGTGGTATGATATAGGAAAAAGTCCAGTTGATATTGCTTTAAGATTTGGTTTAAAATTTCCATCTGATTTAGGAATTTTATCAATGTTCACAACAGGTATAGGATTTAGAGTTTATAATAATTTAGAATTAGATTATGCCTTTTTAAATTATGGAGATTTAGGAATAACACATAGGATTGGAGCAATTTACAAATTTGGAAAAATTGAAAAACCTAAATTTGTTGAGAAACCAAAAGAAGAAGAAATCATAGAAGAATTGGAAGAAGAACCAATAAAAAAAGAACCTAAAAAAGAGATAAAGAAAGAAGAGAAAAAAGAAGAATTAGAAGAAGAATTCGAGGAGGAAGAGGAAGAAGAATTTGAAGAAGAATAAAAGAGATATTGATAGTCTATAATTTATTTAAAAAAAATTTTAACAGCTCTTTCTAAGCCATTTTTTAAATAAGCGATTGCTACGCCATAATTTGTTATAGGAATATTATTAGTTTTGGCTTTATATATTCTTGACATCATTTCTTTTCTATTTAACATACAAGCGCCACAATGAATTATAAGTTTATATTTTTTTAAATCTTTTGGGAAATCTTTACCAGCATAAACTTCAAAATTTATATTCTTTTTTATTTTTTCTTTTATCCATCTTGGAATTTTGCATCTGCCAATATCATCACCTATAGGATGATGCGAACAAGCTTCTGATATTAAAACTTTATCATTATCATCTAATTTATCAATAAATTTCACCCCTTCTAAAAATTCCTTAAGTTCTCCTTTATTTCTTGAAAATATTATTGAAAAACTTGTAATATCAATATCTTCTGGAACATTCTTTAAAACTTCATCAAAAACTTGTGAATCTGTAATAACTAATTTAGGTTTTATTTTTAAACTATCAAGTGCTGGTTTTAAATTTTTTTCGTTTATTACAAAAGCCATAGCATTAATATCTAAAATTTCTCTTAAAACCTGTTGCTGTGGAAGAATTAACCTTCCTTTTGGTGCTTCTTTATCTTGTGGCATAACTAAAATAATCAAATCTTTAGCCTTTATTTTATCTGAAATTAAAGGAGGTTGTTCTATTAATTCATTAGGTAAAATTTCTAATAATTTAGTTTTTACATTACTGACTGTATCCCAATTTTTTAAAAGATTGTTAATTTCTATAAACGGAATATTTTTTTCTTTTAAATTTTTTTTAATCTCTTCCGAAGGTTCTAAAATGTCTATTTTGCTTAATGCAACTAAAACAGGGATATTTCGCTTTTGCGCTTCTGATAAAACAAAATCCTCATATTCTGTCCATTTATTTGCTTCTGTAACGAGTATAACAATATCACTCCTATCAAAAACTTTTAAAGTTTTTTCTATTCTTAATTTTCCTAAATTTGTTAAATCATCCAAGCCGGCTGTATCAATAAATAAAACAGGACCTAATGGCAAAAGTTCCATTGGTTTTTCTACAGGGTCTGTAGTAGTGCCTGGACTGCTTGAAACAATTGCAACATCTTGTTGCGTAAGACAATTTAAGAAAGAAGACTTACCAACATTTGTTCTGCCAAAAATTGAAATATGAATTCTCAAACCTTTTGGAGTTGAATACATTTTTTAAAGCTATCTCCTCTATCAAAACTTACTTCTAAATCTAATTTCTCAGCAGCAATTTTTACATCTTTTAAAGAAATTTTTTTTCTTTCGTTATAAATTTTATAATTCTGCCAATATTTTTCAGGTGTAAAATTTATCATTACAACATCTGCGCCTGCTAAAAAAGAATTTTTTAAAACCTCAATTTTATCTTTACTTTGAGAGATTAAAGCAGTTGTTGCAGGTAAATGTGCATTCTTTGTTAAAATTCTTGTAAAAGCTAAAACTTTTAAAGTTAAAATTTCATCTCCTTTTTTACAATTACTTAAAGGGGTATCAGATTGAGGAATGAAAGGTCCAATTCCTACCATATCAACATCTAATTCTGCTAAAAAAATAATATCATCTGCTAAATCAAATAAAGTTTGTCCTGGTAGTCCAACAATATTTCCGGCGCCGATTTGATAACCTATTTTTTTAAGATATAATAATATTTTCTTTCTTTTCTCAAAAGTTTGACCTGGATGCAAAATTTTATAAAGATTAGGATTTGCTGTTTCGTGTTTTAATAAATATCTATCCGCACCACATTTATAAAATAAAACATAATCATCTAAAGGTCTTTCACCTATTGAAAGAGTAATGGCAACATCTCTGTCATAAGATTTTATAAGGCTTAAAATTTTACAAATATCCTTTTTTGAGTAGAATAAATCATCACCTGATTGCAAAACTATTGTTTTTATACCTTTATCAATAATTTTTTTAGCACAATTTAATATATCTTCAGTTGACATTCTATATCTTTTTAAATTTTTGTTCTCTCTTCTAAGTCCGCAATATAAACAATTTCTTACACAGTAATTTGAAAATTCAATTATGCCTCTAATCCAAACTTTATTACCAAGATACTTTTTTCTTATAGAAAAAGCCTTTGAAAAGATTTCGTTTTCCAACTCAATATTGTTAGAAGATAAAATTTTAATTATCTCATCTTTATTAAGATTAAATATTTTTTCCCAATTAATATTCAATTTTAATAATTCATTGGTAAATTTCATAAAAAACCAGATAAATTTATATTTTAAATTAATGTTCTTTATTTTCTTTTTTTCTATATTCTTTAATTATTTGCAAAACATTTTTAGCGGTAAGGTTGCCATAAATTTTACCATCAATCATAATAACAGGTGCAAGGCTACAAGCTCCAAGACATCTTGCTTCTTCAAGACTAAAGAAACCATCTTCACTTATTCCTGTTTTATCTATTTTTAATTCTTCTTTTAGGATTGTAAAAATTTCATTTGCACCTTTAATATAACAAGCTGTTCCAAGACAGACTGAAATTATATGTTTACCAGGTTTTCTAAGTTTAAAATGATGATAAAAAGTAGCAACACCCCATATATGAGAGGTTGGTATTTTTAAAGAATTTGCTACCTCTTCTATAGCTTTTCTATCAAGATAACCATAAATATCCTGAACTTTATGAAGGATTGTTATAAGATTTGATTCAGCCCTATGTAAATTTTTGAATTGGTGTAAATATTCTTTTAATAAATTTAGTTTATCTTCTTTTGATGAAACATTCTCCTGCATCTTAAAAACCTCCTTGCTTATCTTAATGTTAATTCTTTCGGTATAATACCTTTTGGTAATTTAGGATTATAGTGAGTATGCAAAAGTTTATGAGATTTTTCACTTAAAGGCTTTCCCAAAAATTCTTTATATAATCTTCTTATTGCTGGGTTATTATGTGCTCTTCTTATTGTTTTTTTTCTATCAATCCCATATAAAGCTTCGGCACGTTTTTTAAGTAATTCTTCATCTAAAGGAATAGCATTTTCACCTGCATAGGGCTGTCCGCCACCACCAATACAACCACCCGGACATCCCATAATTTCTATAAAATGGTATTTATTAGGTTCTCTTTTTACTCGCTCTAAAATTATTGAAGCATTCCCTAAACTGTGAGCTACAACAACATTAACTTTAAAATCACCAAAATCTATAGTTCCTTCTTTTATGCCTTTAAAACCACGAATATCATTGATTTCTATTTCCATTAAAGGTTCGCCTGTATATAGCTCATATGCTGTTCTTATTGCTGACTCCATAACACCGCCAGTTGCGCCAAAGATTGCTCCACCACCACTTGATATACCTAATGGTTCATCAAATTCTTCAGGCTCAATGTTTACAAAATCAATTCCAGCAGATTTTATCATCCAGGCGAGTTCTCTTGTTGTTATAACAATATCAACTGCGGGCATACCTTCTATAAACAGCTCTGGCCTTGCTGCTTCATATTTTTTAGCAGTGCAACACATAACAGCTACACTTAATATTTTTTTAGGGTCAATATTCATTTTGTGAGCAAAATATGTTTTTATCATTGCACCAAGCATAGACATTGGTGATTTGCAGGTTGAAAGATTATCAAGGAATTCAGGATAAAATTGTTCAATAAATTTAATCCAAGCTGCAGAACATGAAGTAATCATTGGGAGTTTACCTTTATTTTTTAATCTTTCTAAAAATTCACTTGCTTCTTCCATTATTGTTAAATCAGCTCCAAATTGGGTGTCAAAAACATAATCAAAACCAAGTTTTCTTAATGCAGCAACTGTTTCTTTTTCTTTTGAAGTTCCTGGGGGAAAATCAAAGGCTTCTCCAATTGCTGCTCGCACTGAAGGGGCAAATTGCACAATTTTTATTAATGATTTATCTTGTAATTTCTCAAATAACTCTTGAGTATAATTTTTTTCTAAAAATGCAGCAGTCGGACAGACATTTATACACTGTCCACAAGTTGAACATACACTATCACTTAAAGGTAAATCAAAGGCTGTTGTTACAACTGTTTTAAAACCTCTATAAGCATAAGTTAAATTAAAAACATTTTGAATTTCCGAACAAACTCGGACACATCTACCACATAATATACATTTGTTTGGGTCTCTAATAACCGAAACAGAAGATAAATCTTTTTCATATTGTTTTTTTTCACCTGAAAAATGTCTACTTCTTATTCCCATAGCATAAGCTAACCTCTGTAGCTCGCAATTTCCATCACGTTCACAAGTATGACAATCTTCGGGATGATTGTCTAATATAAGTTCTACTATATCCCTTCTTGCTCTACGAATTTCAGGAGTATTCGTTTTTATCTTAATACCATCAAATATTGGATAAGCACAACTTGCAACATAATTTTTCATACCTTCAACTTCTACAATACAAACACGGCAGGCTCCTTCTATTGATAATTTAGGATGATAACATAATCTCGGTATATGATAACCAATTTTGTCTAAAGCCTTCATTATAGTCTGGCCTTCTTCAACTTGATAAGATTTATCATCTACATATATTGTTATTAACTTGCCCATAGTTTTGCTCCTTTTTTAAAAAATTTATGTTCTTGAAATTGCCTGAAATTTACATACTCTATAACAATTTCCACATTTTATACATTTACTCTGCTCAATAAAATGTTTTTCTTTTGGTTTACCAGAAATTGCTTCAACAGGACAAACTTTTTTACAAGCAGTACAACCAACACAATTATCTGTTATTTCATATGTTAAAAGTTCTCTACAAAAATGTGCTCTACATCTTTTTTCTAATATATGTTCCTCATATTCATCTCTAAAATACTTAGTTGTTGTAAGAACTGGATTTGGTGCTGATTGCCCTAATCCACAAAGTGATGCTTTTTTAATAGTATTTCCTAATCTTTCTAATTTTTCTATATCACCTGGTTGACCTTTGCCTTCAGTTATTCTGGTCAAAATTTCAAGCATTCTTTTAGTTCCTTCTCTACAAGGAGTGCATTTACCACAAGATTCATTTTGAGTAAATTCTAAAAAGAATTTAGCAATACTAACCATACATGCAGAATCATCAATTACAATCATACCACCAGAACCCATAATTGAACCTATTGAAACAAGAGATTCATAATCTACTTTTGTATCCAAATGCTCTTTTGGGATACATCCCCCGGAAGGACCACCTGTCTGAATAGCTTTAAATTCTCTTCCATCTTCAATACCACCACCAATATCATAAACTATCTCTCTTAAAGTAATACCCATTGGAACTTCTACTAAACCTGTATTTTTAACTTTCCCTGCCAAAGCAAAAACTTTTGTTCCTTTACTCTTTTCTGTTCCTATTTTACTGAAATTCTCACCACCTGAAATTATTATAACAGGTATATTTGCCCAGGTTTCTACATTGTTTATCAAAGTTGGTTTATCAAAAAGACCTTTAACTGAAGGATAAGGTGGTCTCGGTCTTGGCATCCCTCTATGACCTTCTATTGAATGTATTAAAGCTGTTTCTTCACCACAAACAAAAGCTCCTGCTCCCAAACGAATTTCTATATCAAAAGAAAAGCCACTTCCTAAAATATTATCACCTAACAAACCTTCTGCTTTTGCTTGTTCAATTGCTTTTTTTAATCTTTCAACTGCTAAAGGATATTCTGAACGTATATAAACATAACCTTTATTGCTTCCTATTGCATACCCGCCTATTATCATACCCTCAATTACACTGTGCGGGTCGCCTTCAATTGTGCTTCTATCCATAAAAGCTCCTGGGTCACCTTCATCAGCATTGCATATAACAAATTTTTCGTCTGATTCAACATTAGCTGTTAACTCCCATTTCAAGCCCGTGGGAAAACCTGCGCCACCTCGGCCTCTAAGCCCAGACTTTTTAACTTCTTCTATTACTTCTTTCGGTTTCATATATGTTAAAACTTTTGCTAATGCCTCATAACCTCTTACAGAAAAATATTCATTAATATCTTCAGGATTTATAAGTCCACAATTTCTAAGAACAATTCTTTTTTGTTTACCAAAAAATTTAGTTTCACCAAAAACACGAATAAATTTTTTATCCCCATTCTCTAAGATTTTTAAACTATTTACTGACTTGCCTTCTATATGTTTGTCTATAATTTTATTAACATCTTCAAAATTAATAATTTTATAAAATATTCCATCTGGATAAATACCAACAATCGGTCCTTCTTCACATACTCCTAAACAACCAGAATAACAAATATCAACCCTTTCTGCTAAATTTCTATTTTTGATTTCTTCTTCAAAAAGTATTTTTATTTTATCAGAAGTTTCATTTAAACAAAAAGCTCCTTGACATATTACAATGTTAAATTCTTTCTTACCTATGTATGCATTATCTTTGACAATCTCACCTTTTCTAAGGTGTTGGTCAATAATTTTTTTAGCAACTTCAGGAGTAACTTTTATGTATCTAACAGGCATTTTCCCTTTTTCTATAATATCAACCGTTGGTTCAACACTGCACATACCAACACAACCTCGGAAAGCAAGATAAGCATTGACCAATCCTTTTTGCAAAGCATTTTTAAAAATTTCCATTACTTCTTTGGAGCCAGCTGCAATTTCACAGGTAGCCATACCAACATAAATAAGTTTATCAAATAAGTAAGTATTATTGTATATTTTATCTAACGCTTGCTCTTTTTTTTGTAAAAAAATTTCAATTGGTTTTATCATAAATTATTACTCCTTTCTTTTTAATTCAAACTTTACAGAGTAAATTAATTTTTCAAGTTCTGATTCAATATGAACATCATTAATTACACATCCTTTTATTTTTAATTTAACAGGAGCAAAATTTAAAATTCCTTTTATACCATACGAAGCTAACATTTCTGCAACTCTTTGAGCTGCTACAGAAGGAACCGCTAAAATCGCTATATTAATTTTTTTTTCTTCAATAAATTTTTTAGCCTCATCAATGTAAAAAATAGGAGGTTGAGATTCGGCTGAAATTTTTTTAGGATCTATGTCAAACCCTGCAACAATTTTTATTCCAACATTCTCAAATCCTTTGTGATTAATTAAAGCGGAACCTAAATTGCCAACTCCAATAACTATAACTTTCTCCTCCTCGCCTTTGCCAAGAATTTCATCAAACTTTTTTAAAATATAATCAATCTCATATCCACCTTTGTAGTTCCCCTTTATGCCTAATATTGAAAAATCTTTTCTCACTTTTACAGGACTTATATCTAATGCATCAGAAAAATTAACAGAAAAAACTCTAATAAATCCTAATTCTTTCATTTTTAAAGATATATTTTTGTAACTTATAATCCTATTCAAGAGTTCTCTATTCATATTTTCTCCTCATTCTAAATTTTATTGTTCTAAATATTTACAAAAAAAATTATATAATACATTTTTAATACCTAAAATATACAAAATAAAATTTAAATGTCAATATATTTTTATAAAAAATTAAAAAATTGTAACAAATTTGTTTAGAAAAGTTAATTTTGGTAATAATATTTGCAGTTTATAGTTAGTTAAAATTTTGTATCTCTAAAATTTTATTCCTTAATCATTACTAAAAGCATTTTAAATTTTTTCAATGCTTTAACAGAGTGTGGAACATTTGCAGGTAAGATAATTAATTCGTTTGCTTTTAAATTATATTTTTGTTCTGAAATAGTAAACTCTGCTTCACCATCTATGATAAGCACTAATGCGTCGTAAGGCGCAGTATGCTCGCTTAAGCTCTCACCTTCATCAAATGCAAACAAGGTTACAGTTCCTGTTTTTTTATTTATAAATGTTTTACTAACAATTGAAGATTTTTGATAATCAATTAAATTATTAATATTATCAGGCAAATCGGAATTTTTTAATTCTTGTTTTTCCATAATTTATC
>Ga0272449_1004593_pt1 | contig 11181 bp, 9 predicted proteins | sample YNPCB0241_FD_198679 | JGI IMG/M metagenome (GOLD analysis project Ga0272449, IMG submission 198679) | Hot spring sediment microbial communities from Yellowstone National Park, WY, United States - YNP-CB-024-1 | ecosystem: Environmental > Aquatic > Thermal springs > Hot (42-90C) > Sediment...
CGTATCCTAAAACCATGAGCGTTGTTGAGCAGACAATCAAACCGAGCATCATGGACCAAAGTTCCCAGAAACCCAAAACCCTTTTGAGGCCTACTTCCCGCCCTTGCATACAAGCCTTAACCTATCGGTTGATATTTAAAACTTTCTTTAAATTATTAAGGGGCTGTGGTAGGAGACGCTCTGCGTTCTAAGTGTTTTGGGAAGAAACCTTTTTTGCTTTTTAATATCTAAAAATCTATCTAACTTACAGGGTCTTGTGGTGTTGGTTGTTTGAGTGTAGATTGAGATTAGGTGATAGAGTGGGATAAGAAGTATTATCTGAGGATAAAGCAGTCTCTGGAAGAGTGGACGCCTATTCCGGTAGAGCGTGTAGAAGGATGCTACATCATCACACCAGACGGCACAAAGATCCTTGATTTTCTCTCTGGGCTCATATCTGTCAACGCTGGGCAGAGGCAACCTAGAGTCGTTGAAGCAATAAAGCGAGCGCTCGACAAATACGGCTACGTATGGGAGCTTATGCAGAACCCCTACAAGTCGTTAGCAGCGAAGTTAATAGTTGAAGACATACTTGGAAAAGATGGCTGGGCTGGCAAAGCAAGATTCACAAGCTCAGGTAGCGAGGCTAACGAGGAGTCTTATTATAGCGAAACTATACACGGGCAAACCATTTATTATAAGCAGAGAGTTCACATATCACGGCGGTTGCGTAGCGCTCACTACCCTCTTTACCCAATAAAAGGGGTGGGTATTGTACCCGCTATTTCCGCACTGATATTAAAGCCATTCGCTCAGTTATGTGCCGATGAATCACTTAGCGCGGCGCTTACCTCGCAGCAGACACCTTTGTCTGAAACCACACCTCAAATGTTCTGTTAGATAAAAGCGGTGTCAAAAATATTTGGGAGGGTGTGGATTTCACACCCAAGTTTTAGCCAGGAGGTATTTCTGTGAAGGCTAGGCTGATGTCTATACCCTCTTTCCTCTGATGATAGGTTTTGGAAACATAGTAGACTACTATGGGGAAGATTATTGTGAGTAGTATCAGCGAAAGCGCTGGTAGACCCACTGGTCCAAACACACCTGGTGTTGTATATGCTGCGTAGACCAAGTAGATGAAGAAGACCAGTGATATTGCCCCGGCTATGGAGATTAATGGCACTCCTCCTACCTTATAGGCTGAAGCTGGAGACTTCTGGTAGAGCTCCTTTCTTCTAAATGGGAAGACTATACCGGCCACACTAGGCACTATAAGCGCTAGAGCTACAGCCATAACGTAGTTTACGGTTAGTTTGAACACCTCAGTGTATATGTAGAGGTAGAGGAAGATCACTACAACTATAAACGCTACTATAGAAGCTTTGATCGGGCTGTTGAATCTTCTGTTTATATCGGCCAATCTGGTTGGCACGATTCTATCGAAGGCCCAAGCGAATATGTTTCGAACTACAACCATAAGCAGCACTGTCATGAAGGCGAAGCTCCAGCAGACCTGCGCTATTAAGATTATGAGGTTGAGTATTGGGTGAGGTGATATAACGCCGGCAAAAAGGTAGGCTCCTGGAATGGTGGGTAATGTATATTTTTCAGGTGCTGCGAAGAATAGGTAGGATATAGCTTGTGTGAACTTTTCAGGCGAGATTCTGAGGAATAGTGCGCCAATTATCGAATACATGATCCAGCCGAAGAATAGTGCGCCTAGGATGGAGATCCACATGCTCTTTTTCACCTCCTTCACTTCCCCAGCTACGTATGCTGAATACTGGAAGCCCATGTACCAGACGAATGCGAATGGTAGAGCGGATAGTGTCAACTCAAGTGTGCTTGGAATATACGACCACCCAGCTGCTTCAGCGCGAGCGACAGTGTCTTCCATGCTTTCGCCGAATGCTGCCATATATGCTTCCGGGAATGGCTTGCTCGGTGCAAGGTAAATGATTATGTTAGCTATTATCCCAGCTAAACCTATGAAGAAGAGCACGAGTAACCATCTGCCGGTGTATCTAGCTCCGAAGAGTATTACAATAAACACTATGAGGATGCTTATGAGGGCGCCTACGAACCTTATGTTCAAATCCGTCGCGAGCAAAGCGGCTAAATCTATTAGAGCGTGGTTACCTGCGGCTAAGCCGTAACTTGCTAACACTGGAGCAAGCATCTGATCTATGAATACTGATGCATTCAACGCCATAAAGAACATCGTCCATATAGTAAACATAAAGTTCATAGTGAAGCCCGCTACTGGATGTAGGATTCTGCTGGTGTAGACGTAATCTCCTCCAGATCTAGGCATAGATATTGTGAAAAGAACGTACAGTAACCCGAAGAAGACACAAGGGATGAGGGCGATAGTTATAGATCCTATGAAGTCAGCGCCAGGGTATATCCCTGCGGTCCAAGTCACGGCGAAGTTGGCTGGTATACCTATCGCCACACCGCTTATACATATAGCTAAAGCGACGAGCGGGGAGAGTTCACGAACCATGCCAGAAGATGTTCTGACGAAGAGGGTAGAGGATTCTTTACCCAAGTTGGGTCAAAAATATTCATAGAGACCTTAATTTAACCTTATCTTTACAACCTTAGTCATTTCTCAGCTAAAGTTGAAGGTAGAAGTAAAAGATTAAAAAGACTTTTTAGAATGTCAGGGTATGCTTACAGATGAAAGGTTAGTGAATGAAGCTGCGAAGATAATCGGGGCTGTAGAACAAGCTCAGCTTCCAGTTAGACTCATGGGTGCGGTTGCGATCAGATTTAGTTACAGAAAAGCGGCGGATATGTATGCTAGGCTGGAGCGCCCACTCTCGGATATAGATCTGATGGCGTATTGGAAGGTCAATAGGCAGCTCGAATCGCTATTAAATGGCTTAGGTTACTTTCAAGATAGACGAGTCGTCGCTTTCCACGAGGCGCAGAGAAACTTCTATACCCACAAGGATCTCGGTATTAAAGTTGACGTGTTCTTCGATAGGTTGAAGATGTGTCACGAAGTAGACTTCAGAGGTAGGCTTGAACTTCACCCCAAGACGATAACACCAACAGACTTATTCCTCGAAAAAATTCAGATAGTGAAGATATCTGAGAAAGATATTAAGGATCTTATCGTCCTTCTTCATGAAGCTGATTTAACTGAAGACGAGCGTGGCGTAAACGTGGAGTATGTCGCAAATAGAATGTCTTGGGACTGGGGCTTCTACTACACCACAACCATGAACTTGAACAAGGTAAGAGAATTCTTGGGCAGATACTCGGATAAGTTAGGGGAAGATGAGGTGAAGACCGTAAGCGAGCGAATAGATCGTCTGTTAAGTGCCATAGAGGCGAAGCCTAAATCGACCAGGTGGAAGCTTAGGGCTAAGATCGGACCTAGTGTAAAGTGGTATAATGAAGTAGAAGATCTCATCCGCTAACCAGAGGTTAGAAGGTAGCCCTTTACAGCATCGTCCTTTAGGTTTATTAGCGCTCCTTTAAGCACGCCTTCACTATATTCGCTACCAGGGTTGATGGAAACGGTCTTACCCAATCTTATGGCACCCCTTGACTCATGTATGTGCCCGTGTAGACTAAGAAGCGGCCCTTTTTTCTCTATCAGTGAGCGAACCGATGTGCTGCCTACGTGAACCATTATAGGAGTTCCACCTAAACCCAGAACAGGTTTCAAGTCTTTGTCAAGTTTAGGCGCCTCATCTAAAGGAGTATTATAGGGTGGGCAGTGAAGGCTGAGTATGCATCTCTTAAAGTCCTTCACATTAGACGAAATCTGTTCAAGCTTGGCTTGTAGCTCCTCTTCTGGCAGGTCTCTTGGGCAGCACCACGGGGTCTGGTTGCTGAAGCCGGAAGAAAGTAGCTGATAGCCCATCGGCAGATCTATGACCTTACCTTCAGGGTTCTCAACAACACTCGCTTTCGAAAATACCAAGTCTACGTCGAAGATGTCATCGTTTCCAGGTAGGATGAAACACTCTACATCTTTGCCTTTGAAGCGCTCTTCAGCTAACGTTACCCACTCTTCAGCTCTTTGTAAAATTAGTTTCCTGAATATCTGCTCTTTATAGGATTCGTCAGATGCGAGCTTATGCAGCTCTTCTTCGCTGGTCCTGTAGGGGTAACCTCCGCTATCACACACTATCCTCTCAAATTCCGAAACTTCTGATTCACTCTTCAAGATCCTCTCCTGCCCTTGAAATCTAGATACGTATATGCCACCACTCTTCTCCACAATAGGAACCATCATTTTGCCTGTGATGTCTCCTCCGATTATTATAACCGAAGCTTTGTAGAACTGCGGGGTTGAGAGGAACTTTCTGAAGCATTTGTCTGAACCATGCAAATCCGTCGTAAAGAAGATTCTTAGCTCACCCATCTCTTTCCAGCACCTATCATCTCTACCATAATTAAGATCTAAGGGTAACTTTTTAATCTTTCTTCTACTGACTTTAACTCGGCTTGAAAGAGTGGCAGAAGTGGGGCATCAAAGACCCAGATCTTATAATGCAGGATTTGAGAAAAGTTATGGCAAGCAGCGAGGGATACCCAAATCTCACCATAGGCTTCAACGTCAGAGAGCAAGAAGCGGAGGTCAGAGAGCGTCTTCGAAAGTATAGGAAGGGGTTGGCAGAGGCTGAAATCGACGCAGCGATACTCTCGAACTACCACAGCATCTTTTACCTCACGGGCTACTACCCTGGATGGTACGATAGACCTGGAAGCGAGCAGTACGCTCTTATAACCACAGAAGAACGGGACCCTATCATAACGATGGTTTCATACAACTATCTTGGTGCCCTTTCTATGCTCCCATACTTCAACATAGAAAGCATAAGACCTCATAATGGTAAACCTGCGGAAGTCATAATTAAAGAAGCTGTAGCAGAATTAGGGTTAGAGAATAAAACGATAGGTGTAGAAGAAGACGACCTAAACATAGCGGCTTACAACAAATTCAGGGAACTTCTACCTAAAGCCAGGTTTGTCTACGCTTCGAGACTTCTTTGGCGTCTAAGGGCGATCAAGACCACTCTTGAGATCCGGTTGATGAGAAGATCTTGTGAAATAGCCGATATAGGTATGGACGCTGGTATGAGAGCACTCGTCCCAGGTGTGACAGAAGCCGAAGTTGCTGGAGAGGTGTACAGAGCTATGCTGAAGGCTGGTGCTTGGGATCACTGGGGTCACCCCCTCCTCATAAAAGCGGGGCAGCAGATAACCTACGCTGAAGAGAAGGTAACTGAGTATAGGATCAGGCGCGGCGAACCTATATGCTTAGATCTAGGTGCAAACTACAGGGGCTACATATCAGATATAACAAGGACCGCAGTCATCGGAGAACCCCCACGCTGGTTGACCCGAATCTTTAAGATAACCTACGATATGAATAAGAAGGTCATCGAAGCCATAAGGCCTGGAGTAACTGGCGACGAGCTCTATAGGATAGCGGAACGTGTCTTTGTCAAGTCTGGCTGGAGTAGAATAGACCCTTCCCAGAAGCTCTTCATAGAACCTAAGGTTCAGGAGAATACCTGCTATGTCGGTCACTCTATAGGGTTGATGTGCCACGAAACCACCGAAGCAGCATTCATACAGCAAGGCAACAGAAGGCCTCTTGAAGCTGGAATGACGATCGCTGTTGAGCCTCTAATTATGCAGATCGGTTTAGGTGCGGCACGCATAGAGAATGTTGTGCTTGTGACCGAAGACGGCTGCGAGGTTCTCACCAAATATCCTTGGGATCTTAACGTTATAAGTCGATAACACCTCTGACTTTTAATCCTTAAATCTACCCAGCTATCCAGAAGAGATGTGGTGTGTTAGCTTGAGCTTAGACTGGGATAAGGTGATAGAGTGGGATAAGAAGTATTATCTCAGGATAAAGCAGTCTCTGGAAGAGTGGACGCCTATTCCGGTAGAGCGTGTAGAAGGATGCTACATAATCACACCAGACGGCACAAAGATCCTTGATTTTCTCTCTGGGCTCATATCTGTCAACGCTGGGCAGAGGCAACCTAGAGTCGTTGAAGCAATAAAGCGAGCGCTCGACAAATACGGCTACGTATGGGAGCTTATGCAGAACCCCTACAAGTCGTTAGCAGCGAAGTTAATAGTTGAAGACATACTTGGAAAAGATGGCTGGGCTGGCAAAGCAAGGTTCGTCTGCTCCGGAAGTGAAGCGAATGAGGAAGCCCTTATACTAGCTAAGCTATACACGGGAAGACCATTCATCATAAGCAGAGAGTTCTCCTACCACGGTTGGACGCTTGGAGCAGGCTCCTGCTCAACCTTTAGGTGGTGGAGAAACACTCTGACTAATGCTCGCGGCGAATATAGAGAGGTTCAAGGTTTCCCTGCTCAAGGCTTCTTTGTAGCGCGTGCACCGTTCTGTTATAGATGCCCCTATGGCTACGAGTCTCCGAGTGAGTGTCGATCAGGAGGCTATGTAGCTTGCTTAAAAGATATGGAATATATGATTCAGAACCTAGGTCCTCAGAATGTAGCGGCAGTTATAACAGAAATCATAAGCGGGGGTGGACTTGTAATGTCGCCGCCTGAGTGGATTAAGGGTCTCCGCGATTTGACTAGGAAGTACGGTGTTTTATGGGTTGACGACGAAGTTATGACTGGATTCGGTAGGACTGGTAGGTGGTTCTGCTATCAACACTATGGAGTTACGCCCGATATTATGACTATGGCGAAGGGCATAGTAAGTTGCCAGCTACCAGCCGCTGGTGTTGTTGTAAGCAAAGAGATAGCCGACTTTCTCGAAGGCTATAGGTGGTGGCACTCACCGACGTTCTCATCGCACCCCGTCGTTATGGCTGCTGTTTGTGAAAACATTAAGCTGATGATGGAAGAGGATCTGCCCGCTAGAGCCGCTAAGATGGGTGAGTACCTGGGCAGAAGACTCGGTGAGTTAGAGCCTAAGCATGAATGCGTGGGTCAGGTTACGGGGATAGGTCTATTCTGGGGGATAGAGCTTGTTAGGGATAAAAGGAAGAAAGAACCCTTCTTCCCAGAAGATCGCTTCACAAAAGGTACTGGGGATGTAAGCAAATGGGCCGTGAATATAGTTCAAGCTAAAGCTCTCGAAAAAGGGGTGCTTGTAGGAGGCTTCACACCTAACTGCCTCAGAATAGGACCAGCCTTAATAGTAACACAAGAAGAAATCGACGTGGCTGTGGATGCTATAGACTACGCTCTAACAACGCTTGATGCTGAATGTAGAACCTAGCTTTGTCTGCTCCTGTCCACCGCACCCGATTTAAGTGGAGACCAGTGTTCGTGTACGATGTACCAGTTATCTCCTCGCTTTAAAAAGACGAAGGTGACTCTTGAAGTGGATCTAAAAGGTCTGCCATTATAGATTACGTCGTAATGTACGTAAAATGTAGCTACCGCGGTTTCGCCGAATATTCTAACCTTGATGTTTTCACATCGCGTCTTAAATTCACCTTTCCAAGACTCTATTAGATGGAAGTTGTGAATGAGGGTATCCCTATAGTCACGCAGAGTATATGGAGGGAAGTCGTCGAAGGCAGTAAATTCTTTCTCAAGCCTAAGCGTTATCAAAGGTTGAAGGTTTTTACGTTCTACCCACTCAAATAGATCCAGAATCTTCTTCTTGATCTTCTCCTCATCTGGTACAGGATTCCTCGTCTCCTCCTTACGCTCAGAAGCGGCTGTGGTTTTTTCCGCTCTAGGTCTACCAACAAGCTTCTCCGTCTCTTTAACACATAGGTTTTCATTAACAACGATCTTAGCCAACGCAAGCCTTTCTTCAGAATCTTTAATCCTCAATAGTATCCTCGCTTGTCTTTCTGTCAGCGACTGAAGTATACGTATAACTTCCGGGTCTTTCATCTGCTCCTCTGTAAAGAGCTCTAGCATAGCGATGTGCTGAGCCACATATGCCTTACTTCTACCAATGAGCTTTGCAATATCCTCGTAGCTTCGCCCGAACTCCCTATTCAACCTATAGAAGATTCTTGCCTTCTCATACGCTGTAAAGTCCTTCCGCTCAAGGTTCTCTATAAGAGCCATAATAAGCATCTCCTCCTCCGAAGCAGTAGCCAACCTAGCCCTAATCTTATCCCAGCCAAGAAGCTTCGCAGCAGCCACCCTCCTATGCCCATAAATCAGCTGAAACCTATCACTAAACAGAGGGTGAACTCTAACAAGCACGTCCACAAGCTGCCCATACATCTTCATAGACTCAGCGAGCTTGTCAACCTCAACATTCCGATCCATCCTAGCAGCATACGGGTTTGCCTCAATCTTATCTAATGGAACTAACACAAACCTGTTTACGTCAGATGCTTCGCTCATTATCAGTTCACCTAGGTGAACAAATCTCAAATAAATGTTTCGACAAATATGTTAAACCGATTACTCGAATTCCCAAGGATTCTAAAAATACTTAAAAACTTAGCGACAAATACGGTTAGAAATAATTAGTGTGAAACCTCGGCTCGAAGTAGCGTATTTTAAATGCTAAAATATTTGGTTGAGTTAGCTTGAGGTATGGGCGGCTTTAGAGGAGGGTATATTGGTAGGATCCTCCGTATAGATCTAACAAGAAAAAAGAGCGTAACTCAACCTCTACCACCTGAGTTAGCCTACAACTACATAGGAGGCTATGGGATAGGCGGGAGAATACTTTATGACGAAGTTCCACCGTGGGTCAGCGCCTTCGATGCAGAGAACCTCCTCATCTTCAGCACAGGTCCCGTCAATGGCACACCAACACCTGTTGCTGGTAGGCACACCGTTGTTGCTAAGTCGCCTTTGACCGGTTTCTTTGGGGACGCTAATGCAGGCGGCTTCTGGGGTGCTGAGCTTAAGGCAGCGGGCTACGATCTACTGGTTATATCAGGTAGGGCGGAGAAACCAACATACATATTCATCAGAGACGGTGAGGTTAGATTCGGTGATGCTACACCTTATTGGGGCCTTGATGCCAGAGAATCTGAGAGGAGGCTAAAGAAGGATCTCGGCGACACTAAGATCCAAGTCTCTAATATAGGGCAGGCTGGCGAAAACCTCGTCAGATTCGCTGGCATATTAACAGACGAGGCAAATAGAATCGCCGCTAGATGCGGTTTAGGCGCTGTTATGGGCTCCAAGAAGTTAAAGGCCGTGGCTGTAAGAGGATCGGGTAGAGTCCCGGTAGCTAACGAAGAAGAATTCAGAAGAATAACACAAGAAGTTATAAAAAACGTGAAACAGGAGCAGAATATCCAAACATTCTCTAAGGGAGGGACACCGATGCTCTTCGGACCGCTGTGGCAGCTAGGAGACACACCAGGCTTCAACTGGACAGCAAGACAACTCAACCCAGAGACGCTCTCTTGGCCAGGAGGCTACGAAACGATACTCTCGGGGAACAGAAGCTGCTACGTATGCCCAATAGGTTGTAGGAGAATATCGACCGTAAAAGAAGGCGCATACGCCTTTGAGCCTAACGTCGAAGGACCAGAGTATGAGACGATAAGCATGCTTGGCTCAAACTGTGGTGTGACTGATGTGAAGGCGGTTGCCAAAGCTAACGATTTATGCAACCTCTATGGCCTGGACACAATATCAACAGGCGGCACGATAGCGTTCGCAATGGAGTGTTTCGAGCGCGGCTTGATAACCAAGGAAGACACAGAAGGCTTAGCGCTTACATTCGGCAACGCGGATGCGATGATTAAGATGATAGAGATGATAGCATCTAGGCAGGGCTTCGGAGACATACTTGCAGAGGGCTCGAGAAGGGCCGCTAGAATAATAGGCAGAGGCGCTGAAGACTACGCAATACACGTAAAAGGTGTTGAAATAGCTGCGCACGACCCAAGAGTATTCCAAGGAGGAGGACCACACTACGCCTGCTGTATAACAGGAGGTAGGCACACCGAAGGGATAACTCTAGATTGGGAGGTCCTTGGCAGACCAAGAGATAGTCTTGGTCTACCTAAGCCCGATAAATCACCAGAAGGTAAGGGGTTAGCAGCTAAGGTCACAGAAGACTGGACCGCGTTCATCGCATCCGCAGGCTGGTGTATATTCGCAGATATCTTCGCAGCCTACCTACCAGAGGAAAACTTCGTTAAAGCGTTCAACGCGGTAACTGGCCTAAACCTAACACTAAAAGACGCCTTACTAGCGGGTGAAAGAATATTCAATATTAGAAAGGCATTCAACGTAAAACACGGTGCGACTAGAGCGGAAGATAAGCTACCTAAGAGGCTTCTTGAGGAGAAGGGTAGGTCTGGAACCGTCGTAGACCTATCAAAGACACTCGAAGAATACTATGAAGCTAGGGGCTGGGATAAGAATACCAGCAAACCAACGAAGGAAAAGCTCATACAACTCGGCTTACAAGATATCGCAAAAGATCTATGGGGTTAACTAAACCCCTCCTTTATATAGAAAAGACTGTAAATGTTGACTACACAACCATTGTGTTATAGCTAGGGCTCTGAAAGTTTACTCTCTCAAACAAACCGCTCAAGACCTTTGTGCTTGTTTCGCCTCGAGCTCCTTAACTTTAGCCTCTAAAACGGCGACCTGCTTAACCAGATCAAGCCTCTTCTCCAACGAATCCACTTTTGTAGATAAAGTATCTTCGACTCTTTTGATGTCTGAGCGTATTGCTGCTATTTCGCTCCCCATCTTCTCCTCGATTCTTTTTATGTCTGCGCGTAGGGCTGTGATTTCGCCGCTCATCTTCTCCTCAACCCTCTTGATATCGGTGCGTAAAGATGTGATTTCGCTACTCATCTTCTCTTCGACTCTTTTGATGTCTGAGCGTATTGCTGCTATTTCGCTCCCCATCTTTTCCTCGATTCTTTTTATGTCTGCGCGTAGGGCTGTGATTTCGCCGCTCATCTTCTCCTCAACCCTCTTGACTTCTGCTGCAACCTCCTCCTTTACGATAGCTCTGAGTTCAGGGAGCAGTATTCTGGCAACCCAGCTTGGAACCTTTTCAGCAACCTTAGCCATACTACACTATAGACCTCATCATCCTATTTATCTCTTTGCGGAAGAGGAGTTAGTGTTGTGTGCGTGAGTGGTTTGGATCAGCCATTCTACTAGAGTGATCTCGTTTGTGTTGCCTCGTTTAGTAACTCTAACCAGTCCTCGCTCGGAGAGGCGTGCTATTACTCTATGTGTCTTAAGCTTTGAAAGCTCGGCTTCCTTTGAAAT
>Ga0272449_1004598_pt1 | contig 11177 bp, 10 predicted proteins | sample YNPCB0241_FD_198679 | JGI IMG/M metagenome (GOLD analysis project Ga0272449, IMG submission 198679) | Hot spring sediment microbial communities from Yellowstone National Park, WY, United States - YNP-CB-024-1 | ecosystem: Environmental > Aquatic > Thermal springs > Hot (42-90C) > Sediment...
GGCATACTCCTATTCTACCAGAACTCCCTATGCTGCGGTGACCGTAACGGTGGCAAGACCAAAGGAACAGTTCCCAGACCTATCACACACCTTTACCATAACAGTGTAGGTTCCCGCCTCCGTAAAGGTGTAGGTGAAGGTGGGGATACCCCCTGCGCATCCCTGGGGTCGGCCGTTCACGAACCACTGATAGGAGACGATTGTGGACTCGTCCTTTGCCCGGGCAAGGAAGGTGAGCGTGGTTCCGGAAGAGACCCTTGGGTTACTCGGCTCAATCGCAACCTCGGTGGGGGGCCAGAAGTCCTCCCCAAGCTGGAGCACTGGGAAGTTCGCCACGATGGTCTTCGTCATGGTGTGACCGGCATCATCCCGTAGCGAGGCTCTGAGGGTAAGGAAGAGGTTTTTCATCCCGTAGTGCTTCCAGAGGTAATCAATGGTGTCCTGGAAAAAGAGCGGGAGGTTCGTGAGGACATAGGGACTGGCCTCTCCAGGTTGAGGAATGGTGGGCTCAGGGGAGACGTTGGGGGGAACGTAGTAGGAAAGCACCAGGTCCTTGGCGAGCTCGGCGACCTCGTCCTTTTCCGTGGTATAGGTGTAGGTCAAGCGCTCGATGGTGAACCCCACTCCATTGAGGGGGTACACGACAAGGTCGAAGGTCAGTCCCTGGAGGAGCTCAAACTTTTCCGGTCCTCCGATGTCTGGGGGTGCGTTGAAGACGTAGTACATCCGTACCTCAGCCTCAGGGTTGATGACGTTCAAAAGCCCCTTACCGAACCAGTTACACCCTGAAAGAACCAGCACCACCAGGAAACAACAAAACGGTATCAGGTACCCTCGCATGCTTTCCCCTCCTCAGAAAGTTATCCGCAATCCCACAAAAACCCCTTCAAAACGCAGGTCATCAAGGGGCGTTTTCTCTCCAGCCAGAAGACCGCTGTAGCCGACAACCAGTGAGGTGTTTTTGCTCACCCGCCACCTGCCCTCAAGGTCAAGCCGGAGGTTCGTGACGGAGGCCATCTGGTAGGTGAGTCTTCCCTCGAAGGAAAAATCTCCTCGTCTGTGCGCTCCACCCAGGGTCACGAAACCTACCGCGTCCTCTCCCATCCATCCTGTCCCGAGGCGGAAGAAGTACGTAGTGTCGTTCCGGTTCTGCTTCCGGCTCTCGAAAAACACCGACCACCCCTGCTTTTCCGGGGTTCCCTCCCAGCGAACGCCAAGGTATTCTCCCGCGACACGGTACGCAAGCTCAAGGTTTCCCCAGAGTGGCTTTCCGGAGAGGCCGGTCAGGAGGTTCCCGCGAATTTCCACCGTCTCCTCCCACGTGGTTTCAAACCCCACGTTCAGGAAAGGTCCGGGAGAGCGGTACTCCAGAAAGACCCGGGTATCCCAAAGGTCTCTTTCTGGCGAAGTGGCCTGGAATTTCAGGGGTGGTCCTTCAAGACGGGCAAGGGAAGGAACGTCCCTGGGGTTTTGCCTTTTCGCCTCCACAAGGAGCACGAGCTTCTCGCTCCGTGTTTCCCTCTCCGGGCGTCTTTTTGCGGACCGGCTTTCAAAGAGCTTCCGAGCTTTGCTTTGGATTTCCTCGTATGCCTCAAGGGCCAGAGGGGTGGCCACGCCTTCCTCAAGGATTGCCGAGGTTTTGAAGGTCCTCCGCACCACAATGAGAGGGTCTTCTCCTGCGGTGTCCGTCACCTCGACTTCCAGGTTCACTACTATGCGTCCGTCCTCGCGATACAAAGGTTGCGCCCGGAGGCCCGTGCCGAGTTCCACGACCTCTAAGGCCCCCAGGCCCCCCTCCTCCACCCTGTAGTACACCCCCTCCCCTACCCGGCTTTCTCCCCACTCTCCTTCAAGGACAAGGAGTTCCTGCTCCAGACGCCGGGTTGCCTCTTCTCCTTTCCCCCTGAGGGTCAGCTGTCCCTGAAGCCTTTCTCTATGCGTGGGGCTGGGGAAGGTGAAAAGCTTCTGGGTGTCGGGAAAGGAAAATGCCGAATCCTCGAGGGATTTTTCCCCACCCTCAAAAACGACGGCCCTGAGGAGGATGTGCTCCCGGGGACGGTCAAGTGCGGCAACGGCGTTTTTTACCGCCTCCCGCACCCTCTTTGGGCCGACGACGAGAAAGTGAAACGGCGAGGTGGGGAGGAGATTCCCCACAAACTCCGGATGGAGCGCAAGGATTTCCCGAGACGTTCTGAAGCGGGTGGTGCAGGTTTCGACATCGCTTATTTTGAGGTACTCGGGTGTGCCCTCCTTTGGTGTGCCAATGTAGTACACCCCGTTCTTCTCGTGCCACACGATTCCGGTTCCCTGGAGGATGAGGTCCAGCGCGTCCTCAAAGGCTATGGATTCCCGGCGTACGTTCACCTTTCCGGGGACGTCCTCAAAAAAGACCACTTCCACCCCTGCCTGAAAGGCCACGGTGAGGATGGCCTCTTTTCGGGGAATGTCGGGACAAAACAACGTGATGGTCTTTGCTTCACTTTTCAGAGAAATGTAGAACACACCGAGGATGGAAAGCGCAAAAAGCAGAAGGAGTTTCTTACAGGATACTCGGGGTGATGAGGATGACCACATCTTTGTCCTCGCTGGTCGTCTTTTTGTGGCGGAAAAGGGCCCCGATGATGGGGATGTCCCCAAGAAGGGGAACCTTCCCTTCAGTGGTAACCTCGATGAGCTGACGTAGCCCCCCAAGAACCAGGGTTTCTCCCGTTTTCACCCGGACCGTTGTCGACACAATGCGACGGCTCACCACCGGGAGGTCCTGAAGCCCTGCCCCCACGACATTGCTCACCTCAGGGCTCAGAGTGAGGATGATTTCCTCTCCATTCACCACATAGGGCCGGACCTTCAGGATGACCCCAGCGCTTATGGTTTCAAGGCTTGTTGTGGGGAAGGCGGCGGTTCCGGTGACGATGGCGTAGTACTCCTCCCGGGTGACCCGGATTTCTCCTTCCTCTCCGTCAAGGACCACCAGGCGGGGATTAGAGCGGATACGGGCCTTCCCTTCCTTTTCGAGGAGGTGGATGGTTGCGACCACCCGCTCGAGGCGCTGAAAGAGCCCCCCGATGCTTGCGAGCTCCCCGAACTGGAGTCCATAGGGCCCCGTGGTCGCACCACCCCACTCAATTCCCAGGTTCTTGGCTGCTTCTCCTGAAACCTCCGTCACCACGGCATCGATGACGACCTGCTTTCTCGGAGTATCTGCAAGTTCAAGGATCCGCCGAATTTCATCGATGATGGGTTGAGGAGCGGTCACAGTGATGAAGCGCTTCCCGGGAATGGCTTTGGCGTACTGGGCGTAGAAATCCGGAAGCAGTGCCAGGGCTTCCTCGGCGTTGAGGTCCCTGAGGTTGATGCGTTCGCTTCTGGCAATGTTCCGGAACGCGGGGCTCTCAGGAGACCCGGAACTTACGAGGTAGTACCCGTCCATTTTGACGGCCACAAAACCAAAAGGCGTGAGCATCATTTCCAGGGCCCTGCTTAAGGGAACCTCAGAGAGTTCCAGAGTCACGTATCCTGAGACGGTCTCATCGGCGAGGATGGGGATTCCCGCCTGGCTCGCCACGTCCTGCAGAGCTTCCCGAATATCGGTGTCCACGAAGACATTAGTGATCAGCGGCTCTTCCGCTTCTTCGCCGTGGGCGAGGGTGACGCACGCAAGGAGCAGACAGCACAGTGTGAAAGACGTCCGCAGAAAAGGTGACTTCATCGAACCCCTCCTTTTGACCTGAAGGAACAGGTTATAGCGATTTCTCCCCTGTACCGGCCAGGGGGATCCTCCACCCTGGTCTCCACAAAGAGCAGGAGATTCGCAAGAGTCAGCATTTCTCCTGCCCGGGCGGTGCGGATGGCCACCGGATTCTGGAAAGAGACCAGGGATTTCCCGAGTTTGATGAACACCCGCTCGGGAGGGATGTACCCTCCCTGTTCTCCCGCAAGACCCCGGGTGGAGAGAAGAAGCGTCCATGGGGTGACGTTGGCCCGGGCAGACAGTGACAGGGCCGGGGTAAGGGAATAGAGTCCAGGGGGGCCGGAAACCTCGAAGGTGATGCCCCTTTGGGCTTCCTGCATTTCAACCTGGAATGCTGGTGGAACGGCAAGGACAAGGGGAAGGGATTGTGGCAGAGGTACGGGTTGTCCTCCTTCTCTCTGGTAGAAAAAGACAAGATTCGCCGTGTACTCCCCCGCCTCCATGGCCCAGGAAGGTGCAAAAGTGAGCGTGAAGCCACCTACGGTGACCCCATGGGGCACTGGCTGGGTTCCCTGGAGGATGAGGATAGGCGTCAGAGAGAGGGGAAGAGCGTTCTTCTCTCCTGGTGCCCTGAGGAGGAGCACCCCTTGGGGGATGGTTTCCTGACTCTTGAGGGCGACGAAAAGCGCCCAGGATGTGTCGCTGGTTTGGAGGGTGAGGGAGAACTCCGTGGTCTTTTCTTCTCCCGGTTTCACCCCAGAGAAGACGAGTTTCTGGGGGGAAGGAACGAAGGCAGGGATCTCCTGAGCCCCCATCCGGGTTCCCTTGGTATCCCCGAAGAAAACGCCCAGGATCACCAGGATGGCCAGGGCTTTTGCCATCCTCCATCCTGCAATCAAAGTCTGTCCCTCCTTCCGTTTTCATAGGCGGCGTAGAGCGTGGAAAGGAGTTCCTGGATAGGGCCTCCCTTGACGAGGTAGGCGAAGGCCCCACTTTTTTTCGCCTCTTCCTGGAAGTCCTGATTGTCGTAGAGAGAGAGGATGACGACCCGGATGTGTTTCCATCGCCTGCGAATTTCCTGAACAAGGTGTGCGCCGTTTGCGTCAGGGAGGACGAAATCCATGATGACCACATCCGGGGAGGTCCTCTCGATGGAACGCAGGACATTTCGCGCCTTTGTGGCCACACCCACGACTTTGATGTCTTCCCGTTTCTCTAAAAGGAACACAAGCCCCTCGAGGAAGAGGCGATTGTTGTCAAGGAGAAAAACCCGGATGACGATGCATACCCCCTTCCTTCCCATAGCTAACCAGAGGGGCCGCGCTCCGGCATCCTCTTGTGGTCCCCTTTTGTCTGGCCGAAAGTCCTAACCTTTTATCTTTTTCATAGGCCGAAAGTCCCTTTCGGGGAGGAAATTTGCGGTATAGTATACTAAGGGATGGAGTATTTTTAGATTCTAAAAAGTGAACAAAAACACAACTTCACTCTAAAGGGGGAAGGAGGGGAAAAGGTGGAATGCCTCTTGGAGGAAGAGGCCTGGTGTGCCGATTTCCCACAGAGTCGGGCGGCACTTTTTTTACTTCGGGAAATCCTTCGGAAATTCTGTGCTTCTTCGGGTACCCTTGCCGTCTTTGACTCTTTTCGGAGGAAACTTCGGGTCGTTGCTGCCTTCGGTCTTTACCCCCAGCGCCTGCGACGTTCTCCGTATCTTCCTTCCTGGGGGGTGGCGGCGCACGTACTCCAGGAGGGACAGGGGGTCATCATCGATGCCTTGCACAGCCCTCCCCTGTCTCTGCCGTACAGGAGATACAGGGATACCTCCTCGGTGTGCGTTCCTCTCTGGGGAGGGAACGGCAAAACGGCTTTAGGTGTCCTTTCCCTCAACAGGCGCGAGGGATGGTTTTCTTCGGACATCCTGCCCTTCCTCGAGGACCTCGTGCAAAGACATTCGGAGTTCTTAAGGGAGCTGAGGGAGACCCTTGAGGAAGAACATCTTGTGTGGATGGTGCAGAAGGCTTCGCGAGTGCTCAGTGGTTGTGACTGGACCAGGGGGTTTCAGGGATTGGCCCACACTATTCTGCGGGCCTTTCAGGTGATGGTGCGAGCAAAATACGCGGCGCTCTTTGCTCTCCTCCCCACGGGGGAATACACCGTCGTGATGCCCCGGGAGCTTGCAAGAGTCCTTTCTCCCGAGGCCCGGGAGAAGCTCGGTCAAATCTTCCTCCCCCTTTTCCGGAAAAGGCATCCCGTGATTTGCGGTGCCCGGAGCATCCTGAGGCTTCTCCCTCTCTCAGGGCAAACCCCCTCGAAGCTCCTGGTTTCCCCTCTGTACTGGCGGGGGTGTTTCATGGGGGCCTTCGTGGCCCTCGTGGATGCCCCTTTTTCGAGACTCCTCGAGACGTTCCTTGCCTGCTTGAGCAATGTTGCTGCGGGAGTGCTCCAGGGCTTTGCGTTTCATGAGAAGGTCTGTGCGTACATCGTGGAGCAGGAAAGACTCCGTATTGCCCGAAACCTGCACGATGGGGTTGCCCAGAGTCTTGCGGGAGGCGAAATGTACTGCAGGGCCCTCGGGGGGATGCTCCAGGGCGAGGCGGCTTCCATGCTGCTTAACCTGGAACGCTTCCTGTCTTCCTCCTATCAGGAGATTCGGGAGATGTTGCGGGAGCTAAGGGGTGGAAGCCAGGACGATAGAGGTTTTGTTCTCCGAGAGGCACTCCTTGAGAGGCTCGACTACCTCTTTGGCCTCCAGGGGGTACGCTACGATCTCCGGATGAGCATCCCTGAGGAGTGCCTGCCTCCCTCGGTACGGAAGGAGGTTTTCGCTATCCTCGAGGAGTGCCTCATGAACGTCTGGAAACACGCCGGAGCAACGGCACTTCGGGTGACCATCGGCCGCTTCAAGAATGCCGTGTACCTTGTGGTGTGGGATAACGGGAAGGGGTTCTGCCTGGAGCAGGCCTTTTTCAAGGAACATGTGTTTGGTCTTCGGGGGATTCGGGAGCGGGTGGCTGCCCTTGGAGGTATGGTGCGCATTCGTTCTCGGCCTTTTCGGGGAACGAGAATTGGGGTGGTTTTCCCTGTCTGCTGGTGACCATCTCCTCGAGCTTGCGAGCTTTCCGGTTCTGGCTATTGTGGATGATCACCTGCTTTTCGCCGAGGGCCTGAAGGGGCTTCTGGAGGCCCGGGGGAACGTCAAACGATGCCTGGTGTACCGGAATGGTTACGAGGCCCTGCAGAAGATTCCTCTTGAGCGGCCGGATCTTGCCCTTGTCGACGTTCACCTTCCGGATATGGATGGGGTGGAACTTGTGCGCAGGCTCCAGGGAAAGGTACCACAGCTTAAGGCGGTTATGCTCACCGTGGATGACACCTTAGAGACGGCGCTTCGGGCCATTACGGCCGGTGCCATGGGGTATCTTGTGAAAAGCGCTCCCTTCTCGAGGATTCTCCAGGGTATCTGGGCTGCTCTTCAGGGTGACATCGTCATCGCTTCAGAGGTTGCACCCCTGGTCATCGGTGAACTCAAAAAAATTTACGTCCGCCAGGGAAGGAGACCTTCTCTTCTGTTTCAGGTTCTGACCCCCAGGGAGCGGGAAATCCTTCGCGCCATCGTGGAGGGGAAGAACAACGCCGCGATTGCTGAGGAACTCTGCATCGCTGAAAAAACTGTAAAGAACCACCTCACCAACATCCTCACCAAGCTCAACATCGAAAATCGGGTGAAGCTCATTGTCTTTGCCCTCAAAGAGGGATTCCTCGAAGAATAGGATCCTGGAGACTTTTGGGACTTTTCGTCCCACGAATAGGTCTTCTGCCCGATGCAGGGGTACCGCCTGTTCTTCTACCCTTTCTGCAGAGCTCCTGGAAAGGGTGGTGATTGTGTGCGGCGTTTTGGGATTCTCCTCGTTCCTGTTCTTCTCCTTTTCCCTCTCCCGGTCTTTGGGGAGACAACTTGGGAGGTTCTTCAGGGACCGACCATCCAGATTGAGGCCACTATCCATCCCTATGTGAATGTTACGGTGAACCTTGCCGATGAGAAAGGACAGATCCTTCCCGGCCGTGAACCGGTGGTCGTCTTTGACTGTGACCGTGGTCCGGGCACATACCAGGCAAAGAACCCCCTTGTGCTTTCGGTGGTGACGAATACCCCCCTGCAGGTCTTCGCCGAGGCCAGGCCTCTCCAGGGGAAAGAAAAGGCCACGGTAATTCCCCCTGAGCGCCTTGCCATTGCCATCACCGAACAGGGGAAGGAAGCCGGGAACTTCGTACGATTCCTCAACGGGAAGAAACTCCTCCTTTTTGAGACCTCAGCGGGGGGAATAGCATACACCGCAAGGTGTGACCTGCAGCTTGAGATCACCCATGAAGACAGGGCCGGGGAATATGCCGGGACCATCGTTGTGGAAGTGTTTTATCGTCCTTGAGGTTACGTTTTTTCTGCTTTTGCCAGGGTATGCTCTGGGAAGCATCGCCCTCGGGGTTTCGCCGCCTTTCCTTGAGGTACAGATGGGCAGTGGGGTCAACCGCCGTGTTGCCATAGAAGTCACCAACGCTGCTGGGGTAGCGGTTACCGTTCGGTGTTTTCTTGCCGACCTCACCCTCTCTCCCCAGGGGGAGGTTCTCCTGCTTCCCGAGGGAAGTAGCCCCCTTTCTCTTTCTCCCTGTGTCGTCCTGCAGGATGCGCGGGTGTTCACGCTGGAACCGGGGGAAAGGAGAAAAGTCTTTCTCCGGCTGAAGATTCCCCCGGACGTTCGTGAGGGGCGGTACGGGGCGGTAGTCTTCGAAACGGTCCCGGAGGGAAGCGGGGAGGTCGCTGTGAGCATCCGCACGGGGGCACTCCTTTTTCTCCTTCCCCGCATCCGAAAGACCGAGAGGGTTTCTGTGGTGGTGAAGGGAGAAGATGAAGGGAACCTGCGGCTCTCTCTTGAGAACGCCGGGAATGTCCACGTGCGCGTGTGGGGTGAGGCGCTCGTGAGAACCAGGGAGGGGAAACTCCTCCACCGCGCCGTGTTTCCCCAAAACGAGAAAAACCTCCTCATCCTTCCTGGAGGAGTGCGAGAGATTACGGTGGAGTGGGAGAAGCGGCCTTTTCCTCCGGGGGAGTACGAGGTTGAAGTTCGGGTCTTTGGTGAAGACCGCCGGCGATCCCGTCCCCTTGGCACTTTGAAAGTTCCTCTGGCCCTGCCGTAGCGTTTCCTAGGACTTTCGTCTCATGACCGCGTTCCTTTTTTTAAGACCATCCGGTGGATTTTCGGGACCTCCAGTCGATTCCTCCTTTTTCTTTCCCTCTGATAATACCCCCAGAAGGAGGTGAGAGGCAGGGAGGGAGCAAGGGTCGGCCTGAAAGCGGTGACCAGAGGACATCTTGAAAGGAGGAGAGGAACATGAAGTGGTTTGTGATTCTTGGTGTTGTGGTGTGTCTGCTTCTTGCAGGTACGGCGGTGTGGGCAGATGAGGAGATCCCGAATGAACTCACCCCTGAGGAACAGGCGGAGCTTACCCGAATCCTCGGCATGGGTCCGGATGACTCCACCAATACTGTCAACGTTGATATCCCCGGGGCTCAGTGCATTTACCCGAAAGGGGCCTGGGCGGTCATCACCAAGCCCTATTTCTTCTCCTGCAACCTGGATCCCTGTGCAGAGGTGCAGGTTAAAGCTTCCGTCGCCCAGTGGGTCACCCTGAGCCTTTCTGCCACGGAGATCAAATGGTATGTGCTGAAGCCCGGTTGCTACGATACCAAATGGCTCTTTGGGTGCCTCACAAGTAACGGCGATGTGGATCTTGTGTTTTCCGGGTTTGAGGATCTGAAGAAGACGGACGAAAATAAGACCATTCCCACCTACTACAAGTACTGGTACTGGGGTGGCCCAAATCCTTCGTGGGTTCGGGCGTCTAACTTCAACGGAACCAGGTCCATCACAGAACCGATTTTGGGCTATGTCTTCAGGATTTACAACAAGATCGAGGTTTCTCACCTCACTCCTGCCTGTGAGTACGCGGACCCCAATGGTGCGACAATCTGCGTTACGCTGAAAGAGCAAAAACCATGGGTGAAGCCAAGCTGAGTTTCTCCCTCTCTGGTGCCCCCAAGGGCACCAGAGAGGTCCTGCTTTTCGGGTTTTGCCTTTTGCTTTTTGGCTTTCTCCTTTTGCCTTCCTGTTCCTGGGGTGTGGGGCTCACCATGAGTCCCCTCTCGTTTGACCTTGAGCTTCTTCCCGGAAGCAAAGAAGAGCTCGTCTGCACGCTTTTCAACGAAAGCGCTCAGGAAATCCACCTTCGGGCCTTCGTGGCCGGGACTGTGGAGGAACGGGACGGTACGTACCGTCCCGCAGGCCCTGAGGATACCCTGGACCCTCAGCATTCCTGTGTTGCCTGGGTTCGCCTGGAAGAGGCAACCCTGGTGTTACCTCCCTTTGGAGGGAAGGAAATCCGGGCCACCCTTACCGTTCCCCCCAGCGCTAAGCCTGGTCTGTACATCGCCATGATCGTCTTTCAGGCTGCAGCCGAAGAGGAGAAAACCGCCCTCCAGGGGCAGGCAGCGGTATTGAAGACCAAAGTCGACGTCCTTTTGGGCAACGTCCTCTTTGTCCGGGTACGACGGCGAGGCGTTGCTCAGCGCTGGAGTGGGAAATTCGGGGTTATCGAGGCCTTCGAGGTGAAAGGGACTGAAGAGGGGTTGAGGTTCTCCGCCACCCTCGCAAACCGCGGCAGGGATATCATCGAGGGGAAGGGGAAGCTCATCGTGACCAATGCTCTGGGAAAAAGGGTGATTGAGTCTCCCCTGGGGAGCGGACGGGGCCGGGTCCTCCCCGGGTTTTCTCTTGATTTCGTCACCCTTTATACGGGGAACCTCCCACCTGGGGACTATGCGGCTTTAGCGGTCATCGACTATGGAGGAGTCCACAGAGCAGAAGCAAAAAAGATTTTCCACGTCGAGGGGAAAGAGGTGGCGGAAAGAAAAAGAGAAATCCAGGATGTGGGCATTGCTGTGGTGGATCCGGTGTTTCTCAGTGTCAGCAAGGAAATCCTCGAGGGGAAGATTTCTCCGGGAGCCAATCGTTCTTTCACGGTGGTACTCTACAACGACTCTTCTCACACGGTCGTCGCCCGGGGTGTTGCCGTGGACCCGGTGGAAACCGAAAGCGGCCGCTTCAGTTCCTTCGTCGAAGTTGCCCCGGAGGAGGTGGAGATTGCCCCTTATAAAACGAAGACTGTGCGGATTACCGTGAAGAGTCCTGACAGTGTCTCCGAAGGCGACAAATACGTCCGGGTTGATTTTCTCCCCGAAAGTGTCGACGGAAAACCCGTTCCCGAAGAACTCTGGAGGGCCTTTGGAGCATCCACCCTCCTTGTGCTTGAGAACGTAAAGGGGACGAAGGTTCTTGAAGCGGAACTTGCAGGGATTGAGTTCGTCCTTGAAGGACCTCCCCAGAAGGCCGTATTCCGCCCTCGTGCCGTGGTACGCTTCCGGAATACGGGGAAC
>Ga0272449_1004602_pt1 | contig 11172 bp, 7 predicted proteins | sample YNPCB0241_FD_198679 | JGI IMG/M metagenome (GOLD analysis project Ga0272449, IMG submission 198679) | Hot spring sediment microbial communities from Yellowstone National Park, WY, United States - YNP-CB-024-1 | ecosystem: Environmental > Aquatic > Thermal springs > Hot (42-90C) > Sediment...
CGACCACCTCCGCCCCCAGCTCTTTGTGTATGGCGGCGGCCGCCCTCCTGGCGTCCTCCAGCCCCGAGATCTTCATGCCGGTCAGCTTCTCGGCCTCGTGGCGGTTGGGCGTCACCACCTTGGCGAGTGGGATGAGCCTCCTCTTCAAAACCTCAACCGCGTCCTCCGAGATGAGGGGGGCGCCCGACTTGGCTATCATCACGGGGTCCACCACCAGGGGGAACCCCAGCCTTGACACCGTAGACGCCACCTCCTCGATGATCTCCTTGGTGCCCAACATCCCTGTCTTCCCCGCGTCTATACCCATGTCGTCCCACACAGCCGTTATCTGCGACCTCACAAGCGAAGGCTGGAGACACTGCGCCTCCCTCACCTCGTAGGTGTTCTGCGCCGTGACGCAGGTTAGCGCCGCGGCGCCGTGGACCCCCAGCGCCGCGAAGGTCTTCACGTCGGCGTGGATGCCGGCCCCACCCCCCGAGTCCAGCCCCGCAATTGTAATCGCGACCCTCCAAGACATAAACGATTTTTCTTACTTACATAAAAACATTTTGACCTCGGAGAGTAGGGGGATCTCCCTCAGCATCTCGTCGGTGACGTACTCCCAGAAGATGCCCTTGGGCTTGGGGTCCCTCTTCGCAACTCTTATAAGCTTTGTGGGCGTCGCTATTATGTCCACGGGCAGGTCGAAAGGCTCCCTGGGTATGTCGTCCTCCACCAGCTGGACGTCGTGCACCGTGGTGGCGACGGGGGTCTCCTCCCCCACCTTGCCGAGGCCGGAGAGGATGCCCCACTCTATCTCGGCGTAGCCGTGGGACTTCCCCAGCCGCCTCCCAGTCTTGGGATTCACGGCGACGGACCCCACGATCACCATGTCAACCGGGGGGAGGTCCCAAGGCTTCACCGGCCGCCCCCACTTGAAGGCGCCGGAGATGGTGGACGCCTCGCGGTAGGCGCCGCGGGGGATAAGGCCGGGGTCCAGCAGGAGGAAGCCCTCCCTAATCCTAGGCGTCGGCATCACCACCGCCTTGCCCAGTGTCAGCGCCAGCTCCCGGCATGGCCTCTGGGGGGCGTCTGGGTTTATCTTCACGAGGCGGGCCCTCCTAAACTCCTCCGTGGACGCAAGGTTCAGGCACGCCTCCTCAGCCCCCTTGAAGTTGGGTATCCTGCCGTAGACAGGCCTCGGGAAGGCGGCTAAGTCCCTCTCCTCCAGGACGCGCCAAACGCGCTCCCTTATGGCCTGCTTAACCTCCTTAACCACGGATCAACAACTGGCTATATTAAACACTGTATGTCCCGCAGAGCCCTCCTGAGGACGGGGTCCGGCACGGCGTACAGCTCCCCCCGCTTCTCCAAGAAGCCGTAGTCCACCAAGTTCCGGAGGAGCTTAGTCACCTCAGAGTCGCTTATAGGCCTCCCCTCCTCCGCCTGCAGAAGCCTCTTCACGTCGGACCACCTGGCGCCCCCCGCCGCGGCGGCCAGCTTAGCCACGGAGACGTAGCGCCGGGTCCCCATGTACCTCACAAAGTTGCAGAACTCCCCCGCGGCGATCTCCGCGGCCCGCTCCACGGCGGCCTCCAGGGCCGTTGCGGGGTCCCGCAGGGCGTTGAGGCCGAAGTAGGCGAGCCACCCCACCACGCCGCCGAGGGCGTCCACGGCGGCCTCCAGAAGCCTCTCCTCTATGGACGCGCCAGCCCGCCGGAATCCCTCCCTCAGATACTCAAGCGCCTGCTCCCTGGCAAACGGCTTTATCTCTATCCTCTCGGCGTACCTCCCGTATAGAGGAGACTCCGGGTCCTCTAGACGTAAAAACCTCAGCAGAAGCCCCGCCTTGGACCCCGTCAGCACCAGAGAGAGGTTCCTCAGGTGGTCGTAGGCGTAGCCCAGCACCGGCAGTATCTGCCGCCCCTTCAGCTTCACGAGCTCCTGTGCCTCGTCGACGATGACCAGCAACTTCTCGCCCCTGCCCCCCGCCCACTCGTCCAGAGCCTGCAGAAGCTCAGAGAGGCTGGGGGCGTCTCTCCCCGCTTCAAACCTTATGTCGACCCCCGCCACGGAGACGCCCCTCACCCTAGCCAGAAGCTCCCCCAGCCTCCTGTGAACAGGCAAAAGACGCCGCAACTCTCGACGCAGAGCCTCCAGCAAGTCGCCGTAAGAGATGTAGGGCCTCTCCTCAAAGGCCCTCGCGTCTATATAGATCCGGGCCATGCCGTACGTCCCCGCCTTCACCACAGAAGTCTTCCCAACCCGACGCATCCCCACCACCAAGGTAAGCCGCCGCGCCTCCACCGCGCGGCGCAGCCGCTCCAGCTCCTCCTCCCTGTCGAAAAGCTCCTCCGGCTTCTCCGCCGGCCTATCCAAAAACAACATAGGTATGTAGTAACTACATACCTATAAAGTTATCAACGCCGTTAAGCCGGGCTTGTCCGTCGACGCCGTGGCCGCGATGCGGAGCCGGCCGAGCGGCACCAGCTGGAGATCGGGCTACCCGCGTCAAGCAGACCGCGGCGACCTGCGCCCCCTCAGCGACGCTACCGTGAAGTCGCGAGGCAAGCCGCCCGGCGCTGGGCGCAGTGTCGGCCGACCAAGAGACCCTCTGCAGGAGACGGCAGATGTAGTGACCCTCCCCGCGGAGTCCCTCATGTTGGAGATATATGCAAAGGGCGTCTTCGCCCCGGGCGGCTACAGCGAAGAAGTGAGAAAAAGACAAAATCGATCTCTGCTACGACTTCGTCGGAAAACCTGCGGAAACACGGCCAGAGAGAAGCTGCCGTGAAACGCGGCGGCTGCGTCACAATTCGCCGAATCCCGAGGCCGAGACGCGGCGGCGGAGCAGACCCCTAACCAGCTACACCTGCACACGGCTTAAGGGGGTTGGGTTTTTATGGAGGCGTTGAAAAGAGACTCGAACCTCCTCTCCGGCAACGCCCCAACAAGTCGCGAATATAAATATACTCCGTGTTGGAAGTGGTGACCCTGCTCCTCCTCGTCCTTGCGGCCGCCCTGGCCAACGCCGCCTCGGTAGCCGCGACGTGGCAGCTCTCCGTAGCCGGCGTAAACATAACGGTGACGTACGCCGTGGAGGCCGAGGTCTACACCGACAAGACGTACGTCCTCCTGCCCGGCGAGGAGGCGGAGCTCCGATGCCGCGTCGGCCGCGGAAACCTCACCATCCAGCTGGCCGCAGGCGGCAGAACCTGGCGGCACCAGATCCCCCTCAACCCCGGCGAAGTCTACAGAGCGGAGCTGGAGGCCGCGCCGGGGGTAAAGCTGAGGATCTACGCCGCGGTCAAAATAACGGCTGAGGTGAGGGCAGACGGCGCCGAGCCCGCCCACCTCAAAACCGACGTGCCATGCGCCGTGCGGCTCAAGACCCGCGGCCCCGCCCGGTTCAACATCACCTTCTACGCCGCCCCCACCATTGGCGTCGAGGCGGCGGGTCCCGGCGTGGCGATTACCCTCATCGAGCGGAAAATAGCCGAGGCCCCCATGACCCCCAGCCTCACAGCCGAAGTCCACACCGCAACCCCCCTCCTCCTCGCGGTAGCCGCAACGGTAGCCTCCCTCGCCGCCGTCGCCGCGTTGATGCGGCGGCGCCGCGCCTCGCGCAGAGGCGATGTACTACAGGTACATCAACTTTTTAACACAGCCCACAGCGACGTATATGAAACGTGAAATAGCCATAGCGGTAGCGGCGTCTCTGGCGCTTCTCCTCCTGCTCAACACCTCGCCCCCACCCCCACAAAACACCGCCCCACCCCCGCCCGCGCCCCCACAGAACGCCACCCCCGCCCCACAGAGCCCTGCCCTCCCCGTGGTCAAGCTTTCGGAGCTGGAGCGCCTGTCCCCGACGTACCTCTACGCGGTTCCTGCGGTTCCGGCGACGCCTACTACGGCTATCCCCCTCTCCGCGTCGGTGCAGGAGGCGAGAGCCGCCGCCGCCGCGGCGGCGTCGAATCTGCAGGTGGCCGGCGTCGACGAGGAGGACTACGTGAAGTTCGACGGCGAGAACCTCTACGTGGCGGCCGCCGGCCGGGTCTACATGGTGGGGCCCGACCTCGCCGTCAAGGCCTCCGCCACCTGCCCCCCGTATGACTGCGTCGTGTTCGTCTGGGGCGGCCGCCTCCTGACATACGGCACGGGGGAGTTCGGCTTTGTAAAAGCGTATCTCTACCGCCTCCCAGACATGGCCAAAGCCGCCGAGTTCAACTTCTCCGGCGTCCCCATCGCCGCAAGGATGGCAGAGGGCTACGTCTACATCGTGGCCGCGGCCACGCCCCCCGACGTGGTTATAAACGGCGCGAGGGTCGACGAGGCGCCTCTCCTCTCCCTCGACTCGCCGCCGGCCGTCTTAATAGTCGCCGCGGTGGATATGGAGAGAGGCCGGCTCAACGCCTCGGCCTTCGTCTCGGGCCATGCCTTCCGCATCTACATGAAAGACGGCAGGCTCTACATCGCGGCGGCCCAGGGCATCCCCCAGCTGTTGTACAAAGCCGCCGTCAAGGCCTGGGACAGGCTTCCGCCGGACGTAAAGGCTAAGCTCGATCTTGCCAACCCCCTCACCCTCTACAAGTCGCTCCAAGAGCTCCTCAGGGAGAAAGGCTACGCCGACGATGTAATTGAGGCGCTGAACAGCGCCAAGGTCACCACCGCCACAAACATATACATCTTCGACCTCGACGGCCTAAACATAAAGCTGAGGACCGCCGCCGAAGTCCCCGGCAGACTCCTCGACCAATTCGCCATAGAGGAGCTAGACGGACACCTCGTCGTCGCTACGACTGTCGCCTCCGTCAAGTTCCAAACCACCCGCTACATACTGCCGATGCCCCGGGGAGAGGCCATAGTGATCTCGCAAGACGGCCAGCCGGTCACGACGATACGGCCCCCGCCGCCACCCCCGCCGCCTCCAGCCATCTACGCGATGGAGGGCGAGCCTAGCAACTCCGTTTACGTCCTCACCCCCGACGGGCGGATCGCCGGCGCGCTGGAGGGCCTAGCCCCCGGCGAGAGGATCTACGCCGCCAGACTGATCGAGAAGACCCTCTACCTAGTCACCTTCAGACAGATAGACCCACTCTTCGCCATAGACCTCAGCAACCCCGCCGCCCCCAAGGTCCTCGGCCTCCTCAAAATCCCCGGCTTCTCCGAATACCTACACCCCGTAGGCCAAGGCAGGCTCCTCGGCGTCGGCGCCTACGAGAGAGGCCTAAAAATAGCCCTCTTCGACGTCTCCAACCCCACCCAGCCCAGAGAAGTCTCCAACATAACGGCCACAGGCCTCCACTCGCCGGTGTTCTACGACCACCACGCCTTCGCCTACAGCCCCGAGCTGAGGTTCGCCATGGTGCCCGCCGCAAGCTGGTACGGAGCCGGCTACGTCCTCGCCGTGGAGGTAGGCGACAAGCTCGCCCTAAGGGCAGTCATAAACGCAACCGCCGACAGGGCCTTCTTCGGACAAGACGCCATATACCTTGTGGGCAGGGCCGGCGGCCCCGCCGGCGGCGTCCAGATCTGGAAATACACCACAGACCTGAGGCTTGTGGCGGAGGCGCGGCTCAGCTGACCCCACGGCGCCAACACATATAAGCTGGGGAGAGGAGACATACGTGAGCCCCCTCGCCCTGGCCCTGCTGGCCGTCGCGGCGCTGGCCTATGCGGAGGCGGCAGTGGCGGTGTACCTAGACGGCGCCATAGACGGCACCGCCGCCTCGCTGGTTCAGAAGGCCCTCGCAGACACAGAGGCCCGGGGCGCCCCCCTCGTGGTGGTCCTGAACACATACGGCGGCTACCTCGCCCCCATGGACAAAATAGTGGAGATGCTCATCAACGCCAAAACCCCAGTCTACGCCTACGTGCCCCCCGGCGCCAAGGCGGTCTCGGCAGGGGCCTTCATAGCCATGGCCGCCCGCAAGATATACATGGCCCCCACCGCCCAGATAGGCGCCGCCGAGCCCCGGCCCCCAGACCCCAAAGTCGTCAACTACGCCGCCGCCCGCATGAGGAGCCTGGCCCAGGCCAAGTGGAACGACAGCCGGGTCGACGTCGTCGTGTCCTTCGTCACCCAGAACAGAGTGCTCACCGGCAGAGAAGCCATAGAGTTCGGAATCGCCGAGCCCCCGCCCCAGTGGACCTTCCTAGCTGAGCACAGACGCGACCCCCTCGCCCAGCTCATAAACGCCCTCTCCGACCCCATAATACTCATCGCCCTCATGGCCCTAGGCGCCGTCCTCATAGCCTATGAGGTCCTCACCGCCGGGTTCCAAGGCGCCAGCGTCCTCGGCGGCGTATTGATAGCCCTCGCCCTCTACCTCCTCGGCCAGCTAGGCGCCGAGTGGCTCTGGGCCGCCCTCGCCCTCGGAGGAGCCGCCCTCATCGCCGCAGAGATGCTCACAGGCCACGGCGTCCTCGCCCTCACCGGCACCGCCCTGCTAGCCGCGGCGCTCTACATGGCCGCCGCAGGCCAGCCCTACCACCAGGCACAAGCCGCCGCATACGCCGCCGCCGGGATAATGGCCACAGCCGCAGTAGCCCTCGCCTACCTCGGCCACAAAGTCAGACAAGCACTACGACGCCGCCCCCAGGACTACACCACCCAGCTAATAGGCGCAGTAGGCGTCGTCAAAACCCCCATAGCCCCCGGCAAACCCGGCGTAGTCTACGCCGCCGGCGAAGAATGGACCGCCGAAGCCGACGAAGAGATACCCCAAGGCGCCAAAGTAACCATCACTGCCGTAGAGGGACTCACCCTAAAAGTCAAAAAACACCAACAGCCCAGCTAACAAACCAACCCAGAGCCAAAACGCCACCCACCACCAAGACCCACAAACCACAACCCAACAACCCAAACCACCAGCCCCAGACGCCGCCTGCGGCGACGCTCCCAACACACCTCAATCCCCAAACTCCGCAAAGACCCCCAGACGCCTCCCGAGACGCCGCAACATCGTCGCGTCGAGAGCCCCGTCAAGACGAGAAGCAAGGCAGACGCCTGCGGGTCCCCCGCTGAGGCCTCACAGACCTTCCCACCCCCACAGCCATACCCCTCGGCGCCTCCAAAACCTCTCGCAGCAACCGCCTCCACTCAACACCGCACCGCCAGCTCGTCGACGCGTTCGGCGCGAGACACACGAAAAAGCCGAAGGCGGCGCCCAGCCACGCGGCCCACGCCTACGGAGACAACCTCTACCACCACGACAGACACACAACACACCCCAACACCGCAGGCGAAGGCGCCCCCCAAAACCCAAAACCGCCTAGCCGCGCAACGAGACCCGCCGGCACAGGCACGAAGCCGCAACACTCACAACCCCACCCCCCACGCCAGACGGCGAGCATCCGCCGCGTCAACCTAGGCATCTACAACCTCGACAGCCGTAGGACGGCGCCGAGGCAGTGCAACGACACCTCGGCTCCAGCGAAGCCCAACGCGAGAACGCCAGCCCACGGCACAGCCGCCAAAGCCCAGCCCCGCCGCGGCGCAACTAGACTACGGCACACTATACCCACACCCACCACCCCCAAACTCTCCACAAAAACACCCACAAGTCTCAAATTCGGCGCTTGGCACTGCGAAGAATGGCGTACTTTTTCCGTCTTCCCTCCTCTTTTGTTTTTGCGAAGCGCCGAAGAATGGCGTGTCGACTTCACTCAATGCTGTGCGAAATGAATGTAAAGCGTAGCTTCAAACCGACCACCGAGACAACAAAAACCAAAGAAAAACTTAAAAACCCACAACAAACACACGAGCGGTAGAATCTCAAGATGAATTGAAACTTACCGTTTGATGAATGTGAACCCCCACTTAAATAAGGAAGCTTACAAGTGAAAGTAACATTCACGGACTTGGAGTTAAAATTGTCCTTTTTCACACAGATGGTTGGACACACCAAAATGACTTAAGAGATCTAAACTTCTTCCATAGCAAAAGGTAAGAGAATGTGTGGAGAAAATTAATGAAAAAACATAAGTACTATTAGTATAAAACAATACTCTTTCTAATTAACTAGTGAATATACCACGTGCGCGACATATAGTTGATCTTAAAATAAGATTCATGTTTCTCTCTAGTTTATCTCACTTAAAATCTCTTTAGATTTAGGAGCGGGGTTCCATCCATTACCTGAGCACATCTTTTATTAACTGAAGTAGACTAAATCCATACTCAGAATCCGGTTCTACCTGAGCCTCTTCAAAGAAGTTGTTGAATTCATTAATAAATAAAATTTTTGGATATTTCTCCAAATATTTTAATTCAAATTCTAGTCTTTTCTTGAGTTGCTCTGGATTTCTCTCTAGCCTCGGCCAATTTGAATCTCCCCATGGCGCATATCTATAACTTATACCTACTGTAACGGATGGGAAGAAAAACATATTATTAGCTCTTGCAAATTCATACCACTTCTCATTTCCGATTTTCTTATATTCTAACCATTTGCTGTTATCTATGGGGTTTTCTACAAGAGATCCCCTGAAGTATCCTCTGTAATAAAGAAAACCACTATAAAGACCGCCACCAGGTAAAATAGCATCAAATTGTCTCGCAGAATCTCCCCAATATACTGCCAGCGGATTATTTTGTGGAAATATATCATATGTATTTGCTAAAGGATGTGCATGATCGGAAATTATAAATAGCTCGAACTTTTCTTTTAGTTTACCTATTTGTGATACATCACCAAAAATTCCTTTTCCTTCATATAGGTAAAACATAGGTCTATCATTTATTTTGAAATAAGATGGATGTTTAAAATAGTTTTTAGATAAATATGAAAGATCGCTATTCAGGATTTGAACGTTGTCTGGATCAGAAAGGTTCCAACCCGGATTCGAGTCTTTTAGCCTATGAATTGATTCATATAGGATCATAAATCTTATATCTCCTCTTTTTACTAAATCGGATTCAAGAAAATAATTTTTAAGTGCATCATCTTGGTAATCTTGACCCGACCAATTTATTAAAAATACATCAATTCCATGACCTGTAGCCCAATCTATATGTTTATTAATAACCATCATGTCTTTAGAGCTATACTTTCCAAGTAATGGAAATATATTGCCTTTATAGTTAGCCCAATTGTTATCCTTACCCCACCATAAAAGATATAAAGCGGTAACAGTTATATCATTTGTCTTAGCAATGTTCTCAAACTGTCTTATATAAGGTGTTTTCACATCTACTGTTCTTTCATTCCCCGCAACATCTTTGACTCTTGCTCTAACAATATACTCTCTTCCTCCTTTCAAATCCTCGAAATCAACGCTAAACATTTCTCTTTCTAGATTTTTTGGTTCAATTTTAACGCTTCTTACTTCCTCCTTTGGGAATACTTTATCATAATCTTCTTCTCTCATTCCATACTTAGTTATAAAATATCTGTAATCTACAGGAATAAGCATCACTTCAACTTCTCTCAAACTATTCAAAGGAGAAATAACTTCAAAGCTAACTTTTATATCGTATATTTTATCATTAATTACATTTGTTGATTCCCAAGCGAAGTTTAATGTCAAAGGAAAATAAGGCAAAACTTTCTGCAATTTTTCTTGTGTTAATTTCAAATCTTCTAATATTTTAATTGTAGAAGATTCAAAAGCAACTCTATCATCGCCCAGAATAACTCTATATCTTTCAATAGTTTTCCTAAGATTATTTATTGCATCATCCATCCTTTCTCTATAATAAGCAATTGCAGAAGTGGATTCTTTTTCTAATTCATCTAATTTATTGATTTCCTCTTTTGTAGCATTATATTGATTTTCTAAATTACTTACCTTTTCTCTTAAGCTAATAACCTCTCCTTCGTTCTTTTTTAGTTGATTAGATAACTCATCTAATCTTTGTTTAGCGGTATTATATTGAGATAACCAATATTCTACTTCTTCTCTAAATCTACTTTCAAGCAAAGGTATATTGTAAAGCCTTTCATAAGTTTCAGCAATAATAGCCCCCAAACCAATACCTCCAAACAATCTAAACATTTCTCTTCTATTAAGTCCCTTGGTTTTTTTATTCATAATAAAATTGGTAATGAAAATTATTTAAGATTTTGCGTCATCTCCGGCGAGACGCTTCGCCACGCCGGGGGCTTGGCGGAGGTGGCGGGGGGATGGGCTTGCTGGTGTGCGGCTGGTGTAGGTGGGGCGAGTTCGTAAAGCACGGCGTAGTCCTTGACGAGTTCTTCCGCGACGTGGAGGGCGAGGGGGGCGTCGCCGGTTTCGAGGAGGCGGCGGGGAGGAGCATATACGAGGCTGAGAGGCTGATTCTGGAGTCCTGCGTCGTTGAGGACGTGGGCGGCTTCTTGAGGGCTCCGGAGGAGGGGGCGTCTGTTCTCGGGGTGGGCTACTTGGTCCAGGCCGTGGAGGGGGGCCGGGTGCTGTGCGGCTTTGACGTCCAGTTCCACGTGAGGCGTGCTCCCGGGGCTCAGCCGGGGGCAGGCGGGGGCGGTGCATAGGCCCCACCTCGGGTGCGGGACATGAGCGTTGTTGTGGCTAGGGGGAGGACCCGGGGCGCCGCGGCGCTGGGGGGCTTTTCGGGGACGGTGGTGCAGGCTGTGGTGCTTGAGCTCCTCGGCGCGGGGGAGCTTCACGGGGCTGTGCCGAAGCCGTTTGCCGTGTGGCCGCTGGTGGTGGGGGGCAGGCCTCTGCTGGATGGGGCGGCGTTGGGGGAGGGGGCGGCGGTGGAGCTTCGGGTGGGGTTTGCGGTGAGGGAGCTGGCGAGGAGGTTTGTGGAGGAGGTGTCTGCCCGGGGCAAGTTCCGGCTGTTTAGCGCTGAGGTGTCTGTGGAGGAGGTGGAGTTTTGGGAGGCGCCGCGGCGGCTTGAGGAGCGGCCGTGTCTCAAGGTGGAGTTCCTCTCGCCTACGCGCTTCGAGACCCAGCCCTACTACAGGCGGAAGACGCCGGTATACGACTTCACGCCGAGGCCGCTTAACCTCTTCCTCTCGGCTACGGCCTACGGCAGGAGGTTCGGCTTCTTGAAGCTGGGCACGCCGTTTCTCCGGTGGGTCTACACCTACGTGGGGCTGACAGACTTCGGCTGCCGGGGGCCCTGCGTGAGAACCGTGAGACTTCTGGGAGGCGGCGTAGCCAGGGGCTTCGTGGGGTGGGCCCTGTACCGCGCCTTCGACGCCCGCCGCCTCTCCGACCTCTGGCGAGCCTTGGCAGTGGCGGAGGCCT
>Ga0272449_1004603_pt1 | contig 11170 bp, 6 predicted proteins | sample YNPCB0241_FD_198679 | JGI IMG/M metagenome (GOLD analysis project Ga0272449, IMG submission 198679) | Hot spring sediment microbial communities from Yellowstone National Park, WY, United States - YNP-CB-024-1 | ecosystem: Environmental > Aquatic > Thermal springs > Hot (42-90C) > Sediment...
CGCTGCTGGAGCCAATCAATCGGGTCAGCAACGCTATCAACCATCTGGGGGAAGGATTGGGGGCGCGGACTCTCGCCATGACCGTCGAGATCGATTAAGAGCACAGCCATACCGCGCTGTATCAGCGTATCAACGAGACGCCAGGCGTAAAAGGTTTTGTCGCACCCGGAACCATGCGTAACCAGGATTGCCGTCCTGGCGCCGCCGTGCGGCACAATATGAAGGGCAGGAACTGGCCCATGGCGCGCCGGCAGGTCGAGGCGAGTAATCAGCCGATCACGGTAATGCCCCGGTCGCAACTGTTGGCGTGGATCAAGCTGACGTCGTCGCAGCGTTGCCAGCGCGAGCTGGCTAATGAGCGCTGGTATCATGAGAACCAGATAGGCCGACCAGCTCAGTGCTGGCTGGCTCCAGGTCAGTGTCATTAGTGGTAGGGCCAGGCGATCACTCCAGCTCAGGCCGCGCAGACCACTCAGATGAGCAATAGCGTTATAGAATGTGATCAGACGCAACAATGTCGTAAGGAGACGCACAGAACCTCGATGAGCGACACAATTGCAGCGATTGCGACTCCACCCGGCGAGGGTGGTATCGGCATTATACGACTAAGTGGGCCTGATGCTCAACCAATTGCCCTGCGCATCTTTCGACCGGTGCGTCCAGGGCGGTTGCGCAGCCATCGGGTGCGCTATGGGCACGTGATCGGTCCAGACGGGCAGGTGATCGATGAGGCACTGCTCACATTTATGGCCGCACCACATAGCTTTACCCGTGAAGACGTCGTTGAGATTTCGTGTCATGGTGGTGCGTTACCGGTGCAACTTACGCTTGAGGCAGCACTGGCGGCCGGTGCCCGACTGGCGAATCCCGGTGAGTTTACTCTACGTGCGTTTCTCAATGGCCGAATTGATCTGAGCCAAGCCGAGGCAACCCTTGACGTGATCCGTGCTCAGACACGGGCTGGATTGACGATTGCGCAGGCCCAATTAGACGGATGGTTGGCGCGCGAAGTACGCGCCGCTCGCCAGGCGATTCTCGAACCCCTGGCGTATATCACAGCACTGATCGATTTTCCTGAAGAGGGCATTGAACCGCAAACCGTGGCCGGGCCGATTGCGCAGGCGCTGGCAACCGTTGAGCGATTATTAGCCGGTGCCGATCAGGGAATAGTTTTGCGAAACGGCGCCCGAGTGGTGATCGTAGGACGACCAAATGTTGGGAAATCGAGTTTGCTCAATGCCCTATTGCGGGTTGAGCGCGCAATTGTGACCCCCATTCCCGGTACGACTCGTGACACGCTTGAAGAACTGGCCAATCTGGCCGGTGTGCCGGTTGTGTTGATTGATACTGCCGGGATGCGCACCAGTACCGATCCGGTTGAACAGATTGGGGTTGAACGGGCAGTAGCTGCACTGACTCGGGCCGATCTGGCATTACTGGTATTTGATGCTTCACAACCATTGACCCCTGAAGATGAAGCGATGTTGGCTACTACTGCGGATCGCCCAACCATTATTGTCTGGAATAAATGCGATGATCCTGCATTGCCGCCGCCACCAACACCTCACCACCCCCAATGCAAGGCAGTGGTCGCCTGTTCAGCTCGCTACGGGCATGGGATTGAGCATCTGGCACAAACGATTGCGCGCACGTTGTTGGGAGGAACGCTACCGGCAATGGCTTCGACGCATCTGGTCAGTAATCCACGCCATCGAGCAGCACTGCGGCGAGCGGAAGAGTTTCTACGGGCGGCGCAGGAGACGTTGGCGATGGGTGCGGCAACCGACTTACTGGCGGCTGATCTGACCGGCGCCGCGAATGCGTTGGGTGAGATTACCGGTGAGACGGTTGGGGAAGACCTACTTGATATGATCTTCAGCCGTTTCTGCATCGGCAAGTAGGTGCTGTGTTACAATGACGGTGTGCCGTTACAGCGCAAACAAAGGAGGATGCGCATGAATAAGAAGACCATCCGTGATGTGGATTGGGCCGGGAAACGGGCACTGGTGCGGGTTGATTTTAATGTCCCGCTCGATGATCAAGGACAAATTACCGATGATACCCGGATCCGAGCTGCCTTACCTACTATTCGCTATCTGCTAGAGCATGGAGCCAGTGTGGTTCTGATGTCGCATCTCGGACGACCGAAGGGTAAGCCCGACCCGAAGTATAGTTTACGGCCAGTTGTTGAACGGTTGTTTGAGCTACTCCCGGAAGCAAAAGAGGTTAAGAAGACTGAAGCGATTACCGGCCCAGCCGCTGAAGCGGCTGTTGCTATGTTAAAACCGGGACAGGTGTTGGTGCTCGAAAACACTCGTTTCGATCCACGCGAAGAGGCCAACGATCCGGAGATGGCCGCTGCATTGGCCCGGCTTGGTGATGTCTTCGTTAACGATGCGTTCGGTACGGCCCACCGGGCTAATGCCAGCACCGAGGGGGTCGCCCACTATTTGCCGGCCGTTGCCGGTTTTCTGATGGAAAAGGAATTGACATACATCGGGGGTGCGCTAAGCAATCCTCAGCGTCCATTTGTGACGGTCATTGGCGGTGCCAAGATCAGTGACAAGATCGGCGTGATAGAGAATCTGTTGAGTAAGGTCGATGCGCTGCTCATCGGTGGTGGGATGGCCAACACCTTTTTGCTGGCGAAGGGATTGAATCTCGGTGATTCGCTGGTTGAGCCAGACAGTGTATCCGTGGCGCAACGATTGATGGCGTTTGCCGATGAGCGGGGTGCCCGGCTCTTGCTACCGGTTGATGTGGTCATTGCCGATGCGTTCAGCGCTGAAGCGCAGCATCGTATCGTTGACGTCGGTGAGATTCCCAATGGCTGGCGGGTGATGGATATTGGCCCCAAGACTATCGAACGCTACAGTGCCGAGATTCGAGCTGCGCGCACTGTAATCTGGAACGGGCCGATGGGTGTGTTTGAAATGGAACCGTTTGCCGTTGGTACCCGCGCTATTGCCCAGGCCATGGCCGAAGCATCGGCGAATGGAGCGATTACAATTGTCGGTGGCGGCGATAGTGTGGCAGCCGTGGAACAGGCTGGTTTGGCCGATAAGATGTCACACGTGAGCACGGGTGGCGGGGCATCGCTTGAGCTGCTTGAGGGTCGAGTATTACCTGGCGTGGCAGCATTGCAAGATGCAGAGTAATGCTAGGTTGTGATGCAGGAGGTATGGTCAGGTTCTTAGAGGGTGATTAGAAACCCATCTTCAGTTCCATGTGACGCGATGGCCTCCCGCACATTCGACCTAACGTGATGCCAGACCATTGTTCCGATGCCGAATGGTAGTCATATTCTCGCCAACGGGTGCGGCGCCATCAATATCGTTCGTATCGCCACCATCGGCATCGATCGGTTCACCCGTATTGCCCGTATCAACCGTATCAACGGGATGGAAGGGGTCAACGCCAACGGACGGGATCGATGGGATCAACGCCAATGGATGGACGGTAGGGGTGAAAAAATTTTTTTCGCCCCTACCGTCTGTCTTGCCATCGTCGTTCCCTCCGCCCCCGCCGCACCGACATCGTCGCCACTGTCTACATCGTACCTGTACCATCAGCGGCACGAGCTGTGTGGTCAGTTTGATCCTCATCACCCCGGAGAGGAGTGGACGGGGGCTGGGGGAGGAAAGTGAGGGGGCACATTCCCCCTTCCTCGCCCGCAGCGCGGGAGCGGAAGGGAGTTGGGGGGAAGGTGAGGGGCAGCCCTCACCTCCGGCCCCTCTCCCGCACTGCGGGAGAGGGGAGGATCTGGTTGATGGACTCGGTATCGTCGAAAGACGTCGGCGCAGAATTGCCACGCTACCCCCCTTCCTCGCCCGCAGCGCGGGAGAGGAAGGGGGCTGGGGGGAAGGTGAGGGCTGCCAACCGTATTCCGCAGCACCGACGCTGAACCTGCCGCGGAGACGTATACGTTGTCTACCAGCGTTCCCCTAACCATTATGGAGATTTCATTCGAGACTCACCAAAAGCACCCGTAGATTGTAGAACCCCTACGGCAGTGTCGTAGTATCGATTGTCGCTGCCTCATCCCACGCTTCCACATTTCCCGCCCAGTCGCGAGCGCGAACACGGAAAGCAAATTGTTTCCCTTCGTGGGGGCCAAACCAGGCGCTCAGCTCGGTTGTTCTCTGCTTCCAGTCTGTCCAACCACCGTTTGGCAACAAACGTACCTGGACATCGTAGCTGGCAATCCCTGTCATATCGTCGACGCCACCCCATTGAATCTGGAATCCATTGTCAACGCGCGTAATCGAGACAATTTGTGTGTCTGGTGGGGTCGTATCACTACGAGGCTCCCAGGAAATTGCGTCAAACCGCACTGCCATACCCCGATCACCGGTGAGATCGCTCAGGGAAACGCTCGGTACTGTGTCGGAGTTTCCGCCAAAGTAGTATGTTCCGAGCGAAGCCCACTGACCGGCGGCTGCACGTTGATCAAGCGTTATCTCGGTTATCGAACCCTCATGACTGATGCGATAACGGGCGCTGGTTGTTGCCGGGTTTCCACAAGTCGGAATATATGCCCTCACTTCATAAAAACCGGGACTCAGCTCAGGTGCAGTCCAACTGGCAGCAGTCGTTGCCTTCGTGGGATCAGTGGTTGAGTAGGTCCATTGATGCTGACCGTTCAGCCCGCACGGTTCTTTGTACCAATCTTTACCAACAGGGTTAAATGTTGGGTCGGTATTATCGACCGTTATTGCGCCTTCCGGTGCGGTCACGTTTAACTGCTGCGTATCATCCACGAATTGATCCGAACCGATTTCAACCGCCCCACCAGGGCCAGGATCCTCTCCGAGCCAGAGAAAGGTAACGTAGACATAATCACTGTTGGTCATACCGAGGTCATCCCAAAAGGTACCATCGGCGATGTCAATTCCGTTCGGGAGCGTGATTCGTCGTCCCCATTCATCGCGACCGCCGTTGTACCCGTGGTAATAGGCTGCTTCGGCCATCGGCATGCCAACAGGTAAATCGCTGTAACGTCGATTTGGGTTCCAGTAATCATCACGGGTGTTCCACGGGCCTACATCCCAAACCGGAACCACAACTGAACGTCCGTTGTAGGTGAGCCGTACCTTGAATTTGTCAGTACCTTTTGGCGAGAGTGCACACCAGCAGGGTAAAGCTACGAAGCGATCTCGGGGCTGAATAATGTGGCCGTTGGCAGTACGGCGACCAACCAGACCTTGACGGGTGGCAAAGATGCGGTAGGTTGGCGCGAGGGTTGGCTGCTGAGATGGTGAAGTCGTTGGGGCAGCCTGAACGGGTGCGAAGGTGGTCACAAGTAAGACGAGCACCACAATCATCAAGCTGCGACGAACGATTCTTTCAGTCATACAGTTGTCTCCTTTGTGTGGACGGCATACGGCTGAAAGCCGGGCAGACGCGAGGCAGCCGTCATTGTTGGCATGTAGTTCACGAGCGTCGATAGCGTGATCGGTAGCTCGTGAACAATGCTACAGTTGCGTCTGCACAGGCGTTGCACGATGCAAAAAAGGCTGGATGAGGAAACAATTCATTCTGACCACCAGGTCAGGCTATGTGCAACACCTGCCTATTGCAGCCGGAGCCTCCCGATAGCTCCGGCGTATCACGTTATCGTCCGCCTTGGACGGTGAGATTAGCGAGGCTAGGAATGGCGGCGATCCAAACCGATCCCGGTGCAAGTGGGATTTCGTTCCCATCTGCGTCGATCAGATACAGTTGTGCGTAACCGGCAGATTTACGCCAGGTCGCTTCAATCATACGCCCGTCGCGGAAGATGCGCGCCGGCCCTTCACCGATCACATCTTGCTCAATCCGCCCCTTTGGATCGTTTGGAATTGGTCGTTCGGGTACTTCCAGGATCACAACATTCTTGAACTGTAATTGGGCACCCGTTGCCGCATCGACGTGAGGCCGCTTCCCACGTAGATAGCGATAGCTGTTCGAAGTTGGATCGTAACTCCAACCGACAGCGGCTTCGCGGTAGATAAAGAAGTAGCGCAGCTCTTGTTGAGCGGGACGTTCCTCTATTGGCGCTTCAGCGGAATAGAGAAACCCAATTTCAGCTAGCCCTTCAACTGGTCGCTCGTTAGCGGCAGCGAATGCAGCGATATTGGCACTATTGGTATAGAGATTATGCGGTGCGCTCCGATCACGAGTTCGGTAAAAGTAGCGACTGGCATTGCCGCGGAGCGCATCCATATTGATAAGCTCAATAGCGGTCTCGGCCAGTAAGAGACCTTCTGGCGAGCCGCCAGCATGAACGTAGACGGCGCGCAATCCTTTCGCCCATTCGACATAATACGGACGAGCACTACGCACTGGGCCGATCACCGGCATCTCAGGTGAGATACCGGGGATAAAGACAGCCATGTAGCGGGTGATACCGAATTCGGCCAACGCCTCAAAGACGATTGCGGCACCATCCATGCCGGTTTGGGGATAGGCATTCGGATGGTTGTCATACATAACGGCAAAAGGACGAGTAGTAACCGATCCCCGTGGTACGGCCAGTGGCGCATTCAACGGCTCAGGCGTAGCAGTTGGTTCAGGGACAGCAGTCGGCTCAGAGGTAGCAGTCGGTTCAGGCGTAGCAGTTGATTCAGGTGTAGCAGTTGGTTCGGGAGGAGCCGTAGGCGGTAGAGTTGGTACGGCTGTAGGAAGGGTTTCTGTAGTTTCGACTGTGGTGGACACTGTTGTGGCTGCAGGTTCATGTGCTACAGCCGATCCACACGCACCGATTAGTAAGACAGCCAGCAGCAAGGCCAGCGAAGCATATCTGCCTATCATAGATTCTCTTTCCTGGTGCACCGCAGGTCATGGCGGATAGCACGAGCGCCATATTATAACATGACTCTTCATACCTGCAAGTCGTGTCGTAGGATGGATAGAGGGTTTCAACGCTCTTACCGTGCTCGGTATAAGGTAAGGTGAGGTGAGGAATGAAGCTTGGGAGAATATGGAACGATTCCCAACTTGTTGGCATCGCGTGTGGTGGTGCATTGCTTCCCGTTCCAACCGTGCCTTGCCCACTCCCTGTTTATCTCGTCGATGACGCCCGTCCCTGCTTTGTCGAGGTGGCTTCACAACCCGCCCACTGAAATGTCTAGTGGCAAGCGAATCGATCACGGAACCAGTGGGTCGGGCAGGCGCCTAACCCGACCGCTGATACGACCTCCAGCATGCTGGTCTGAGATGGGCCGGAGGCCCGCGTACCTAGGTAAGCAGTCATTGGTAGTAGGTGCATGATGTTCGTCGGTTTCTCTACGCTGTTGCATCATTCGATCATTGTAGATGACTGGAAGCTGAGAACGCCGAAAACCTCTCTAAGGGGTAGCGATGTTCACCAATGAACAGCATTCACCGTCACGGTGATCCTCGACTCGTGCAGGACGTTGGGTTCGTAGGTCTATGGCCTGCGTCGTGCAATACATAGTCGGCGGCCGTTGCCCCCTACAGTCCCTCCGCGTGCGGGGCGGGGGGAATGGAACTCGCCTTTACCGGTACAGTGACGAGCATGACCGGCGAGGCAAGGGAGAGCGCATCGTCGGGAGGGGAAGAGCGATCCGTGTACATCCCTGCAGGGACTGAGGAGAACCCGTCCCTCTTGACCACTCCTGTTTTCTTCACGTTCTGATCTTCTACATAAGCTCGAAACGCGGTACAATACAACAGATTTCACGTCCAGAACGGAGAGTCGATCATGACAAATGCATCCCATATTGTGCTACCAGAGTGGATAACCCTGGCAACAATGATGATCGACGCCCAACAGTTTTCAGATTTGCGAGCTACTGCCCTCTCTGTGTTGCGACTGGCTTTTCCGCATTATGATGTCGATCTTCAGTGGTCGTTTCAAGGTCGTCCACAGGAAATAAGCGATGGTGTCGTTCATCCGATCGCGGCTGACGAAGTCTATGGTTGGCTGACGATCCGCCCAGGTTCGTTGACGACCGACGAGTTAGCGATCCTGAAGGTTATTGAGCGCCTGATAATTGCCGCTTATGATCGGGTGCGGCAGCGGATTGATCGGCAAGGTTGGCGACAGCGCCTCCAGATTGAGTTTGATACTTTGCGGGATTGTCATGATCCTAACCTGATCTGCCGTCAGTTTGGGCAATTGATAGGTCAAATCGTGGGATGGCCGTTGCATATTGGGGTGGCCATCCCATTTCAACGTAGTGTCTGGATTGAACAGATAGCCCACTATGATCCGCAAGAAGGAGGCTGTAGTTTATCCGGTCGGCGATTCTGGACGGCTGAGACCGATCTTAGTAGCGTCGTGATGAAGCTGAGTATGCCGATCAGCTCAACTAGATACCTGCACGACTGTGCCCATTATCAGGTTCGCCCACATGCCATCTGGCAGGACTCTGCTCCGGAGTATTGGTCAGGGGTTCCCATTCGTTTTGATGGTGAAACGGTTGGTATAACCTACGCATACACAATGACCCGATCAACCGTCGGCGAACTGCAACAGCAGATCGTTAATGAAGGTCTGTACCTGATCAGTCAGTTATTGCGACCGATCCTCTTGCATCGGGAAGCAGAGCGTACGAGCCGTCAACAGCGGATGTGGCAAGAGTTGATTGCTGCCGGTATGCAGATTTTTGATCCTGATCGGGCACTACAAGTGATGTTGGAGCGCAGTTGTCAGTTGCTGGATGTGCAAGTAGGTAGTCTGTTTATCGTTGATGAACAGCAGAGCGAGTTGGTTCTTCGTTATGTGGCCGGTCAACATATGCAGCAATTGGTTGGCATGCGTCTGCCGATGACTCATGGCATTCTCGGTCAGTCGCTGGCGCTGGGTAAGCCTGTTATTGTCAACAATGCGGTCGGCGATCCACGACGCAGTTACCGGCTGGATCAGATAACCGGTCTAGCGTGCCACAATCTGATCAGTATGCCGTTTACCTCACCGGCTGGTGTGCGCGCCTGCCTTCAATATATCAATCGCCAGGAAGCAGCACCGTTTATTGATGCTGATATTGATCGTATCAATGCGATTGTTGCAGCTATGAGTCTGGTCATCGACCATGCCCAGCGCCTCACCCAGGTTGAAACAGGTATCATCCTGCATGCTCGTGATCTTGATCGACGCAACGCTGACCTGCAATCGGTGTTAGCCCTTAGTCGTGACCTGTTGATCGAACGAACACCTGATCAGCTTTTTCTGCTGATTATCAACGCGATCTGTGAGCGGATACGGTTCCAGGCGGCAGCCCTGTTTGTAAATCGACGTGAAAGTAGTCTGCATCCGGCATTGGAGTGTGTTGTCGCCACGGATCGTCTCGCTAGTGAATTTCCCCTCGGTTTGCGTTTAGCTGCTAACCGACTTGATATGTTGGCTCACGAGTGGTCGCTTGGCGAGAACTGTTTTCTCCTCAACCGGCGCAGTGCCAGTTTTGCTGCTTTGTTTGATGTACCAGCACCGGTACCAGAACAACTTATGGATTTTGGTACGACTCGGTGGAATGCCGATGATCTGCTTGTCGTGCTTTTGCGAGCGCCTGACCAGCGGGTTCAGGCGGTGTTGCTACTCGATCAACCGCTCAATGGTCAACGTCCGTCATCTGATGACATCCGGGCGCTGATTATTTATGCCGGTATTGCCGGTTCGGCGATTGAGATTGCGCTCTTGCGACACCGTCAGCAACGTAGTTTGGAGCGTCTGACAGCGTTGAACGGCCTGGGTATGGTGATCAATTCACAATCGTTGCCCGAGCCGCAGGTGTTGGCGATGACAATGCGCGGCATGCTTGAGATGGTCGATGGCAATTGGGCGCAGGTTGTGTTGTTTGATCCTGTTCAAGATACGTTGCGGTTCGATCAGTCTGTTGGCGTGACTATTCTTTCGCAAGATGTGGTTTTAGCCCTGGCCCGTCGGGCGCTGACGCAGCGGCGTCCGGTCTTTCGTTCAGCGACGACCGTTGCGCTGCCGCTCCGTGGTACCCAACAGCCAATTGGTGTGATCGTGATCGGCGGAGAGCACGCTCTCGATTCTACCGATATCGAGATGTTGATGCTTTACGTAACTCAGACGGCTATCGCTATCGAGAGTATGCGCTTACTTGAAGTGGTACGGCGCGCACGCGATAATCTGTCACGGGTTATGGCGGCGATTGAAGACGGGCTTATTCTCTACAGTGCTGATGGAACAATCGTCGTGACGAATGAGACCTTCTATCGTCTTGCGCAGACGAATGCATGGTCACCGCCATTGTTTCAGGTTAGCACGCTCCATATCGAACAGTTGATCACGCAATGGGCAGAGCAATGTCGTCTGGAAGCCGATACGGTTGCTTCGCTGTGCCGCTCACTTTCTAATGCTGGCACGCAAGGTGAATTGCGGGGAAATGATAGGGTTTTTGCCTGGAAGGTAACATCGGCTGGTGATCTCGTTTCTGGTCGTATTCCTGCCTTTTTGTTAACGATTCGTGATGTAACTGAGGCAAAAAAGGTTGAGCAGTTGCGCGAAGACTTGACCCATACCCTGGTACACGATTTTAAGAATCCGCTAACTGTTATCAAACTTTCCTTTGAGCGAATAGAACAGGAGTTAGGCGATCTCCTCACTGAACGCCAGAAAAAGGCAATTTTGATTGGTCAGAACAGCACGAATCGGCTAATCAACCAGGTTGGAATGATGCTCGATATTGGTCGGCTGGAAAGTGGTCAAATGCCACTTAAGCCGGGCCCGTTGCCGGTTGCCAGTATAATTGAGCAGATGACTGAGCGATTATCGATCCAGGCCCAAGAGAAGCAAGTCCAGATCGTTCATCGGATTGATCCACAGGTGCGCTGGTTGTTTGCCGATTCTGATATTATCGCCCGTGTGTTCCAAAATTTGCTCGATAATGCGCTCAAATTCAGTGCTCAAGGCGATCTGATTTCGCTTGAAGTTCAGGTAAAACCGGATCAGCGAGAACCACAGCTTGTTACCTTGTCTGATGAGTTAGCGGTTCTGATTCCAGGTGATCGGGTTGCCCATATTGTTGTACGCGATCAGGGGCCAGGTATTCCTCCTGAAGATCAGGATTTTATCTTTACCCGCTTCAGTCAGGCCAGGAGTAAACGAAGCGAAGGGAGTGGCCTGGGATTATTTTTCTGTCGGCTGGCAGTTGAGGCGCATCGAGGAGTGATCTGGGTTGAAAGTTCGCCTGGTCAG
>Ga0272449_1004604_pt1 | contig 11168 bp, 12 predicted proteins | sample YNPCB0241_FD_198679 | JGI IMG/M metagenome (GOLD analysis project Ga0272449, IMG submission 198679) | Hot spring sediment microbial communities from Yellowstone National Park, WY, United States - YNP-CB-024-1 | ecosystem: Environmental > Aquatic > Thermal springs > Hot (42-90C) > Sediment...
TGCAAAATCAAATAGATGAAAATATAAATCTTATAAATAGAGCTATAGATGAAGTAAGAGATATATCACTAAATCTAAGGCCCTCTCTTATTGATGATTTAGGACTCACATCTGCTATTAAATGGTATGTGGAAAAAATTAAAGAGAAAAGTAACTTAGAAATCAATTATATCTTGAAATTTGATCCAAAGGAATTCTCAAAAGATTTTTCTATAACTATCTTCAGGATAATTCAAGAAGGTCTGACTAATGTTGTAAGACATGCTGAAGCTACAGAGGTTTTATTAAAAGTAATACAAAAAGATAATGAGATTGAAATATCTATTAAAGATGTATGGAAAAGGGTTTGATGTAGAACAGGTTTTTAAAGATATTAATAAAGGGAGAGCTTTAGGGCTTCTTGGTATAAAGGAAAGGGTTGAACTTCTTAATGGAAGAATTGAGATTAAAAGTGAAATCCAAAAGGGTACAGAAATAAGAATTAATATTCCTTTAGAAAGGGATATATGAGTATAAAAGTTATAATTGCAGATGATCATACTTTAGTAAGAGAAGGGATAAAATCCCTTTTAAGTGATGTTGAAGGTATAGAGGTAATTGCAGAGACAGGGGATGGAGAGGAAACGTTATTAAAAACATCCACTTTTAAACCAGATATTTTGATCCTTGATATTTCAATGCCAAAGGTTTTTGGGATAAGATTTTGTGAAAAGATTAAAGAGATTTCACCTGAAACAAAGATAATTATTTTATCTATGCATTTTTCTAAAGAATATGTAAGAGAAGCCTTTAAATATGGTGCTAAAGGTTATATATTAAAAGATTCTACCTTCACTGAATTGGAATTTGCAATTAAATCAGTATATGAAGGTAATATGTACATTAGTCCTAACATATCTCAAATCTTAGTAGAAGATTATTTGGATCTTCTTGAAAACCCATTAGAGATTCTTACAGAGCGTCAAAAGGAGATTCTTAAGTTAATAGCGGAAGGGTATTCCATTAAGGAAATAGCTAATAGACTAAACTTAAGTGTAAAGACTGTTGAAACTCATAAATCTCAAATTATGGATAAGTTAGGAATATATGATATACCAGGACTTGTAAAATATGCTATTAAACATGGACTAATTGATATTTAATTATATTTACCCTTAAGAACTTTTCCTAAAAAATCTTAAGGAAAATCCTTATAGATTTATATCCTTATTTATTTTATCCTTTTTACAGGGAGGATAGAGAAAAATGTTTAAAGTAGTACTTATTGATGATAGTAAGGATTTTGTAAATTCTGCAATAAAGATTTTGGAAGAAGAGAAGTTTGAAGTTGTAGGTTTTGCCTATTCAGGTCAAGAAGGAATAAAAATTGTAAGAGAGAAAAAGCCTGATCTTGTTTTTGTAGATATAGTTATGCCAGATATGGATGGTTTTGCCACTATAAAAGAAATAAAAAAAATGGAGAATCCCCCAAAAACAATTATATTGACCCTATATGATAACGAGGAATATAGAAAGGCAAGTAGTGAAGTAGGAGCAGATGGCTTTATTTCAAAGTCAGAACTATTTTCTCATATTGACGAAATAATAGAAAAAATTGGAGGAAAAGTATATATGAAGACGATATTATTGGTAGATGATTCTAAAACTATTCGTAAAATGGTTATGACTGTATTATCAAAGATTCCTGAAGTCCAGTTTGAAGAAGCTGAAAGTGGTTTATTTGCTATTGAAAAACTTGCGTTAAAAAGGATTGATTTAGTAATTCTTGATCTAAATATGCCCGACATGCACGGAATTGATGTTTTGAAATTTATGAGAAAACATGATTTGTATAAAGATATTCCTGTAATTATATTAACTACCCGTGGAGATGAAGAAATGAAGGAAATAGCTATAAAAGAAGGAGCTAATTTATATATGGTAAAACCCTTTAATCCCCAGGAACTTTTGGATAACGTAAAGAGGTTTTTATTCAAGGAGTGAAATTAGATGAAAGATGATAAAGATTTTTTAGATTCTTTATTTCAAGATTATTTTGCTGAATGTGATGAGCATCTATTATCAATAAAGATAAATCTTATTGCTTTAGAAGATTATTTAGACAAAGAGTTTATTAATGAAGAGATAGTAAATGAACTTTTTAGAAGTTTTCACAATATAAAAGGTCTTTCTGCCATGGTAGGTATATCACAAGCTGAGAAATTATCACATCAACTGGAAAGTTATCTTAAATTACTGAAAACTGGAAAAAAGAGTTTTAAGGAAGAAGATCTTTTATTACTTAGAGATGGTGTTAAGCTATTAGAAGAGGTTATTTTGTGCAAAAAGGAAAATAAAGAAATTCCTGATGTAGAAGAGGCACTTTCCAAATTAAAGGTACTCACTACTTATAATGAAACTCCTAAGGAAACTAAGGAGGAGGAAAAGAAGAAAGAAGAAAAGGTATATAAAATTGTCTTTTATCCCTCTCAAGAGCTATCTGAAAAAGGTATAAATGTGGAATTTTTAAGAAAAAATCTTCAAGAGAGGACTAAATTAATCAAGGCTATTCTACAAGTGGATAAAGATAAAAAGGTATATTTTGAGTTTATATTCTCTTGTGATGATGAATCAAATTTAGAATTTCTTAAAGAGTTGAATATTCAATATTATCCTGTAGAAGAAAAGGGAAAATTAGAAGAAAAGGTAAAATCTACTCCTACTATCGTTTCTCCTACCACCTTTATAAGGTAGATCTTTCAAAGTTAGATGAACTTATGAGAATTGTTGGGGAATTAGTAATTACAAAATCAAGATTACAGGAAGATTTTAAAGAAATAGAATCGGTAGTTTCACCTATAATGCAAAGTAGGATTTCTGAGACTATAAGACTTTTGGATAAGAATTTAAGGTACTTAAGGGAAAGTCTTATGAAAGTTAGATTAGTACCGATTGGTGAGGCTTTTGAAAGAATGCAATTTGTTATAAGAGATCTTATTAAAGAAAGTAGAAAGAAGATAAACTTACATATATTAGGAAAAGAAACAGAGCTTGATAAATATATTGTAGAAAGATTGGTAGATCCTCTTTTGCATATGGTTAGAAATGCTGTTAGTCATGGAATTGAAGAAGAAAAGGAAAGATTGGAAAAGAGAAAGGACCCAGTGGGAAATATTTATTTAAAGGCATATACATCGGGTGATAATGTTATTATTGAGGTGGAAGATGATGGAAAAGGAATAGACAGAGATAAGATAGCAGAAAAAGCATTAGAGCTTGGTCTGATAAAAGATAAAAATGACTTAAACTCAGATGAAAAGGTATTAGAGATTATATGTTCTCCAGATTTTTCTACCAGGGATTCAGCAGATAGAGAAAGTGGAAGAGGAGTAGGTATGTCTGTAGTAAAAAATATCATACAAGAGTTGGGAGGTAATCTTTATTTAAGTAGTGAAAAAGATAAAGGAACAAAATTTATTTTGAAACTCCCTTTAACTCTTGCTATTTTGGATTCAGTATTGGTAGAAGTAGGAAAAGAAAAGTATGCTATTCCTCAATCCTATATAAAGGAGATTATAGAGGTAAAAAGCGAAGATGTGGTAAGGTTTAGAGGGATAAAAATGATTCCGTATAGAGAAAAAAGTATTCCTGTAATATTTATTTCTGAAATTTTTAATCTTCCTACTGAGATGAAAGAAAAATATCATCTTCTTATTGTAAAAAAGGAAAATCAAGATATTGGAATAGGAGTTGATAAAGTAATAAGTGTAAAAGAGGCTGTAGTAAGACCTGTTACCGATCCTAATATACTTAAAAATCCAGCCATTATGGGAGGAACGGACTTTGGAGATGGAAAGGTGGTACTGATTTTAAATATAGATGGACTTCTAAAGGGAAGGAGTGAAAAAGGTGTTTTACAACATTGATGAAGAAAATTCTTATGTGGTCTTTAAAATAGGTGAGACCTTTTACGGAATAAAAAGTAAGTATATTCAGCAGATAGAGATGGTAGAAAATATTACTCTTGTGCCTAATGCACCACCTTATGTTGATGGTGTTACTCTTTCTCGGGGAAAAGTTATACCTGTAATTAATTTAAGGGCGAGAATGGGATTGGAAAGAATTTCTTACGATATAAAAACAAGAATGATTGTTATTAAAATAGAAGATAAAGAGGTAGGACTTATTGTAGACTCTGCTCGTGAATATATCTCTATACCATCAGATAAGATTCAAGAATCTTTTGAAAATATTTTTGGTATTTCTGATAAATTTTTGGAAGGAATTGCCAATCTTGGAGATAGATTAATTTTGATATTAAATCCTAAAGAGATTTTAAAAGAAGGAGGCTTAGAAGATGAAAAGGAGAAAAAGTGATGAATTAGATTTGGATAGATTGGAAAAATTGACTGAAGATTTTAAGATAATAACAAGAGAATCAGAAAATATAACTACTGCAACAGAAAATATTATATCTTCTACTAATGAGCTTTCTGCTTCTATAGAGGAACTCAAAGAAAACTTTGAAAGTTTCTCTTCTACAGTAGAGGAAATTTCAGCAAGTATAGAGGAACTATCAAATTCCATACAGAGCATAAATCAGATGTCCCAAGAAATGGCTACCTCCTCCCAAGAAATTTCTGCAAGTATTACAGAAATGTCCCAATCTATAAAAGGGGTTACTATGGATATAGATTCTCTTGCCTCTGCAGTAACACAGACAGCATCATCTATAGAGGAAATATCTCGTTCAATTCAGCAGGTAGCAAATAATGCAAAGGAACTTTCTCAATCAGCAGAGATAACAACCTCTTCTATAAATGAGATGGCATCTTCAATAGAAGAGGTAACAGCTTCAGTAGAAAACTTATCTTCCTCAGTGGAGCAAATAGCAACAGCTATAGAAGAGATGGCAAGATCCATAGAGAGTGTAGCAAAGAGTGCTGAAGATATAACTACAGCAGTACAAAATAGTGCCACCAGTGCTATACAGCTTGATAAGTCTATTAGGTCGGTGGTGGATATTACAAGAAAGGCTGATGAAACTTCAAAAAGGCTTGAAAGAGAAGCAAAAGAAGGTGGTACTACAATTGAAAAGGCTATTCAAGGTATCAATAAGATAAGAAGTGTAATGGAACAAATATCATCTGTAATCAAAGAAATGGGAAAGAGAGCAGGTGAAATTACCGAGATAGTGGATACTATAGATCTTATAGCTGAGAGAACAAATCTTCTTTCTTTGAATGCTTCCATAGAGGCAGCAAGAGCTGGAGAGGTAGGAAGAGGTTTTGCTGTGGTGGCTGAAGAGATAAGAAATTTAGCAGAGAGAGCTACAAAAGCAACTTCAGATATTGGAAAGATTGTAAGAAATTTGCAAGAAGTGGCACAAGAGGCTGTGTCAGCTTCTAAAGAAGGGTTAAGGGTAGTGGAGGAAAGTACAAGTCTTTCGGAAGAAGGAGCTAATGCTTTAAAGAGAATTCTTGCTGGAATAGAGGAGACAACTCTAATGATTTCCCAAATTGCAAGAGCAAATGAAGAACAGTTATTAGCAGGTAAAAATATGGTTGATACTGTAAATATTACCTCTAAACAATCAGAAGAGATTGCTAAGGCGACATCCGAACAGACAAAAACAGCCCATTCTATAGTACAAAATATAAACAATATTAGGAAAATAACAAAACAAATAACTGAAGCTATGCAAGAACAGTCCAATTCCGCAAGGGAAATATTAAGATCAGGGCAAGCAACATCAAGACTTGCAAGTTTAGTACAAAAGGCTACAGAGGAACAGGCAAAAGGGGCTGATCAAATTGTGCAAGCAGTGGATTCTATGAGAAAAATTTCAATAAATACAGCAAAGGCTATGCAAGAACAATCTATTGCCAGCGACCAAATAGCAAAAGAAACTGAAAGATTAAGTAAATTAATTAATAGTATAAGTAAGGCTATATCTGAGCAGGCTGTTGCATCGTCTCAGATTGTAAAGGCTATAGAAAGTATAAGAAAACAGCTTGGTAGCATAAAGAGAGGGATGAATGAACAAGTTATTGCTAATAAAAATGTTATTGAAAATATAACTCAAATAGCAAGACAGATAAAAGAGTTAGTAGAAGCTAATAAGAGAAATATTAATAATTTGGAGACTCTCTCAAAGAGTATTTCTAAGATACAAGAGGGTATAGATAAAATGGAGGAAAGAGAAAATGGAGGATAAAGAAAATTATGGAATTCTTACTACTGATAGAAATCTTATAGTCACTTACTGGAATAGTTGGTTAGAAGAGAAAACGAAAATTCCAAGAGAAAATGTAATTGGAAAAGTACTCACTGAGATATATCCAGATTTAATAGATAGAGGTGTTACTAAAATCTTTGAAGAAGTTCTTCAAAATGGTGTAGTAAGAATTCTATCTACAAGATTTCACAAGTACCTTATACCTATTGAAACATCCTATCCTTCCAGATATTTTGATAAGATGAGACAAAGAGCTACTATTGCCCCACTAAAAACAGAAAAAGAGGTTGTAGGTTTGATAATAACTATTGAGGATGTTACTCAAATATTAGAAGAAGAAATGGATTTAAAAGAAAAACTTAAAAGTCCTGATGAAAAGGAAAGAATTTCTGCCTTAAGAAAATTGAGTCAAAAGGAGGATGAAGAGATAGTAGAAGCTATTAGTGATGAAAGCTGGAAGGTAAGAAAGATTGCTGTGGAAGAGATAAAGAAAAAAAGTGGAAAATTTGCTTATGAACTTTTAAAGAGAATGAAAGAAGAGCACCAAAATTTGAGTGTATTAAACAGTGTGATTCAGATTCTATCCTCTACTACTGATATGGACATTATATATGCCCTTTCTCAAATGTTAAAAGATGAAGATCCAGATCTAAGGCTTTATACTGTTCAGATACTTTCAAATACTAATTTTAAAGAAGCAGAAGATCTTTTAATATCTGCTCTCTCAGATAATAATCCCAATGTGGTATTTTCAGCAATAGAAGGATTGGGTAATAAAAAGTCTCAAAAAGCAATTCCTTATCTCTTGAGATTTCTTGAAATTAAAGATTATTATTTAGGAGTAGCGGTTTTAAATGCCTTAAAAGAAATAAATGATCCAACTATAATTGAGAAAATCCATCCTTATTTTGAAGATGAGCTCTTTAAACCTCATGTAATAGAGATTTTAGGAGAATTAGGTGATAAAAATTCTGTAAAGATACTTGTAAACCATTTAAATCAATCTCCTGAATATGTAGAAGAGATTTTAACTGCCTTAGGAAATATATATAGAAGATATGAGAAAATGTATGAGGAAGGAGAGTATATTGCAAAGGAGATAAAGGATAATTTAAAACCCCAAGGATTAAAAAATATTTTGGACTTTATTTTTAAGATCAAAGAGGAAACTCTAAAAAACATAATACCTATTCTTGCATACCTTGAGGATCCTACTGTTGAAAGATATTTAATAAAGTTTATTGGAAATCCAAATGTAAGAAATGAAACTATTGAAGTGCTTATTAAGTATGGAAAAGAAGTAGAGGATTTGCTTATAGAAAGATTAAAAGATGAAGATATAGAGATAAGAACATAAGCTATTATGGCCTTAGGAAGGATAGGGAGTAGAAAGGCGGTACCATATATATTAGAGCAATTAGAAGATGAGAATCTTACAATTGTTTGTGGAGGAGCATTGGCGAAAATAGGAGATAGAAGGGCTTTTGAACCATTAATTAAGAAATTAGGACATCCTAATCCCTATATAAGACAATCAATAATCTCTGCTTTGAATTCCATAGGACATCCTGAAATGAAAGAGAAGGTAAAAGAACTTTTAGTAAGTGATAATCCTTATGAAAAGGAATCTGCTATAAAGATAATAGGATATTTTGGATATGAAGAATATAAAGACGATTTAATAAAACTTTTAGAAGAGGATAACGAAGAGATAAGAAAAGCGGTATATGAGAATATAGTATTTTTTGATGATGAAAAAATTATGGAAATTCTTGAAAGAGGGTTAGAAAAAGAAAAAAGAAAAATAAGGGAAGTGATAGCAAGATCATTAATATATATAGATAAAGAAAAGGCATTACCATTAATAGAGATAGCATTAAAAGATTCTTCTCCTTGGGTAAGGTATTATGCAGTAAAATCCTTAGTTTTTCATAATCCTCCCCATATCTTTGAATTACTTGAAAATTTATTAATCAATGAAGAATCGGAGTTAGTAAAAGCTATTATTATTGAATCCTTAGGAAAGATAGGAAATAAAAAAGCTATTCCTATAATCCAAAAATTTTTGGACTCTAATAACAAAGACTTAACATTAAATGCTATATCTGCTCTTGGTAACATAGATCATCCTGAGACCACATCTTTGCTTTTGAGGTTTCTTAATTCCAGAGATAAAGATTTAAAAAGGAAGCTATAAGAGCGTTAAAAAACAAGAAAGATCCTATAGTAATACAAAATATTCTTTGGTCCACCATAACAGAAAGTGATAGGGACATAATAAAGGAAGTTCTTTTAGCCTTTTTACAAATGGGGCTCTTGGAAAGCTATAGGGCTATATTATCCCTTAGTTTATATGCAGATAAGCGAGAGATTGCTATTGAAGCTCTTTCTCAAATACCCTTAGAAGAAATCCCCAATTTATTGAAAGTATGTGATAATATTACAAACATAGAAAAGAAGGCTTTAATTCTTGCTTTAGAGAGAAAAAGAAAAGGGGTTACAAAGTATATTGCTCAATTTTTAAAAGATGATGATAGGGACGTAAAAATTCAAGCTATATATTCCTTACATAATTTGGGTTCAATGGAAGAATATAAAATCCTTAAGGATTTCTTGTTAGAAGAAAGGGATTCTGAAGTTGTACAAATTGTAAAAAATATATTAGTAAGGTAGGGGAATATGATTTTCTATCAAGAGGCATTAGATTTTCCTGGAAATTCTTTTTCTCTTCTCAGAGATTTGATCAAAGATAAGATTGGAATATATTATGATGATTCAAAGAGATATATTTTAGCAGATAAACTTACTCCCCTTGCTTTAGAAAGAAATTTTACTAATTTTCTTGACTATTACTATTTCTTGAAGTATGACCCTGAGGGACAAGAAGAATGGGATAAAATAGCTGATGTTCTTTCTGTACAAGAAACCTATTTTTTCAGAGAATATGAGCATTTAAAAGCTTTATCTGAATATATTATTCCTGATCTTTATGAGAAAGGGGAAAGATATGTAAAGATATGGAGTGGAGCTTGTGCTACAGGGGAAGAGCCGTTGTCTATAGCTATTGTTTTAAATGAAAAGGGTTGGTTTGAAAGGATGAGAATAGAGATCTATGCAAGTGATATAAGTAGTTCTGCTTTAGAAAAGGCTAAAAAAGGAGTTTATAAAGAGAGGTCTTTTAGAAATTTTCCAAAAGATTTAATTAATAAATATTTTATAAAAGAAGAAAATGGGTATAGAATAGTACCAGATATTCATAGAAAAGTTATATGGAAAAAGGCAAATTTAATAAATGAGGAAGAGATAAAGGATTTATCAAAATCAAAGATTATTTTTTGTAGAAATGTTTTTATATATTTTGTTGATGATATGATACAGAAAGTGATAAAGACTTTTGAGGATAATATGGAAAATCCAGGTTATCTCTTTATAGGAGTATCGGAGTCTTTGCTTAGGTTTTCTCACTCTTTTGACTTACAAATAATTGGAGGTGCTTTTGTATATGTCAAAAAGTAATCCAAACAAAATAATCAAGGTACTTGTGGTAGATGACTCTGCCTTTGTAAGAAAAGTATTAACAAATATTCTCTCAAAAAGTCCTTTTATTGAAGTGGTAGGGACTGCAAAGGATGGAGAAGAAGCCTTTGAAAAAGTAGAAGATTTAAATCCTGATGTAGTTACTTTAGATCTTATTATGCCAAGACTTGATGGTATTGGATTTTTAAAGGAACAGATGAAAAGAAAGCCAATTCCTGTAGTAATAGTAAGTATAGCAAGTGAAACAGGAGATTTAGCTATTGAAGCTCTTAATTTAGGGGCGGTGGATATTGTGCAGAAACCTACTGCGTTAGCTTCCGAAAAAATCTATGATATAGCAAATGAACTTATAGAAAAGGTAAAAAATGCGAGTATTATTCCTCTTGAAAAAATTGAAAAGGTTATTAAAAATCCTCTTTCTAAATTAGAGATTAAGAAAGAAATAAAAAGGACAAAGGTGGATATTGTTGTTATTGGAATCTCTACAGGAGGTCCTCAGGCTTTGAGATATTTAATACCCAAATTTCCTAAGGATTTTCCAGTTCCAATAGCTATTGTTATTCATATGCCAATAGGATATACAGAAATTTTTGCAGAAAAATTAAATGAAATATCTGAATTAGAGGTGAAAGAAGCTGAGGATGGTGATATCTTAGAAGGGGGAAAGGTATATATTGCACCTGCGGGTAAACATATGCTTTTTGAGAGAAAGGATGATAAGGTTTTTATAAAACTTGATTTAAAACCCTTAGATACTCTTCATAGGCCCTCAGCAGATGTTTTGTTTAAATCTGCAGGAGAAATATTTGGTGATAGAGTTCTTGGTGTTATAATGACAGGTATGGGAAATGATGGTGTCTTAGGAGTGGAAGTAATAAAATCAAAGGGAGGAACTATATTTACTGAATCGGAGGAAACATGTATAATTTACGGCATGCCAAGAGCTGTGGAGGAGAGGGGATTAAGCGATAAAAGTATTCCTCTTTATAACATGGCAGAAGAAATAATAAATTTTGTTTTGGAGGGAGGCAATAATGAAAATTCTTCTCATTGATGATTCTAATCTTGCGAGAAGGATTTTAAAAAGAATATTAGAAAAGGAAAACCATGAAATAATTGAGGCGGGAAGTGGTATGGAAGGCTTGGAAAAATTTTATCTTGAGAAGCCTGATGTGGTATTTTTAGATTTAACTATGGAGGGAATAAATGGTCTTGAAGTCCTTGAAAAAATTAAAGAGATAGATCCATCTGCTAAGGTTGTTATAGTATCTGCTGATATTCAAAAACGAACGAAAGAGCTTGCCATACAAAAAGGTGCGCTTGCATTTATAAATAAGCCAGTTGTTGAAGAAGAAGTTTTAAATATGCTTAAGGAAATTTCAGGAGGCTAAAATATGATCTTAAATGAAAATCA
>Ga0272449_1004605_pt1 | contig 11165 bp, 9 predicted proteins | sample YNPCB0241_FD_198679 | JGI IMG/M metagenome (GOLD analysis project Ga0272449, IMG submission 198679) | Hot spring sediment microbial communities from Yellowstone National Park, WY, United States - YNP-CB-024-1 | ecosystem: Environmental > Aquatic > Thermal springs > Hot (42-90C) > Sediment...
TAAAGATGCAAAACCATCTACATACACACAGACAACCACAGCTAATACAAAACCCATTAAAAATAAAGTTTTTATGGGAGTAAAATTAAGATACAAGATATATCTGTATACCTTGGGCTAACAGAGCTATGCAAAAAGATTATTACCATCAGATTATAGATGATAGCTATATTAAAGACGTAGTAAAGAAAATAAGAATTCTTTTTCATATAGAGGATTTAGTTGAATTACATATTAATGAAATGGATGTAGGAGAAATAATGCTTAGAATAGATGGACTGGCAGAGGACGATATTAACATCAATAAAGTTGTGGTATATGGTGAAGAAGATTTTATCAGATGTGGATATAGAGAATATTATGAAGATGTAGAGATAAGTTTTAAATGTAATGAGAGAAAAGGGTATATCCTTCCAGAAATTTATAGAATCTTAGGAATAAGGCTTGCCAAAAATGTGATTAAAAGATTAAGTAAATATCTATCTCATAATAGAGAATATCTAATGATGGTTCTAGACAACGGTAATTTGATAGTATTAGAAGGGTTCCAAGAATCAATAACATTTCCAATAATAGCTAACTTGATATTTATTGCTCATACACACCCTAAGACATTGCAACCTATTTTCTCACGAAAAGACCTAATAACCACACTAGAAATATTATCAAAAAGAGGTATAGGATCTTGTGTTGTTTCATCTACATCACTTTGCATTCTACGTAAAAACCTCCTTACTCTAGACGACTATGAAAAATTTGAGTATCTTATTAATAGTGTTAAAGTAGCAACAAAGGATGTACTAGATATGGCTGGGTTTGAATCGCTATACACATTAAATCTATAAAAGATTGCTAATCCTTTGGATAAAACTTTATTAATCTTTCATTGATATTTATATAAACATTAAATAGATTATCAAGACCACTACTCTTAATTTTAGGTAGTAAAACAGCTTCTAATTGAAATAAACCTGCAATTTCACTCATATACACGATTATATTTATAGGTCTTTCGCGATTCTGATTCTGTTCAACATCAACCCTTTTTATACTTAAAGCTGAGACAGCATGCATGTCTAGCTTCCCTAATTTATATGGTATACGAGCTCTTCCCTCAGCCATATCAAGACCATCACTAACTTTTACAACACCACATTCTACTGAGAGGCATTGAATATTGTAATCAGATGCATATATATTGTGAAGTATCTCTTGGCGAAAGTCTATTATCTTCTCTCTATTAAAACCTACTTTGCTTAATATTCTATCTATAATATCTTTTGCAATTAAGACTCCTAATAATTCATGGTTTACTCTATGTATGGCATTTCCAATATCATGAAAATACGAAGATAGCAACACAATTATCTTCACCTCGTCAACATTTTTAGCTACACCATCTCTGATACATGTCATATCCACTCCAGTACTATAGAGTATATCGATAAGTTCTAGCGATACACCAGCAACTATTCTGGCATGTATAATGCCATGATCATTATATCTCAGTCGTGAGACAGCCATAATATTGCTCATTTTTAATAATTCAATAACCTCATAATCGTCTTCAAGTATTTGCTGTGTCTTTTTAACAATAGGTGATGAATTGATATGTTTATATAACAAATTTGGGGTTACTGTGACCATAGCTCTAAACCATAGATGTAAACCTATTTAGTAGCTATTAAGCTAATTTAATTAAGAAACAGCCATTTCTATGGTATTTAGAAGCTTAGGATAGTCCTATGTTTTAACCTCTATATAGATATTGTTTTAATATATTACAATGCAACTATATTGTTTACAATTGTTATGGATTCTTTCCAGTATTATTTAATACACTATTTAAAATATTTATACATTTACTAACTTCATTTCTTACTATATCTATAGAACCAATAAATAAAAGAGATGAAGGAGGAAGAACCACATCGACATTCTTTCCTCCTATACATCTAATAAGATAAACATTTCTATTTGATGTTTTTTGTATAGCTAGTAGATAGTTGTTATAATTTATTACAGCAATAATTCTATAGGGATATAGCAAAGGCATTTTTCTTAGATTCAATGATTTTATCATATCATCTAATTTACTATTAGGAATATTTATATATGCCTTTAAATCTACTATTAGAAAAATTTCTTTGAATTCATTTAAACATTCAAACACAATATTTATATTTTCTAGTTCAAAACGAATATAATTATTAATGCTATCAGCTTTAATATTTTTAACTCCACATTGAATTAATCTCTTTAATACTTTAGTAAATTCATAAGTATTTTTAAGAGCAATGCTGACTGATGCTTGTAGCTTCATGAAAATCATCTATTATGAAAATGATGATAGATAAATATCATCACCTAGTTCAATATAGCCAGACACTTCAGGTTTTCCAAATCTTATTTCTTTAACTTTATGAAGATACTTAATATCTTTGCTAAATATCTCTAATTCCTTAGGTATATAAAGCACCATTTCTAAGGGCTGGGTAAGTTTAGCATTTATACTCTTTTTATATTTCCATATCAAACTATTTAACCTATATAGTTTTACTAGATTGTTCTCTAGCTCAGTCTTTGGTATATTAATTGGTTTAGGTAGTGTTTCAAAATGAATTGATCTTTTACTATACATTTTTCTCCATATGTAATCAGTTATAAATGGAAGTATAGGTGCTAAAAGTAAAAGTATATTCTTTAATAACATATGAAGTGTAAACCATGCACTAATCTGCTCTTTTTCATTAAATGCTCCATCTAAGTTATATATTCGCGGCTTAACTAATTCAATATAATGATCAGCAACCTCATCCCATACAAAATGGTAAAGTGTGTGTATAGGTATATAGAAATCCATATCTTCATAACTTTTCTTAACAATATCTATAACGTTGTTCATTCTACTTAAAATTGCAATATCAAGTGGATAGAGTTCATCAACTTTTTCGATATACGGTATGGCTGAAATGAAGCGTGCAATGTTAAGAAGCTTTGTTATAAATAATGTACCTGTTTTCAAAAGTTGTTCAGAGAATCTGTAATCGCTTCCAAGCTTAGCTGCAGCAGCAGACCAAAATCTAAATGCATCAGCACTGTATTTCTCTATATATGGTTCTGGGTATATCACATTTCCTTTACTTTTATGCATAGCTTCACCTTTTTCATCTAATCCCATACCACTTATTCTAATGTAATCAAATGCACATCTTCCAAGTAATTGATAAACCCTTAATAATGTATAATATAGCCAAGTTCTAATAATATCGTAGCCTTGGGGTCTTAAAGCCTTTGCTTTATTATTAATGTATTGCTCAAATATATGTGGATATTTTGATATACCTGCAGCATAGATGATAGATATTGAGGAGTCGAACCATGTATCGAAAACCTTGGTTTCTCCCACTATATAGTCTCTTGACGCTCCACAGATAGGGCAGGAATGCCATGGTGGCAACTCTTTCCATGGTCTATAGTATCTCTTTTCATTTGGTACTAGAATTGAACCACATGATTTACACTTCCACACAGGGATTTCAGTTGCATAATATCTTGTCTTAGATATAGGCCAGTCCATAGTTATAGAGTCTATCCAATCCAATAACTTTCTTCTATGTTCTTCGGGTAAAAACTTGGCATTTTTAGTTATTTCCTTAAGTACATCCTTGTAATCTAGTTGCTTTAAAAAGAACTCATGTGTGTGAATGAATTCTATAGGTGTTCCACAACGCCAACAAACAGGAACATTTCTATCAATCTTATCAATCTTTACTAAAAAACCTTTATTTTTCAAAATTTCGACAATATATCTTCTTGCCTCTATTACCTTAAGATTAACTAGGATATTTACACCATCATTTAAAGAGCCATCCTCCTTTATTATTAATCTTGGCTTTAAACCTAGCTCTCTGATAATTCTTACATCGGATTGGTCACCATAACTACATATCATCATCAACCCTGTGCCAAATGATGGATCAACAGATTTATGTTCTATAATATCAACTATATAGTTATAGATTGGTACAACCACTTTTCTATTCTTTAAGTATTTATATCTATCATCACTAGGGTTATATGCTATAGCTAAACAAGCACCAAGAAGCTCCGGTCTTGTTGTAGCTATTGTAAGAGTTCCACCATCATATAATTGAAAGTTTATGTAGTAAAGCTCGGCCATCTCATTTTTATACTCAACTTCAGCTTCAGCTAGCGATGTTTTACAGCGAGGACACCATATAACGGGCCTTTCAGCCTCATATATATATCCCTTTTTCCACATCTCTATAAAGGTGCTCTGTGTAATTTTTCTATATTCTTCGCTATCTGTACCCTCATGCCAATATTCAAATATACAGCCAAGTCTTCTCCATATATTGATGAATTCTTTTTCAACTTCATTAAGATGTTTTTTACAAAGCTCAAGAAATTTTTCTCTTCCATCAATAGTCTCTGCAACTTCATGTGGATTTATACCATACATCCTTTCCACAAATATCTCTACAGGTAAACCATTTCTATCAGCATAAAAGGGTACCAGAACATTATAGCCTAGCATTCTATGGGCTCGTGCAATCATATCTATTTGAACATAATGTGCAACTTGACCAACATGAGGTTTTCCTGAAATATATGGAGGCGGTGTATCAATTATAAGTGTAGGATTATTAGAGTTGTAGCTAAATTTGAATAAACCCTCCTCTTCCCACATTTTCATTAATTGTTTTTCATACTCGTTTTTCCACCTAGTATCTACAATCTTTGGTTTAAAGATTTGAGTAGACATCATATTTCACTCAATTTGTTCCTAAAATTAAGAAATAATATATCAAATTATAAGCTATACTACTATTCTAATCATAGATACTAATTTTTACAACTGAAAGTGTTGGGTTTTAAGTGGGTTGGGTTTATGGATTTGATATCTATTTTTGGTATTTGTTTTTAGGGATTGGGTTGGTTGCTGTAGGTAGGTAAGGGAGAAGTTGATGGACAACATCTTCAACTGTTCTATAGAATATAGCTATGTAGTTAATAGCTGTTAGCTATTAAAATTTTTATGCTAGTTCTATAAAAAGACTGTTGTGAGGTGTAGTTAATAATGTTTCAATTCGTTTGGGGAATTTCTACATCTATAATCATATTCTCATTTCTTTATGGGATACCTTCTCTATATAGTGTTCTAAAGGATCTTAAAAAAGTTGTGTGGATAAATATCAACTCTTCTAAAAATAATGGTAAGAATCTCTCTGATCCTCCAACAATATTAGTTATTTTACCGTTTTATAAAGAAGACAAAAATTCTATTGAAGAAACATTTACCAGTATAGTTAAACAGAAATACCCTCATGAAAAAATTCATGTTCTGATAATATTAGAGAAAGATGATGGAGAGACATATAGATACGTATTAGAGCTTTCAAACATTCTATTAAATGCTAACATAAACTTTAAATTAGTTGTAAACACCTCAGAGAGAAAGGGTAAGGCACATTCTATTAATAACATAGTCAACAATCTAATTGAAGATATAGACATAGTTGTTATATTTGATGCTGGTGATAAGGTGGTAGATGAGCTGTATCTATATAAAGTCTCATATCTAATATTAAATTATGGGTACAGTATTGTTGGTACTAAGGTCTATAGAATAAGTAATAATGTGATTGGAAGGCTTTCCTATATTGATACACTTCTATGGTATAATGTTGGTTTACCAGGACTTATAAAATTTACAAGGATTCCTCTTGTTAGTGGTGAGGGGCTAGCACTCTCTAAGAAATTTTTAGATGAAATTGGGGGACTACCTGAGGTCTTAGCTGAAGATGCATATCTCGCAATATTAGCCATTTCTACAAATAGAAACATAGCTCTTTTAGATAGTGTAATATTTGAGGGGGCTCCATCAACTATTACAAGTTATGTTAAGCAGAGAATAAGATGGTATAGAGGAACACTAGAATGTTTTAAGGATATTATTACTAGACATAGACACAGAATTAGAAAGAAAACCTTAATAGCATTTGCTATAACATATCTACAGCCCATAGCATTAATCGCACCATTTATATCAACAATAATTATAGTTTCATCTATATTTATAGATGTACCATATATCACACTACTACTTGCAAAAGTCGAACTCATATCAATCTCTATGGCACCTCTATATCTTTTAATAAATATGAGATACTTTGACATTATAGCATTCCTAGAACCTGTAAATTGGATACTTCAAGGAGTAATAGTACTCACTGCATTAATTCCAATAAAAATACCTTGGTTTAGAACCTCTTCAAGGGCTAAGATCAATCTAGGTGATGCACACATAAAGATTATTGGAAGATCATAAAGCATAAGAAAGACAAATAAAAATACAGAAATACTAGTCATATATAAGTATCATGAACTTAGAAAGAAGTATTCACAACTACCAAGACTCTTAATTCATACAGTGAACAGTAGCCCTTGGCCACTATTTTCGTTTTTATATAGATTGTTGTTGAATGTTTATAATCTTGGGGCAAATTCTAGTCGGTTTATCTATGGGGGTGAAGAACCTAGAGCTCTCCCAATGATTAATATGTAGGGTCTCTAGGACGGTCCCAAATGTCCCCAAGCCCAATGAAATGAGTGGGATGCAGGGGAAAAGAGATGATGCAATGAAAAACATGTTAAATTATGTAAACCTATATGAGAGCTGAACCCCTCTGACCTGTAGAGTGAGGTGGATAAAACCCTCTGGATGTAACAAGCAAATATAAATTAATGAGAATAAGTGTCTAGAGACAATTGGAAACGATAATTATGTTATGTAGATAAATAAGATGTTACAAGTATCAAAATTGAATTGAGCTAAGTAAAAGTTATATACCTCTACTTTTTATTAACATTATGATGGTGTATAAAATGGCTAGGGTACGTGTAGACAAAGAGACTTGTATAGCTTGTGGAGTATGCTGGGCATTAGCACCAGATATATTTGAGCTAGATCCAGCTACTGGTAAAACTAGAATAAGAGAACCTTATGGAAAATCTGATAATGAAAAGGAAAGCATTGGAGAGATACCAGAAAACATGGTGGAAACAGCGAAAAATGCAGCGTCGTCATGTCCCACAGGATCTATTGTTGTTGAGTAAAGGTTGTTGATTACAATACAAATATGTTTTTTATAATATTTTGATTATCAGTATTCAACTCGGGTTTAAATCTTATTTGATTTAGTATTGAAATCTTTATAGAAATGAAACTAAATTAATATTTTATCTATGTTTCAACATGGGTATATTTTCGAATTTCTTATAATATCCCTTAGGCTATAAATCATTTTATTGTTTCTAAGTTCTATGACAAACCTAGCTATTTTTTCTTGTTTAAACCATTCACCGTATGCTTTACCCAATCCTATATTTTTTATAACTACTTTTCTTGCTTCTCCATAAAGAAACCTTGTATTTAAATCTGAATAAGGTGTACCAGGTAAAGGTATAAATGTATGTATATGGAGTCTTGTATTGTATCTATCAATTCTTTGGATAAATGATATTGTATCTTTCAGATCATCCTCATCTTCAAATGGAAAACCAAAAATAATATCTATATCCACTGAAAACCCATATTTATTTAATATATCTATAGCTGTTAAAACATCTTCAACGCTGTGGTTTCTATGAATAATTCTAAGAATTTTATTTGAACCGCTTTGAGCGCCTATAATAACCCTATTATTATCCACATACCTTCTCATCTCTTTTACTATATCCTCTGTTATAGAGTCTGGTCTTAACTCACTTGGAAATGTACCAAAAAATATTCTACCACCATACCTTCTTATATTCTGATGCAATTTTTGCAAAAGTAGTGATAATGCATCAAAATTCGGCTTTATACCATCTACACTACCATAGCCTAGAGAATTTGGTGCTATAAATCTCATATCCTTTAGCCCTTTAGACAACATCAACTTAGAGTATTGCACTATATTATCCACATCTCTATATCTAGGAGAGCCAAAGATATATGAAACTTGGCAAAAATAGCAAGCAGATGAACAACCCCTCATTATCTCTATAGGGTTAAATCTATTTCTCCAATATGGAAAAGGCTCATATAGATTTAAATCAACCCTCTTTGTCTTTCTTCTTATAACGAGTTTATCGCCCTCCATATAGGCTGTGCCACATACTCTAAAATCATTATTATTTGATATGGCATTAAGCATATCAATGAGGGTCTCTTCACCCTCTCCATATATTACTATATCAAAACCAAGCTTAGTTATAGTACCAAGAGGATCGCCAGAGGCATGGGGACCACCAGCTATAAAAATAGCATTTTCTATATATTTTCGCATTAAATTAATCAAATCTCTAACAACTAGTATTTGAGGGGTCATAAATGTAAAACCTATAACAATCTTTCTACATTTTCTGCTAATATCAATTATGTCTTGAATTAATGTCTTATTTAAATCCCATTGAAGTAAGTAGAAATTAAAGTTTTTCACTCTATGTTCAATAGCAGCTAATAATATATTTGCACTATACTTGTTATCCTTACTAAAAATTAATATGAAACAATCCTCCATTTCTATTATAACCCAGTACTCTAAATATCTTACATTATGATAATTATTTATTTATATAGAACAGTTTAAAATACCTACTACAACTAACTATTTATATTATGCATACAACAGCTAACACAACTTATTATAGTATAGGGAAAATTAATGATGTACGATAAATTCAATAGAGCATTGAAAAATCTAAGGATTAGCATAACACATGATTGTAGCTACACTTGTTTCTATTGTCACCGTGAGGGATGGAATAATAGATACGATGATATTCTTTCGCCAGAGGAAATAGGAGTAATATCATCTGTTGCAAGGTCTTTAAACATTGACGAGTTTAAATTAACTGGTGGTGAACCTCTTCTTAGAAAAGATATAATTGGTATAGTGAAAAAAATCGCAGAGGTTAAACCTAAAGATCTTTCAATGACAACAAACGGCTTTCTTCTTAAAGATTTTGCCAAAGATCTTTCTGAAGCAGGTCTTATGAGAGTAAATGTTAGTTTGCCATCGCTTAATAGAGAAAGGTATAGAATAATTACGGGTATAGATGGGTTAGAAAATGTATTGAAGGGGATAGATGCGGCATATAACTATAATTTAAAGCCTATAACATTGAATGTTGTTCTTCTTAGAGATATTAATGACAATGAATACAAAGATTTTATAGAATTTGCACAACGATATGAAGCAAAAGTAAGATTTATTGAATTAGAGCCTATAATGCTTAATATAGGAGTATTTAATAAACTGTATGCATCTGTTGATAATATTGTTAAATATTTAGAGGAAAGAAGTGTGTGTAAGGTTTATAGAGAACTTAATATGAGACCCATATATATACTTGATAATGGTATTAAGGTTGAGATTGTTAAATGGCTTGGAAATAAATACTTTTGTAGATATTGTAATAGAATTAGGTTATCTCCTGAGGGTATTCTAAAACCATGTGTTATGATTAAATATGGAATTGATTTAAAACCTTTCTTAAGACCTGGTATAGACTTTGATAAGCTTAAAGAGGCTTTTATTAAGATAAACCAGATGAGATTTCCATACAATGAAATAGTTTGCAAAGGCTATAAAAAAGAGATGTAACATTCCATTGAAGATTTAAAACTTCTTAAGATATCTTAACTAGAATAGTTATTTAGAAGCTAAAAGTTAAAGGGTTATGGTCATAATGTATTTTGATAAAGTAAAATATTTTGAACATTTAGTACAGGTAGCATATAGAGATGGTTCTTTAGAAATTAATAGGTTGAATGCTAATGTATATGGATATAGATTTAATAAGAATGGATGTTGGTTTATAACATCATCACAAGATAATGGCTTAACAGACTTTAACACCATTAAGGTAAAAGCTTTACATTTCCTATCTGATAGAAAATGCGAAGGTTTTGCTGATGCAACGCTCTTTAAAGGATATATCGAAATAGGAAAAGAGATGCCTCAAGAAGATGAAATAATTGGATTGATTAAAGATCTATGTGATGAGGCAAAGGCTTTACGTAACATAAAATGTGAAGTTATAGCCAATATGAAGACTATAAATAAGAAAATCATTAGAGAAAACGAAGAGTTTGCAGAGGAAGTTAAAAGATTAATTGAAATTGAAATAGGTTTACTAGAACTTCGAGACATTTCAACAAATATTATTGCAACAAACTATAAAGTTGTAATTCCATGGTCTAAAGACTATATTGCTAAGGTTATAGATACTGTGTTTAGAGAAACAATAAATAAATTAAATATATATTCAAAGGCCCGTCCATTAAAACCCTATCAATATGGTAAGGCAAATACTGTATTTGGGTTTGAAACATCTGCTGCTTTTATCCATGAAATTTCACATCTACTTGAAGCCGATTACCAATATAATCCAAGATTTATAGGTAGTGCAATTGCTTCTAAGGATTTTAATCTATATGATAATCCACACGACTATGACTCGCCAGCAATAAGGTTTTTTGATGATGAGGGTGTTTCAACTAAAAGAAGAACTCTAATTGAGGATGGAGTCATAAGAGATTTCCATCACACTAGAAATACTGCTGCGATACATGGATCAGAACCCGGGTCAGCCTATGGTCTATTTCAAAAACCTATACCATTCCATACTACTTTAGTTCTTAAATCAGGAGACTGGAAAGAAATGGAAATAATTAGTGAAACGAGAAATGGTTTTTATATAGGAGGCATAGTCATGGCATCTTTAGAAAAAGGTTATATAAGGATTATTCCTGAAGATAGCTTTATAATTGAAAATGGTGAATTATCGGAGGCTATAAAGATACGTGAGCTAAAAGTACCATTAACAAATTTAAAAACTATAAATGCAATATCTAAGTCATTAAGTGTTAGAACATCTAGGGAAAAAGAATGGATTGTAGCTGAAAAAGCACCCTATATTAGGTTAGAAGCTTTTGTTACCTAGTCTTCTCTATCACAAAACCAAGATCTTTTGCTAGAGTAGAAAGAGGTGTTTCATCTCACCCTACCCTAAAAGGGTTCTTGAATGCAGAAGTTTTTGAGCTACATATCCTTTCACAGAGGCAGTTACAGAGCTGGTGATAGGTTTTA
>Ga0272449_1004606_pt1 | contig 11165 bp, 9 predicted proteins | sample YNPCB0241_FD_198679 | JGI IMG/M metagenome (GOLD analysis project Ga0272449, IMG submission 198679) | Hot spring sediment microbial communities from Yellowstone National Park, WY, United States - YNP-CB-024-1 | ecosystem: Environmental > Aquatic > Thermal springs > Hot (42-90C) > Sediment...
TCTACACTCTCTAGAAGTAATTAAATAAAAAAAGTGCTAAAAAGCACTCGTTGGAAAACTCAGCTCTCAAACATTTTTCACTTATCAAAGAATATAATTGCTATTAACAATTAAGAAGGTGTATTTATCACTTTACTTTTAGTAGCACCCAATCTATTTGATTGTTGAGAGGTTTTACCTCTCTTCATTCTCCAATGTGTAATAAGAATGTGCTACTTAGCACAACGTGCTACTTAGCACAAAGTGCTACTTAGCACAAAGTGCTATGAAGCACAGGTGCTATTAAGCACAAGTGATATCAATCACCTTATTTGATTAAGAGAAACTTTGACTCTCTTAACTCTTCTGAATATAGAATTAAAAAAAGTGCTATAAGCACACCTAAAATTCTAAGGGAGGCAGAGCCTCCCTTTTATAAAAACTATTTATCAGGATCTGCGTAATACCTAAAGTCAATTTCTGGGAATATGTTATCGAGGTACTCTATGTACTTAAGCCACTCAACATCAATATGCCCTGACTGAACCATCTCATAGATCTTAAATACTCTATTTATGTGATCCTTTGTCCTCTTAACTGCGTACTCAACAGTAGTACCCGTTCTCATTATGAAAGCCCAGTCTGAAGACTGCGCGAGTAATAACTCCCTAGCCATTTGATTCAGAGCCCTTTCAATAAGTGGATCCTTCGTATGCTTAAACTTATTGGCTAATTCTATCATCTTCTCATCAGCTTTATGTAGGTGCCTGTATATCCAATCGTTAGGACCAGAGAGCCAAAATTCATTGTATCCCTTGTACCCCCAACTACACATCGGTGGCGTAGCAACCTGATTCTTTGGATACCTCTGTAAATACTCCATAGGACTTATCGTCTCAACTTGAGTCTCCCAATTCCTCGACTCCCAACATTTCTTTATAACAGCATACAAAAATTGTGGACCTTCAAACCACCAGTGACCAAACAACTCTGCATCGTACATAGAAACAATTAAAGGTTCTCTATCCATCATTCCCGAAAGCCATTCTATCTGCTTCTGCCTATTGAATATAAAGTTGCCAGCGTGCTCCCAAACTCTCTCCATAGCTTTTTGAGGATTATATGGTTCTTTCCTATCAAGAGGAACATCATGTCCTGTTATCCTGTAGTACTTTATACCAGTCATCAGCCTAATTCCACTCTCGTGTATGTAAGGTCTAATATAATCATAGTCAGCATCGTATCCCAAATCTCTGTAAAATTCTCTATACCAAGTATCTCCAGGATACCCCTCTTTAGCACTCCAAACAGATTTAGAAGTCTCAACATCCCTACCAAAGAAAGCTATACCGTTTCTTGTGTACATCGGTGCGAACACACCATACTTTGGTCTTCTATCAGCATAGAGAATACCGTGAGTATCAACAAAGAAGAACCTTATACCAGCTTCTTTTAGTATTTCTTCAAGCCCAGGATAATAAGCACACTCAGCATTCCAAACACCCCTAGGTGATTTACCAAAAACTCTTTCATAATCTCTCTTAGCCACCAAATACTGAGCTCTAACAGCATTCGGATACATTTCCATAAGTGGCGCATAGCCGTGAGTAGCACTACATGTTATTATCTCAAGTTTACCCAAATCTTGGAACATTTTAAATCCATTCAAAAGGTTTCTATTGTACTTATAAAACACATCCAAAGCGTCCTTAAAGTGCTTCAAATACATTTTAGCTGTCTCATGAAACTCTGGTAACCACCTAGTCCTGTGTATCTCCTTTTCAGCTAATTCTATCAACTTCTGAATATGCCTTTCGTACCTATCCTGAAGTAACTTATCACCTAACATGTTAGCTAAAGGAGGAGTAATAGACATAGTAACCCTAAAATCAACTCCTTCGTTAACCAACCTCTCAAACATCATAAGCAAAGGTATATAAGTCTCACTCATTGCCTCAAACAACCATCTCTCTTCCATAGCATCCGTATACTCTGGATGCCTAACAAACGGTAAATGAGCATGTAAAACCAACATCCAATATCCTTTAGCCATACTCCTTGACCTCCTTAACTTTCAGAAAAACAATAAATGAACAAAAAAACATTTTCAACAGTTTTTAAGACTACAAATATTTCTTTCTTAAAAAAAGGTCAGTAGAAGGATTTTTTATCCTATCGACAAACAAAATACCGTTAAGGTGGTCTATCTCATGTTGAAAAACAACTGCCTCCATTCCTTCCGTCTCTATTTCAATTTCTTTAAATTCTCTATCAAAACCCTTAACAATTAGTTTGTAACTTCTTTCAACGTTACCAGTATAATCAGGAATACTCATACATCCTTCTCTAACTACGACAGCCCCCTCACTATAAATAATTATAGGATTGATTAAAACAACCAATCCGTGTGACACAGTAGTTTTCTTGTGATACCTAGCATCAACAACTATTATTCTCTTGTGAACTCCAACCTGCGGAGCAGATATTCCAATACCACCAGGAGCATTATACATAGTCTCAATCAAGTCATCTATGAAAGCTTGTAATTCCACCTCGTTTTCTTTATCCAATGAAACTTCGGATGAAACTATCTTAAGCCTTTCGTCAGGAAATTTTATAATTTCTAAATTTGCCATAGCTTACATCTCCAACCTATCAGCCTCTTGTACACTAACCTCCAAGCCCATCTCCCTACAAACCTTCTCGACCTTATCTCTAAGAAAACCAACAGAAGGGATATTCGTACCATCAACTGTTATAGACATAACATAAACTTTACCCTTCTCGGAAGGAATAACATCACTATACAAATCAATTATGTTAATGTTGTTCATGTAGAGAACATTGGTAACATTGAAAACGATTCCTGGCTTATCAGCACCATAGACATTCAAAACAAACTCCCTCTCAGGATATTTTTCAAACTCAACATACTCATCTTCAAAAATCTCCCTAATATTTATATCTATATCCATCTCATACTCAACTCTCTTTAGTTCCCTCTTGAGAAGTTTATACTTACTCTCGTCAAAGAGATTAAATATCATTATTATAGCAAATTCACCCTGAATTAGAGACATCCTTGAGCCTTCAATACTTCCACCAACCCTAAAAAGCACTTCTGAAACCTTAGCCACTATACCGGGCTTGTCCTTACCCATACAAACTAAAGACAACCTTTTCATGCCTGAATTCTGAAAATAGATAACTAAACTAATCAAACTAAATGATTCTATTGAAAATCAAACATGTTTGACTGATTGCGTTCAAAAATCGACAGGTTAAACCTGTCATGAAAATTTGAATTTTACATATCCTGTTATTATATTTACTTAAACATCAGGGTTTGAATATGAAAAATTCGTTTTTTCTTCTGATTTTCGTGATTTTTCTAACGCCAATTTCTTATGCAGACTTATTCTACGAGCAAATAACGATAGTGAACGATAATGAAACTAACTACACAAGGATGTATGTAAAGACAAACAAGCAGCTCATACAAATGACAGGAATGAGAAGAACAACACTCATAGACCTAACACAAAACAAAGTGTTTGTAAAAGAAAACGGAAATGTCAAAGTGTACAATAGCGTATCAAATTACCTCAAAGACTTATCAGACAGGATAAACCGAGTATTTTCCATAATCAAAACATTTGGTGTTAATATAAAAATATTCTCAACCTCTGAAAAAAAGAACATAATGGGCTTCGAATGTGTAAAGATTACAAACAACTTCGGTGGGTATTATTACATAACTTTAGACATTGCTAAAAACACACTTAACGAATACAACTCTAACATGCTAAAAACAGCAGGAATAGAATTCAACATAGATGAGTTTTTAAAAATTTTTGGTTTTAATAACATGGAAATAGAACCAAACATTAAAAAATACTTCGCCTTTGGAACAGTTGCTGAAAGCCTAGACATAATAAAGGCACCTCTTTATTACGAAAAGAGGTTTACATACCTATCAAAAATCTCAACTAACGAGTTACCTGAAAGTGTGTTTGATTTATCCAATTACAAATAAGAGAGTGCCATTAAGCAAAAGCACTCTTAGCACAAGGTGCTATTTAGTATATAATTTTTAGTAGACCCACCCACCCCATTTATTGTTGGAAAACTACGTTTTCCAACAAACAGCCAAAAACTTTTGACTTTATTTATTCTCATTGCTACCTTTTAAAAAAAGGAGGGAATTATGGACTATGTTGATTTACAAGTAGGGTTTGATGCCCCAGACTTCGCTCTGCCTTCAGATTCAGGAGAAATAATAAAACTCAGTGACCTAAAAGGTAAAAAGGTAATTCTTTACTTCTATCCAAAAGATGACACACCAGGATGCACAAAAGAGGCGTGCTCATTCCGGGATAATTTAGGAGTACTACAAAGTAAAAATGTCGTTGTTCTAGGAGTTAGTGCAGACAGCGTAGAATCACACAAAAAATTCAAACAAAAATACAACCTGAATTTTCCATTACTAAGCGATGAAAAACTTGAGGTAATAAAAAAATATGGAGTATGGAAAGAGAAAAACATGTATGGCAAGAAAACAATGGGAATTGAAAGAAGTACTTTCATAATTGACGAGAAAGGCAAAATAATAAAAATATACAGAAATGTTAAAGTTGATGGACACGTAGAAGAGATAAAAAAGTTTCTAGAGAGTAATTGAATAAAAATTGTAAATTATTAGTCCTATAAGCACCTTTAAGTAGTCACACCTACCCTTGAGATTCTAAGGGAGGCAGAGCCTCCCCTAACCCTAGTAAAGAAGTACTATTTAGCATAAGTGTTTTTAGGAATTGAAATAAGAAAGTGCTAATAAGCACAAAGTGCTAATAAGCACTTAATTAAAAAGGTGCTAATAAGCACCACACTTACTCTTATTTCTTTGTGGAATGCTTTGCATCCCAACTACCCTGTAATTTTTTTTGTAAAATGTGCTATTAAGCACAAGTGCCTTAGGCACGAGTGCTTTAAGCACAAAGTGCTACTTAGCACGAAGTATTCAAACACTGCTACGAGCAGCTATAAGTACTTTGAAATTCTCCTAACTACTTTTTCTTTACCGAGCAATTTGATAACATCAACCAATCCTGGACTAACCTTACTGTTTGTTAAAACTATCCTTAGAGGGGGACCAAATTGTTTTAGCTTTATACCGTATCTCTCAGGTATACTTCTCAGTATACTCTCACCTTCTTCATGAGGCTTGAAGATTATATCATCTAAACTATCTATCAAATCCCTAAAAGATTTCTTCACAGCGTCATCTATCATCTTCTCAACTTCAAACGAAGGGTCAACATCCACATCGTCAGTTGTGTATATCCTCGTACTATTGTAAAAATCCCAAAGGGTATTTATTCTAGTCTTATATACCTCAAAGGCATTCACTATAAATTCATCACTCAATGTTTCACCTAGTTCATTCTCCTCTAAGAAAATCTTGTAGTACTTTAAGAATTTTTCAGGAGATAGCATTTTAATATGTTCACTATTAACCCATAGCATTTTCTGGTCATCAAATACAGCATTGGACTTATTAAGGTCCTCAATGTCAAAAAGGTTTATTAGTTCCTCAATAGTAAATATCTCCTGATCACCGTGAGACCACCCCAACCTAGCCAAATAATTTATTATCCCTTCAGGTATGTAGCCTTGTTTTCTGTAGTACTCAATATTTATTGAACCTTCCCTTTTTGATAATGGAGACTTATTTTTGTTCAATATTAGGGGCAAATGCGCAAATACAGGTACATCAAAGCCTAAGGCTTTGTATATCAATATTTGTTTGGCAGTGTTAGTTAAATGGTCCTCTCCCCTTATCACATGAGTTATTCCCATAAGATGGTCATCAATAACCACAGCAAAGTTGTAAGTTGGGCTACCGTCCCCTTTTATTATTACTAAATCATCAAGGTCAGAGAATGGCACAACTACCCTACCCTTTACCTTATCTTCAAACTCAACGTAATCAAACTCACCAATATCAAATCGTATTACATAATTCTTATCCTTAGGCTCTAATGTGTTGCCTCTACAATGTCTGTCATACTTTATTCCGAACTTTACATTCGGATTATCCTTCTGCCTTGCCTCAATTTCTTCTCTCGTACAAGTACAATAATAAGCTCTACCCATTTCTACCAACTTCCTAGCATACTCCCTATATATATCAAACCTTTGACTTTGAAAGTAAATCTCATCCCAGTGCAAGCCAAGCCACTCAAGGTCCTTCTTTATTGCCTCAACATACCTCTCTTCAGACCTAGCCAAATCAGTATCCTCAATTCTCAAGATGAACTTACCGTTGTGCTTCCTAGCATAAAGCCAATTAAAAACTGCCGTCCTAACATTACCTAGATGAAGCTTACCAGTCGGACTCGGAGCAAACCTTAACCTAACCATAGAGATTTATTTTCTATTACATTAGCTAACAAAATCAAGATTTTATAAACCTCATAACTTCACTAAACGAAGGCTTTATAGTAAATGTTGGCGGCAAATTGGATATTGCTGTATTCGGATCCTTTAAGCCATTACCTGTGGCTATAGCCACAACTAAAGCACCTTTAGGAATATCCCCACTTCTCACTAACTTAATTAATCCAGCAATTGATGCCGCTGACGCAGGTTCAACAAATATACCCTCAGAAGATGCCACTTTCTTGTAAGCTTCTATTATTTCATCATCCGAGACATCTATTATTTTACCTCCTGATTCGTCTCTTGCTTTTACTGCTTCTTGCCACCTTGCAGGATTACCTATCCTTATTGCCGTAGCTATCGTCTCAGGCTTCTCAAAAACCCTATTGTAAACAATCGGTGCTGCCCCAGATGCCTGAATACCAAACATTTTTGGCAAACTACTTATCTTACCCACGCTTTTGTACTCCTTGTACCCCATCCAATAAGCCGTTATGTTACCAGCATTACCAACAGGCATAACTTGAACATCTGGTGCCCTACCTAAGTAATCACATATCTCAAACGCTGCTGTCTTTTGTCCTTCTAGCCTATACGGATTTATTGAATTTACTATCTCTATACTCTCCTCCTTTTCTGCCTCTCTAACAACTCTCAAAGCATCATCAAAATTCCCCTCTACTTCCAAAACTATCGCACCGTAAATCATAGCTTGGGCTAGCTTACCCAACGCAACATAACCCTTCGGAATCAGAACTATTGATTTTATACCTGCTCTAGCAGAGTATGCCGCAGCCGACGCTGAAGTATTACCAGTAGAAGCACAAATCGTTGCCTTAACCCCCCTTTCAATAGCTTTTGAAATAGCCACCGTCATACCACGGTCCTTGAAAGACCCCGTAGGATTTAACCCCTCAAACTTTATAAATAAGTCTACCCCCAATTCTTTACTAAGATTAACAGCCCTTATCAACGGAGTATTCCCCTCATTCAATGTAACAACAGGTGTCTTATCAGTTATTATAGGCAAAAATTCCCTATACCTCTTTATTACTCCTTCCCACACCATAAACCTTCCCCAAACAAGAATAAGATTTTAATCGTAAACACAAAAAAATTAAAAATTCTCTTTAAGTAGCCACTCTTACCTACTTTTGTAAAAAACGTAATATCAGGGAGGCAATAGCCTCCCCTAGAATAAAATTCAGGTTACCCTACCAAAAGTAATATGTGCTATGGTTACCAACAAATAATTAGCACTAGTAAGCAACTTGTGTTAGTAAATATTGTGTTAAACACTGTATTAGTAAACACTTTGTGCTAATCAGCACTTGGTGCTAATAAGATGCTAATTAGCACCCGTGCTAATAAGCACTTTGTGCTAATCAGCACTTTGTGCTAGTAAGCACTTTGTGCCACTAGGTACCTAAAAAGGTAGTGAAAGCAACCAATACCTAAAGCTCAATTTACCACTTTCAAAGTTATAGTAAACATCTAGCCCGTTTCTCATAACAAAATAACCATTACCTGGAATATCAATATTGAAAAACACCCCTACCCTAGCTTCAAACTTTGGTGATAAGTTATAAGATAACTCGTTATGATATAACTCATTAAAAAGCATACCACCAATTAAACTACCGACACCCCAAAAAGAGGTTATGTAAAGTGGCCAAATACCTTCATTCAACTCAAAAAACTTAACAAAAACATTCAAAGAAGATGTTAGATAATTCCTACCAACTCCACCACTATAGGTAAACAAATTTAGCTCATTGAATCCTCTTTCACTCACAGGGAAAAACTCCGGATACCTAAAGCAACTGAAACCAAAAGCATCAAAAAAGTCAGATGTTCTAAAGTTAACATCAAACCTAAAAACATTATTCCCCCAAATCCTCAAAGCCAAAGCAAAGAAAGAGGAAGAAACATAACCATTCGTTCTAGAACCTATCAACTCATTAGCAAGCTTTAACCCACTACTAAAGTACCACCCTTCCTCAGAAGTTATAGCACCAATAGAAGACCTAAGAGTACTAACAACGAACCCAGTAGTCAAGTAAGGTGAGAAAAACCCTCTAGAACTATTAGCAAACGAATAACTAGGCCAAAAAGAATCACTATCCTTCGCATTAAACGAAGGCAGAGAGAAATAAACAAAAGGATAAAAACCTACATAATTATTAAAAACACCACCAGAAACACCAATACTACCATAGTCAAAAGTAAACACATTGTAGCTATACCCTATTTCATTAAGCCTAATACCAATACTGTCACTACTAACGATATGATATCTGAAGATATTAAGGAAAGTAATAATATAAGGTATTGAAGAATCCTTGAAAGTAAAAGTGTAATCAACTGCATTAGCGTTGAAATCCCAAGAAAAATCAATATAACACCCTCTGAATTCAAGAGGTTCATCGTAAAACTCAAAAAGCACCCCTAACCTTCTTAATGAAAAATCATTATTAAACTCCACTAACGGGAAAAAAGTAGACAAAATATAAAGCGGCGTAACATTATTAAAAAACCCATAACTTGAAAAATTCGTTAATTCAACACTCTTTGATTTTATTTTCTCTAATTCCGGCAAATAAACTTTACCAGCCCTATCAACAGAAACAATATCTTCCTTCTTAATATTAAACTTAGCTATATCATAGCCATTCTTTGAAATAGAAATGCCATAAACACTATCACCAAACCTAATAGGATTATAAACAGCAAAAACAGGCTTCACCAACCTTGAAACCTTACCCGAACCAATATCATAAGAAAAAACATTCACCCTATCCCCTTCAATCGAAGAGGTGATTATATCACCTGTGATTATATCACCTTCAGAAAACTTAACGGAAAAGGCAACACCTACATTCGTAACCTCACGAATCTTATCAAAAGTACTCAAATCAAAAATTTCAATAACACCATTACCATTAACCCTACTAAGTAAAGCTAGGTATCTATCATTAACATCAATATCAATACCTACTCTATCATTCCAAGTAAAAATATTAGTTAAGTCACTCTGTGACGAAGTCCCTAGCGAATACAAAGAAAGGTAACTTTTGCCATCTTTATCAATAAGAAGAAAAGCTGTTTTCTCATCCTTAAGAGCAACCTTGTAAACACCACTTATACCGGTATCAAATTCATCGTAAAGGTAAACTTTATTACCTTTGACCCCCAGCTTAGCGAACTTCAAGAAAAATCTATCCTCATACCTAGTACCCACATATTCAGTAAAAGCAATGGTATTACCTTTGATATCAAAACTACCTATGTACCTTCCATAAAGCAAAAATCCTTTCTGTTTACCATCTAAAGAGATGTATTTAAGCCCAGAGAAAGCAGTTTTTGTTGAACTTTGAGAATAGATTATAAATTTATCAAATAACCTGAAATCGTTTTTATACCATCCTTCGGATGTTAGGAATTCTGGCAACTCCGAATTTGAAATTCTATTAGATAATTTAGTAGAGGCGTAGCCTCTAAAATCATCCCATTCTTCAAAAATTGTTTTACCGAAAGTGTTTTTAAAAGCAAGGTAAAAGAAGTTAGGCATGTAATAGGAATTTTCAGTGTAGAATGACACCACTTTTTCGTAGCCATACTTTTCGCGTAGATAATCAAAGAAAAGCCCACCGTAAAGGTACCACTCCTCACCAGAAAAATCATAACCAACAAGAGAGGATTTATAAAAACTTCTAAACTTGCCATAATATACATCAGCAAGAAGAATATCAGAAAACATAGGGTTATTAATCCTACCAAACCCCCAAGAACTTTCATTAAAAACTGTTATTGATTCTAAAAAAGTACCAGGAAGGTATAAATTGGGAACTACATAGTACCCGAATATTGCTCTAAGTATTGACCAGAAACCTCTTGCCGGCTCGCTTGCCAAAGCATGAGTTAGCTCATGCAAAAACAAAATTTTAACATCATCATCTGAGAAAAAATGACTATTTTTACTAATCATTGAAGAATAAAGAACTATTCTAGGGCTAGGAATAGGCATGTAAAAGCCATTAGGTAAATCACTACTATCAACGACAATAACAGGGAATTTGTAATCAAATCCCGAATTCATCTTATCCTTAAGTAATTCGTAGACCTCATCACAAACAGAATATACCTTACTAGCGAAGTTTTGTGACTCAGGTGTAAAGTATATTTCAAAGTACTTTGTTTCAATCTTCTTCCAATCTTTAAGAGGTGAGAAAGTACCAAAAAGGAACTGAGAGTAAGAGTAAACAGAAAAAAACAAGAAAACAAAGACAAAAAACAATCTTTTCATAAATCCTCCATCAAATTATCTGAAGGTATTCTAAAACGACAACAGTAATCTTTCTACATTTTTCAATTATGTGCTTAATAGCACCTAGTGCTTAAATCACTTAGTGCTCAAAGCACTTTATGCTTAATAGGTGCTTAATAGCACTCTGTGCCAATTGGCACCTTGTGCTTCAAAGCACTTTTTTATAACTATCATAGAGATACGAAGTTTCTCTACAATATAATGAGTTGCTACATAGCACCTTCTTAATTAGGTGCTAAATAGCACTTTGTGCTCAAAGAACTTGTGCTAAAAGCACAAGGTTTTTTAACAAAATTCCTTTAGGTTTGAAACTTAGCAACGAATATTTATAATATGAATGTAATGGAAGAGGCAATCCAAAGCAAAAAGAAAAAATCAGAACTTGTAGAAAGAGGTATATCCCTTTTCAAAGCACGAAAGT
>Ga0272449_1004608_pt1 | contig 11160 bp, 11 predicted proteins | sample YNPCB0241_FD_198679 | JGI IMG/M metagenome (GOLD analysis project Ga0272449, IMG submission 198679) | Hot spring sediment microbial communities from Yellowstone National Park, WY, United States - YNP-CB-024-1 | ecosystem: Environmental > Aquatic > Thermal springs > Hot (42-90C) > Sediment...
TTCATAACCCCCAGTCAACCCAAAACCGTTGACCCAAGTAGGCTAGAGGAGGCCTTAAAGCTTAGAGGTTATCAGAATGTGAAGAGAAGTCTTATGGGAGTTTCATTTGACTACTCTCCGAGAATGAAGGTGCATATCCTCAAGAGCGGCTTAGCGGCTATTCAAGTCACCCCACCTCGACGAGAATGTGATAAAGACGAAGCATACAAAGCATACTTAGATGCCCTAGATTCGGTCAAGGCTGCTTAAAAGAAGTCTTTGAGCTAGAAGGTGTGTTAGATGATTTTTGCTTCATCCGCAGTGAGGTAGATTGTGGCGTTGCTTAAATGTTTCTTAGTGAGTGTGAATTGACTGCTTTAAGACTACCAAACCCTAGTAAACCCTTAAACTGCCTTAGAAAGAAACATTAGATTGAGGGCTCACTTTCTCTGTTATTGAAAAAGAACTCACCGTCACTCTGGTGGCCCGAGGTGGTTTAATCATTATGAGGTTAGAAAGGGGCTACCGTAAAGGAATTGTAGGTGGCAGAATCTGAGGATTTCTTCCTACCCTCAAATGGGAGACAACTAGTCTTAAGGATGGTCAAGAAGTATGTGTCATCTTAGATTCGACGAACTACTTAGACCTTATTGCAGGTTGTCTAGAGAACACCCCTTCGAGCAGCTACGTTAAAGCGGTTTGTCTTTTATGATTGCTAGTAGGGCTGCAAGATTAAAACGTTCCATAGGATTTCTTTTTATGGCTTTTGTTGGCTTCATACTCTAGATCTCTGGTACGATTTGAAGGCGGTCAGCTAGTGGCTTAAGTTTCCTTACATGTGCCTCCTTTTCCACATTCGTTAAAAAAGGTATTCCCTCCTAACCCACTTGCTGGAGGAACGGTAAGTAACCTTATGGGTGTATCTTACCTCCTATAAGCAGCTGAGGTAAGTGTTGAAAAGGTCGGTGTAGAGTGTTTAGGCTTTCTTCAAACCTTTGCTCCTCCTGGTCATTGTCCCTATTCTTAAGACCTTCCCTGATGTATATCTCATCTGACTAAACAACCTTAACCATTTCATAGGCCTAGCTTTCCCTTAGGTTAAGCATAAGCCTTGAATATATGTGCAGCAGCTGGTCTAGAACCAGCTAAGCCTAGGCTGAGTTGTACAAAGCTAGTAATAAGTGCAAATCACTCTCTAAAGGGTTGGCCTAGGTGGAGTATTGTTCTTGTCTTGAAAGTCCGCCTGCAAGCCTTACAGTAGCGTTTGAGAACCAGCCTGTAACTCCCCTAGGCTTTTCACTATATGTGATTCACATCTTTAGTAGAAAACACCATCCCCAACCATTCTGAAAAATCAAGAGTAAGCCCTAAGGTATTAGCTAGTAACTTTATAGTTGTGGAGGTGGGAGTTTAAGCTGAGCAGCAATGACTGATATTAGATGCCCTGGTGCGGTGAACCTTCGCTTAGAGGTCAAGGTCTGCCCGGTGTGTGGAGAGGAGGTTGAAATATTTACGGACGAATATAAGACTATTTGCCCAAATTGCGGCTCTGAGATATTTAGAGACCTCGCCTCCTGTATAGACTGGTGCCCCTATGCCAAGAGGTGCCTTGCTGAGCGTGAGAAGAAGAAGGTTGTTTTAACGTTTAGGTAAGGTGGTAGCTCTGCAAAGCATCGGCAAAGATGAATTGAAAGAGCTGTTAAGGAGGGTGAGAACCGCTAGCCACGAAGAGGAATTAAAACCGATGATCAAAGAGGTGTTAAGTAAGCTGAATCCAGCTGATTTGGCTTTGGCTGAGCAAGAGCTGAGGGCTGAGGGGATCAGCGTTGAAGAAATAAGAAAGCTTTGCGAGCCTTATGTCGAACTACTTCGAGAAGGGTTGATGAAGAAAGGGTCAACGTTAGACCAATCTCATCCAATCCGAATACTGATGGGTGAACACGATGTTTTATTGCGAAAAATAGAGACGTTACCCGGGCTCCTAGAGAAACAAGTCGGTAACTATGGCGGAGATGAGCTTGGCAAACTTGATGATGTAATGCGCCACATAATCGAGGCTGAAAGCCACCATAAACGTGAGGAGGAAGCCTTGTTTCCAGAGCTCGAAGGAAGAGGGGTGGCTGGTCCTCCCAAAGTAATGAGAATGGAGCATAAGGAATTCAGAGCGCACAGAGGAGCATTAAAGGAGCTACTCGATAACCATAAAAAGTTCAGCTATGAGGGCTTCCTTGCTGGACTCAGAGAACATGGTATCTACATCATTCGGAACCTTGAGAGTCACATCTTCAAAGAAAACAATATTCTATATACGACCGCCTTACAGGTGCTCAAAGAAGATGATTGGGTAAGGGTGAGGAGGAAATTTGATGAGATCGGTTACCGCTCTTTTACTCCAGGGGTGAGAGGCAAATGATGGTGAGACAGTGGCCAGTTAAAATATTGTTGGTGAGTCCTAAATCGCCTTTTTTGCAGAAGGACTCTCTTATCATAGCGGCTGACTGTACACTGCTCGTAAACCCTGAAATTCTTGAAAGATTCAGTAAGGGTGAGACTGTGCTCATCGGCTGCCCCCTACTTGAGAACCTTGATAGTTTATCAGAGAAGATTAGTAAAATATTCGAGAACTCTAAGATTAAGAGAGTCAACGTGTACACGATGGAGGTGCCTTGCTGCCACGCAATCCACGTGATAGTCAACAGGAGCATCAAAGCGCAACCAGGCGTGCAAGTAGAGGGGTATATTGTACGTGTCGCGACTGGAAAAGTAGAACCATATGAACCCGGTCACATCGATGAATCGATGCTTGAGATGGAGAGGTTGGCTCACGGGCGCTGACAACAATACAATGAAAGCCGATGATTATATGAAGGAGACTTCTAATTCGGCTGTGAAAAACTTTATCTTCCTTTCAAGAGAGTGGATTACCAGCGCTGTTTTAGAGATCGAAAGAGCTAAAGCCAATAACGAAGAGCTCAAAAAGAGGCTTTCTGGTGTTAACTTTAAGTTGGCCTTCAGGATCATAAATATTCCTCCTAAGCTTAGAGAACTCTATGGAAGCGACCAAATCGTGGCGTATTTTAAAATCGATAACGGAGACCTCAAGGATTTCTCCTTAACGAACAAAGCACCAAAGGATGTTGACTTTACCATCACAGCAGAATACACGGTTGCAAAGGAGCTTTTCGAAGGCAAAGTGGACCCTCTCACCGCCTTTACCAACTTCATGGTAAGGGTTAGGCCGTTTCGAAGGCTCTTTTCAAATCCACTATCGTCCGCTAAGCTGCTCTCGATAGCAAACGACCTGTTAAAGTTGGTAAAAAATGTGCCAGCTATCTTTTCTGGGTAGCGTCTAATGCCCTATACTTCGGAGAGGTAGAGGAGGGTTGTCTGGTATGCGTTTCCACAGAGTTCTACGATTCATCCTTAACGCTCTACGTACGCGCTTCATAACGCATAGACCTATCTTCCTAAGCCACATGGTTACTATACGATGTGACTGTAAGTGCTTGACGTGCGTTTACTGGAAAGTCGGTTACCAGGAAGAGTTGTCGACAAATGAGGTTGGCAGAATGTTGGACGATGCGTATTCGGTTGGGATGACAGACTATGTGGTTTGGGGAGGTGAGCCTTTGCTGAGGGGTGATCTACCCAACTTGACTAAATATGCAAATAGATTAGGTTTTGATGTTACTATAATAACTAATGGGAGTTTACTTCCTAAGCGGGTAGATGAAATCGCAGGAGACCTCTACGGTTTAGTGGTTTCAATCGACCATCCAGACGCATCGAAACACGATGAGATGAGAGGTAAAACAGGGGTTTACCGAAGAGCAGTAGAAGGGGTTAAGCGAGCCAAACATCACTCCCACTTGAACATCTTCATAAACTGTGTAGTCAGCAAGTTGAACATCAATGAGCTTGAACGAATGGTTAAGTTAGCTGAGCAGTTAGATGTGAAGATAACTTTTGAGTTAATGGAAGTCGTCCCGGGATATAACGAGCATCTCAGACCATCGAACGAAGAAATTCTAAAAGCATTTATGAATCTGGTTGAACTCAAACGCAACGGGCATCCCATAGCAAATTCTATGGCTTATCTTGAAGGTGTTGCCAAGCAGATACCGTATATTTGCTATGTACCGGAAGTCTTAGTGACGGTTGAGTGGAACGGGAATATCAGAGTTTGTTCAACCATATCTGAAAAGTTGAAGCCGAGATTAAAGAATGCCTACCTTGGAAATATCAAGGATACGAAGTTTTCGGAGATCTTCGCATCCGAAGCCTACCAAGAGTATATACAGGCAGCTAAGCGTTGCTGGAAGTGCAACCTCTCATATCCAAGGGAGATCTCTTCTTTATACTCTTTAGACAGTAACAGTATAAAGAATCTCTTCTCAAAGATTATTTAGACGCTCATATCTGAATGACGGAGGTTGCTGAAGCTCTGGTGCATCAAATTAGAGAAAAAATGACCTATCACCATCTATATATGAGCTTAAACATAGATAGCGTGCCTAGCCATGATACCGTCTTAAGCGTAGAAGAGTATGTTATCAAAACCTACACTTCGGCAACTACGTTCTTGAAGTTTAAGAAGAAGTATAGTCGCCCTCTTCTTAAAGCTTTATGCTTAGAGGCAAGAGGTTCTTATAACAGCGGTGCAGAATATATGAAGGGGGATGATGGGTCTTACATATATTGGTTGATGTGAAAATGATTTTTTAGAAGAATCATTTCCGCCACAATTTATTAGGTGATAGCGGAGAGAAAAAAAGTAGGGGTTATTTTTTGCGTGTCCCTCTGTTTGCTTATACGCTTAAGTATATTCCTGTAAGCTTTCTGATCCTTAGTAGAGCGTATACTCCAGCTATTATGAGTATAGCGCCTATCACTACCAGAGCGGCCATTATGGGTTGGCTGAACTCGAAGTAGGGGGCTGGAGGCATAGTTAGGGCTACCAATCCGAGGGAGGTCCAGAGCCATAGCGTCTGAACTGCCCTCTCACCTACCTGCTTTAGATCTCCTGCGCGGTTAACTCTGAGCTGGCCTAGGAGAATGAGTATTATCAGTATTATGGCGTAGATTGAGAAGAGCGTTTGCGCCTTTGGTGATGAAAGTAGGGAAAGAACTAGTATGATTATCGCCAGCACTAAGGCTATCATGTTCAGCTTTGTGAAGAAGGAGCGGGCGGTATTGGTTTCAACACTCATATCTTCTCACCTTTAGAAGCCCTTCTCGGTTTCAACCCACCTGCCGATGCCGTATTTGATGCCCAGCTTTACACAAGCAGCCATGAGAAGCATGAAGAGTATAAGGGATACAAGGAACCCTACTACAACACCTGGTACCGTTGAATAGACTTGGGGGATCCACCACGCTAGAAAGCCTCCGACGATTATGGCAACAACCGCTGGCCAGTTTACTAAGTGATATGCCGTTCCAGGCCCCCATTCATATCTTTTCTCGACAGTCTTTGCGCCTAGTAGGAACGGCTTTACAACGTAGAAGTTTGCTATCATCACTGCAGCCATCGGTGGTATCCATGTGCCGAGAAACGAGCCTAGTAGGAGTAACGCATTTAAGCTAACGCCAAACCCTATGCACGCGCATAAGGTTAGTAAAGCCGTTTAGGTGTTGGAGGAGAATCCACATATGGTTAGCGGTAGCGCTTTACATAAGCAGCCTAATACACGTGGCTATGGTGGTCTTGTTCAAGCTCGTGATCTAACCGTTTTGACCTCCCACCAGTCGATGGATTCGCGGTCTGTTAAGCCTACTATCTAACCGAGTAAGGTGCGGACCTTTGGGATGTCTACAGATACAGCTAGCAATCATCTCCTCTATCCTCTGCTTCATCTTGTTTGAGCTGGTTGAGTAGGGATTGATGGTGGTCGCAGAATTCTTGTTTTGAGAGCTGTGCTTCTATGAGCTCTTCCTGCCAATGGGCGTTATAGAGTCTGCATCTCCTGCTGCTGCAGAAGGCTTCTCCGAAGACTTGGTAGAATAGGGCTTGCATAACGTAACCCTTCATAACTTCGTTCAACCTCTCATCGCTGTAGTCGATGTATCTGCCTCTGAGCCTCTCCTTTAACAACCCGATCTGCTGGGTCGCACCTACGCTTAGTAGCATCTGCTGAAGCCTATAGAATTCTTTGGGCATCGCAGGCCCCTCAGCGACACCACTGGTTGATATTATGGATGGGTAGCCGAGTATAATCACTCTAATATGATACCTCCAGTCACCTTCATCCCAAGTGGCGAATAATCTGCTCGTGAATACTATGTGTGCGTGGCTTAGAGTAGACTCCTCCTCCCCTATCAGCTGGCTGAAGAGCGTTTGAAGCTCAAACCCATCGTATAATACACCTGAACCTCTAATCTCTCCTTTTAAGACGCGTTTCTCATACTCCACCTCGCCGTAAAGGGGCTCTTGGTTGGGCATCTTGGTCAGCGGGTTCTTAACCCTGATTGAAGCAAGCCTCCTGGCGAACGAATCGACCTCATAACCCTTAAGATGATATCTTGTGAACTCTGCTCTAGCATCCACAATCGCGTAAGGGATCTTCTCGCTCACATACTGCTTGATCACGTTGATATCGAGGGTCTTAGCTGACGGGTCTTCGTACAGGTGTATATACCTGCAGCTCTTCAAGCTTCCCCAATGCACATTCAGCAGCCCTCCTCCCTGAGAGCAGCATAGCGCCGAACGTGGGGCCCATTCTTGGCAGACCATAGGTGGTTGAAACCGCCATTCCAGCGACTATCAGCCCCGGGTAAACTTCACCCGTATGCTCGACGATAGCGTCCTCCGATCTACTCACCCACATAGGGCCCATACCAACTGTCTTAACCAAACCCCTAGCCTCAAGCTTCTTCACAGCTACCGCATCGTGCCCACTCGCATCTATCACTATCTTCGCTTCGAGACCTATAGGGTCTACGCAGGTGATCTGACGTGGCAGAGCTTGGACAGGTGTCCAGTTAACGACCACCCCACACACCCGCTTATCGTGGATCATAAGGTCTTCAAGCGTCGTCATATTAAGGAACTTAACACCAGCGTCACAAGCCGCAGCAATCAGCTTTGAAACCGCGTGGGGTGCTGGGGTCACGTAGAGTTCTCTGGAGTGTTCATGGTAGGGTACGCCCAACTCATCCAATATTTTCTGAGATGGGTGTCTGAAGGTAGCTGGATTCATTAGAAAGCCCCCTATCCAGAACCCCCCACCAAGATAGTTATTCTGCTCGATGATGAGCGTCTTAACGCCCCTTCGAGCAAGATCTCTCCCAGCCATCAGCCCAGCAGGACCAGCACCTACTATGATGACATCACTCTCCGCGAAGTTCATAAAGTCCTCTATGAACGCTGCTGAAATAGCCCTCGCAATATCCTTCTCACCAGCAGCCGAACTAAAAATAGGCATACCCTCACCCCCACCTTCTTGATTTCATCTAACCCTTCATTATAAACCATGTGATAACTCGGTTATATTATACACTGCAGATTTAAGGCTCTCTTCAAATGGTATCTACCGCTGAAATCGCTAAGATGGGTTTTCCTACTTCTTACGTAGAGGTAGAGGCTACTTAATACCTAGATTTGTGAGCAGTATATCCTCATTATTAGGAGACTGTATAAATGCTGGAACGCTCTTCTGCTTGGTAGCCTTGTATGAGACAAAGAGCCACTGACCAGTATCTAGTTCAGTAGTCTTCTCCAATAGATCGTAGCTGAGCGAAAAAGCGTCCGCGATAACGATTCTGTCATATAGCCTAGGCAGCGTGCTTACAAAGTAGCTGTGAAGCTGCTGAAGAGCATTCACATTCAAGTGCGCAACCCTCTGCGTGCTTAACCAACAATGTGCCCTATACTTTCTACCCTGTCTAAGAAGGGCTTCAACCGCTCTATTCGATTCATCCGAATAGTCGTTCTTCAAAGCCCTATCCGGTATGAACTCTTGAGCCTCATCTAACACCACCAGAATCTTCCTCCTAGCACCTCTAGTCTTCTTCACATATAGAAGGGTGTTGATGAGCTTGGCTGCTACTAACCTAGCTTTGTCAGGGTCAGGCAGATACAAGATACTTAGGGTTGGTTGTTCACTCCTTAGTAGCTGGTTTGCTAATATGCTTGGGGTCGACACTCGCAACTCAAAATCTTCGCTGCCTTTTAACTTATCGAGTTCTTTGAGGTGGTTTAAGATGGCGCTTAAGTCGATCTTTAGTGATGATCGGTCTGGTGCTGACCCAACCAGCTCTTCTAGTGTTTGGATAAGGTACTCTCTATCTTCGTCCCTAATCTCTGCTAGATCGGTGTTTCGATCATACCCTTTACCCTCTATGAGATATTTCACGATCTCTCTAAGCTTGAGGTTAGCTGAAGTCGCTCCGGCTTTCCCTGAATCATAGATATTCTTCAGCGTTGCAAGTATAAAGTTCAAATCTAGCCTTAACTCTCCGCTATCTTCAGCCGCTATCTTCTGAACCCTGCCTTCTTCAAACAGCCTTTTGACCCTCTCTTCAAGCACCGGTTTAGGCAGCCTCTCCTCTAACGTTTCAGGCATGGCTTGAGCGTTCAAGAAGTTAGATACATCGCCTTGAAAGTCTTCGGTTGAAAAGACCACGCCGTTAGTTGTTACTAGATCTAGTAGGTGTATAGGATACTCTCCAGCAACGTCAAAGACCAACACTTTAAGATCTGGTATTGCTTCAACCGCCTTTCTTATCAGATAAGATGTTAGGTTGGATTTGCCTGAACCCGTGAAGCCGAAGACGCCAGCGTGATATCTAATTATGCTTCCGATATCAACGGTTAGGGGCATATCAAAGCCTATTAGAGTACCTATCGGCACACCTTCGTCTACGCAGAGGAATCTACGTACCGTGTAGTTTGAGAGCAGATACGCTCTGGATCCTATTAGCGGTATCAGAGTGGTTTTCGCAAATCTTGGTTCATTGCCATCCAGTTCAAGCGAGTAACCGGTGGGTACGGCTACTATGTCCAGCCAGGTCTCCTCGCTCTCACCCCAGCTATCATTTATCCTTGTAAGGAACTCCAGCCTAACGGTTTTAGGCAGAGAAACATCCATCCCAAGCATCTGAAAATGTGTGGGTTTGAGGTTGACAATCTCATATATGAGGTAGATTCTTGAGCCCTCTGATGTTACGCGCTCTATGCCAACGAAGGATGGTTGATGTAGCCTGTCAAGAACCTTAAAGTCAAACCTCGCTTCTAGCACGGCGATCGAGTTAGAGAGGCTTATCTCCCCCTCTCTAGTCTTAGTCGACCTAACCACGGTCCTGTGGTCCCTTAGCCTTGCCTCGAACCTTCCACCCATATCATCAAACAAATTATGAGTGTTCAAGCTTCTAGTCCACCTACTCTGGCTGCCCTGCGCCTACTCTCCTCTATCTCAGACCTCGCGCCTCTAAACCCCTTAGCTATATAGAAGTAGCGGTGCTTCCTCGTTAGAGTTCCTAGATGAAGGTCAGCGACTCCTTTTAGCATCGCCCTCATAAGGCTAACCTCAGCCTTCACAGCCTTATCAGCCAAATAGAGGAGCTGGTTATGCCCGATGGCTTCAAGCACCTCAGGGTTATCTGACCGCGAGAGGATGACGAGTATTAGATTGTCGAGGGGATTCATACCACCGTCTTCAACATAGGGCTCTATCCGAATAACTTTATCCTTCGACAAGACGCTTAGAGGTTTACAGAACGCTTCATCAAAGATAGGATTATAGAAGCGATCGTATACGAATACGGGTGAGCGCGCTCGTCTATCTGTAGCGAAGGTCTTTAGCTGGAAATATGATTTGACTAGGAACTTCTCTCTGAAGACGATTTTTCGAGCAGCACGTAGAGGCGCTCTCTGCTCACCGCTCTTAACCAGTGTGGTAAAGCAGATGTCGTAGCTCAGCGTCCTCCAAGGCGTCTCAACAAACTCTTCATTAACAGATGTTAGAATCGTCAAGAACGATTTATCATTCCTTATCAGAGGCGTGTCGCCGCTCTTCAATATGTTCTGATGCATAGCATAGGGAATTATGCTTCTAGTGAAGTCTGAGGCTACGGTATCTTTGGTCACACCTATGACCAGCACACCCTTCTTCTCTGCTTGGTACAATAGATCGTAGATAAGAAATACGTTTACAGCGTTTATGTCGAGAACTGTCAACCACTTATCCTCATCGAGCTGTAGAGGGTGCTCCTCGCCATCAAAGACCCGCTTCCTAACGGCTTCAGCAACAGCCTTCGTCCTAACCCAGTAATCTTCAACCCCACGTTTAAGAGATATGGTCGTGAGATCAGATCTTTCGAGCAGCTGCTGATTGTAATGCTCATTCATATCATTAAGCTTCTTCACAACCCTGTTCACTTCATCATCCCCCAACTTGAGTTCTCTAGCCAACTCACTCTTCGTCAGCTCGCCTCGCTGAATTAGGGTCTGTATGGCTCGATAGAGCAGATAAGGTGGGCGGGAAGGAACATGCAGTGTCCCGGGACCGAGCACCGAAGATAGGCTGAGATCGAGCAGAGACACCCTCCCCTTCTGAGTCTCTATCTCGGTTAATGCTGAGCTACCTATTCTGAGAAGAAGCCTAAGGTCTCTTGCTGCTGGACCGAATGTTCCTGAGAGGGGTCGGTCAAGAAAGAGCACTTTCACTTTCTCCTCTCTAATTGTTTTCAAAGCGAGTGAGAGTTCGCCTAAGGTCATGATGGCATAGGGGATTCGGTCCAATGCCTGCTTTAACTCAAACTCCACATCTGTCGCAGTAAGTGGATTCAGAGTATAGGAGGTGTCGTCGAACCAGAGCGGGATAGCCGCTGAAGCCGTAAACTTCAAATCACGCTCAGCAGCCTTCACCTCAACTTCCAAATTCCTCCCATCGAAGCGAATAGGGCATTTATAAGCTGTTGCACAGACATAAAACAGAATCATCTCGAGCCGCTCATCGTAGTCCATAGAGCCGTCTATACCTACGGCTAACCCCTCTTGAGCGCCAAAGAACTTACGCGCCGCAACCAGCCACTCATCTCCACTTGCGCGTTTAAATAGAGCTTGGAACTCGCACCTACCCTTTAATCTATCCGCTCTAGTAGTGAAGCTTTTAACCAAGGTTGATGTTTGGTTCCCTAACCTACTTGCTATGACACCAGACAACCTTCTACCCTCTAGAG
>Ga0272449_1004609_pt1 | contig 11156 bp, 8 predicted proteins | sample YNPCB0241_FD_198679 | JGI IMG/M metagenome (GOLD analysis project Ga0272449, IMG submission 198679) | Hot spring sediment microbial communities from Yellowstone National Park, WY, United States - YNP-CB-024-1 | ecosystem: Environmental > Aquatic > Thermal springs > Hot (42-90C) > Sediment...
CTTCGCTGATGTCGGCGCGGAGCGCCGGCGGAAAACTCCGCGGGCCGCGGGCCTTGTGACTTATTTCATCATCGGCAAAACGCGCGCATTTCTCAAGAGGAAACGTCAGATTTGTCGTGTTCGATTTGTCTTGTTGCCTCAGTTTGTGCGCGCCTTGTGCGAGTTCTGTGCGCCGGAGGCGCGGGTCGCGAGAGCCGTGCGCGCCTCGCGTGAGTCGTGCGCAGCGGGCGCGTCTTCTGCGAGTCGTGTGCGCGTCGCGACCGGCTCTCTTCCGTGTCGCGAGCGCCGCGCGTCCGCATGCGCATCGCACGCGCGACAGCAAAACCGCTGCTTCTGGCGCTTCTCTGGCGGGATTGTAACACAACGCCAGGAGCGTCGTGGCTTGGACAGAAGTGGCCGCGAAAAGAAGGGCGTGCGCGTGGCGAGCGCGATGCGGGCGGCTGCGGCGAGGGGCGAGAAGATGGAGCGCACGGTCGATCAGGTTGCTTGTGGACCGCGAACTTAGCGCGCTTGCGGATGAGAGCGTCATGCGCTTCGGATCCAGGAAGAACGAAGCCCTCTCCAGGACGCAAACCGCCGGCCGTAGCCTGAAGAGGACAGGCGAGCGCGGGCGTGCTCGTTGCATCGACAGGGAGCCATTGCTACAATTTGAGGCCGCGAGCGGATGTGGCTCAGGGGTAGAGCATCACCTTGCCAAGGTGAGGGTCGTGGGTTCGAATCCCATCATCCGCTCCATACGTTTGGGAATTCCGCCGGCAAGCCGGCGTTATTTTTTCAGAGCGCATGCCGGAGCGGCGTGCGCGGGCACGATGGCGGCGTAGCCAAGTGGTAAGGCAGGGGTCTGCAAAATCCCGATGCGGCGGTTCAAATCCGCCCGCCGCCTCCATCGCAACCGGCAGGCTGCGCCTCGCATGTATAATGCGAGCTGCCACACACGGGCGCTTAGCTCAGGGGGAGAGCACTTGCTTGACGCGCAAGGGGTCAGAGGTTCAAATCCTCTAGCGCCCACCATCCACGGGGCCAGGCCTCTCGTTATCAATTCCTTTTCTCTCACTGATCGGCTTTGAAATCCGTTTCGTGCATGGGTCTCAGGGTTGTTGTGCCATAGAGAGGATGAAGATCTTGGAATCACGTCCTGGATCGCGGACCGGCGGGCTCGCAGTCCCTTTGCAAGCTTCAAGTCTGGATCGGATAGCTGTAAGCAGGGCTTTACAGCACCATATGAGACGCTCAGGCAATAGATAGTCAATCACTGAACAGCACCATCTAGTTGCGTTCTTGGTAGCAAGCGGCATTATTAAAGCCAGTTTAAGTTGACAAACGCAGTGTTCTGACTATTATCTGCCTCAATATAGACATCGCTTGGTCGGTTACCGGGAGACGTGCGAACCAATGCTTGGTTGCGTTTCACATATCCCCGAGGTACAGGATTGGCAATGGGATCTTGCCGTGCGCATGCGCGAAGGGATCGAACAAGTCTACGCCTCTAGGCCTGATGAGGTCGAGTGCGTACGGGCGATGGTGAATGCTATTGACGGTGCGAAGCCAGTTACTGTGAACCTCGATAAGCGAGCATCGTTCAATCTTATTGCGGAGGCTGCCTTTTTGCACGGTAGCCAATCTCAGGTCCAATTCCGTGTAGGCAGCGAGGAATATTCGCGAGAACTGGCAGACCTGCTTGTTCTTGCTACTTATGTTGAGGACGGGGGACTTAAGTTTCAGAGAGCGTGCTTTATTCAGACGAAGCGCTCCCGCCAGAGCGAAAAGCATGCTGCCTTCCGATATAGTATCGATCCCTGGCAGCTTGCTCTGCTGTCGAGTTTTCCCGAATTCCGCGGGCTCTCTGGTGTGTTCGCCGACCTGGAGGTACGTCTCTGGAATCGGTCCGGCATGCTAGGCGCGTACGGGCTCCTTTCGCCTCCGGGTGAGATCGTCATCGTGAGCGCCATCGTGCTAAACCAGGTGTTGGGAGGTCGCAAATCGTTTACGGCGAAGGAACTTGTTCCAGCTATCTTGAGTGAAAGCGCTGCATCCCGCGGTTCTGTGCATCTTCCATGCGAGTGTTGTTGGTTTGATCCCCAGCAGTGCCCGTACTGTCATGAACTGCTTGCGTATCTGCTTCGACATTATGGTACCTTCCCTCGGTCCGTTCTGAGCGCAGCGGTAGGCAATTCCGAGGCGAGCGTGACTACGTGTATGGGGCTAGACGAGTTCGTACGGTGCTGGACAGGCCTCCGCCTCGGCGAGGTTTGGCGGGCTGACAGTGTCACCCTATCAGAACGTGTTCTCCGCGGTACTCTCCATGCGGCGGTCCGTCGTGTTAGCTCGGCCACAGGGAAGCTCGCTGAAGTCAGAAAGCTCTTGGATAGCGTAAGCGGTAATGACAATCTACGATTTGACGGTGAGAACCCCCAGGCGCACGATGGAGGTCTCGGTGTACTTTCGGTCGTTGTCAGTCGTGAAGGCTGGGCCCATCAGACGGCATAACCAAAGGCATGCAGCCGACGGCGCGTCGCGTCGTCGGCTGCATGGCGAGGGACAAACAAGAACAGCGGAGATCATCTCACCGATTGGATCCCAAGTCACATCTCGGCTTCTGGTAAACGCCTCTGGGAGGTTAGGAGCTTCAAAGGTTACGAGCCAGTTCTTCTTTCCGGTCGGAGCTGTTGCATTCGCGAGGTGAGCTCTCTCAAGAAGTGAGCGAAACGCATTTCTCTAAGACTCTCCGCAATAATTAAAGGTCGAATCGGATGAGTACGCTGCCAGCGTGTTAAGACTACCCGGCTGGCATGACCAGCCCAAATTGCTGGACACTGCGATAAGGCGGATGAGGCTAGCATCCCGTTGGTGACTGGAAGCTGAGGGCGGTGCAATCACGATTCACGAATTTGGAGGCATTCAAATGATTGCGAGATTAATGAGACAAGGCGCTCTTGATTTCTCCGCAGGTGCTCGTTAAAGCCGTGCGAGAAGCAGTTTTCGAGCTCGATCGCTCTAATTTGAGGGTTCGCTTAGTTGCGCTATCCAGATGGCTGTTTACCATAGTTCCTGCTCACCGGGGTGAGGTCATTGGGCTTGGGTTACCTACGAGTATCGTGCAAGATTGCGAAATGATCAAAGAACGACTATCAGACCTCCAGGCCAAGGACGCTTGTCTTCTAGAGTTCGGGCACACAAGCCTTTCACAGTTCTCCCATGCCAGCGTTATCCTGAGCTTCACTCGCCAAAATCCAGACAAGCCTCATCAACGCTTCAGGCTGCTCCGACCGCCTGACCGAAAACGTAAGCATGATGGGTGCGACAAGACGCTTATCATTTCACGTTCAGTAGTTTTGACAAGATTCTTTGCCTCTCCGATAAATGCCCAAACCTTGGTGGTCCGTCTTCTTGATAGCCTTGGACCATGGACGTGCTAAAATCCGAAACAAATTGTCTCCTTAGGGCCGAAAAAAATGAAAAAGACTTCAGGGGTCACCGAACGAGAAGTAGTTTCTGAGATCAAAGAAGAATTCAATAAGCTCATCAAAGAAGGCTGGACCCCATTTGAAAATGCGACAGTAGAGACTCGCGCGGGGGACCGATATCCAGATTTAACAGTCTGGACAGACTATGAATCGAAGAAGGCATTTGCCATATGGGAGTTCAAGAAACCCGGTTTGACAGAAGACCTTTCAACTCTGCCCTCAAAAGCTCGGGCTCTAGGATGTCAGTACGTAATTGTTTGGAACTTTCAAACCGGTCACATTTTTGAGGCGAACAACGGGAACCTTCAGCTCCTAAAGACGTACCCCGTGCCAGTACTAAACTCACTCGAAGAGTGGTCATCGCCATCGAGGCGCGACGGAGCGCTTAAGCAAGCGAGGAGAATTTTTGATGATCTCATTCGCTTAGCTGAAGGGGAGCAATTGTCTCCCTATGTTCCTGACAAATTCTATTTCATAGGCATTCTCGAAAAAGCTATCTTCAGCCTCGTTCCGTTGCTTGAAAGTCAGATCTTTCAAAAGAAGAAAGATCCAGACATCAGCAGGCAGCTAGACATCTGGACAGTAGAGCAAGGTTATCCTACCGCTCTGCCTGATCTTAATTTACTTCTAGCTCGACACTGGGCATATTCGCTTGCTGTCCGTATTCTTTTTTACTTTACCGTACGCAGATATTATCCGAGTCTTCCGGAGCTTAACCCCAGCTATTCGCAGAAGATGGAGGACCTCCTGCTTGAAGCCTTCAGGAAAGCGCAATCTGTTGATTGGCAGGCTGTCTTTGGTTATTCCTCATTAGATAACTTAGGTCTCCCTGACAAGGCAGAGCCGGTTTTACGCGAGCTTCTAGATGATTTCAACCGCTACGATTTTAGTCAGCTTAAGGAAGATGTGATTGGCCTGATTATGGAGGGTCTTATTCCAAAGGAGGAGCGGCACGGCCTCGGCCAATATTTTACAAGGCAGGACCTTGTTGATTTTATCATTGGTTTTGTAGCCCGCAGCGACAACGCTTTCTACCTTGACCCTACTTGCGGTTCCGGCACGTTTCTGAACAGACTTTACAGCAGGCTGAGGTGGCTGTCTGATTACTGCGCACCTCACGGTCAGCTGCTTGAACGCATATGGGGTGTCGATATTGTGCGCATTTTCCAGCCGAGCTTGCCACCATCAATCTTTTCAGGCAGGACGTAAAGGATACAAGCAACTTTCCGCGAATTGTGGTAAGAGATTTTTTTCAGGTTCGACCGAGGCAACCTTTTAATTTCCCACCTTTGAAAGCAGTTGCCCCGGATTACTCTAAAGTTGAAGTCAGACTTCCTGACTACGACGGGATAGTGGGAAATTTCCCCTACGTAAGACAGGAACTTATTGAGCGTCAGGTGAAAGGTTATAAGAAGCAAATCGTCGAAGCCGTTGCGATTGAGTGGTTTTGGAAAGATCAAAGTCTGTTTAAGATGAAGGACATAAGCAAAGAAGAAATTAATCAAGTGTATGAATATCCAGCCAGCAAGCGTGATCAGTGGATAAGAGATCAGGTAAGAGAGGGAAGAATTGATCTTGGTCTTTCTGGTCAAGCCGATATTTATGCCTATCTTTTTTATCATGCCACTGCGTTTATGAAAGAGGGCGCTAGGCTAGGCATTGTAACGTCTAACTCCTGGCTCGACGTGGCATACGGCATTGAACTTAAGAGATTTTTCCTGCGCCATTTCAACATTGTTGCAGTAGTTGCATCTTGGTGTGAGCCCTGGTTTGAAGATGCTGCAATCAACACAGCGTTTGTTGTTCTGGAGAGATGCGAGAATCCTGAAGAGAGAGCTAAGAACTTTGTTCGATTTGTAAAGGTCAAGAAGCCTTTGCGCGATCTTTTGCCTGATGACTTGCATTTTAAGGAGCCAGAACGCTGGAAAAAAGTGGACGCGCTGGTGCGCGAGATTGAAACGGCTGGTTTGAAAGAGGGAAGCAACGATGAAAGTGAAGCAAGGCTCGGAATCCGAACGTTTGAAAGCGATAACTTTCGTATTCGTCTGGTGCCGCAGTCGTTGTTGGAAATTGAACTGGAATCAAAAGGAGAGGCGGCTAAATGGGGTACATACATCCGTGCACCTCAGGTCTACTTTGACATCCTTGAGCGCGCGGGTGACAAGTTTGTTCCGCTCGGTGAAGTCGCTGAGGTGAGATTTGGTATTAAAACGGGCATAAATGAGTTTTTTTATCTTAAGCCTTCGGGCAAAGGGGACACATCGGACACCATACGCGTTGAGAATAAGCGTGGATGGGTTGGTGAGATAGAGAAAGCTTGCTTGCTCCCGGTTATCAGAAGTCCAAAAGAGGCTGATGGGGTGATAATAGACTCAGAGAAGCTTAGCTACCGGCTTTTCCTCCCACGGATAGATCCTGGGACTGATGATCCTGAAGAGAAACTAAGATCTAATTACCCTCTTGCTTACAGGTACGTTAAATGGGGGGAGCGGCAGCGGACAAATCAGGGCCAGCCTTGGCCCGAAGTGCCTAGCGTAAAGGGCCGAAAAGCTTGGTGGCTCCTCCCTTACAAGGAACCTGGAAGAATACTCATGCCTATGACAAGCGGGCAGCGATTTGCGGTATTCGAGAATAAGGGAGCCATGGCAGACCATCGTTTGTTTGAGCTCCTCGTCAGCGAGGAACAAACGGAGTTAGTTTCGGCGCTGATGAACTCAACTCTGTTCGCTCTAATAAGGGAGACTGTAAGCCGTGTAAATTTGGGGGACGGCGCCACAGAAACAGAAGGTATAGATTGGAAGAAGAGCGTGCTCATCCCCAGTCCTTTGCTAATAGACGCTTCGGATGCGAACACAATTAAAGCTGCTTACGACGAAATAAGGCTATCTCAGGCTGGGCCAATCCAAAGCGAGGTTAAGCGAAAAGAACGACAGAAGCTTGATAGAGCAATACTTAAAGCGTTAGGACTAAATCCTGACATTTACCTTCCAAGTATTTATCAGGGGTTACTTGAAATGGTCGAGGAGCGCCATAAGATTCCTAAGCTGCGTAGCAGCCGCAAGAAGCAAGAGCAGCGTGTCAGCTTGGAGAATATCAAGGAAAAAATCCTGAACGAAGTCTTGGCGAATGGCTTAAAGCCAATAGATGCTTTCCTGCCTTCACGAAATACACCAATGATGAACATTCCGATATCTAGTCGCCCCGTGGAAATAAGCGCGTTCTTCACCCACCAGAAGCTCTTGGACGCAAACGGCAAGCTTGCTGGTGAGTTTGAAGGGGTTGAAAGCCAAGCCCGCTATGCTATTTACGCAGCGCAGCCAGGTGCTTATATGGTCAAAGTTCCTATAGATCCTCGTGTTGCTGAAAAAGCTTCAAGAGACTACGAAGAGTACTTGAAGAAAGTGGCTCAAGAGCTCCTGCAGCATGCTCTTGACGCCACGCGCAATCATCGACAAGCCGATCGTGTGGTCCACGAGATACTGGAGTCTTTGCCGTTGCCAGGCATGGCAATAAGTAAGATAAGAAATACTTAAGGAATCAGGTGACCACATGTCTCATACCAGAAAGGGCCTTGATTGCTGGGTAAGTAGCACGTCTACGTCTCGTCCCGATAGCGCAAATTGAAAAAGCTTACAGTTCGTAACTATAATGCACCGCTATGGACGTCATCTTTGCCGATGATGCGCGGCAGTCCAGGCCTTCTCGGGAGGGGGTGGGCCAGCTCGTAGCATTCGGGGGCATCTACGTGCCAGGGGGCAGCGTTGCCAATCTTGAAAACAAACTTGCTAAGCTATGCGATTCTGTAGGATTTCCGCCAGGCGAGGAATTCAAATGGTCACCGGATAAAGAAAGCTGGATGTATAGCAACCTACAAGACAAGAAAAGAGAAGAGTTTTTTATCGAAGCATTGAAACTAGCCCGCAAGAAGCAGGTGAAAGCGATTGTCGCCATTGAGGACAAGAGATTTGGCCAGGCGACAGATGCTGAAACCCATGAACTAGATGTGGCTTACCTATTCCTTGAGCGGGCGGAGATGTGCTTGAGTCACGCGTCAAACGATGGAATAGTTATAGTTGACCGCCCTGGTGGTGGCAAGAAAGAGGAAAACCGGCTTCGACTCAAATATCAAGAGCTACGCGTGAAAGGCACAGATTATGTGAAACTTCGTCATATCGCATTGCCTGTTTTGACAGCACCTTCCACACATGTGCGGCTGCTGCAGCTCGCAGATGTGATAACGTCGTGCACGACAGCTTGCGTGGCGGGAGAAAAGAGGTATGCTCCTCGTGTTTTCAGATACATCAAGAAGCTGCTCCTTAGGAGACCTGATAGAAGAGGCAATGTGGGTGGTGTGGGGCTCAAGATCTATCCGAGCCATAAGTATGTCAATCTCTACCACTGGCTGCTAGGCGATACCCATCACAGAATCCGCGACAAGATTATTCACCTACCATCCCCAGACTATCCTTATGCGTCTTCCCCAGATCGGCATTAATAGGCATATGGCAACTTGACGCTAATGTGATGGAAATAGGAGTCGGAACCCAACTGGCAGCAAGATTCAGGTCTCTTAATTCACAAGTAAAAGCGCTGTGCTGATGGTACAAGGCGATTAATTCAACTCTCACTGCCCCGGGCAATAGCACAACACTGGCTAACCTTCGGGTTGTCGAGAAGCACTAGAAGCGGGCGTTGTTACTCTGAAGAAATACACAATATGCTCCTCTTTCTGTTAGCTTTGGCGTACCCATAACTTAATAAAATGTCTATAAGACAAAAAAATAAGCGACTGAGAATGCGGCGGCAAGCGTCTTGGATGTTGGCATTGAGCTGGCGACGTTATTGATTCTGTCATGCAAACGTAAAGATAAGCTTAGTGGTGAGGCTGCCACTTTAGCTATCTACAATACGACCAACAAGCCGAAAGATCAGATGTCAACGTTTGATGAAACGTTCACGAGATTGGATAGTGTGGTGTAGTATCGAAGGAGGTACCCAATGTCTGCAGAGCAAAAGCCGCTCCCAAAATGGCTTCCATTTGGAAGTCTCTTACTTGCCATAATATCCGCCACGGCTTCACTCATGATAGACCGGGACAGTGCCCTCATTAATCTTCTTTGTACAGCATCTGGGGTGTTCGTGAGTGTATTTGTGGCTTTAGAGTTGATAGATCGCTACTTAGCAGAACAAAGAAAGCAGCAATGGGCGAAAATTCGTAGCATAGTATATTCCGACATACTGGCACACTTATGTGATATAGCGGCTGAAGCAATCATCTACTTTAATATTTTCAATCTGAGGTTAGAACCAGACCTTCTTGCGAGAATAGCTTCGGGGCGAGAGAAGCCTAACAGGGGAACTCTTGAAGCTTTGCGAGCGCTCGCTCAAAGGTTGGTCTGGATGCCCGAAGAAGCCTTTGCCTCACAGGATGAATCAGGCTCTGATCTAGCCTTGAAGTTCTACGAGGCTATCTTGCGGGACTTAGACGCGATTCAAGATGTGTTGACTCCTTTAGTGGTGCAAAGCTCTTCCGAGCAGCAAATCGTAGATGCTCTGCTTGAGTACGGGAGCGTAAGAAGAAAGCTTGATAGCGCTGCAATAGCGCATAAGCTCGTCGCAATACAAGGCGTGGTCCCTCATATAGCACAACTCTTGGAACAAGGGGCAATTCTTTATGGAAAGATTTATGAAGCGATGGATTAGGACTTATGGGCATGGCTCATATCAATTTGGAGCCCGCAGAAATGAACATAGGCAATTAATTGCTTGGCCTTGTCCACTTTTGGGAAGAGAGGCCCGGCAGCTCTATTTGATTTCAAAATGATCCGGGGAATGCACGCAAAGAGATCTGGCATAGGCCGTGTAACAATATGCGCAGTTTTAACATAGAACGTAATCATCCTAAGTTTGATTAATAATGCCTTACGTACTTTGCGTCTCCGGTCTTGATGATTGCATGGCCTCTCTTTCGAACACGATTGTCAATGTGAACGCGCATTCAGAAACTTCGTATCGTTAGCATCAACTTTTCTAGAATGTCTATTCTTACTGCTAGCGCTCATCTTCAGGTACACTATCTGCGTGCTTCAATGTATGAGCGCAAACTACCGCGATGTTGCAGGCACGTCACACTTCAGAGGGAGAGCATGGCAGCACGTTTCTCGAACGCGACTGTTCTTATCACCGGGGGTTCGAGCGGGATCGGGCTCGCGACGGCCAAGGCGTTCGCGCGCGAGGGGGCGCACGTCGTTCTCATTGCGCGCAACCAGGAGAAGCTCGAGAAGGCGCGAAACGAGGTACAGGCTCATGCGCTTTCGGATTCGCAGAAGATCGTCGCTATTCCATGTGATGTCTCCGACGCGGACAGCGCGGAGAGAGCCGCCCGCGAGGCCGAGAGCCGCTGCGGGCCGATCGATATCCTCGTCAACTGCGCAGGAATCTTTCTTCCTGAGGAATTCCTTACGCACTCGCCCGAGCTCTTTCGCACGCACATCGAGATCGACCTGTTCGGCGTCGTGAACATGACCCGCGCGGTCGCGCCTTCGATGGTCGCGCGCGGGCGCGGATCGATCGTCAATGTTTCTTCCATGGCCGGCTTTATCGGCGTCTATGGCTACACGGCATACAGCGCCGCCAAGTTCGGGCTCATGGGGTTTTCCGAGGCGTTGCGCAGCGAACTGAAGCCGCACGGGGTGACGGTGAGCGTCGTGTGCCCTCCCGATGTCGACACCCCGGGTCTCGCGGCGGAAAAGGAAGTCAGGCCACCCGAAACGGAGAAGATCGCTGGCACCGTGAAAGCATGGCCTCCGGAGGCTGTGGCGCGCGTCATTCTTGCGGCGGCGAGCAGCCGGAAATTCCTCCACATTCCGGGAGCGACGAACGCCTTCCTCTTTCGCCTCAAGGGCATCTTCCCCGAACTCTTCTACTGGGTGTTCGACCGGCAAATTGCGTCGGTGAGAAACGAGCGCGCGCAAGCGCCTGAGGCTGAAACATAGAAACGCTGATCAACGGCATGCACGTAAGGACCGGGAGGTGTCGAGATGGACGATTCGATCAAGAATGAACTCGAGGAGCTAAAGAAGGAACTCGCCGATATACGCGAACTCCTTGCCGATCTGCTGTTCGTTCTTGCGGTTCAGGCGACGGAAGCAATTCAGACGACGGAAAACACGAGCGCGCTTCTGCGCGGCTCGGTGCCCGAAAGCTGTCGCACGGCTCATGTGCGGCTGCGCGAAGACATCCTCGAGATGTCAGAAAAGTGGCGTAGCACCCAATCGAAGGATCTCAAGAAGCACCTGTTCGGTCACGAGTAGAAAGGGCGGCGCAAGCGCGCTCTCAATCCGCTTTGAACCGCGCGGGGTCGACGAAGAGCCCGCACCAGCAGCGACCCTGTTCGCTCCACGTTTCCTGTGCCTGGAAATTGCACGGGCAGATGAGCGAGAGGTCTTGTTCGAAGTCGCCTGACGGCACGCGGCACGGGCAGTACTTGAGCCCCTTCTGGCGCTCATTGCGCAGGACGCCTTCGAGCGTGAAGGCGACGTGCTCCTCGTCAGGATTGAGAATGAAATCGTGGTGAGCCGCGAAGTCGCGGAGGAGGCCGAGGAACTCTTCGAGCCGGTACTGGTTCTTCCCCCGACGGCACTGCTTCTCGAAGAGCGCGATGTCGGCTTCGAGTTCAGCGACGAGGATGTA
>Ga0272449_1004613_pt1 | contig 11141 bp, 11 predicted proteins | sample YNPCB0241_FD_198679 | JGI IMG/M metagenome (GOLD analysis project Ga0272449, IMG submission 198679) | Hot spring sediment microbial communities from Yellowstone National Park, WY, United States - YNP-CB-024-1 | ecosystem: Environmental > Aquatic > Thermal springs > Hot (42-90C) > Sediment...
TATAGAACAACTAAATTTGAGAAATAGAGAACTGAAGTATATGCGGGGGTCGCCAAGCCTGGTCAAAGGCGCAGGGCTTAGGACCCTGTCCCGTAGGGGTTCGTGGGTTCAAATCCCACCCCCCGCACAAATATTTGGGCTAAAACACCACTAGTCTGATTAATAGACTGCTGATACTTGGCTGAAGCTTATGGGTGATTCGTGTGAGTTCCATTTGCGCTTTAGGTCTGCTTTTATTCTAATATCATCCTCGACATTAAATTGAGTACGTTGGTAAGATAGATATTTTGAGACTTTGTTATGTCTGGTGCCATGGTTGTGAAGGTCGGCGATAAGGCTCCAGACTTCATACTGCTCACTCAGGGACAGCATGTCATCCTTCGCCAATCTAGACGCGACTGTTATAGGCATCATCGTCAACGATCCTTTCACGCTCAAGGCATTCGCAGAGCAAAACAGACTTGGGTTTGTGCTACTCTCTGATTATGGCCGCGAGGTATCGCGGCTCTACTCTGGGCTTCATGAAGATTTCCTAGGGATGAAGGAGTACAGCGTCGCTAAGAGAGCCGTATTCGTGATCGATTGGAATGGCACTGTGAGATATTCATGGATATCGGATGATCCGGGCAAGGAGCCTAACTACGACGAGATAGAGAAGGCTCTTAGAGCGATCAGCTAAACATCATAGTTTCGCCGCCGACTGCAATTACCTGCCCTTAAAATAGTGCTAGAAATCCGAGACCAATGCAAGGCTAGCAGTCTCCGCGTCTCGTCCTGCTATAGTTTTTTGTTTAGGAACAGAGCGGCTTTTAGACAAACATAGGGAGGTAATGACGGCTAAGGACCATGCAATTCAAGGATTGATCCAAAAAATAGTGGATTATACGTTGAGCAGGGCGTCTATGGCGAGGGAGCCCGCACCCGCCGTCAGTAGCACGAGTGATGCGCCCAGAATCAGTAGATCAAACTCCCAGCCGCCGACACCCGATATAAAGCCACGCATCACGCGGCGTGAATTGGCGACCATCAGCTGCAACATCTCGGGTGGTGGAGTGAACCTGCCCAGCTTCCCAAGATAGAGACTTATTGTGCCGAGCATCTCGAGCACGAAGAGAATTGACGCAACCCTCGTCAGGAAGCCGACTATCAATGCAATTCCGCCGACGAACTCCAGCAAGGCTACCAGATCGAAGAGTAGAGCCGGAATCCCCAGCTGGACCATTCCGCTCCTCATCTGCTGTCTTGCAGGTCCTATGAGCTTGGGCGTGCCGTGTACTACCATTATGAAGCCGAGAAATATTCTCAGCAGAAGAAGCCCGAGATCCGTGTATGCCGATAATTCTTGCAGTACCATGCCACTCGCCTTATGTCATCAGATATCACAAGACAACTATTTAAACTGGTTAGTGGCATCAAGGTAACCAGATGACAGAGATAGAGGTACAGGACAAGGTTTGCCCTGTCGTCTCAGCGGCCAAGCTTCTTGGAAGTGTCTGGTCCCTAGTCGTCATAAGCTACCTCATGGATGGAGCCATGGGGTTTAACGAACTCCTTAACAAGATACCCAGCCTCAACTCAAAGACGCTATCACGGACCTTGAAATCTCTCCAAGCTAAGAACCTCGTCAGACGTGAGGTTTTGAGTTTACAGCCCTTTTCTGTCAGCTACTCCTTGACTCCCGCCGCTATGGATCTGAAGCCTTTGATAAAGGAGTTGAGGCGGTGGGGCTACAGATGGGCCATGACGCAGATACCATCCCAACAAGACAGGTTTAGGAAAGCCAGAAAAGCCCAGCGATCTCTGACGTAGAGTCTTCCATACTGCTCGGAAGCATCATTTCACCAAGCTAAAGCCTAGCCTAGGTGCCGGACTAATATGTATTGAGTCTAGGATGCTCCGGCGATTCGACGGAACTGTCATACCTATTAGATAAAAATCCATGAAAAGGCTATCCTATTGCTTAGCCTTGCTTTGAGAGCTCTGATAGTGCTTGGTTAATTATCTCCATCGCCTTCAATAGGCTCGTCTTCAGCATGTTGACTTGGTCTTCCCGCTCTTTCAACTTTTTCTGATGCTCCGAGAGCTGGTTTTTCAGCGACTCGACCTCTGCTTTTAAGCTCTCGATCTCTGCCTTCCTCTCCTCTTCGTTTAGGTATGTCTGCTTGGTTTTGAACAAGTCGGGTAGGATCGCGATCTTTACTCCTTCCTTAAGGAACCTGTTGTAGGTCTCGCGTACTATCTGGCCTGCCTTAGTCTTGCCTTGGAGGTGGTTCCTGATGGTCGCCTCGGTCCTCCCAAGCTCGTCAGCTATCTGTGAGACGTTCATCTTTGCCTTCTCCCTAGCGAGGGCCGCGGCGGCGACGGCTAGGCTATCAATCCAGGTTAGCCTCTCGCTTGGGTTCTGAAGCTCGCTAAGGACGGCGGGGCTAAATATGCTTGCGACTAGAAGCGCTGACTCCAGTTTATGGATCTGCTCCCTTCCCATCGGCGTTAATGGAACTTCCTCACTCATCTCCACCACCCCCTACTCAGTAACCTCTATTACTTCCTTCGGATAAACAGTGATGCCCTTATCGGTTATGTCGAAGGGATGTCTCTTCATCGAGTGCGAAGTGCCACGCATCTTCCAGACTATAAGGCTCCTCTTGAGCTCTCCCTTTATCTCGTCGAGGTCCAGCCTGACAATCCCGTCAGCCGCGTGCTCTACTCCAGGCCCACCAAACCCTCTCTCAGTCACGCTTACCTGAGAGACAAGTATCGAGGTGCATCCCATTCCTGAGAGTATCTTCTTGAGCTGCAAAACCATGCCCCTAGCCATGGCTGGCTTAGTGATGTAGAGGGTAGTCACCGAGTCAACCACCACCCTATCCGCCCTGACTTCCCTAATAGCCGTCCTCAAGACATCGATTAGAGACTGAAAGTCGTCAGGAGCCTTGACGACGTATTTTTCCCTCCTTGCAGCCTCGCCTATACCTGCTGTGAAAGCGTCAACGATCGCGAACTCTCCCGCCTCCTCATACTTTGATACGTCCCACCCGAACTGCGACATAGCTATCCTTATCTGGACCGGATGCTCCTCAAGCGCAACGAGTATTCCATGCTCGCCCTTCTTAACCCCATTATACAAGTATTGATAACCAAGGATTGATTTCCCAGTGCCCGGCCCACCGGCCAGCAAGACAACATTACGTCTCGGGATACCGCCATTCAAGATCTCATCAAAGCCAGGAATACCAGTAATAACTCTCTCAATCACAATACATTCACCACGAAAAAATAATAATAATCAACAATAAAAACATTTATAAAACCTTTAAAGAAAATCTATATATCCATAATTATTTACTCTATTTCTGTCTGATGTAAGAGCGCTTAAAATTAGGTTATAGGTTACTTGGTACCCGAAATCGCACGCATAGTCTCTCTCGTTTTCTCATAAAGCTCCAAATAGAGTCGATAATACTTACCGTAAAGATCATAATTACTAGGGTTTGGAGAGGTTGTCTCTGTCTCTCCGAGAAAGTTTTTTATGCATTCATAACTCTTAAAAATCTTCACTCCTATTCCTGCTAGAAAGGCATCGCCGAAAGGTGCTCCTAGATGTCTTTTAGAATAGATTTGAGGTATGCCCGTGATGTCCGTTATTATCTGTCTCCAGGTCCTACTCTTCGCTCCGCCATCAACAGCGAAAATAGCCCTAGCCTCGCATCCCATTGACCTAGCTATTTCGATGTGATTTCTGAGACCGTAACCCGGCGCCTCTAGTATCGCCCTGTACACGTGTTTCCAGCCATGCTTCAATGTAAGCCCGAAAATGATACCCTTAGCGTTTACATCCCATATCGGTGTTCTCTCACCCATAAAGAATGGCAGAACAATAAGGCCATCGCTGCCTGGATTTATGGAGTCTGCCTCTCGATCAAGTTTTTCAAGAATTTTTGACTTATTATCCATCCTAGAAGTCTTAACAAAATTATCTACAAACCATCTCACTAATGCTCCTGTGCTGATCATTATACCACACAACAAGTATTTTCTAGGAACAACATGCGGGCAAAATACTAGTCTTCCATGTGGTTCGATGATTGGTTTGTCGTTGACTAAAAACCAGCAACCAGTCGTTCCATACATGAATGCCGATTCCCCCTCATCAACCATGCCAGCGCTAAAGCTTGAGATTATGGCATCAGGGCCTCCAGCAATGATTTTTGTACCAGCGAACAGTCCTGTATCACGACTTGCATTACGACTAACTTCACCTACCACAACGCTTGAATCGACAATTTCTCCGGGAAATATGTCTAGATTTACGTTTGTCAGGTCAGCAATCTCAGATGACCATTTACCTTGATTGACATCGTAAAATGGCGCATATAAAACTGCAGTAGCATTGTCAATTACTGTCCTGCCTGTAAGCTTGAAAATAAGATACTTATCAGCGTTTAAAATTTTCCATGCTTGTTCGTATGTTTTTGGCTCATTATGCATTAACCAGAGCAGTTTATATCCCGCAAAGTATGGATCAGCTGCATTCCCAGTAATCTTCACGATGTTTTCTTCTCCAATTTTTTCTTTCAGAACCAAACTCTCATTTAGAGCTCTCCTATCCATATATATAATTGCAGGCCTGATGGCCACGCCTTTACGATTAACCGGAATCAAAACCGGAGAGAGTGAGCTTATCCCAATGCCTACAATTTCGCCGGGTTCGATTTTTGATTTTTTAATCAAAGACTTAATTATAAATTTGAAGTCTTTCCAGTAGCATTTTTCTGGATCTTGCTCGGCCCATCCAGGCCTAATAATATTGACTCCGTGATCTACGTATTGTTCTGCCAAAATATCTCCATTAATGTTAATAATTACTCCCTTGGAGGAAAATGTGCCTATGTCTATGCCTATTAAATATGGGCCCTTAATTTTTGGTTTTAACGAATTTATAGTCAAGGCTTGACGATAACCTTTAATCCTATGTGGCTCTCGGCTATTTCAATTCCTTTGTGCAGATCTTGTAAAGATACATAATGAGAAATTATTGGCTTTACATTTATCTGTCGATATGATAACAGTTTTATTGCATTGATCGTGTCTTTAGCAAGATGATCATAACTTCCTGTTATAGTCACTTCGTTATAATGAATGTAATTTGGATCTAACTTGACTTCAGGAGGAACGATGCTTCCAGCAAATAATAGCAATTTTCCCCCCGGTCTAACAGCTTTAAAACCATCTTCTATCGCCTTCGCTGAGCTTGCACATACAATAACTATATCTGCACCATACCCATCATTTAGCTCTTTTACCCTAGCACTAATGTCTTCTTTTGATGGGTTAATTACTTCGTCGGCTCCCAAAGATTTAGCCCTCTGAAGCCTCTCATCAATGATGTCGGACACCGAGACGCGTGAACCTGATAGTTTATTTATTATGAGATTTAAGAGGCCCATTGGGCCTGCGCCCATTATTAACACCAAATCTCCAAGAGTAGGCTTGGCTATTTCGTTTGCATGAAGCGTGACTGCAATGGGCTCAATTAAGGCTGCTTCTTCAAAATCAATTTTTTCCGGAACCTTGTAGAGATTGGTAAATGGAACTACTGCATATTCGGCGTAACCTCTAATGACGTATTGCTTATTAAGACATAGATTCGTACGTCCATCTATGCACATTTTACATTTCCCGCAAGAAATAATTATTTCAGGAATTACCCGATCTCCAATATTAAATCCCTGAACTTTTTTCCCTAACTTAACAATTTCACCTACCCATTCATGCCCAGTTAGTCCATAACTATCGCATCCATATGAAAAGTATTTTTTCCTGCTTAGTCCTTTAATTACTCTGATGTCACTTTGACAAATACCGATTGCCTTGACCCTAACTAAGGCTTGATCATCGCTTATGCTTGGAATGTCTACATCCTCTATTCTAACATCGCTCGGGCCATACAATAGTGCTGCCCTCATTTTATTTTGGGTCATCCCTACCGACGCATTAACTTAGCATCGCGAGAGAATTAAATATATTTTCTTGATTTTTGATAAGTGTGTTGACTGTTGAGGAAGCTGAAAGTTTTTAAATTTATTTTAATCGGTCGATTAAGAGTTAACTTTTCTCCAGTCTTTAATTACACTTAAATACTTGCTTAAACATTAATGATGACCGTGGTTACATGGTATCGGTCGTCTTAGAGCACGTTACAAAAAGATTCGGAAAGGTGGTGGCAGCAAACGATCTAACCTTTGAGGTCAAGGACAAGGAGTTCTTCGTACTACTGGGTCCTTCGGGTGGTGGTAAATCAACGATTTTGAATCTCGTAGCGGGACTTGAGAGACCAGACAAAGGAAGAATTTATTTCGATGATGAAGACGTGACTGATCTCGCCCCCGAGAAGAGAAACGTCGCTATGGTGTTCCAAACATATGCACTATACCCACACATGAGAGTCTTTGACAACATTGCTACTCCCCTGAGGGTTATGAAACTCCCAAAAGAAGAAATAAGGAAAAAAGTAAAGGAGGCCGCTGAGCTACTTAGAATTGATCATCTCTTAGATAGGATGCCATACGAAATTAGCGGCGGTGAGAGGCAAAGAGTGGCTTTGGCCAGAGCAATTGTTAGAAATCCGAAAATATTCCTTCTGGACGAGCCATTAAGCAATATCGATGCTAAGCTTAGGGTCTACGCGAGGGCGGAACTGTTTAAGCTTCAGAGAAGGCTCGGAGTCACAACGCTTTATGTTACACATGACCAGGCTGAGGCCATGAGCATGGGTGATAGAATCGCAGTTTTAAATCAAGGGAACCTAATACAGATTGCCTCACCAGAGGAACTTTACTATAAGCCGATAGACACTTTTGTAGGAGGGTTCGTAGGTTCGCCGCCAATGAATTTCATAGATACAACGTATAAAGACAAGGGTTTGATTATTGGAAACAAATACAAGTTAACCATCCCACAGGATGTTATAAAAACAATAGAGGATCTCTCACTGAGTCAAATATTGCTGGGAGCTCGCCCTGAGCACATTAGCATCAGTTTTGAAAAGACAGGTCCTGAAGATATAGAAGCGGAAATCTACGCAATAGAATATCTTGGAAACGAGACTATTGTAGACTTATATAATAAGGAACTTGGCGAAGACAAGATAATCAAAGCCAGAATTCCTTGGAGATTCAAAGATGATGTAGGCAGAAAGGTTTGGATGAAGTTTGACAAAAATAATCTCTACTACTTTGATGCTGCCACACAAAAGAACATATTTTACTTACACACTACTGCTAGATAGGCCTATTTTTAAGTAGAGTACCTGTGAAAAGCAATACTATATATTACTCTTCATCAATGTAATTTTTGTGAAGCAGGTAAAAGTTGCTGTAGTGGGTGCTGGATTTTTTGGTAGGTATCATGCGAGAGTTTTTTCAGAAAGTCCACTGTGCCAATTAGTAGCTATTGTAGATAAGGATGATAAATTAGGAAAAAAGGCTGCTGAAGAATTTTCCGTCAAGTATTATCAAGACATTGACGATCTGCTCGGTAAGGAAGACGTGGATGCTGTTTCAATAGTTACTCCAGAACAAACGCATAAGGAATTGGCTGTAAAATGCATGAATGCAGGCAAGCACGTAATTGTCGAGAAGCCAATTGCACACACGATGGAAGACGCCGTCGAGATGGTCAATTGCGCTAAGAAGAACAAGGTAAAATTTACGGTCGGTTTTATTTTAAGATTCGATGCCCGATACGCACAGGGTAAGAAGGTAGTTGAGGATGGGAAGATTGGTGAAATAGTCTCTATTTTTGCCAGAAGAATGACAACTTTAGCCACACCTTTAAGGGTGGCTAGGTGGTCTCATCCAATCTTTTACATGGGAATTCATGATTTAGACATGATGCTTTGGTATAACGGAATGAGAAAGGCGAAGAGTGTTTATGCGACGACTACCAGCAAGGTTCTCAGGGAGTACAAGGCTCCTGATGTTTTATTTGCAATAATAAAATTTGAGAACGACGCTGTGGGCAACCTAGAGATCAATTGGATCCAACCCCATACTTGGCCATATGGATTAGAGTCTAGATTTGACGTCTCAGGTACAAAGGGGTCCCTCAACGTTGGAATTCATAGCATGGGACTAGAAGTCTTCACACCCGATGAAGTCACTTTTCCAGATACGTATCACTGGCCCATTGTGAACGATAGGCTTATAGGCGACCTGAAGGAAGAGCTCAATTCCTTTATTGAATGCATAATACATGATAAGACACCGCTTGTTACAGGTGATGAGGCGCTAAAATCCTTAGAAATAGCGCTGGCGATTCAGAGATCAATAGTAGAGGATAAGTCAATCAAACTATAAACTTATCATATTTTTAGGTTAATCTTTTCCAATATGAACCTCTAGTTAGTTTATTGATGTTTGTTTTATACACATTTATATATATGCTACAATTTGTCCCAAAATTTAAATACAACTCTTAGGTCTATTTTAGGTGCTGAATGATATGAAGGAAAGAAATATTAAGTCAACCAAGAAGCCAAACGAACTAATCAATAAGCGCCTAAATAGGAGAGAAGCTTTAAGCACCGCTGGTAAAATTGCTGTAACGGCTGTTGTGGCAGGTGTGGTTGCTGGCGTTGGTGGCTATCTTGCTGGGAGTGCGACCGCTCCGCCGGCTGCGCCTCAGACGGTCACAACTACCGTTAAAGTAACGCAGACAGTTCCGACCACCATTACAGTTGGTGCACCCACAACTCAAACTACAACTGGATACAGATACATAACTAGGCATGCACAGAAGCCTACTACTACTCTCATCATGAACGGATGGGGGTATAGGCCAGACATTGTCAAGGAGAACATAAGGATTTTCAATGAGCAGTTAAATGAGAATGCCGAGTATGAGGTTATATCTGGTGACTATCCAGCGCTTATGGAGGCTAAATTCATAGCTGGCGGTAAAGTAGATGTTTGTTATGGCAACCCGTTCCATGGTGCGAGATGGTATGCTAGGGGCTGGATCAGGAGCTTAACAAAAGTTGTCTCTGAGAGATATGGATCTGACTTATACAAGAAAATAGTTAGCGATATGTATCCATCAGTCGCTGATGGATTCACTACCACTGATGGACACCTATTCGCATTGCCGTACTTTACATCCGCTAGAGGCAACATACTGTACAATGAATTATTGACGCAAAAGGCAGGCATAGACGAGCCTCCGACCTCGTGGTGGGACCTGTATGAGAAGATCGAGATCGTCAAGAATAAAGGCGTAGCTGAAACGCCGTTCCTACCCCACTGGTTCAAGGAATGGTTCGGCATGGCATGGGCATGGCTTTTCGAGACAATGAATAGGGCTAAAAGCCCAGACGGAAAGAACTGCCTATTCGACGAAGACTTTAACCCAGTGTTCGGACCCGACACCGAGGCTGGAAAGGTACTGAAAGATTGGGCGGAAATATGGAAGAAGGGCCTAGTACCAAAGGGTGTTCTTACAATGACTGAGGCCGACTACCTGGCAGCGTTCGGCACAGGTAACTTTGCGTATTCTCCGCAACAAACCTACGACTTGAAGACATTTAACGATCCCGCAACATCTAAGTTTGCAGGTCATTGTAGATTGACCCCCGTCAAAGAACACTCGTGGGGACTACTAGATATGGGTGGTTACCACCTGGCCACCCCAGAGAAAGACCCAGATTTCGACAGAGCATTACAGTTAGAGCTCTGGTATGGATACAGAGACATCAATGGCGTAATATTTGTAGCCAAGAAATGGGCTATAGAGACTGCCCTTAACTCTGGATACCGTGAAATACTGTCAGATCCAGACGTCATGGCGGCGTATGCCAAATGGATGCCTTATCCAGAAGAACTAGAATATGAGAAGAAGATCATGGAGGTTGTGCCATTCCCATGGATATGGAAGTCTCCGTGGTATCTTGATTGGCAGACAAAGGCAAGCGACCTATTGCCATTAGCAGCGAGCGGCCAGCGGAGCCCAGAAGACGTTGTTAAGGAACTTTATGAATATGCAAAGAAAGTAAAAGCTGAGAGCGGGGGCTAAATTTTTTATGGCTAATATCAAACATCGACGGGAACTTAGCGATACGACGCTAGCGATGCTGTTTATAGCTCCACTTATAATATTTCTTTTTGGAATCATTATTTATCCGATGGCTACTTCATTATACTCATCATTTAGCATTGTAAAGCTTTCACCGTATCAGATAAATTTTGCCGGTCTCCTAAATTATGCAAACATTTTCTCTGACCAGTATTTCTACCACTCGCTCCTTGTTAGTGCTAGGTTTGTCGCTGAGGTCGTCGCCATAACTACTGGCCTAAGCTTAGGCATTGCTCTATTCCTTAACGAGACCCTTCCTTTCAGAGGCGTAATTAGAGCGATTATACTCCTGCCTTATGCTCTGTCAGAATTTACAACAGCATATTCTTGGAGGTGGTTCCTAAGCTCTGACTGGGGCTTGCTTAATGGCATTCTATATAGGCTCGGTTTAATCAAGGAGTACATTTGGTTCGTCAATTATGAACACTCAGTCGAATGGATGGCAGTAGCTTACTCTTGGCATATTGTGCCGCTTTGTGCCTTCTTCATGCTAGCGGGGCTTCAAACAATACCGGAACAACTATATATGCAGGCAAAGATTGACGGGATCGGGCCAGTAGGTAGATTTACTAAGATCACTCTCCCATTCATTAAATATGCAGTTTTGATCACACTTGTACTGTCAACCTTCTTTGCCGCAACTACTGCTGACATCGTCATACTTATGACGGGTGGAGGGCCAGGTATTTCATCAACCACGCTCACATACTATATTTACGTAGTAGTCTTCAAAAGTTTCAACCTAGGATATGGAGCAGCGATCTCCTGGTTGCTTATAGCGATCGTGATAGTGCTAGCGACCCTATACTTCACGTTCTTAACAAGAACGGGTAGGGCCAGATGAAGAAAAAGCTAGTCCTGATAGTCGTAGCGATCGCATTAATCCTATGGAGTGTTCTTCCGCTTTACTACATATTGATAGCGGCGTTCATGTGGGAGACCGACGTAGTCTCGAGGCCGCCGCAGATATTCCCAACCAATCCAACCTTCTCAAACATACTGAGGGTTCTTGG
>Ga0272449_1004615_pt1 | contig 11140 bp, 8 predicted proteins | sample YNPCB0241_FD_198679 | JGI IMG/M metagenome (GOLD analysis project Ga0272449, IMG submission 198679) | Hot spring sediment microbial communities from Yellowstone National Park, WY, United States - YNP-CB-024-1 | ecosystem: Environmental > Aquatic > Thermal springs > Hot (42-90C) > Sediment...
CGATCCTGAAAGGACCGACACCTAACACCCATCGTTTACAGCGTGGACTACCGGGGTATCTAATCCCGATCGCTCCCCACGCTTTCGTCCCTGAGCGTCAGTTCAGGGATAGAAGACCGCCTTCGCCGCTGGTGTTCCTGCCGATATCTACGCATTTCACCGCTACACCGGCAGTTCCGTCTTCCTCTCCCTGACTCAAAGTTAGGTAGTATTGGTTCCAATTCTCTGGTTGAGCCAGAGGATTTCAAAACCAACACACCTAACCGCCTGCGGACCCTTTACACCCAGTCAATCCGGGTAACGCTTGCCCCCTCCGTATTACCGCGGCTGCTGGCACGGAGTTAGCCGGGGCTTCCTCTAGAGGTACCGTCATCCACTCAAAGTGGATTCTTCCCTCTCGACAGGGCTTTACGACCCGAAGGCCTTCGTCGCCCACGCGGTGTCGCTGGGTCACCCTTTCGGGCATTGCCCAAAATTCCCCACTGCTGCCTCCCGTAGGAGTGGGGGCCGTATCTCAATCCCCCTGTGGCTGGCCGTCCTCTCAGACCAGCTACCCGTCTTAGGCTTGGTGAGCCATTACCTCACCAACTACCTGATAGGACTCAGGCTCATCCTCAGGTGTTTCACCTTTTAAGTGAAACTTTGCTTTTCGGGAATTTCACCCGAAAAGATTATCTGGTATTAGCCCACCTTTCGGCAGGTTATCCCAGTCCTGAGGGTAGATTACCCAAGTGTTACTCACCCGTTCGCCGCTTTCCCCTCTCCTGACTGATTATAAAACCAATCAGGAGAAGTTCGTCGCACGACTTGCATGTGTTAGGCACACCGCCAGCGTTCACCCTGAGCCAGGATCAAACCCTCTTTGCTTTGAAATTTTTTTCGGATACCCCAAATTTTCAAAGAACACTTTCTACAATATTATACCCCTTAATTCACCACCTGTCAAGAGATATTTTACTTTGCTCCTCCTGGTTTAGGTGGCGCAGGTGCCTCTTCTCCTGGTTTAGGTGGCGGAGGTGTTTCTTCTCCTGGAACTGGAGGTGGACTTCCAGGTGCTTTCTTTGGCATTGCCTGTTTAATTATAAAGAATAACGCCACCAATATTATAATTATCAATATAACTACTGCTGCTGGATTTTGTTTCTTTTCTGCCATTTAATTCTCACCTCCTTTCTTTTTTAAACTTTTGAATGTTGATTATATATTATTCTAAAAAATTTGTCAAATCAAAATCTATTATAATGCAAAATATCTCTCAAACTTCTTTTGGGCACATGCATAATACCTTTTTCATCTTTCCAATATTTAACCGATCCTTTATATTCTTCAATAACACTTTCTTCATCAGGATAACCTAAAGCAATAACTGAATCAATTTCATAATTTTCAGGAACTTTTAAAATTTCCATTAATTTTACCCTATTTATTGAACCAATCCAACAACATCCTATCCCTTCATAAGTTGCAGAAAGTAAAATATTTTCAACTGCTGCACCAACATCATGATTTGGTTTTGGTGATTTTATCTCTTTATTTATCAAAACTACAATATATGCAACTGGTCTTTTGCCTTCAGAGGGTGGTCCGTCTTTCCCAAGATATCCTGCCCATCCAGTGAATGGAAAGATTTCATCTAAAATTTTTTTATCATTAACTATTATATACTCAATTGGCTGCATATTTGCTGCACTTGGGGCAATACGAGCCATATCAACAAATCTTTCAAGCAGTTCAACTGGAATTTCTCTTTGCTTAAATCTTCTTATAGTTCTTCTCTTTTTAATAATTTCATAAATATCCATAGTTTCAGTAATATACAATCACTTAAAACTTTCGTCAAATCTCTATTTTAATTTATTCTACCAAAACCATCTCCACTCTCATTAGTATTGTTAAACCTCGGGGCGTCCGGATTTGAACCGGAGACCCCCAGAACCCCATTCTGGTGCCCTAAACCGGACTGGGCCACGCCCCGTTAAAAATTACCATCTCTTACATTTTTTATATAATTTATGCAAAATTCATCTTTATCTGTCAATAATTGGGAAACACATATTGCTTCTCTTATCTCAGAAATTGTTGGATCTACTATTGCTGAATCAAGACCTTCATAGATACAGAGAGATAGAAAATATTTATTTACAATTTTCCTATTTGGAAGTCCAAAAGAAACATTTGAAATTCCACATGTTGTTTTTACATTCAATTTTTTAACTTCTTTTAATGCATTTAAAAAAATAAGGCCATTTTTAGTATTCACACTTATTGGCTCAACAAGACAATCAACAAAAATATCCTCATTTTTCACACCTATCTTATTTAAAATCTTTATCAAATTTTCAGCAATCTCAACTCTTTTTTTATAATCAGGAGGGATACCATTTTCATCCATTGTCAAACATATAATTTTACTTTCAGGGTATTTTTCTATGATGGGTAGAAATCTTTCTATCTTCAATTTTTCTCCATTTATTGAATTTATCATTTTTTTAGAATTTTTAATAATAGATAAAGCAAATTCAATAACCTCAATATCAGAACTATCAATACAAATAGGAATATCACCAAATTCATAAACAATTTCAATAAGCCATTTAATATCCTCTATCTCTCTTTCTCTCCCTTTGCCAATCCCTGCATTTAAATCAATATAATCAGCCCCAAATTCAATCTGTTTTTTTATCTCTTTTCTTATAAATTCTCTATCTCTCCTCTCAATTGCTTCTTTTATATTTTTCCTTGTCCCATTAATTCTTTCTCCAATTATCAACATTTTTCTCCTCTCTTTTCAATTTTTTCATTGTAATACATTTTTGTGAAAATATCAAAAAGTAATGTAATAATCGAAGTCTCTCTTATAAGAAACTTCTTAAATTTCCATTTTTCTCTCCCCTAACTTTATTTAAAAATTTAAAGAGGGTATTATTTCTTATATGGAACTGAATTTTCTGAGAAAATCTAAAAGGTTTAAAGAGGTCTTAAATTTTTTAAGTAGCGGTGAAAATTTAAATATTGCTGGGGGAGATATTTCTTTTTTTGCCTATTTGATCTCTTGTATTTTCCTCTGTTTAGAAAAAAATCTTGTTGTCATTTTGCCTTCTGAAAAAGAGGGAGAAAAATTTTATTTTGACATTATAAATTTTATTGAGAAAGAAAATGTAAAATTTCTTCCATCTCCTGATTATTTAGAAGAAAATTCCGAAACAAGTTTTGAGAGATTAAAAACATTGATAGATATAGCAAATTCAAAAGATAAATTTATACTTATTTCCTACCCTTCTGCAATTATTAAAAAAATACCAAAATTTAATGAATTAAAAAATAAAGTAATAAAAATTGAAAATGGGAAAGATTTAAGGAGAGATACTTTTTTAAACTTTCTATTTTCTTCTGGCTATGAAGAAAAAGAAATAGTTGAACTACCTGGAGAATTTGCAAGGAGAGGAGGAATAATTGATATTTTTCCTTTAAATTCCCCATTCCCTTTAAGAATAAATTTTTCAGGAAATAGAATTGAATCAATAAGGAAGTTTGAAGTTTCATCCCAAAAATCTTTTGAAAAAATTGATAATTTCTTAATTTATCCTTTAAATGAGTTTTATGCGGGAGAAGAAGAAAAAAATATCCTTTCTGAAATTGGGAACAAACTTATATTTCTAATAAACCCGGAGGAGATCAAAATTGAATATCTTGAAATGATCAAAAAGAAGAGAGAACCAGTGGATTTAAAAATTATAGAGGAAATAAAAACTCAATCAATCATTTTGACAAGAAAAATATATAGTTATGCAGGAAAATTTTTATACTTTAACATTTTAAAGACAGACGAGAGATTTAAATTGATTGGAGAAGAGATTATATGGCACCAAAATGAAGGAGAAAAGATATTCCTTTTTTATGAAAGAACTTCAGAGATTGAGAAACTAAAAAAATTATTAAGTGAAAAGAAAATAAAATATTATTTTGAAGAAATTGAAGGTAGTATATCTTCGGGTTTTTCCCTTCCGGAAGAAAATATTACTTTTTTAAGTTTAAATGAAATTTTCTCAAGATATAAATCAAGACATCCACTTTTAAAAAGATATAAAACAGTCCCAATTTCAATTTGGAGTGAAATAAAAGAGGGTGATTATGTTGTTCATATAAATGAAGGTATTGGGATATTTAAAGGAATTGAAAAAATTGATGTAAATGGGAAAGAGGAAGAATTTATTGTGATTGAGTATCGGGGTAATGATAAACTTTACTTACCAATTTCTCAGATTTCTTTAATTCACAAATATATTGGAACTTCTAATCCTAAATTATCAATTCTTGGAAGTAAAACATGGAGAAAAATTAAAGAAAAGGTAAAAAACTCAATAAAAGATATTGCCACTGAATTATATAAACTCTATACAGAAAGAAAAAAGGAAACTGGTTTTAAATTTCTTGCAGATGACGAATTGCAGAGAGAATTTGAAAATGATTTCATTTATGAAGAAACAGAGGATCAGTTAAAAGCAATAGAAGATGTTAAAAACGATATGATGAGTGAGAAAATTATGGATAGGATTGTATGCGGAGATTCAGGTTATGGCAAAACAGAAGTGGCTATGAGAGCTGCGTTTAAATGTGTTTTAAGTGGAAAACAGGTTATTGTTCTTGTTCCTACAACAGTTCTTGCATTACAGCATTATTTAACATTTAAAGAGAGATTTTCAAAATATCCTGTTGAGATTGAAATGTTGTCAAGATTGATTCCTGAAAAAAAGCAAAGAGAAATAATTGAAAAACTTAAAGATGGGAAAATTGACATAATTATTGGAACACATCGTCTTCTACAGGATGATATTATTTTTAAAGATGTTGGATTATTAATTATAGACGAAGAGCAGAGATTTGGTGTTTTGCAAAAGGAGAAAATAAAAACAGATTTTAGGAAAGTTGATGTTTTAACTTTAACAGCAACTCCAATTCCAAGAACTTTAAATATGGCATTAAGTGGTCTTATAGATATTTCTCTGATAGAAACACCGCCTGCTGGAAGATTGTCAATTATTACATATGTGGGTAAATATGATGAAAATATTATCAGAGAGGCAATTTTAAGAGAAATTGATAGGAAAGGGCAAGTCTTTTATTTACATAATTATATTTATGATATTGAAAAAGTTAAAGAGAGATTGAAAAAAATTGTTCCTTTTGCAAAAGTTGAAATTGCTCATGGAAGAATGGAGCCGGAAGAAATTGCAGATGTTATGAATAAATTTGAAAATGGGAAAATAGATGTTTTAGTTGCAACCACAATAGTTGAAAATGGTCTTGATATCCCAAATGCAAATACATTAATAGTTGATAATGCTTTGAAATATGGGCTTTCTGATTTATACCAGTTAAGAGGGAGAGTTGGAAGATATAAATGGCGTGCCTATGCTTACTTTTTAATACCGCCTCATTTTCCAGTAAGTAAAAAGGCAATTGAAAGATTGAAAGCAATACAAGAGTTTACAAATCCCGGTAGTGGATATAAAATTGCATTAAAAGACCTTGAAATAAGAGGGGCAGGAAATATTTTAGGTAAACAGCAGCATGGATTTATTGAAATGGTTGGATTTAATCTATACTGTCAGTTCTGGAGAGAAATATCTGCTCATATAAAAGGAGAAGAGATTAAAGAAGAGAGAAGAGAGATTACTTTTTCAATTCCGGAAGAGTTTGTCAAATCATCTTCAATAAGGTTTTATCTTTACAGGGAGATATCAAAATTAAAAACGAGAAAGGATGCAGAAGAACTTATAAATGAAATTATTGACAAATTTGGCTATATCCCAGATGAATTAAAGCAAAATATACTTTCTCTTGTTACTTCCTCTTAGGAGATTTTAATAAAATAATAAAAATGGCAATAAAAAATACAACTACCTTATCAAACTATAAATTATCAACAAACTGCCTAAAAACAAAAAAATTATTCCAACAAGAGATTTAGTTAGAGGAAGTGATTTCTTTAAAATACTTGATAAAAACTGACTTTTCATACCAAAAAACACAAACAAAAAGATAAAAATTAAAGGCATAACAAAAAAGAGATTATAGATTAAGAGATACAGATTAAAATTTCTTGAAAATTTAGAAATAAGCAAAATAGAAGGCAAATATAATTGTCCTGTGCATATACTTTCTTGAATAGAGATAATTGCTCCTATAAAAAATGAAGTTGGCAAATGATAATTTTTCATAAAAAAACTTGCTATAATCTGATTAATTCTTTTTTTAACTTTCTCTGGCAACTTAATTTTATACTCTTTGGCATCTTTTCTACACTCAATTATATTTAAAAAGCCAGCTAAAATACAGAAAATCCCTGAAATTAAAAATATCAATTTTACAAGCACATTTGTAGCAGAAATAATATTTACAATTCCCTTTAAAAAAACTCCTATCAAAAAATAAGTGAGAAAAACACCAAGTATATAAAAAATACCAGTATAAATTATTCTTTCTTTTGATTTACCAGTTGCAATAAGAAAAGAGACAAAAAACACAATCACTCCAAACGCACAAGGATTAATTCCATCCAAAAAACCAGCCAGGATAATAGCAGACAAAGTTATTTCTTTAATTTTATTAGAAACAATTTCATTTTTCTCTTTCAATAATATAGGCAATTTTTCTTTTATCTCTTTTTCACCAACAACTACATTATTCTTATAAAAAACAACAGGTAATTCAGAAGGGAGAGAAACTTCAAATCCAATTTTCTTAAGATTTTCAGAATAAATTTTGTAATTTTCAATTCTTCCAAGATCAAAAAACTCAACATTTTCATTATATAATTTACTTATATAAGGAAAAAACTCTTTTTTTAATTTCTGGCAATGAGGACAATTTGGAGATTCAAAAACAATAATTGTAAAAAGGAAACAAAATCTTAAGTTTTTTCCCATCGTATTTGTTAAAAATTAGATCTCGTTGAAATATTTTTATAAGGCATTGTTTTCTCCTTTTTTCATTATATACTTTTTCAAGTTTTTCTTTCAAATAAACAATCATTTTTGTCAACTTTACCAGGTCTATTCTATTTCTTAAATTTATCAATTTTTCTTTATTTTCTCTTTTATCCTTTCTATTGTCTTAACTTCCTTGCTTTTTGATAAATTTTCGCATTCTCTCTTATAATACATATTTTTGTTGGTAAGTGTATAATAGGATACAGTATGGTCTAACTAAATTATTTTTGAGGGATATCGTACATTTGACATGATTTTAAAAAATGAGTAATATAATGACTGACTGGTCAGTCAAAAATGGAAAATAAAAGAAATTTAATATTAAAGGTGGCCGAAAAAATAATAAGTGAAAAGGGATATTCAAAAACAACTGTTGAAGAGATAACGAAAAAAGTTAAAATTGCCAAAGGGACATTTTATTTATATTTCAAAAATAAGGAAGAACTTTTCAATTCAATTATTAAGGAGGGGCTTGACAATCTTGTTATTGAGATAAAAAAGGAAATTGAAAATATAAAAGACCCATTTGAGAAGATAAAAAAGGGAATTGAAATGTATTTATCATACCATGAGAAAAACTATTCTTTATTTAAAATTTTAATTCAGGAAAAACCGTTTTTAAAAAGGGAAAATTTTGTAAATTTCTGGGAGGATTTTTTTAAAAAATGGGATTTTATAAAAAATGGATTTGAGGAGGAGATAAAAAAGGGGAATATAAAAAATTTAAATCCTGATGATATAATTTATTCACTTTTGGGTATTCTGCATGGGAATATTCATAGGTGGATTTTAAATAAAAGAAAATATTCACTTGTTGAAAAGAAGGATGTTATTTATGAGATATTTGTTAATGGGATAAGGAGATAATATGAAAAAAATTTTTGTTTTATTTTTAATTTTTTCTTCTTTATTCTGTCAGGATTTTTTGAAAATTGAAGATTGTATTAAAATTGCAACTGAAAAAAATTTAAATTTAAAAATAGCAAAGGATAAAATTGAGGAAAGTTATTATCAGAAGGAAATAGCAAGAAAATATTCTTTACCTTTTTTGGGTTTTTCATTCAATTACTTATATCTTGGAGAAAATGAAGGAGTTCAAATTGGGAATTTTCCACCTGTTAAATTTGTTGAAGATACTCAATATATTTTAAAATTTACATTAACTCAACCATTATTTACAGGGAAAAAAATAGAGACAACTTATGAAATTTCAAAGGAAAGTTATGAAAAAGCAAAAATTGACTATGAGAACAGAATAAATAATTTAATTTTTGATGTAAAAAAAAGTTATTTTGAGATATTAAAGGCAAAAAAATTACTTCAAACAAGTGAAAAATATAAAGAAACACTTGAAAAACATTTACAGGATGCAGAAAATTTATTCAATCAGGGCCTTGTAACAAAACTTGATATTTTAAAAACTGAAGTTGCATTGAAAGAGGCAGAAACAAAAATAATTGAATGTGAAAATTATCTTAAAATTTCAAAATCAAATTTAAATTTTATCTTAAATAGAGATATTAATTCTGAATTTGATATTGAGGATATTCTTGAAATTAAGGAGGATGAAAGACCTTATGATTTTTGGAAGGAAACTGCTTTAAAAGAGAGAGATGAAATAAAAAGTTTTGAGAAAATTTTATCAGTATATGAGAAAAATATAAGAGTTGAAAAAAGTAATCTCTATCCACAGGTCTATTTTTTCTTCAATTATAATATAGAAAAGGGGACTCAGACATCAAGAGAAGATTTTGGCACAAACTGGAATACTGGAATCCTTCTTTCTTATGATATATGGAACTGGGGACAGACAAAAGATAAAATAGAAAAGGCAAAAAAGGAAAAGGAAGAAATTGAAAAAAATTATCAATTACTTAAAAATTCAATAGAAGTTGAGGTTAAAAATTCTTATTTAAATTTTTTATCATCAAAGGAAAAAGTAGAAAAATCAAAAAAAGAGATTGAACTTGCAGAAGAAAATTTAAGGATTGCTCAATTATTATATAGAGAAGGGATGGCAACAACAACTGATGTTCTTGATGCAATAACTTCTTTTATAAATGCAAAAAACAATTATTATAACTCTTTATATGACTACAAAATAAGTTATAATCAACTTAAAAAAGTATGTGGAATTTTAAAAATGGAGGCAAAATGAAAAAAACAATAATTTTTCTGCTAATCTTTTTTGCTTCTTCCTTTTCTTTTTACAATCACTTAAAGAAAAATAAGAAAATAAAAAAAGAGATTGAGATTGAAAAAGAGATTCCGGTTGAGGTTGCAAAGGCCAAAGAGATGATTATTAAGGATGAGATTGAGGGAGTAGGAAGAATTGAACCATATCAAAAAGTTGTTATCTATTCAAAAGTTACCGGAGAGGTTGAAAAAATAAATGTGAAAGAAGGAGATTATGTTAAAAAAGGTGACTTTATTGCACAGATTGATTATAAGAAAAGGAAAATTGAGTATGAAAATGTTGAAAATCAATTAAAGTCACTTGAAGCAAATTTTGAAAATATAAAGAGGGACTATAAAAGACTTGAAAATCTTTATAAAGAAGGTGCTATTTCTGAAAAAAAACTTGATGATATAAAAACAAGTTATGAGGTCACTCTCCATCAAATTGAATCATTGAAAAAACAGTTTGAACTTACAAAAATAAGGATTAATGAAGCATTCATATATTCACCGATTGATGGATTTATAGCAGAAAAATATATTGACCAAGGAGAATTGATAACAGAAAGTTCTATGATGCGTTCAACTCCAATTGTTTCAATTGTTGATATAAGTAAAGTTAAGGTTAAAGTGCCTGTAAGTGAAAGTGATATTGGGAAGGTTAAAAATGGGCAGAATGTTTATATTTATATTGAAGCATATCCTGATAAAGAATTTAAGGGGAAGGTAAGTAAAATTTATCCTGTCGCTGATGAGAGAACAAGAACAATTGATATAGAAATTATTGTTGAAAATCAAAATTATTTAATAAAACCAGGAATGTATTGTAAGGTAAGGGTAATTGTTGGTGAAAGGAAGGCAATATTTATTCCTCTTGATGCATTGATGAAATTACCTGCAAGTGGAAATTATTATTGTTTCAGAGCAAAAGAAAATACTGCTGAAAAGGTATATGTTAAAACAGGGAAAATTTTAAAGGATTATATTGAGATAAAGGAAGGACTTAATAAAGAGGATAAGGTAATAGTTACTTCTCAGGGAATTCTTGATACCGGCAAGAAGATAAAAATAGTAAAGGGAGAAGAGAAATGAATTTACCAGAATTTTCTGTTAAAAGGCCTTATACAATATTGATGATTTTTCTTGCAATTTTAATAATTTCAGTTATCACAATACCAAAATTACCCGTTGACCTATTGCCTGATATTGAAGTTCCAGTTGTATCTGTTATTGTTCCATATCCAGGTGCAAGTGCATCTGATGTTGAAAATGATGTAACAAAATATCTTGAAGATTATCTTACAACTGTTGAAGATATTGATGAGATAAATTCAATTTCAAAAGATAATATTTCAATTGTAAGTTGTAAATTTAAATGGGGAAAGAATCTTGATACTGCTGTTAATGATGTAAGGGATAAGGTTGATTTTGCAAAGAAGGATATATATGAGCATGCACCTGATGCTGAAGAACCAATAATATTTAAATTTTCAACTTCAATGACTCCTGTTTTAATTATTTCTGTATCATCAAAAACATTATGGAAGGACTTATATTATATTGTTGATAAAAATATTTCAGATAGAATAAAGCAGGCAGAGGGAGTTGGAACTGTAATGATTTTTGGTGGTATTAAAAGGCAGATAAATATTAATCTTGACTGGGAAAAAATAAATGGTTATGGAATACAGGTAAATTTAATAATACAGAGATTAAGAGAAGAGAATATTGACTTCCCTCTTGGAGAGATAAAAACAGGGAAAAGGAATTATTTTTTAAGGGTTAAGGGAAGATATAGGAATCCGGAAGAGATAAAGAATATCCTTATAACAACTGTTGATGGAAGACCAATATATTTAAGGGATATCGCAGAGGTTAATGATTATTATGAGGAGGAAAAATCAAAGGCATATACAAATGGAGAAGAGACAGTTATTTTGATTGTCCAGAAGCAATCAGGAAGGAATACT
>Ga0272449_1004616_pt1 | contig 11140 bp, 9 predicted proteins | sample YNPCB0241_FD_198679 | JGI IMG/M metagenome (GOLD analysis project Ga0272449, IMG submission 198679) | Hot spring sediment microbial communities from Yellowstone National Park, WY, United States - YNP-CB-024-1 | ecosystem: Environmental > Aquatic > Thermal springs > Hot (42-90C) > Sediment...
GGCCCTGAACGAAGCCACGCAGCGGGTGCTGGGCGCCTACACCTGGTCGGACCAGCCGGTGGAGCCGCCCCCGCTCATCAAGCAGGTCGTCTCCAACTCGTGAGGGAGCGTCACCAGGACGTGCGCCGCCGTTCCTCCACCACGCGGCGGTAGACCTCCACCGTCCGCTGGGCAATGCGGTCCCAGTTGAACTCGGTCCGCACCCGCTGGTAGGCGGCCTCCACCCGCTGGGCTGTCCACTCCGGGTGGGCCAGGGTGTGCACGATGCCCCAGGCCAGGGATTCGGGGTTGCCGGCGTAGGTGGTGATCCCCGTCTCGCCGTGGACCACCACCTCCCGCAGGCCGCCCACGTCGGAGACGACCACCGGGCACCGGAAGGCCATCGCCTCCAGAGCCACGATGCCGAAAGGCTCGTACAGGCTGGGGAACACAGCGCAGTCCGCCAGGCGGTAGAGGCGGTCCCGTTCCTCATCCGGCACGAAGCCCGTGAAGAGGACCTTCTCGGCCACCCCCAGGGCCCAGGCCTGCCGGCGCAGGTCCTCCAACATCGGCCCTTTCCCCACCAGGACAAACTTGGCCGCTGGAAAGGCCGCCAGGACCCGCGGCACGGCTGCCACGAGGATGTGCATCCCCTTCTCCTCCACCATCCTCCCCACGGAGACGACCAGCTTCTCCTCTGGGAGGGCGTACATGCCCCGGGAGTGGAGAAGGGCTTCTTTCCCCCCGGGAAGGTCCGGCGGCAGGTTGACGCCGTTGGGGATGACGTCCATCTTGTCCTCTGGCACCTGGAAGTAGGCCCGGATCTCCCCCTTCATGAACTCGCTGCAGCAGATGACGCGCCAGGCCTCAAAGGTGAGCCACCACTCGGTGCGGTCAATGGCCTGGGCGACGGTGGAGGTCAGGTGCCCCCGCCCCCGCCCCCGCTCGGTGGCGTGGATGGTGGCCAGGAGAGGCGTCTTGTGCCCGTGCTTCAGGGCCCCGCCAGCGAAGGCCACCAGCCAGTCGTGGACGTGGATCAGGTCAAAGCCGCCCAGGACCTCCCACAGGGTGTGGGCCTTCCCTTCCAGGACGAGGTTCGCCTTCCAGGCCGTGGTGTGGATGTCGTCGCCCTGGGTCCACGGTGGGTCCAGCCGGTAGACGCGCCCGCCCCCCTCCAACTCCTCTTCCGGGAGGCCGCCCGCCCACCGCGGCGTGAGGAGGTGCACCTCCACCCCCTGCCGCCCCAGGGCCGGCACCAGGTCCGCCACGTGTTTGCCCAGGCCCCCCACCACGTGCGGAGGGTACTCCCACGAAAGCATGAGGACGCGCACCTTCCGCCTCCTGCGCTGTTCTACCCCTAGGGCCCGGCCACGGACGCTGAGGGCCCTTCCTCCCCCCAGGGCTGCACCTGAGGGACCAACTGCCACGCGCCCCCGCCAGACCCCAGCCTGCGCCCCCTCGCGTCAAAACGCACCTCGCCCGTCACGCCGGGGAAGCGGACCTCCCCCAGCGCCCGCGCCACTGCCGCCCGCAGGGCTACCGGGTCCTCCTCTCCCGTGGACCGCGCGAGCGCGTGCAGCACCGCCCATGTGGCGTCGTAGGCCAGCCCGGCCCGCACCGTGGGCAGCGCGCCCGAGAAGGCCCGGTAGGCCTCGGCAAAGGCCGGCCACTGCGCTTCGTCCACAGCGGCCAACGCTCCGCAGCCAACGGCCGTGGGGAACCCTGCCAGGAGGCGCGCCATGGTCGGGTGGCACACCTCCGGTCCCAGCCAGTACAGGGCAGGGCGTTCCCCTCCCCACTCCGCCAGCGCGGACCAGACCCCCACCTCGCCCAGCGCTGGGTCCAGGCGCACGGGTGGCCCTCCCCACAGGTCCCCTCCCTCCTCCACAGGGCCGGGAGCGAGGAAGAACACCCCCTCCTGGGCGGGCGCATCCGCCGCCGGGGCCACCGGCGCGACCACGGGAATGCCGAACTCCGCATACACAGGGAAGGCTGCCTCCGTGGTCTCGGCGGAGAAATGCCCGATCACCGCCACCACAGCCGGGTCGGCCGCCATCTGCCGGGCCACGTGCGCCGCCCTCGCCGGGTCATCTCCATCGTCCAGGGCGACGAGCACGACCGAACATCCCCCCACCCCACCCCGGGCGTTCGCCTCCTTGAGGGCCAGTTTCACCGCATAGAGGAGCCGGTACCCTTCCCAGCGCAAGAGCCCCTCAAAGGGCGCGACAAGGCCCACCACCACGGTGGGCCTCGTCCCCTGGGCCCCTACCCCACCCCACGTCCCCGGGACGAGGGTCAAGCCCAGCGCAGCGAGAAGCGTGGCCAGGGCCGCGGCCCACGCCCAGAGGCCGTGGCCCTGGATCCTCTCACCGGGCCCCCTGGAGCTTCTCCATGTGCTCTTCGTAGGTCCGGGAGAAGACATGGGACCCGTCCCCTTTAGCGAAGAAGAAGAGGTAGTCGGTCTCCGCGGGATTGAGCACCGCCTGGATGGACGAGAGCCCCGGGTTGCAGATGGGGCCTGGGGGAAGCCCGGGGTGCAGGTAGGTGTTGTAGGGCGACTCCACCGCCGTGAGCGCCTCCACTGGCAGGGGACGCAGCCACCATTCCCCCTTGTCCGGTTGGTACCCCAGCGCGTACTGCACGGTGGGGTCGGCCTGGAGGTACATCCCCTGGGCCAGCCGGTTGAGGTACACGCCGGCGATGATGGGGCGTTCCTCCGGCACCACGGCCTCTCGCTCCACGATGCTCGCCAGCGTCACCACGGCGAACACCGAGAGGCCCCGTTCCTGCGCCCGAGCCTGCATCTCCGGGGTGAACTGCTCCCCAAACCGCTCCACCATCCGGCGGACCACATCCAGGGCCTCCGCGTTGCGGGGGAAGCGGTACGTATCCGGGAAGAGGAACCCTTCCAGGCTGGCACCAGGCGGCCGGCTCTGCAGGATGGGGTACTGGGCCCAGACCTCCGGCCGCACCTCCCCCCGCACCACGGCCTTGAAGGCCTCGGCGCTGGTGACCCCTTCCCGCTCCAGCACCTCGGCGACCTCTTCCATGCGCCACCCTTCCACCACGGTGACCGAGACCTCCTGGATGCGGCCATGTTGCAGGGCCTCGGCGATCTCCGGGATGGTCATCCGAGGGCTCAGGAGGTACTCACCGGCCTCCAGACGGGTGTCCAGGCCCCGGTAGCGCATGTACAGGCTGAAGAGGCCAGCGTCGCGCACGAGCCCCGCCTCCTCCAGCCGGAGGGCCACCATGCCGGCCGTCTCCCCGGGCTCCACGCGGAAGGGGATCTGGACGTCGTCCTCGCCTGCCGGGCGGGCCAGGTCCCCCTGGCGCAACTGGAGGTAGAGCCCGATGAGGACGTTCTCGGGCGAGCCCACCGAAAACGTCACCGTGCCTCCCCCGGCCTGCCCCCCGGGGCCGGCCAGTTGATCGCTCACGTACGCGACCCCGGCAAGCCCCATCAGCACCAGGGCCGAGACCGCCGTGACGAACAAAAGGACCCGCAGCACGTTTCGGATGCTGATCACGTCATCCCATCTCCCGCCGCTCTAGGTAACTCTGCAGGATGACCCCGGCCGCCACCGCGTCCACCCGCCCCTTCTCGCGGCGACGCCTCCGCTTCTCGCCCTCCCGCAAGTACCCCTGGGCGATGACGGTGGAGAGGCGCTCATCCCAGAGGACCACCTGGCACGCCAAACCTGCCTCCCGCAGCCTCGCCTTCAGGCTCTCCGCGAACTCTTCTACGAGGCGCGCCTGTTCCCCCGCGCTTCCGCTCAGAAGGAGGGGATGTCCCACCACCAGGGTGCCCACTTCCTGGTCCCGCACCCACTCCACGATCGCCCGGAGGGCCTCCTCGGGGTCCGAACCATGTTCCCAAGCCCCCGTCTTGCTCACGATGGTCCCCGTCGGGTCCGCTACGGCGAAGCCTATCCGGCGTTCCCCCACGTCCAGCGCGCCGATCCGCGTCACGGCCCTTCCTGGACCTCCACAAACAGGTGGATGCGGAAGGGGAGCCAGGGGATGCGGCCCAGCCAATTGGGCGACAGGGTCACCTCCGGGGGCTTGGCCAGGGGCAGGTTCGCCTGCATCCAGGCCCGGGCCTCCTCCACAGGGAGGCCAGCCACCGTGTTGCGCGCCAGGTTCAGGTCCAGGTCCGGCACCGCCACGCCCCGGCCACGCATGCTGAAGGCCGCGCGCCGGCGGCCTTCCTCCACCTTGACCTCCGTACCCCGCTCAAAGGCCACCCGCTGGGGCAGGAGCCGCCCCTTGCCCGCCACCGCGGCTTCCAGCACCCGGAGCACCATCTCGTTGGCCGCCCGCTCCGACACGGCGAGGGCCCGCGCCTCCACCCGCATCACCATCTGCAGGGTTTCCGATTCCACCTCCACCAGCGAGGGGGTGTACACCTCGTCCAACACCACGAGGTCCACCGTCTCCGGCAGGAGGAACTCCGTGGGCTCCAGGGCCTGCCGCAGGCGCTGGAGGCTCTCCTGGCGCAACTGCTGGAGGACGGAATTCCGGAGGCGTTCCTTATCGGCATAGGTCACCACGCCCACTTGCTTCACCGTCCCCCCCGAGGTGGGCTCCTCGTTGGTGACCGTCACCCGCAGGCTCAGGCTGCCCTCCACCCGGTTGATGAGGTTCTTGCCCACGTTGCCCACGGGGCCGGGGTTCAGGGCCACGACCTCCGCCTCGGCCTTGCCGCCCACGGGCCCTGGCACAGTGACGGTCTGCACGGTGGTGAAACGGACCGTCGTCCCCGTGGAGGTGCGCACCACCGTGCCCATGGGGACGATCACGTCTTCGGGCGTCAGGTTGGCGAAGACCACCTTGCCGCGCGCCGGCAGGTCTGGGGCGTCGTGGCGCGAGGAGGTGGGGATCTCCCCCGTCCCCTCCAGGCGCACCTTCAGTTCCCGGGCCGGCACCACCCCTTCTTCTGGCACGGCCTTGGTCGCCTCCACGTCGGCCACCAGGGGCACCGTCACCTCCACCGGGACCACCTCCGGCGCCAGGGTGATCTTGGCCACCGGGATCACCACTACCAGGGTGGCGAGGAGCGCTCCGAGGAGGACCAGGAGGAGCAGGAAGGCCGCCAGTTGTGCCCACCGGGAGACCAGGTCCTGCCCCACTTCCGACGCCGAGCGGAAGCCGGGCGGCCTCTGCAAGCGCTCCTCCCGGCGACGCAGGCCCTGCACCCCCCGCCCCAGCCTCCACCAGCGCTTGGGCATCCGCCGGAAGGAGGGGATCCCCTCGGCCTGGAGCAGCCTGCGGGTCTCCCCATCTGGGGCCACCACGGCCACCTCTTTGGAGAGGCTCTCGGCATGGCGCCGCAAAAGTTTCACCGCGACCGGGCTGGCCAGGGCCTGGGACCCCTTGGGCAACACCACCAGCACCCGCCTGCCATCCGTCCACTCCAAGCGGTCGCGGAGGGTGATGATGTCGTCGTCCGCTTCCAGGTAGATGACTTCGTCCATGGCTCCACCCGCGCAGCCGCCCTACAGGCGGCTACGCGCTCAGTGCCTCGTCCACCAACGCTGGCACGCGGGCCAGGGCCTCCGGAAGCCGCTCGGGGTCCCGCCCCCCAGCCTCGGCCAGCGTGGGCCGGCCACCGCCTCCGCCCCCCACCGCCTCGGCCACCTTCTTGACCAGGTTGCCGGCGTGCAGCCCTCGCTTCACCAGGTCGGGCGTGACTGCAGCGACCAGGGCCGGGCGCCCGTCAATGAGGGCCCCGAGCACCACCACCGCCGAGCCCAGCCGCTCCCGGAACCAGTCTGCCATCTCCCGCAGGGTCTCGCGATCCCCCGCCTCCACTGCCCGGGCGACGACGTTCACGCCCCGCACCTGCACCACGTCCGCCAGGCTCCGCTCCAGGTCCTTCAGGGCCAGGGCCTTCCGCACGGCCGCCAACTCCTTCCGCAGGCTCTCCGCCTCGTCCAGGAGCGCCCTGACCTTCTCTCCCACCTCCTCTGGCGGCACCTTCAGGAGGGCCGCCAGGTCCTCCAGGGCCGCCAGCCGGGCCATCAGGAGCCGCACCGCGCCGTGGCCGGTCACGGCCTCAATCCGGCGCAGGCCCGCGCCGATGCTCGTCTCCGACACAATGTGGAAGAAGCCCAGTTGCCCCGTCCTCTGGACGTGGGTCCCTCCGCACAGTTCCTGGCTGTAGGGCCGGTCCGCCGGCCCCACCCGGATGACGCGCACTACATCCCCGTACTTCTCGTCAAAGAGGGCGATGGCCCCGGCCGAGACCGCCTCCCGGTATCCCATCACCCGTGCGTCCACCGGGTAATCGGCCAGGATGGCCTCGTTGACCTTGCGCTCCACCTCCGCCAGTTCCTCAGCCGTGAGCACGGAGGTATGGCTGAAGTCAAAGCGCAGCCGGTCCGGCGCGACCAGGGACCCGGCCTGCTGCACGTGCTCCCCCAGGGTCTCCCGCAGCGCCCGGTGCAAGAGGTGGGTGGCGGTGTGGTTGCGGGCGATGTCCAGGCGGCGCTCCCGGTCCACCAGGGCGCGCGCCTCATCCCCCACGCGCACGCGGCCGGCCACCACGCGCCCCCGGTGCACGATCAGGCCCGGCACCGGCCGCAGCGCCTCCGCCACTGCAAAGCGCCACGCTGGCTCGCCGGCCCCAGCCCCAGGCCCCACGATGAAGCCGGTATCGGACACCTGGCCGCCGCTCTCCACATAGAAGGGCGTGGCCGGGAGGACGACCTCGGCCTCCTCCCCCTCGGCCACCGAGTCCACGGGCCTGCCCCTGGCGAAGAGGCCCACCACCTGCGTATCGGCCTCGGTGGTCTCGTAGCACAGGTGCTCCACCCCATCCTGCCCCAGGACGCCCTGCTCTTGGAGGCGCCGCAGGAACTCCACATAGGGCTGCAGTTCCTCCGGCGACTCGGCGACGAACGCCGCCTGGGCAGCGCGGGCCCGCGCCCGCTGCTCCTCCAAAGCCTTGCGGTAGCCCTCCTCGTCCACCCCCAGGCCGTGTTCCCGGGCGATATCGCGGGTGAGGTCCAGGGGGAAGCCGTAGGTGTCGTAGAGCCGGAACGCCACTGGCCCTGGGATCACCTTCTCCCCCTTGGCCTGGAGGTCGGCGATCACGTCGTCCAGGAGCGAGAGGCCCACGCTGAGGGTCCGCTGGAACCGCTCCTCCTCCTGCTGCACCACCCGCAGGATGAACTCGCGGCGGCGCACCAGTTCTCCGTAGTGGTCGCCCATCACGTCAATGACCGTGGGCACCACCTGGTAGAGGAAGGGCTCGTCAAAGCCCAGGAGTTTGCCGTGGCGCGCCGCACGCCGCAGGATGAGCCTGAGGACGTAGTTACGCCCCTCGTTCCCCGGCAAGACGCCGTCCCCGATGAGGAACGCCACGGCCCGCGCATGGTCGGCGATGACGCGGTAGGAGACGAGCCGCTCCCGCACCTCCGCCTCCGAATGCCCCAAGAGGGCCTGGGTCCGCTGGATGATGGGCACGAAGAGGTCCGTCTCGTAGTTGGACTCCACGCCCTGCATCACGGCGGTGATGCGCTCAAACCCCATGCCCGTATCAATGCTGGGCCGAGGGAGGGGCCGCATCTCCCCCGAGGCGGTCATCTCAAACTGCATGAAGACCAGGTTCCACAGTTCCATCCACCGGTCGCAGTCGTGGGCTGGGCTGCAGTCCGGGCGTCCGCAGGTGCAGTGGGCCTCGCCGCGGTCGTACAGGATTTCGGAGCAGGGGCCGCAGGGACCCACGTCCCCCATCATCCAGAAGTTGTCCTTCTTGCCCATGCGCACGATCCGCTCCGGAGGCAGGCCCACCACCTCCTGCCACAGGCGCGCCGCCTCGTCGTCCTCCTGGTAGATGGTCGCCCACAGCCGCTCCCGGGGGATGCCCATCACCCCCGTGAGGAACTCCCACGCGTAGCCGATGGCCTCCCGCTTGAAATAGTCGCCGAAGGAGAAGTTCCCCAGCATTTCAAAGAAGGTGTGGTGCCTGGGCGATGGCCCCACCTCCTCCAGGTCGTTGTGCTTGCCGCTGACCCGCATGCACTTCTGCGCTGTGGTGGCCCGCACGTAGTCCCGCTTCTCCAGGCCCAGGAAGACATCCTTGAACTGGACCATGCCCGCGTTGGTGAAGAGCAAGGTGGGGTCGCCGTGCGGCACCAGCGACGAACTGGGCACGATGGTGTGCCCTCGGTCGGCGAAATACTGAAGGAACGTGCGTCGGATCTCCGCGCTCCCCATACCCATGGGTCATCCCTCAAGTGGACGGTCGGGCAGCCTCGCGCCGCACCGGCACGGGCCGCCTTGTGCCGCCGATTGTAGTGCAACTCCAGCATAATGTCAACCACTGGCGGTTTGGCAACGCCGCGAAATGTGGTATAATGCACCCGTCGCCCGGAGCCGCCCAAGGGCCGCACAAGGCGGCTCCAATCCCATGAGACCTAGGAGACCGAAAACCGGTGGCCAACCCCCTTGACTTTCTGCTCGGCCTGTTTTCCCTGGACATCGGCATTGACCTGGGGACCGCGAACACCCTCGTCAACGTCCGAGGGAAAGGCATCGTCATCAACGAGCCCTCCGTCGTCGCCATTGAGAAGCGCACCAAGAAGGTCCTGGCCATTGGCCTGGAAGCCAAGGAGATGATCGGGCGGACGCCGGCCAACATCGTCGCTGTCCGCCCCCTGCGGGATGGCGTCATCTCCGACTTTGACATCACCGAGCGGATGCTCCACTACTTCATCCAGAAGGTCCACGAGGGGATGGTGCTGCGGGTGCCCAGGCCCCGCGTGGTGGTGGGCATCCCCAGTGGCTGCACCGAAGTGGAAAAGCGGGCCGTGCACGATGCCACCCTCAGCGCCGGTGCCCGGGAAGCCTACCTGATTGAGGAACCCATGGCCGCAGCCATCGGCGCAGGCCTGCCTGTCACCGACTCCATCGGCAGCATGATCGTGGACGTCGGAGGCGGCACCTCCGAAGTGGCCGTCATCTCGCTGGGGGGCATCGTCGCCAGCCGCTCCATCCGCGTGGCCGGCGACGAGATGGACGAGGCCATCATGGAGTACGCGCGGACCAAGTACAACCTCTACATCGGCGAGCGCATGGCCGAGCGGGTCAAGATCACCATCGGCTCCGCCTACCCCCTGGAGCAGGAACAGACCATGATCCTGCGGGGCAGGAACTTGGTCACTGGGCTGCCCGAATCGGTGGAGGTAAGCAGCGTGGAGATCCGCGAGGCCCTCCGGGACTCGGTGCAGGCCATCGTGGACACCGTGCGGGCCACCCTGGACGAGACCCCCCCCGAACTGGTGGCCGACCTCATGGAACAGGGGATCGCCTTGGCCGGGGGCGGCGCGCTCTTGCAGGGCCTGCCCGAACGGCTGACGGAAGAGGTCAAGATCCGGGTCTACCGCGTGGACGACCCCATGACCGCCGTGGCCCGGGGAGCGGGGAAAGTCCTGGAGGAACTGGACACCCTGCGCAAGGTCCTGGCCAGTGTTGAGCGTGCCGGCATCTCGCGCTAGCCTTCCCAAAACGAGGCCCCCAGCCGCCGCTCCCGCCGGCCGGCCGTGGAGAAGCGAGCCGTGGTGAGAAGCATCCGGCGCTCCTCCTTCTTGCTGGTCTTCCTGCTGGTCCTCGCCCTCACGCTGCTCCTCCTCTTCCAGGCAGGGTACCTGCAGGCGGTGGAGTCCATCGGCCTGCGGCTCCTCGCCCCCCTGGAAGGGGCGGCAGCCTCGGCCGCCGCCGGGGCCATCCGCCTGGTGGATAGCGCCCGCGACCTCGGGAACCTGCAGGAGCGGTACGCCGCGCTGGAGAAGCAGGCCAACGACCTCCTCGTGGAGAACATCCGCCTCCGGGAACTGGAAGCCGAAAACGAGGCCCTGCGCCGCCTCCTGGGCTTCGCCCAGGCCAACCCCGACCTCCAGGTGAAGGCCGCCACGGTCCGCGGCCAGGTCATCGGGCGCGACCCCACCAACCTGGCCCGCTACCTCATCATTGACGTGGGCGAGCGGGATGGCATCCGCCGCAACATGCCCGTCGTCACCGACGAGGGGCTGGTGGGCACCGTGGACCAGGTCTACGCCACCGCCAGCAAAGTGCGCCTCATCAACGACCTGGACCACACGGTGAACGTGATCTTCCAGCGGTCCCGGGTCAAGGCCGTGGCCCGCGGCCAGGTGGACGGGAACCTCCTGGTGGAGTGGATCCCCCAGGACCCCGATGCCGTGGCCGTGGGGGATATCGTCCTCACCTCTGGGTTGGGCGGGCGGTTCCCGCGGCTCCTCGTAGTGGGCCAGGTCATCGCCACGGAACAGCGCGACTACGAGATGTTCCGCCGGGCCGTCGTCCGCCCCGTGGTGGACTTTGAACGGCTGGACTTCGTCCTGGTGGTCACCGGCTTCGCCCCCCTGGAAGGGCTGGAGGACCTCCTGACCTCCGAGCCGGAACCGACCGTGCCAGGCCCGGAGGGGACGCGATGAGCCTGTACCTTTCCGTGCCCCTCCTGGCGCTCCTGGCGGTGGTCCAATCGGCCGTCCTCCCCCGCTTCCCCGTGGCCGGAGTCCATGCCGACCTGGTCATGCTGGCAGTCGTGGCCTGGGGCTTGCTCAAGGGGAACCCCCATGCCCTGGTCTGGGGGTTCATCGGCGGAGCCTTCCTGGACCTCCTCTCCGGGCTCCCCTGGGGAAGCCAGACCTTCCCCCTCCTGGTGGTGGCCGGCCTGGCCGGCCTTGGGGGGGCTGGCCTCTTCGGCCAGCACTTCGGCATCCCCTTCGCCGCTGCCCTCGTGGGGACCTGGGTGGACTACACCCTCTCGCTCTTCATCCTGAACGCCCTGGGCCGAGCCCTGCCCCCTGGCCCCTTCGTGTGGCAGGTGCTCCTGCCAGCGTCGCTCCTGAACACGGTGGCCATGGCCGCCATCTTCCCCCTGGCGAGCCTCCTCCACCGCTTGACCCATCGGGAGAGGCTTGAGTATGGATGACCTCGGCTCTCAGGCCCGCGCCTTCACCCTGCGCCTGTGGCTGCTCCGGGGCGCCTTTCTCCTCGTCCTTGTGGGGCTGGCGCTTCGGATCGGCTTCCTGCAGATCGTGCAAGGCGACCGTTACCGAGCCTACGCCGACACCATGCGCATCCGCACCGTGAGCCTGGAGGCGCCTCGGGGGGTCATCTACGACCGGGCGGG
>Ga0272449_1004620_pt1 | contig 11128 bp, 6 predicted proteins | sample YNPCB0241_FD_198679 | JGI IMG/M metagenome (GOLD analysis project Ga0272449, IMG submission 198679) | Hot spring sediment microbial communities from Yellowstone National Park, WY, United States - YNP-CB-024-1 | ecosystem: Environmental > Aquatic > Thermal springs > Hot (42-90C) > Sediment...
CGCGCCGGCCGCCGGCGTGGCCGGACGGTCGGGCGCGTCGGTCGGCGGCGTGGCCGGACGGTCGGACGCCCCGCGCGGGCGGCGCGCGGAGGCGGTCGGGTCGGCCGCGGCCGCCGTGGGGCTCGCGCCCGGGTCGTGGCGCGGCGCGGCGGGGCGCGGAGGGGCACGCGGCGTCGGAGGGCCTGACGGCAGGACGGGTCTTGGACTCCCGGGGAGGTGAGCGGCAATGGTCTCGGCCGTCGTGCTCCTGAAGGCCCACCCCGGGCAGGCGCGCAAGGCGGCCATCGCGCTGCGGAAGATCAAGGGCGTGCGCGAGGTGCATGTGGTGACCGGGCCCTACGACATCGTCTGCTTCACCGAGGCCGGCGACATGGCGGCGCTGGGCGACACGGTCATCTCGCGGATCCAACGGACGCCCGGGGTCGCGGATACGCTGACCTGCCTCGTGGTGTAACCGGCGCACCCCGCCCGGACCCGGACGGGGTGCCGCCAGGCTACGCGGTGCCGGAGATCCGACGCCGAGCTGTGTCCCCCTGGCGAGGACGGGTGGTCCTGACCTGGGGGCGGTGGCGCGCGGCGGTGAACGGCAGCGGCGTAGCGGCGCCACGGCGCGGCGGTGGAAGCGTCGGTGGACGGCGGTGGTGCGGTGGAGAGCGGTGGAGCCCAGGGTTGACAAGCCCCGGGTGCCTTCTATAATGAGTTGTGGCTCTGACACAGGGAGGGAGCGCGGCTGCAGAGGGTAACGGTGTTGACCGGGTAAACCTCATAGGCAGTTGCACGATGAGCAGTCCCGGAGGGGATTCGGCTCACCCCTCTTTTTTGTGCCATAGCCATCGGCCTCAATGTTCCCCCGGCGTACCCGGCGGGATCCGTCGCATCGCGACGGGGCGCACCTTGACAAGTGCAGATGGAGGACATCACCGCCTGCGGATCGTCGATCGGCAGGAGGGTGATGCGTTGCCAGGCTCTGAACAGCTGCTCCTAGGGCGGGTCTCAAGCTACTACGGGCACACGGCGGATGCCTTGGCGCCAAGGGCTGACGAAGGACGCTGCCGGCGGCGAAAGGGTCGGGGAGGTGCCAAGCAACCTTCGATCCGGCCGTCTCCGAATGGGGCAACCCGGCGCGGGTCATGCCGCGTCATCCCGTGCTGAATCCATAGGCGCGGGAGAGCCAGTCGGGGAACTGAAACATCTCAGTACCCGGAGGAACAGAAATCAATCGAGATTCCCTGAGTAGTGGCGAGCGAAAGGGGAGGAGCCCAAACCTCGGGCGTGCCAAGCTCGCGGGCGTTGCGCTCGAGGGGTTGCAGGACATCGTCGGACGGGACCGCGATCCCGTCGGGAAGTTACCAATCCGCACGCTAGCCGAACGGTCCTGGAACGGCCGGCCACAGGGGGTGACAGCCCCGTAGGCGAAAGCGTGTGGACTTCCTGGGCGGTGTTCCTGAGTACCACGGGACACGTGGAACCCCGTGGGAAGCCGGGAGGACCACCTTCCAAGGCTAAATACCCTTGGCGACCGATAGTGCACGAGTACCGTGAGGGAAAGGTGAAAAGAACCCCGGGAGGGGAGTGAAATAGAACCTGAAACCGTGTGCCTACAAACAGTCGGAGGGCTATGCCGGTCTTCGGACCGGAACGCCTGACGGCATGCCTATTGAAGAATGAGCCGGTGAGTTGCAACGTGTGGCGAGCTTAAGGGAGCGTATCCCGGAGGCGGAGGGAAACCGAGTCTGAACAGGGCGCCGTTCCCGGACGGGAAGCCGCGTCAGCGGCAGTCGCACGTTGCAGACCCGAAACCGGGTGAGCTACCCATGGCCAGGGTGAAACGCGGCTAACCCCGCGTGGAGGCCCGAACCCGTTGGTGTTGAAAAACCATGGGATGAGCTGTGGGTAGGGGTGATATGCCAATCGAACCCGGAGATAGCTGGTTCTCCCCGAAATGCATTGAGGTGCAGCCCCGAGCGCAGCACGGCGGTGGTAGAGCACTGGATGGGCTAGGGCGGGAGGACCCGTGCCGAACCCAACCAAACTCCGAATGCCGTCGTGTGGTCCTCGGGAGTGAGACGGTGGGGGATAAGCTTCATCGTCAAGAGGGGAACAACCCAGACCGCCAGCTAAGGTCCCCAAGTGATGGCTAAGTGGGAAAGGAAGTGGCATCGCGAAGACAGCCAGGAGGTTGGCTTAGAAGCAGCCATCCTTTAAAGAGTGCGTAATAGCTCACTGGTCGAGTGGTGCTGCGCCGAAAATCCAACGGGGCTCAAGCCATCCACCGAAGCTGCGGATCCCGCGCGTGGTGTCGTCCTGCGCGGGGTGGTAGGGGAGCGTTCCGCAGTAGGCTGAAGGCGGACCGTGAGGACCGCTGGACGATGCGGAAGTGCGAATGCCGGCATGAGTAGCGAAAAGGCAGGTGAGAATCCTGCCCGCCGTAAGGCCAAGGGTTCTTACGGAAGGTTCGTCCGCGTAAGGTTAGGCGGGCCCTAAGGCGAGGCCGAAAGGCGTAGCCGATGGACAGCCGGTCGACATTCCGGCCCCGCGGCGCATCCGTGACGAGCCAAGGGGGGACGCAGAAGGGTAGGCCTACCGGGTGATGGTCGTCCCGGGCTAAGCAGGTAGGCGGAGGCGCCAGGCAAATCCGGTGCCTCGTTCAACGCCGAGATGCGAATGCGAGCTCAAGGGCAACCGCGAGCGAAGTGGCTGAGCCCACGCTGCCAAGAAAAGCCTCGTGGCCAGGATGCCCGCGCCCGTACCGGAAACCGACACAGGTGGCCGGGCACGTAGAGTGCCAAGGCGCGCGAGAGAACCCTCGTCAAGGAACTCGGCAAGTTGACCCCGTAACCTCGGGAGAAGGGGTGCCTTCGAGCGTTGCCGGCCTGCGCCGGCTGCGCGAGGAGGCCGCAGTGAATCGGCTCAGCCGACTGTTTAACAAAAACACAGGTCTCTGCTAAGCCGCAAGGCGACGTATAGGGGCTGACGCCTGCCCAGTGCCGGAAGGTTAAGGGGACGGGTTAGCTGGGGTTCGCCCCGGCGACGCCCCGAACCGAAGCCCCGGTGAACGGCGGCCGTAACTATAACGGTCCTAAGGTAGCGAAATTCCTTGTCGGGTAAGTTCCGACCTGCACGAATGGCGTAACGAGCTGAGCGCTGTCTCGACGAGGGACTCGGCGAAGTTGTGAGACCCGTGAAGACACGGGTTACCCGCAGCTGGACGGAAAGACCCCGTGGAGCTTTACTGCAGCTTGCCATTGGATTTGGTCTTACCATGTAGAGGATAGGTGGGAGGCGTAGAAGCGGGGGCGCCAGCTCCCGTGGAGCCGTCCTTGGAATACCACCCTTGGCAAGATTAAGTCCTAACCGGCATCCTCAGCGGGTGTCGAGACAGTGGCAGGTGGGCAGTTTGACTGGGGCGGTCGCCTCCTAAACGGTAACGGAGGCGCCCAAAGGTCCCCTCAGCACGGTTGGAAACCGTGCGGCGAGTGCAAGGGCATAAGGGGGCTTGACTGTGAGGCCTACAAGCCGAGCAGGGGCGAAAGCCGGGCCTAGTGATCCTACGGCGGCAAGTGGAAGCGCCGTGGCTTAACGGATAAAAGCTACCCCGGGGATAACAGGCTGATCTCCCCCAAGAGTCCACATCGACGGGGAGGTTTGGCACCTCGATGTCGGCTCATCGCATCCTGGGGCTGTAGTAGGTCCCAAGGGTTGGGCTGTTCGCCCATTAAAGCGGTACGTGAGCTGGGTTCAGAACGTCGTGAGACAGTTCGGTCCCTATCCACTGTGGGCGCAGGTGACTTGAGGGGAGCTGCTCCTAGTACGAGAGGACCGGAGTGGACGGACCTCTGGTGTACCGGTTGTCCTGCCAAGGGCACGTGCCGGGTAGCCATGTCCGGACGGGATAAGCGCTGAAAGCATCTAAGCGCGAAGCCCACCCCAAGATGAGGTCACCCACCGGGTGAACCGGGTAAGTCCCCTGGGAGACTACCAGGTTGATAGGCCGCGGGTGTAAAGCCGTAAGGCGCAGCCTAGCGGTACTAATAGGACGAGGGCTTGTCCCGCTCTAGGGGCAGCTGTGCGGAGCCTGCAACACGCGACAGGTCTGGATGTGTGGCCGGTCTGGGGGCTCGTTGATCGAGAGCCTACCCTGTGAGGGTGCAGTAGTCCGACTCTCAGACCGGTGCACAGCCCAGTGTGCGGCCGCTGGCGGGCCGTGGGTCGTTCCCGGTGGCTATGCCGGAGGGGCCACACCCGTTCCCATTCCGAACACGGTCGTTAAGCCCTCCAGGGCCGATGGTACTGCGCTGGCAACGGCGCGGGAGAGTAGGTCGCTGCCGGGAGTCAACGTCGAGGGGAGGCATCTGCCTCCCCTCGACGTCTTTCCGGGCGATGGCCGCGGGCGGCTGGCGGGCTGCCGCGGGGTGCTGCGGCCTGCGGTCGGGCGGCGGTGCGCCCTGGGCGGGCCGCGGGCTGGCCTCGTGCCCCGGTCGAGGAGTCCTCTGGCGCGCCAGGTGCGCGCGGCTGCTGCGGCTGGCACCTGCACGGGCGCAGCGGCAGGCGCTGCAGGCGGAGCCCGTGACACGCGGCCTGCCGCAGCTCCTCAGGGCACCGGCGTGGGCGCAGCGGCGGGCGCTGCAGGAGTTCTCGCCTGCCCCCCAAACACTGGTGTTGGCGGCGGTTGCGCGCCGTGCGCAGGACGGTTCCCGTGGAGGTTGCGTGTACGACCCCGCACCGCCCCTGACACTCGAAGACGTCCTTCGCGTCAAGCATCCCGACGCACACCGCTGGTCGCCTGCCGGGCGCTGGCTGGCCTTCATCTGGCGCGACTGGGGCGACGACCACCTGTGGCTGGTCGACACTGCCACCGGGGAGGTGGTGCAGGCGTCCCGGGCCGAGGGCGGACGTGTGACCGAGTACGCCTGGCATCCGCGCGGCGAGACGCTCGCCTACGTCCAGGACGGCGACCTGTGGCTGCTGCGGAAGGCGCCACGCGGCTGCACGCCCCAGCGAGTCACGGAGGGCGTGGACGTCTCCCACATCTGCTGGGCGCCCGACGGCCATGCCCTGGCCTGCGTGCGCCACGGTGCCGTGTGGCTGTGGCTGCCCGAGCCCGGGACGGTGCGCAGGCTGGCGCTGCCCGGGCGCGTGGTCGCGGACCCGCACATCCCCCCGCTGCGGTGGGCCGCCGACGGGCGCGCCATCGCCTGCGCGCTGGAGCTGCCCGGCGGCGCGCGGCACGTGGCCGTGGTCGATCCCGCCCAGGGGCAGGTGGTCTGGAAGGCGCCGGTGGACGAGCCGGGCGGGCACTTCCTGTGGATCGACGCCCGGCGGTTCTACTACGCCGCCACCAGGGAGACGGCGCGCCGCCGCGAGCACTACGTGGTGGAGTTCGACGCTGCACCGCGGCGGCGACTCCTGCACGTGGAGCTCGACCCCAAGGGCCTGGTGATGCCCGTGGAACCGCAGCCGTCGCCGGACGCCCGGTCCCTGGTCTTCGTGCTGCGCCACACGGGGTGGGATCACCTGTTCCTCTTCGACCTCGAGAGCGGCTGGATGCGGCAGGTGACCGGTGGCGCGTGCGAGGATCTGGGGCACCCGCAAGACGCCCCGCAGTGGTCACCGGACGGACGGCTGGTGCTCTTCGCGTCCAACCGGACGGATCCGGGCCATCGGCAACTGTGGACCGTGGACGTCCAGCGGGGCACGCTGACGCGTCTGACCGCCGAGCCGGGCACCGCCGTCGAAGGGCGGTGGGCCCCTGACGGGAGCCAGATCGCATACCGCTGCTGCGGCCCGCGCGATGCAGTGGACCTCTGGCTCGTGGGCGCCCAGGGCGGGACGCCCCGCCGGTTGACCACCTCGCTGCCGGAGAGGTGGACGCGCGACAAGCTCATCGCGCCGACCCATGTGACCTTCGCCTCGGCCAGAGGGTGGACGGTCCACGGGTATCTGTACACGCCGCCGCGCCTGGAGCAGGGCCGGCGGTATCCGGCGCTGGTCTGGGTGCACGGGGACCCCATGCACCAGGTGCACGAGGGCTGGCATCCGCTCTACTCCTACGCCATGGTCCACGCGTTCACGCAGTACCTCGCCCATCGCGGGTACGTCACCCTTGCCGTCAACGTCCGCGGCAGTGCGGGATACGGGGTCGCGTTCGAGCAGGGCACCTACCTTGCCGTGGGTGTGGACGACGTGGCGGATGTGGTGGCGGCAGGCCAGGTGCTGCGCAGCCTCCCCTACGTCGACGCGAACCGGATCGGCGTCTGGGGGATCTCCCGCGGCGGCCACCTGGCCCTGGCAGCGCTGACCAAGCATCCCGGGGCGTTCGCCCTGGGCATCAACGTCGCCGGCGTATGGGACGCGGAGGCCTGGCTCCGCTGGGCGAGGCGCCACCACCGCACCGCGGCGGGGTACGTCCGGGCTCGCCTCGGGGGCGACGAGGCCGCGCACGGCGAGGTGTGGCGTCAGGCGTCCCCCCGGCACTGGGTCGCGCAGATGCAGGCCCCGCTGGTGGCCTTCCACGGAACGCGCGACGAGGCCGTTCCGTTCGAACAGCTCGACCTCCTCGTCGCGGACTGCGTGGCGCATGGGAAACGCTTCGAAGCGCACCACTACCCCGGCGAGTCCCACGTCTTCAGCCGCCGCGCCACCTGGGCCGACGTGTTCCGCAAGATCGAGCGGGCGCTGGCGCGGTACCTGGGGACGCCCGCGGCCTCCGGGGCGGACGGCTGAGGGGACGCCGCACGCGGGATGCGCCCGCGCAGGGCCGTGGGGCCGTGGAGGCCGGGGCGGGCCAGCAGCACACGCCACCGAAGGGGGAGGACCGGATGCGGTACGCGGCTGTAGGTGATGCGCTGATCACACGGCGGGTGACGCGCTGGGGAGGCGCGGGGTACGATGCGCTCCTGGCCGTGCTGCGTTCCGCCGATGCGCGCGTCGCCAACCTGGAGGTCTCGTTCCCCAACGGCGCGGGGGCACCGGCAGCAGGCTGGAGCGGCACCTACCTTGCGGCGCCTGCCGGGTGCTTGGGCGACCTGGTGGCCATGGGCTTCAATCTGTTCGCCCGGGCGAACAACCACGCCGGCGACTGGGGACCGGACGGGGTTCTGGAGACCAGCCGGGTATGCGACGCCGCGGGCGTCTGCCACGCGGGGGCTGGCCGCGACCTGGCCGAGGCACGCCTGCCTGCGTACCTCGACCTGCCGGCGGGCAAGGTGGCGTTGCTGGCCGTGGCCACGGCGACGCAGGGCGCCGGCTACCGGGCCGGCCTGCGACGACACGACAGCCCTGGACGGCCCGGTGCCAACTGCCTGCGCTACGAGGAGTACGCGGTGGTGCCGCCGCAGGCGATGGCCCGGCTGCGCGCCCTGGTGGCGCGCACCAAGGTGGACCAGGTCCGCCGCTACGAAGTGGCCCTCGGCTTTCGGGCACCCGACCCCGAGGGGGTGCTCTCCATCGGGCCGGTGAAGTTCCGGGAGGGGCGCCGCGCCGGCGAAGCCTGGGAGGTCAACCAGCGGGACGTGGACGAGATCCTGCGGCACGTGCGGGACGCCCGCCGGCAGGCGGACGCGGTGCTGCTGTCGTTCCACGCGCACGAGATGGCCGGCGGCGATCCCGATGCGGTGCCGGCCTTCCACCGCCAGTTCTGCCGGCTGTGCATCGAGGCCGGGTGCGACGCGGTGATCGGTCACGGGCCCCACCGGCTGCGCGGGATCGAGGTGTACCGGGGGCGCCCGATCTTCTACAGCCTGGGCAACTTCATCTTTCAGAACGAAGAGGCCGAGGGACTGCCCGCCGACTTCTACGAGCGCCTCGGCCTGGACCCCCTGCTCGCCACGCCGGCCGACGGGTTCGACCGACGCAACAGCCTCGGGAAGGGCGGGTTCGCCGCCGACCGCGCCTACTGGGAGACCGTGATCGCCTGGTGGGAGGCCGAGGCCGGGCGCCTGCGGGAGATCCGGCTCTACCCGGTCACGCTGGGCTTCGGGCAGCCGCGCCCGCGCCGCGGCCGTCCGGTCCTCGCTCGCGGTCCGGCGGCGCGCGCCATCATCGCCCGCATGGACCGTCTGTGCCGGCCGTTCGGGACCCGCGTGGTCTGGCACCGGGGCGGGTACGGTCTCGTGCGCTGGCCGCATGGGGCCTGATATGGAGCGGGCAGCGCGCACGACGCCGGGTGCGCAACGGGCAGCGGGGCGGCCGGTCTCCCGGGCGCGTACGCGTGCGGGCGCGTCCTCGTGAGTGGGCTGGGGTGCGGGGCCTGGGACCAGTGGTCGAGCAGTGGGCCTTCCTAGCGGGCGAGTACTCGCGAGAGCATCACGGTGCCGAACGGCTGCGAGGTCTGGCGCCGTGCCACTTCCTGCCCGTCCACGACGAGCCGCACGATCAGCTCGCCCTCGGCGGCCGCCTTGGTGAAGGTGGCCGTCACCGCCACCGCCGACCGGACGTGGAACTGCGCGGGCACACTGCCACGGACCGACTGGGTCACGGTGGGCGTGCCGTACGATCCCTCGAAGGGAAGTCCCGGCGTGCCGTCGACCACGAGGACGACGACGCGTTCCCGAAACCGGCCCGGCGGGGCGTCGGGACGCACGGGGGCCAGGCCCAGGCACCCGGTCGCAGCCACGGCGGCGGCGATCACGACACCGATGCGCCACCTCTCACGACAGGTGCGGCGGGGGAACCGGGCACACCTCTGCAGGACTGCGCGCGTCGTCACGGGCGCCCTCCGGGCCGTGCATCCGGGAAGTCCTTCCGCGGCTCCCCCCGGCCGTCCTGTCGCGCCCGTGGCTCTGGAGGCCCGCCTCCCGGCTGCGCGCGGGGCGCGCAGCCCGCGGGCACGGTGGCAGGACGGGCCGGGGCGGGCCGGGGTGGGCTGGGCGGGCCCAGGGGCCATATCGGCACGCCGGCGAACCTGCTACCATAGAGGACCACGTGACCACGGAGGCTGGGGATGGCGACAGCGCGCTGTGTGGTACTGGGCGGCGGCTTCGGCGGGCTGGCAGCGGCGCACCGGTTGCGCGCGCGGCTCGGCGATGATGCCGAGGTCACGCTGATCGACCGCCGGAACACCTTCATGATGGGGTTGCGCATCCTGACGGTGCTCGCCGGCCGCGGCACGCGGGCCGAGGGCACGCGGCCCCTGACACGGCTGGCAGCCAGGGGCATTCGGTACGTCCAGGACGAGGTGACCGCTATCGACCTCGAGCGTCGGACGGTGCGCACGCGCACCTCCGGCACGTGGTCCTACGACGCCCTGGTGGTCGCGCTGGGCGCCGACCTGCGGCCCGACCTGGTGCCTGGCTACGATCCGTCGGGCTCGAATCTGTACGATCCCGAGCAGGCCGAGACGATTGCCGCGCGGATCGCCTCGCTGCATGCGGGACGCATCGGTATCGGCATCCTCGGCGTGCCGTACAAGTGCCCGCCGGCCCCCTACGAGGCGGCGTTCCTCATCGAGGAGGTGTTGCGGCGCCGCGGGGTACGCGGCCGCGTGGACCTCGAGGTCTTCACCCCGCAGCCGTCCTCGCTGCCCGTGGCGGGACCGGCAGCCTGCGCCGCGGTGGAGGGGCAGCTGGCGGCCAAGGGGATCGCCTTCCTGCCCGGGCGCCGCACGGCGGGCGTGGAGGGCCAGACGGTCGTCTTCGAGGGTGGCGAGCGCCGCCGGTACGACGTGTTCCTCGGCGTGCCCCCGCACCGGGGCCCGGCCGTGGTGAAGGCGGCCGGCCTCACGGCCGACGACTGGATCCGTCCCGACCCGCGCACCTGCCGCCTGCCGGCCGATGGCGTCTTCGCCGTCGGCGATGTCGCCGAGTTCCCCCTGCCCAACGGCATGATGCTGCCCAAGGCCGGCGTCTTCGCCGAGGCGCAGGGCACCGTCGCGGCGGACGTCATCGCCGACGAGCTCACCGGCGGCGGGGTCAGAGCCGCCTTCGATGGGCGTGGCCACTGCTTCATCGAGGTGGGCGACGGACTGGCCACCGCCGTGCGCGGCGACTTCTACGCCGCGCCGGAGCCGGTCATCGAGATCGCCGAGCCCAGCCCGCACACGGTGGACGAGAAGCGCGCGTTCGAGACCGGTCGGCTCGAGGCCTGGTTCTAGCCCGTGGCCAGTGAGGTCACCATCGACGCCGTGCGGGCGGCCGCCGCACGGATCGCCGACCGGGTGCACCGTACGCCGCTGTGGCGGTCCGAGACCCTGTCGCGGCGCGTCGGCGCGCCCGTCTGGCTGAAGGCGGAAAACCTCCAGAAGACCGGGTCGTTCAAGGCGCGGGGCGCGACCAACGCGGTGCGCCGGTTGCCGCACGATGCCCGGGCGCGGGGCATCGTCACCATCTCCGCGGGCAACCACGCGCAGGCGGTGGCCTATGCCGCGCAGCCCGAGGGCCTTCGGTGCGTGGTCGTGATGCCTGCCACCGCGGCCCAGAGCAAGGTGGCCGCGTGCCGGGGCTACGGTGCCGAGGTGGTCCTGCACGGGACGGTGGCGGACGCCTTCGCCCGCTACGAGGCCCTCGTGCGCGACGAGGGCCTGACCCCGGTGCACCCCTTCGACCACCCGGACGTCATCGCGGGCCAGGGCACTGTGGGGTTGGAGATCGCCGAGGATCTCCCGGACGCCGGCCTGGTGCTGGTGCCGGTGGGAGGCGGCGGGCTCATCAGCGGTATCGCCGTGGCGCTGCGCGGTGTCGGGATGGGCGCGCGCCTGGTGGGCGTGGAGCCAGAGACCTCCAACGCCATGCGGCAGGCTCTGGCCGCAGGCCGGCCCGTGCCGGTGACGCCCGCGTCCATCGCCGACGGCCTGGGGGCACCGGCCGTGAGCGCCCGGACCCTGGAGATCGTGCGCCAGCTGGTCGATGACGTCGTGGAAGTCCGCGACGACGAGATCGTGGCGGCGATGCGCGTGTTGCTGGAGCGGACCAAGCTGCTCGTGGAGCCCGCAGGTGCCGCCGGGCTGGCGGCGTTGCTCGCCGGGCGGGTGCGGGCCGACGGTGCACCCGTCGTGGTCGTGCTCTCGGGCGGGAACGTGGACCTGGAGCGGGTGCGCACCTGGCTGTGAGCCGCGCCCCGTGCCGGCAACCGCCGCGTGGCGACCGCCGCGCCGCCGGCGGCGGTGTTCCACCGATCGTGCATGGCGGCCACA
>Ga0272449_1004621_pt1 | contig 11125 bp, 7 predicted proteins | sample YNPCB0241_FD_198679 | JGI IMG/M metagenome (GOLD analysis project Ga0272449, IMG submission 198679) | Hot spring sediment microbial communities from Yellowstone National Park, WY, United States - YNP-CB-024-1 | ecosystem: Environmental > Aquatic > Thermal springs > Hot (42-90C) > Sediment...
TTTTGCCCTGAAAAGTTTCCTCATTGCTTGTCCCGATCTTCTCAACGGGAACTTCCCACCAGAAGCGGGTGAAGCGAAGGTCATCCGCAGTTGCAAGCCCTTGCTTGACATCTGCGATTTTGGGCTTATCGGGCATTCGTGCCACATCCCTATCAAGCGACGGAAATTTCTGGAACAGCTCTCTCAGCGACTTAGGCGCCCAGTAAGCAAAAGGGGTCCCTGGGACCTCGGCAAGCTCACCAAGCTTTACGGTGTATACAATTTTAGGACTCCTCATTTAAAACCACCTTCAAAGCGTTTTATTGCTTTATTTTTGATAGCGCTTCTTCAAACTTAATTCTTTTTTCTTCCCAATCCCAATCTGTAAGCTTAAAAAAGGTGACAGGATGATCTCTCCAATCAATTCCATCGCCTTCGTATCTTTTCCTTAAAGTAAAGGCAGCATATCTTGCCACTGCTTCATCAAGCACATTAAAACCTAAATCCCAAACTATCTCTGGTAAAGCTTCTGACCTTAAAATTTCTTCTCGTAACCTTTGATAGGATTTCAAAAACAAAAAAGTTCGCCCCGTCAATGCACCAATATAGCCTCCTTCTTTACAAAGGTTTATCGCTTGCTCGATAAAAGCAGTGTAGTAGTCCCTATAAGCTCTATAATTTGTTTGAACATACTGTTTGCAACGAGGAGGCATAGCTCCATAGGGAGGGTTCATAAGGATAACATCATAATAATCCGTTAAAACATCAACAAGGTGCACCGCATTTTCAGCATCTAAGCAAAAAAGCAAAGAACCCATATCTTGAGCTTCGGTTGCCTCACGAATAAACTCTGTGATACGCTCTATAATCTCAGCTACAGTTTTCTCTTTTAAGTTAGAAGTAAGGGGCATAGAAAATGATGAGAAAAAAGATTGAGTGAGTTTTTGGTTGTTTAGATGTTTTTTTCTTTGATTTAAAAGTTGCTCAAAGGGTTGCCGGATTTGTAATAGGGAACCTATTTCAAAAGCATTTTCACAGGAATCAAGGACCTGAGCTACAATACGATAAAGAGTGGGGTCGTAGCTAAACTGTTTTAAAAATTGGGATTTGCGATTACCGTCAATAAAATGAATATCTGCACACACGATGTTTATCCTTTTGGGTTCAAACTTCGCCTCAACATCATTACTTTTTAAGAGCTCAAAAGTTGTTCTTGCCTTAAGCCAGAGAGCAAGAGCAGACAGTTGACAAGCTCTAAGGTCAATATCAACGCCATAAAGATTATGCTCAAGTATGAGAGCGGGTATTTTCCAGGGAGGAAGGTCCTTTCTTTCTTCAAGCCACATTTCAACGAGAAGGTCAAAAGCTCCAAGCAAAAAGTGTCCACTTCCACATGCCGGGTCTAATATCTTTATTTCTTGAACAGAAATGGACCTGTTAGGTAAAGAAAAATTATTTTGAACTGACACTAAATAATCAAGTTTTTCTCTTAACGATGAATTTGTATGTATTTCAAGCCAAAGTTTGCCCAAAGTGTTCTGGACTAAGGCTTTAACTATCCATCCCACAGTATAGAACTGGTTTATAGGTGGTATATCATCTGGCTCTGGATTACGGCGCAGTCTACGCCTTATTATTTCTCTTTCTCCACTATTGAAAAATTGATATGCCCATCCAAGCAGTTCAAACTCACGCCAAACATTTTCTGGAAGTTCTCTCAAAATTTCACGAATCTGGCGATAAGCAGGTAATCTTGGCATGAGAATACCATAAGGACTATTTTCATTAAAAAGTAATTGTTCATTCATCATTTTTTGCATTTCTAAAAAGGCAATTCTTAAGGCTTCTTGAGCTAATTTTTCAGGTTGAACTGCAAGGTCAGGGTCAGCATCGGCTAAATCTCGCTCTCTTCGTGAGCGATCACCGTATTGGGAACGAGTTATTACGGTTTCAATAATTAAATGGTTTGCCTCAGCTATTCTTAACGCTAAAATGCGGTTTAAAAAAGTAAACACTGAACATTTAAGATATCTCTCTCTTGCCTTTTGATGATCGTTAGATTCACGAGATAGAGCTTGTTTAAGCTTTTCTTGCACCTCTTGTCGGTCTGGAGGGAGTGAAACTATCCGATCAGGTAAAATTCCGTAAAGTCTGAGAAGTTGATCAAATTCTTCAGTAAGAATTTGTCGACATCTTAAAACTGCTTGACGTATTTGTGCTCTTTCCTCCCTTGTCAAAGCCATTTCGTCCTCATTCTTCTATTGGTTCAGCGTATATTTTAATTTTAATAGGTCTTTTTACTTCAAAAAAGTATCTACGAACTCGATTTAAAATAGTTTCTAAATCCTCCTCACTGTTTAAAGTCTTCTCTACTGAAAGGTTGATATAAATGGAGGAACTTATAGTGCTTGGTAGCAAACCTTCAAGTTGCTTTTCCAGCCTTTTTCTCATTTCTTTTATACTTTCAATCGTAAGCTGACCAAACCGTCTACCGCAACGAGGACAAACAAACTCTGTTTCAGATGGAACTCCGTCGCTATCGCATCTTAAATGATCTAATTGGGATAAAATCTTTTTAGCCTCTTCTGAGTTGTATTCAAAAGCAGGATGTTCTCTCAAATTTTGGATAGTTTTAAGAAGTTTCTTTTGAAAATTTTTATGTCTTTCAGCATAATCTTCTTGATATTTACTAAAAAGAATTGCAAAGTTGTTTTGAAGGTCGGATAATCTATCACATATATCGCTTGCATTCACCCCTTCATTTAAACCTTCCCATCTTTTAAAAAGTTCAGAGTTTTCAAATCTAAGCGTTTCCGCCCAATCATGTAAAGTTTTAATAAAAAATTTTAAAGTCCTGTAGGTTTGAAAATTAAATTCTTTAAGTTTCTTAATGGTAGGAAAAATTTGTTTTAAACGGAGTTCATTTTCTAAAAAGCACCTAAGACAAGTGTTTGGATCTTCACTTTCAACAATTCTTTTAAGCAGAGATGAAATTTGATTGCAAATATCAACAAAGTTTAAAGGAAGTGAATTATCTTGACATCTTACGGCTAATTGATTAGCTAAAGTCCTCCATTCTTGAGCTACCTCTTTTATTATAGAAGCAGTTTGTTCAAAGGTATCACCGCCTCGTATTCCAAAGATTTCTGAACAAAGTTCGCTTGCCTTACGCCAATCAACTTCTGGTAATATTTCAAAGGATGCACTATTGAACTCTCGGACACTTGTAAATATCCTTCTTAGTTGAGAATCGGTTGGGTCAGTAATTAATCGGTTTTGATACCTTAATGCTACTATTCCACTCTTTACCAAAGTAGCTACAAAAAGCCTTACTAAGCGTGGATCCCAACCGTATGGTGGTTTTTCAAAGTGTTCTATCAAAGCTCTACCACTCCGCTCTAAATTTCTATTTTGCCGGCTTAAAATTTCTCCCTTTATTATGCTTAAGTATTCACTATCACGGTTTATCTGTTGATTAGAGGTTAGAAGATTAAGTTCTGTGTAAATAGAGGGAAGACTGTTGCCCGGTCTCCAAGTTAAAATTGAAGCACAATCCTCATCTCTTCCTGGTTTTTTGTCTATAAACTGTATATACACCTCTTTTGCTATTTCTTTCAAGAACACTCTTAATACACCTTCAATACTTTCTCCTCTTGGCTGAAGCACTACACCAGATTTAAAAAGCTTCCCTTTTAGAAAAGATTTATTGATCAATTCATCTAACCGAACTTCTTTAAGATAATGTAATTCTCTTTCTAAGAAGTCCCTATATTGAATTTGCTCTTGGGAAAGATTACGAGTCCGCCATTGGTCTAATGTCTTTTCAATAGCAATGCTCCGGGCTAAAGTATTCTCTATTTCATTGTCAATAGATCCTTTCCAAAAAAGTGTGTGATTTTCAGCTACACTTTCTTGTAAGATCATATCTTCATTTTTTTCAGACAATGGAGTATACAATACAACTTTTAAGCCTTCTCCTTCTGGTTTCTCATCTACAGCAATTTTAACAGGTAACTCTCTTCTATTTTCACCAAATTCAAACTTAAATCTTGCCAGTTTGTTTTTGATAAGTTCTTTAATTTTTTCTTGTAATTCACCTGGTGTAGGATAGTTACGATTGACTTCTTGTTCAAGTGTATGTTGCTCAGGTGTTAATAATCTAAATTTACCCTCTTCTTCTATTACCCAACCAAATTTTTTAAGTTCTTGAAGACCTTTTTGGACTTTATTTTTAAGTACATTTATGTCCTCATTCACATCCTCAAATAAAGCAGAAGCTATATTTTCAACTGTGCAAGGATAGTGGGTGCTAATTTGTTGAAGTAAAAAAAGAACCTTGGCAATTCTAACTAAAGGGAGCCCATCAATATCTCCCAATCTTTCAATCTCACTAAAGGCAGTTAATTGTTGTGAACGAATCAAATTAAATGTTTCTCTCAGAGCGTCAAAGAACAAGTCTAAAGGGGCTAACCATCCTAAATTTTGGTCTGCACCGCAGATTAACCCTCCTTCACCTTTTAAAATAGTATGAACTAGTTGAAGAACAGACCTCGCATGCCCGCTAAGCCTTCTTGCATCTTCAATTGAAGTATGGAAGGATCCCATAATATTTTGAATAAGTCTAACAACATAAGGTGGAAAAGGATAGTTAGCTATAAATTCGTCATCCTGCCATCTATCTATAACTAATGCTGACCTAATTGTTCCACTTTTTTGTTGCAAAAGTTTTCTTAGTTCTTCTACCCCTTTTGGGGTTTTAAGTAATAATCTTTCAGCAACTACTTGTTGAACCTCAGTTGGTTCAAGATGAAATTTTTGGAACCTATCTCTAAGCCACCCTAAAATTTGAGTATCTCTAGTTAATCTTGGCACAAGGTCGGTTAAAGCTTCTTGTGCAGAGGCAATAAGTAAAATTTTCCCTTTACCGGACTGAACAACCTGTTCAGCTATGCTATTTAAGTCAGTTAATCTATTAATATTGTCTCCAATATACAAGCCAACTTCATCTAAAAGAATAATAACCCGTCCATTCTTATTGTCGAGCTGATTTGCAAATTCTACTAACTCACTTATAACTGTCGAAGGATTAACTTCCATAAATTTTCTTTTAGTTTCTTGTATAGCCTCTTCAGCTTCGTTTTCATTCCGGTAGCGTTCTGGCAAAAGAATAGGTAGTAATTGTTTTAATACAACTTCTGCATGGAGTCTTCGTTCTTGTTCCCAGGACCTATTAAATTTTTGTCTAACCAAATTCTGAAATTCTTCCCATTTCCCAAGTTTTATAAATTCTTTTTCCCATTCTCCTACCCAAACTTCAACAGACAATCCTTGACTTCGCCTAATACTGCGAAGAATTAATCTGCTTATTGTAGATTGTTCTGGGTTAGTAGGATCACAATCAAGAAGATTAATAAATAGAACCTTAGTTTTGAATTCTTTCTTAAGAATTGGAATATAATTTTCAAAACCTAACTTGCGACATAAAAATTCTTGAGAGGAAATGGTTGTGCCATTTTCATCTTTTAATTCTCTGTCTTCTAATAAGTATCCTAAGACTTTCAAAAAATGGCTTTTTCCAGAACCAAAAAATCCGCTGACCCAAACGCACACCCTCTCAGTTGCCCCTCGTCGTGTATCAAGTAAAGTATCTAAAATCTGTTTTAAAGCATCTTTAATCCCCTCAGTAGGAACATATTCATCCATTTCCTTCCAAACTTTTACTGGGTCATGGTCTGTAATTTTAATAACTCCTTCAATATCACGAAAGGGATCTCGTTGAAGAATTTCCTTAATTTTCATCCTTCTTTACCTCCATAAGATAACCTCACCTCGATAGTAGCTACCATATAGATCTTTACGCTCAGAATTCAAAAAGCAACCAATGTTTGTCCCTGGATATGTAATAACTACACAACATTGAACCTTGCCCTCAAGACGCTTTAACAAGTGAGAGGGAGTCATGAATGGATAAATCACTCCGGAACGAACAAGAAAAAGTACGCTATTTTTTGTTAAATTTTGGTCTTTTACATAGCTAATAATAACTTCTTTCATTTTTTCTGGTAAATTCTCGTCTTCTCCTAATTTATACTTCAATTCTGTATGATTGTTATGGCGTTCTAACTCTATTAGTTGTGTAAACAAATCTTTAGTATTTTTACAATTTAATAAATCCATAAGTGCCTTTTCAAGAACTTGAGTTAGAGAAAGTAATTCAGCTTTCCATCCTCTTTGTTTTAACCTTTCAGCTAATGCCTCAAATTCTTTGATCGCTTCTCTTTCCTGTTTAGGAGGATATAATACTCGAAAGAAAGGAATTCCATCCATAGGTCTAAAAGTCCCTTTTAAGGTATTAATTAGTTTTTCTTCTAAATCACTGATAACTTCGTTCCAAGGCATTATCCAACCATTCCTTTAGCTTTGAAGTTTTGGGTTGAAAATCCACAATGGAACCTGAACGTTGATAAAACCACCAGCCTCTTAGTTGCCCTTCTATTAAAAGTTCTTCTTTTCTTAGTTCATCTACTTGTAAGATCTCCCAAATAGGTTGGTGAATTGCTGACCAAAAGGAATCGCCCTTTTCAAAAAACCAAAACCAAAAAAATGCAAAAACTTCAGGTAAAAGCCACATTTTTTTTAAATTATTTTTAGGATGTTTCTCAAGCAAATTAAAGCGCCGAAGGAGAGTTAAAAATCCTCTCGTCCATCTACCTTTTAATTTTTCTGTCCATTTTGCAATTTCTGGATGATTTTGTCCTAATATATCTAAATATTCTCGAACTTCTCTGTTTGTTAATTTTGCATCGAAATTGTTTAATTTACTAAGAACCAAATCCCTATAACATTTTTCTACCAAGGCATCAGTGATAACGAAATAAGGGAAAAGAACTTGATTTTTAGCAATTTCAGGTACTGATAATTTAAGAAACTTACCAACAAGTTCTGCTGAAGGCAAACCAGAATTTAAAAGAAAACGTCGACGAAAAGCATAAAGCATATCTTGTATCATCCATTTTGATGTTTTCCCCAGTATATTCTCTTGAAAGGCCTTTTTTTGAACTTCAGCTTCGTTACTACATTCAGCATACACCAATAACAACCTCTTCATTTCTTCTAAACCTAAACCACCACGCTGCAAATGAGCTTGAAATTTAATTTCTCCCTTTTTCATTGATTTACCTTACTCCTCTAAAGCTTTTAAGAGACAATCTTTTGGGTCAGAATAAAAAGCTAACTCGAGCCCAGAAAGAATTTCCGGGGGTATTTGAGGTATATCCTTAGCATTAGCGATGGGAATCAAAATTCTTCGCGCTCCATTTTCTCTGGCTAATTGAACACATTCTGCCAAATCGCTTACTGGCAACACACCCCCTTGCACTGTAATTTCTCCTAAAATTACGGTTGCTGGTCTTACTGGCTTTCCAATTAATGCTGAGAATAATGCGATAAAAAATGCTGACGCCGTTTGGCTTCCTTCTTTTGCTTGCATAAGATTTACAACTTGAAAATGGACCTGTAAATCATCTAATGACTTATCAATAACGAATCTATGTATATTACTTTTCAAATAATCATATGCAGTTCTAATGGCTTCTCTCATTTTTGTTCCAACAGTGCCTGTAACTACATAATTATTTCCTTTCATTAAAGCTACCTCGATACGAAAAAGGGCATAACGATTGCTTTCTGCATCTAGACCTATCGTGAAAACAGCTCCAGGCGGTAGAGGATCGGGAGAAATGATTGTAGCCTCACCTTGTTCTGGTAGTAGAACGAACTTTTCTTGGTTTGAAGCTTTATCTATAAAGGAAAAAGACGTATTCCAATACTCAATACCCCCCATTCTTTTTAGTTGTTCTTTTACTCTTCGACGCAGTTCAAGAGCTAATGTTATATATTCTTCAATTTCAGCTTTTTCCCAATTACCATCAGGATGTAAAAGTTTAAGTAAGCCCGAAACTGTTTTCCTTACAGCTTTCTCATCTCTTTTGTTTAAAGCATTGCCAAGCGCAAAATAGGTATCAATTGCATCAGCAAAACTAAATTTTCTAAGTTCACGAAATATTTCTGCAAGATAATCAACTACTAAACCATAATGAGTCGTTAAATGAGATGTGGTCATTTTTGGTATCTCCCAACCAGGCAAATAAGCATGAAAGCGATCAAGAAAGGCTAAATCTTGCATTTCGGAAGGAAAAGGTGTAAATAAATGACTGGTTCGAAGTGCTGTAGTTATGTCTACATTTATATTACCAATGAACACTAATGAGGCTAAAGCTGTGATTTCTTCACGACCTCTACTAAAACTGCCAGATTCCATATAATCTTTCAATAAGTTTATAGCTTGAGGATTGGCTAATCGTGTTAATCCAGCAACTTCATCAAAAGCAACTACATCCCATAAACCAACTAATCCAATTTTCCCCCTTCCTGTAAGAGAATAAAATAAAGTTGGTATTGTAACATCTCCTCCAGAAACTAAAATAACATAAGGAGAAATTTCTCGATATACATAACTTTTACCTGTCCCCCTTGGACCAAATTCTACTAAATTATAGTTATTTTCCACAAGAGGGATTAATCTAATAAGGAAAAGCAATTTTAATCTATGTGAAAAATTTGTTGGTTCTAATCCTATACTCCGCAAAAGTAAATCAAGCCATTCATCTCTATTAAATTTACTTCTTGTATCTTTAAATTCTTGTAATAAATTTCCGCTTGCAAGTTGAATTGGTCTAAGGTCTTTTATAACAAAAGGACGTATTTCCCCTTTGTATACCAAAGTTGGGTCATAGCCTAACTCAACTACAGCCCAAATTCCTCCACCTAAAAGTCTTTCATATTGCATAATAATATTTTCATCAATATGGACTCTATCAATTTGTAAATTAACTAAACTCGCCCAATATTTATTCTCTGTTTCAACTAAACGAACTTTAACTTTATCAATAAATCTATAAATCCCTTTTTCTTTTACTTTAGCTTTAAAGAATTCTGCCTGATCTGGACGAACATAATGTTCGCTCAAAATACTTTTAACCTCTTCTTTACCAGCTTCAATTACTTGATCATCATCAGAAGCACAATACTTTCCTAATAAATATTCTAAAACATATGCCGGAACGTTAACTTGTCCTTTCAATAAATTTACAAGGTCTTTTCGTACTATTTTCCCAGGAAAATATGAGTGTGCTTTTTTATCTAATTTATCCATTATTTTTTTCCTTACTTTAAAATTTTAAACTTTCTTTATTAAACCTCACAATGAAAGCTTGTAAACTAATTTAATATTTGATAATTACTCTTTTTTATTCCACTAAGCACATTGGACAAGATTTCATCTAAGTTAGCCCTAAAATTATACCTAAATTCAAGCTCCTTCAAATCATTTAACCTTCTTTATCGCTTCCCTCAGGAATGTCTCCGCCCTCACATCCTTCACTATCTCTAGCTTTACGGGACTTCTAAGATAAAGAGTTTAATAACCAGAATAAATTTAGTCAATGGGACTTTTAAGCCTTCAAGCATGCTATCTTTTCTTATGCTCCATTCCTTCCTACATCCATAGCATTCAAAGAGGCTTTTTTACTTCTTATCTTTTGGTGTTCACAAAAGGGACAGCGGTCATCTGCTTCCTCTTTGGAAGAGCTCCCTTTGACGAGTTCTACTAAATTCATCTTCACCCACCCATGCTTTATTATAGCACGGTGGAATATATTGAGCAATCACCTTATTTCATTCGCAACTTATAAATTCTTCAATTGTAAGCTTGGCTTGTCTTAAAATACCACGTAAAGTACCTATTGCTAACTCCTTGTGCAAAGGCACTACACAAACAATTTCTCCTTCAGATGTTTGCTTCTTTAAAACTACATGACTGCCACGCTGACGAACTTTATAAAATCCTAATTTCTCTAATCTTCTTATAACCTCTTCACCTGAAATATTCTTTAGTTTAAACATTAATTGTAGTGTCAAAAGTAGAAATAATAGGCTTCGAGCTCTTTCTTAGCACAAACTCTTTAATATATAAACCAGTTGATGACCCTTCTTTTGATAAGCATTCCTCAAGATACAGCTCAGTTGCCTCTTTAAGATTAGCAATTGCTTCCTCAATTGTGTATCCCTGGCTTACCGTCCCAACTTCAGGACATTCGGCTACATAAATATCACCTTCTTTATAAATAACCGCAGTAAATGTGCGTGTTAACATCTAATCACCTCCTTCTTTTGTTTAACTCATACCTAAACTATCAATTATCTTAAAATATTCCACCAAGCACATTGGACAAGATTTCATCTAAGTTAGCCCTAAAATTATACCTCTCCCCCTCTTGACCTTCCTTCTACCTCCAAAATAGCTCTCGTCCATCTCTACTTCTCCACTTAAAAATTCGTCATCCTCTGAAACAAACTTAAATATGCACTGCCTAATCCTGTTGTCCATCTTGTGGGTAGTATTGTAAGCTAAATCAAGTTCTTTATAAGCCTTATTAACAGGGACTTCTAAGATAAGGAGTTTAATAACCAGAATAAATTTAGTCAATGGGACTTTAGGCTGTTTTAAAAATTTGTACAAGCCCTCCTGCTGTCGCCCCGAGCCCTTTTTTGTCGCCCCGAGTCCTTTTTTGTCGCCCCGAGCCCTTTTTATCACCCCGAGCGAAGCGAGGGGTCCCTCGGCACTGGCGCGCCTCGGGAGGACATGGTGGGAGGCTGTCGCCCCGAGCCCTTTTTGTCACTCCGAGCGCAAGCGAGGGGTCCTTCGGCACTTGAATGCCTCGGGAAGACATAGTGGGAAATGTCGCCCCGAGCCTCTTTTTTTTGTCGCCCCGAGGCGTTAGCCGAGGGGTCCCGCGGCGCGTGCGCGCCGCGGGAAGACTTCCCGGGACGCCGTCCCGAACGAAGTGAGGGATGCCTCGCTAACGCTCGACATGACAAGAAAAGGAGGCTCGGCAGGACGGAGTAGGGAGGGGACCTTTAAGCCTGCTCTCAACACAAAATTGAAATCCGCGATTTTAGGCTTATTTTTTAGAATTGAAAAAATAAGGCAAGGGGAAAAGAGATGCCAAAAGATTACTACGAAATCTTAGGAGTCCCTCGGAACGCTACTCAGGAAGAAATTAAAAAAGCTTACAGAAAATTAGCA
>Ga0272449_1004624_pt1 | contig 11120 bp, 11 predicted proteins | sample YNPCB0241_FD_198679 | JGI IMG/M metagenome (GOLD analysis project Ga0272449, IMG submission 198679) | Hot spring sediment microbial communities from Yellowstone National Park, WY, United States - YNP-CB-024-1 | ecosystem: Environmental > Aquatic > Thermal springs > Hot (42-90C) > Sediment...
ATTATTAAACCATCCCATGTTCTAGATGGAATTGATGTATAAGTATATCCAGCTAATACATAATTTCCATCTATTGTTTTTTGAATAGAATAAGCAAGATCGCCGCCTGGTTTTCCAATTGTTTTTGCCCATTGTATAATTCCTAAAGAATTAAGTTTAATGATTAAAACATCAGCATCGGTAGAAGAAAAACCACCACTATATCCAGCAACTATATAGCCTCCATCTGAAGTTTGTTGAATAGAATAAGCATAATCATCATATGTTCCTCCAATTATTTTTGCCCATTGTATATTTCCTGAAGAATTAAGTTTAATGATTAAGAAATCATAAGAAGAAGAAAAACTATAACTCCTTCCAGCAACTATATAGCCTCCATCTGAAGTTTGTATTATCGAATTAGAATATCCAAATTGTACTGAATCAACATTTGATCCTCCAAAAACTTTTGCCCATTCTAAATTTCCAAATTGATTAACTTTTAGAATTATAATATCGTTATTTCCAAAAGGACCATAATTTAAATCTCCAGTAATTATAAATCCTCCATCTGATGTTTTATTTAATGAATAACCATTTGCGTTATAAGATAATCTATATTCTTTAGTCTATATAATATTTCCATTTTCATCAATTGACATTAAAACTAAATTATTATTTTCTCCACTTCTCCACTTATCACCTAAAATAAAATAATTATTAGAAAATTTTTTTATAGAAGAAACTGATAGACCAAAATATTTTGACCATTCAATATTTCCTCTTTTATCAACTTTTGTTATATATCCAGGTGAAATTGTAAATATGTAACCATTATTTAATGTTTCTTCTATATCAGTAACTGCTTCATGATCATAAATTAAACTAAAAGTTTTCAAAAACGTCGTTAAACTTTCTCCTATACTTCCTCCTCTACTTATAGGTGTTATTCTTTCATTTAAACTAGAAACAATTATTTCTTCATTATTATTTTCTTTTAAAGCTGTTAATTCAAAACCATTATTATTTATAGCAAAAGTATAATAAAAAGGAGGTTTATTTAAAGGATCAATAAATAATTTAGGTAAGTTTAAAAATTTAAAATTTGAAAAAGGAATAGGAACCCAACCTGTACCATCTGTTTTTAAAGGATTACTTGAACTAAAGTATATAAAAGTTTAATTGTTTTTTCTATATTTCTTAAATCAGATATTCTTTGAATATTTCTAGCATTTGATAATATTTTTGAAGGAAAAAGGATTAAGATTAAAATTAAAAATAAGATAGATAATAAGGCTAAAATTATTAAAAGTTCGGTTAAAGTAAAGGATTTGTTATTTATTTTCATAAGTTAAAAGCTTTATTATAGATTTTAGCATATTTTTCTTTTAAACGAGACGCTTTATTTTTATGAAGAAATGTTTTAGCTGCTTTATCAATTTCTTTATAAACCAAACTTAAATTTTTTTGGGCCAATTCTTTATCTTTCTTTTTTATAGCTTGTAAAAAATTTTTAATTGCTAATTTAATTTTTTTTCTTCTTTGTTCATTTATAAACCATCTTTTCAAACTTTTTTTTAGTGCTCTTTTTGCAGATTTTGTATTTGGCATTATTTAATTTCTTTTTTTAATTCTTCGACTAATTTTTTAATTTTATCAGGTAAATTTTTTGGAAGTTTAAAATTTATTTTTATTAAAATTTTTTTTCTACCTTCATAAAAAGGAATTTCAATAGTTTTTTCTTTTATTCCTTCTAATGGATTTATTTCTAATACAATTTCTTGTTCTGAAAATGTTGTAGGTTCTTCAAAATGAGTAAAAATACTTTGAAAAATATTATCAAATAAATTTTCTCCAAAAAAATGTCTTTTAATATATTCATCTATATCATGAAAATCAAATGTAAAACTAGTTTGCCATTTTCTTTTTCTATCATATTCAGCTCTTAATTTTTTATCAGATAAAACTCTATAAGCTTCAACAATTTTTTTAAATCTTTCTGGATCACCACCTCTATCAGGATGATATTTTTTAGCTAATTCACGAAATGCTTTTTTAATAGTTTCTTCATCTGCATTTTCTGGAACACCTAAAATTTGATAATAATCTTCCATTATTTTTGATAAAAATTCTTACCAATTTCTTGTAAGAATTGATTTAATTCTTTAATTTTATCATCAATTTCTTCAAAATTTTGAGCTGTATTTTTAACATTTTCTAATTCTTTAATTTTTTCTTCAAGTTTATTTTTTAAATCTTGAGGAATTTTATCTTGATATTCTTGAATAATTTTTCTAGCTTGATAGATTAAATTATCAGCTTGATTTTTACTTTCAGCTAATTTTCTTTTACGAAAATCTTCAGCAGCATAAGCTTCTGCTTCTTTTTTAAGCTTTTCAATTTCTTCTTTAGAAAGATTAACCGAATTAGTAATTTTAACGCTTTGACTTTTTTGTGTAGCTTTATCTACTGCAGTGACAGTTAAAATACCATTCTGATCAATATCAAAAGTAACTTCAATTTGTGGTACACCTCTTGGAGCCGGAGGAATACCTTCAAGTAAAAATCTGGCTAAAGTTTTATTATCTTGAGCCATGGGTCTTTCTCCTTGAACAACATGGATTTCAACAACAGTTTGGTTATCTTCTGCAGTTGTGAAAATTTCTTTTTTTGAATATGGTATAGGAGTATTTTTAGGAATCATTGGATGAGCAATACCTCCTAAGGTTTCAATACCCAAAGTTAATGGTACTACATCTAAAAGTAAAATTTCTCTAATTTCTCCTTGTAAAATTCCTGCTTGAATAGCAGCACCAACAGCCACAACTTCATCAGGATTAATATCTTTTCTTGGTTCTTTATTAAATAACTCTTTAACTTTTTGTTGAATTAAAGGCATTCTTGTTTGTCCTCCAACTAAAACAATATCATCAATATCCTCAGGTTTAAGTCCTGCATCTTTTAGAGTTTGTTTAACAAGTTCAATTGATCTTTCAACTAAATCTCGAGTTAAATCTTCAAGTTGAGATCTTGTTAATTTGTAATAAAGATGCTTTGGTCCTTCTGGAGTTGAAGTAATAAAGGGTAAATTTATTTCTGTTTCATATAAAGTAGAAAGTTCTTGTTTAGCTCTTTCAGCTGCTTCTTTTAATCTTTGAAGTGCTAAAACATCATGACTTAAATCAACTCCTTCTTCTTTTTTAAACCAATCAATTAAAAATTGAATAATTCTTTGATCAAAATCATCTCCTCCTAAAAAAGTATCTCCACCGATAGCCTTGGTTTCAATAACTCCTTCTCCAATTTCTAAAATAGAAATATCAAAAGTACCACCTCCAAAATCATAAACTAAAATTTTAGCATTAACATTTTTATCTAAACCATAAGCTAAAGCAGCGGCTGTAGGTTCAGGCAAAATTCTTTTGACATCAAAGCCAGCAATTTCTCCAGCTGCTTTAGTAGCTGCTCTTTGTGAGTCATCAAAATAAGCAGGACAAGTAATAACCGCTTCAGTAACAGGTTCTCCTAACTTTTCTTCAACATCTAATTTAATTTTTTGTAATACCATAGCAGAAATCTCTTCTGGTTTATACCATCGATCTCCCATTTTTACTTCAACACCTCCATTACTACTTTCTCTTATTTCATAAGGTAAAATTTTTTTAGCTTTTTGAACTTCAGGATCTGTAAATCTTCTTCCAATTAATCTTTTAACAGAAAAAATAGTATTATGAGGATTAGCTACTGCTTGTCTTTTGGCTAATACACCAACTAATCTTTCTCCTGATTTAGAAATAGCAACAACAGAAGGTGTAAGTCTTGAACCTTCTCTATTTTCTAAAACCTTAGGAACGCCAGCAACAACAATAGCTGCCACTGAATTAGTTGTTCCTAAATCGATTCCTACAATTCTGCCCATTTTATTTTTTATTACTAATGAGTAATAATCTTTACTCTGGCCGGCCTTAAAAGTTTGTTTTTGTATAAATAACCTTTACTTAAAGTTTCAATAATTAAACCTTCATCTTCTCCTTGGCAATTTTCTTTTTCACATTTTTTACTTGTTAAAACTTCATGAAAATGAGGATTAAATTTCATATTGTCACTTATAATTTCTTCTAATCCAAATTTTTCTAAAATATCTTTTAATTGAGAGTAAATAAGATAAAAACCTTGATCAATTTTATCATTTTTTTTAAAAGCTAAATCGAAACTATCTAAAACATTAATTAAATGATAAATTAATTCAAAATTAGCTAATTCTTTAATTTCATTACTTTTTTCTTCGAATTCTTTTTGTATTTTTAAAACATCACTTTTAGCTCTTTTTAAACTCTCTAAATATTCATTTTTTTCTTTTTCTAAAATTTCAATTTTATTCAACAATTCTTTAATAGTTTCTGATTCTGATGGTAATTGTTCTTCTTCTATTTTTTTTTCTTCGTTATTCATTTATTTTGATTTATTTTTTAATTTTATATTAAATTTAAAATTATTTGAATTTAAAACGTAATTATTTTTTATAAATTGTTTTTTGTATATTTTAAGAAATTTTTATTTCTTCTCCTTTTTCCTCTTCTTCCTCTAATTTAGGTAAAGTAATTTTTAAAATACCATCTTTGAAATTTGCATTTGCTTTTTTAGAATCAACTTTTTTAGGTAAAGGTATTACTTTAACAAAAGAACCCTTTCTAATTTCTTTTCGCCAATAATTTTTATCTTTTTCTTCTTTAGTTTCTTGGGTTTTACCTTCTACTTTTAAATAATCTTTATGAAAAGTAATTTTTATATCTTCTTTATTATAACCAGGAACTTGCATTTCAACTACTAAATCTTTTTTAGTTTCATAAATATCTACCGGAAAACGAGGTGAAATATTTGTGATATTAAAATCTAAATCTTCTTCGAAAAATTTTTTAATTAAATTTTCAAAATTTTCCCACCTTTTTAAAAAAGTCATTTTTTTTATTTAAAAAAATTTTAATTTTAACGACCTTTTTAAAGAATTGACTTTTAGAATCTTAATTTATTATATAATTTATTATAATATTAAAAAATATTATTGTCAAGATTTAAAATTAAAGATTTGAATTTATTTTTAATTTCTCTTTTAAAAATTTAATTATTTCATCTACCTTTTTTTCTCCTAAATTACCTTTATATTTTTCTCTTAAAGAGCAAGTGTTATTTTTAACCTCTTTATCGCCGATAACTAAAACAATAGGAATTTTTTCTTCCTCAGCAAGTAAAATTCTTTTTGATAATGTTTCTTCTGCTGGCCAAATTTCGGTACGAAAATTATTTTCTTTTAATTTTTTAAAAACTTCTTCGGCATAATTTTGATGATTTTTTAAAATAGGTAAAACTAAAACTTGAATTGGAGAAAGCCAAAAAGGCAAATCTCCTTTAGTAACTTCTAATAAAAAACCTATAAATCTTTCATAAGAACCTAAAATAGCTCTATGAATAACTATAGGATTTTTTTCTTTATTATTTTTATCGATATAAGTAAGACCCATTCTTTTAGGAATTAAAATATCTATTTGTATTGTCGCCAAAGTTTCTTCCTTACCGTATATATTTTTAATTTGAATATCTAATTTAGGTCCATAAAATGCTGCTTCTCCTAATCCTTTAACTAAATTAATTTCTTTCTTTTTACATGCATAAGAAATTATCTTACTTGCCCATTGCCAAAGTTTTAAATCTCCTCCATATTTTTCTTTATTTTTTCCAGAAAAATCAGGTAAAGAAAGTCTGAACCAGTAATTTTTAAATACTTTTAATTCATCATAAACTTCTTTAAATAAATCTAAAACTTTTAAAAATTCTTCTTCTAGTTGATCTTCTTTAACATAAATATGAGAATCATTTTGAGTAATAGGTCCACGAACTCTCATTAATCCATAAGTTTCTCCTGATTTTTCTACTCTATAAACTGCTCCTGCTTCAGCTAAACGCAAAGGTAAATCATTATAACTTTTAACTAAATATTGATAAATCATATGATGATGTGGACAATTCATAGGTTTTAAATAAAAATCTTCTCCTTCAGGATCAACTACTTTATACATATCATTTTGATAATATTTAAGATGTCCACTTTTTTCATAAAGTTTATAAGAAGCAATGTGAGGAGTAGAAACATAAAGATAGCCATATTTCTCTTCTTTTTCTCTCATGAAATTTATTAAAATATTTTTAATAATTTCTCCTTTAGGTAAAAGCAAAGGTAAACCTTTACCAACATAAGGACTAATAATAAAAATTTTTAGTTTTTCACCTAAAACTCTATGATTATATTTTTCAGCAATCTCTTGTCTTTTTAAATATTCGTCAAGTTCTTTTTTATTTTCAAAAGCAACACCATAAATTCTTGTCAACATTGGATTTTTAGCATCACCTCTCCAATAAGCTCCCGCAATCTTTATTAGCTTAAAAGCTTCTGGGTTTATTTCCTTCGTATTTTTTATATGACCACCTCTACATAAATCAATAAAATCGCCAGTTTGATAAATTGTTACTTTTGAAATTTTTTTTATTTTTTTCTTTTTAGCTTTAATTAATTGAATTTCGTGAAAATCAGTGGTACCATACTTTTTAAGATCTTTTAAAAGTTCTAATTTAAATGGTTGATTTTTAAAAATTTTTTTAGCTTTTTGAAAAGAAATTTTCTTACCAATAAATTTTAAATTTTGTTTAATTAAATCTTTCATAATTTCCTCTAATTTATAAAGTAAAGATTCATCAACTTTTATAGAAAATAAAAAATCATAATAAAAACCATTTTCAGTTATTGGTCCAATCCCCAATTTTGCTTGAGGATCAATTTTTAAAACAGCTGAAGCTAACAAATGAGCTAAAGAATGTCTAATATTTTCTAATTTTTGATTCATTGTTAAAATAATATTTATAAATTAATAAAATTAAAATTATTACTATATCAAAAATTATAGAATAAAAATAAAAATTTGAACTCAAAATTAAATTTTTTTTAAAATAAAATATAAGAGAAATTAATAAATCTGCTACAAAAAAACCTAAAAGAAAGTTAATCATAATTTAATTATAACTCTAAAATAAAATTTATAGGACCAATATTTGTTGAAGAAATTTTTAAAAAGGATCCAAATTCTTTATAAAAAACTTCATAACCCAAATCTTGCCAAATTTTAATAAAATTATTAAAAATTTCTTTAGCTTTATTTGGTTCTAAAGCTTGATTAAAATTTATTTTAAATTTTTTAAAACTTGACAATAAAGTAATATTAGAAATAAAAACAAGTTTTGGTTTAATATCTTTAATTTTTTGAGAAAATTTTCCTTCTTTATCAACAAGTTGTATATTTTCTAAATAATTAACAATTTCTTTTAAATTTTTATTTTCATCTCCTTTTTGAATACCAATATAAATTAAAAAACTTGAATCAACTTCAATTTCATTAATTTTTAAATTTTCTACTTTTTGTATTAAAAATTTCATTTAATATCTTTATTTTAATCTAAAACTTCTCCTTCAAAATCTATTTTATTAGGTAAAGTTATTTCTGTTGATACATAAATTTCTATAATTATTTCATCGTTTTTATTTAAAATGAAAGATTCTAAAGGTTCAATAATTAAAGTAGATTTAAGAGTTGAAATATAAGGTGAAGGCCGAGGATCAATAATTAATTTTTGATTTATACTGTTATCAAATAAAAGAGTAGTTGTATTATTTATAAAATCAGATTTAAAAATTTTAACTGAATATCCACCTATAAAAACACTGTGACAATCAAAAATACCACAAATTGAAGGAAATTCCATGGTTATTTTTTTTTAAATTAAGATTATCAAGAATTTTATATTTAAAAGATAAACCTTTTCTAACAATAGCCATTCCTAAACCAGGGAAAGGTTGTTCTTTAGTATATTCTCTTTGTTCAATTAAATAAAAATTTAAATTGAAATTACTACAATCAATAGATTTAATTAAAGTTGAAGTTGTAATTAATATTTGATTATTTTGATTTACAAGATTAATTTTTAAATTAAGATTTGTATTTATAGGTAAATCAAAAATAAAAGGACATAAATTGAAAGATATAAATTGATTGTCTAATATTTGAAAAGGTGTTGATGTTATTATTTGAAATTGAGAATCTGAAGAAGTAGAAATTAAAAATTCATAATTTAAATTTTCATCATAATATGCTGGAGAAAACCATGAAATGTTATAAATTTTACCTTGATTATTTATTTGAAAATTTTTAATATTTTTTATAGTTGGTTTTAAAATTGATGAATTTTCTGGATTAATTTGAGCATAAAGAAAATCATTTAATGAATTATTAGTAAAATAAGCATTACTTAAGTTTTGATTAATTATTGTTTCTGAGGTTGAAGTGGCTGTCTTTTTTCTTTGCAAAGATATCACGGACTGGTTCGGACTTAACGCAGACTCTGCGGACTGATTTGGATTTAAATTACAGTTTTGAAAATTAGGAACATTTCCCCAACAAACTTGATCAATAATTTTACCTTCTTTGTCAACTAAAATTAAAGCATTATCTTTAGCTAGATCATAAGATTTAGAATAAATAAAATCTGGATTTATTGATATTTCTGAAGAAGTATTATTATTAACTAAAAGAAAATATGAAAATGATGGAATAATACCTTTCAATTTTGATGAAGGAATAATTGTTTGTTCTTTACCATTTTTGTTTATTTTTTTAATTTCCCAGCCTGTTAAATCAATATTAAATTCATTAGGATTATAAAGTTCAATAAATTCTCCAGTTGATGTTCCTTCTTTAATGTAAATTTCTGAAAAAAGAATTTTTCCTGTTGAAGTTGTGTTTATAGAAATATTTTGAATTAAAATTGGCTCTCCTGGATTACATAAATCTTCTGGTAAAGTTGTTGAAGAGATAAAAAGATTTGATTTATTTTCTTCATCTAAATTGTCTTTGATAAATAAAGCAAAATAATACTGGGTTGATGTTGTTGGGCATTTTGTTATTTCAAAAGATAAGCTTGTTGTTGAACCATCAAATTTTGGAGAAGGTAAAGTTGAAGTTACACCAAAATCCTCCAGTTTAAAAGTTGAAAAATTTGTTGATGTCGAAATTAAAAGTTCATAAGAATAATTACTTGTTGAGGTTGTTAATGTTGTTGTTGGTTCGTTAAAAGAAATATTAAGAAAATATCCATCCTCAGCAGAAGTTGACGTAACATTAAAGTTTTGAATAGTTATGTTTGTTAAATCAATAAAATCTTGTCTTGGAAATTCTGTTATTGTTGAATTTTTAGGAGAGGGATTATGCAACCAGAAATCTTTTGAATTATCATCAGTATCTTGAAAATTTTTTCTTTGAATTGATTTATAGATGCATTCAGACTGGTTCGGACTTGACACGGACTGAGCGGACTGATTACAAACTTTACGGACATTATTTTCAAAGATAAATGGTGAATTTTCATATTGATAAATTTTTTCTTTATTATCTCCATAACCTACTAAATCTGATATTTCTCCATTAGGTTTTCTTAAAATAATAACATTATTTTTTGAAATTGAATAACTTTCTGCATAAGATAAATCTCCTTGATATTTTTCTTTTGTTGATGAAGAAGTAATTAGAAAATAACCATTAGGTTTAATTTTTCCTTGAAATTTTGATGAAGGAATAAGAGTTGTTAAACTTGGAGTTGAAGTTGAATTTTGTTTTGAAGCATATTTTTCTAATCTCCAACAAGTTAAATCTACTTCTTCATTATTTGGATTATAAAGTTCTATAAATTCATCTTTAGTATCTAAACTTGTTTCAAATTGAATTTCATTAATAATTATTTTAGGATAATTTTTATTTTTGTAATCTTCACAAGGATCTTTTTGTTTATTTATATTATTTGTAGTATTTATTAAATAAGCTCCACCATTACTATCATTTGATTGATTAAAATTTTGATTTAATAAAGGAATAATTTGTTGTCTTATGTTATTTATTTCATTTTGATTTATTGTTTTAATTTGAGTTGATGTTTGAATTTTTAAATTATTTATTAAAGATGAATCAATATTTGATAAGTTTAAAGTTGTCTTTTTAATTTCTTTTGATTTTTCGTCTTTAATTATTATAGTAATTTCTTTCTTTTCTTCTTTATAATTTATATTTTCTTGTTGATTATTGTTATTATTTTCATTAATAATTTTTTCAATAATTTGTTTATCATTTGATGGAATAAGTATTGTTTGTTTAATATTTTCTTGATTATTTTGATTATTATTTATAGAAGAAGTTTGTTTTCCTGTAAATAAATCAATTAAACTAGTAAGTAAATTTTGTGCTTTCTGTATATAAAAAGGAGTTGATTCTTTTGTGTCTAAAATTTGAATTTCATAAACTAAAATTTGTTTTTCTTTTTGTTTTTGAGCTAATTTTTGTTCTTTTTGAAAAGCTACTTTTGTTTTAATACATTCTTTCTTTTTCTTAATTGACCAATTATTTTCTGTACATTCAGAATAGTTTGTTTTTATAATTGAAAGAGCACAAGAAAAGTTATTAGAAGGACAATCATAAACAAAGATAGTGTCATCTAAGATTTGATCCCATTCTTTTCTTTTTCTAAGGTAATCATTTATATAATCTTCATTGTGATTATAGAACCAAACAGCCTTCCACTCATTTTCATTAATCCCATCATATTTTAGTTTCAATGCCGCAGCATAAAGAGAATCTTCTAAATTCCAAGGATTTTTATTTTTTAATTCCTTATATTGAAGCCATGTTGTAGGTTGAAATTGTGTATAACCAATTCCAAAATCTGGAGAAAAAGGAACTTTGTTGATATCTAGACCTAAATTAGATGTAATTTGTTCAAGAGCAGAATATTGAGTGTTACACCAGTGGGTTCTAGCTTCGATGGTATACTTTTGTTTTTCTTTATCAAAACAATAAACTAGTTTTTTACCATCTAGCTTATTTTTCTCTCTTGTCCAATAACACATATTTACACATCTGTTTAGATTTTCTTCTTTAGAACCTAAATTACTTCCTAAATTTTCTCCAAAACTACTTTCTTTTTCAATAATTGTCAAAATATAACTAGGTGTCTTTAAACCAACAATTTTATAAACTTTATCAACTGTTTCA
>Ga0272449_1004626_pt1 | contig 11114 bp, 12 predicted proteins | sample YNPCB0241_FD_198679 | JGI IMG/M metagenome (GOLD analysis project Ga0272449, IMG submission 198679) | Hot spring sediment microbial communities from Yellowstone National Park, WY, United States - YNP-CB-024-1 | ecosystem: Environmental > Aquatic > Thermal springs > Hot (42-90C) > Sediment...
ATGTCAAAGCCCCCCAAGAACAAGAGGGAAGCAGAGAAGATGATCAAAGAAGCCCTCCTGTCGCCAGAGCAGCGCTTCTTAATAATGTATGAGGCGTCGCTAACACGACCCCTCTCACCCAGAGAATTCCAAGAATACCTGGAGCTCTTCAAACAGGTCGCACCAAAAGCCTACGAGGGCCTATATGGCTCAAAGACACCAGCTCAAGTAACAGCAGAAATAGCTAAGCAAGAGAGAATCGCGCTAAAGGGTCTGAAAGCCACACCTAGCTACTCAAAGTGATACTCAAGTATCAAGTGCCTGCCGCACAAGAACTATGCAGGCGACTATTCCGAGTGCGCAAACCGACAGAGCGTAGGCTACGAAGATCTGAAAAAACTCTTTAGTCGGGTTAGATGCATTCAGAATTAACCAGCTAGGGTAGGTTAATGCAAAGGTCACTAAGGCGACTAGGAGCAGACCTACAGCGAGCCTCAACTTAAAGGTGGGGGCGAGCCTCAACAAACAAAAAATGGCAGCTGATCAGAATGGTCTAGGAGGGAGAAACTGCTTCTACCCCCCGCACTTTTTGACTTGACTTGGATTTAGCGTTTAGCAAAACGCCTTCGTCTCAAGAGCCTCTGACCCCCCACCTTTATATACCCCCATGTATCCGCAAAACATGTGCTTTTTAAGTTGAGCAGGATGGGGAGACCTCCTAAAACACGTATACAGCTCTTAAAACTGTTACAGGAGAACCCCCTCCTAAGCTACAAAGAGATCGCCCATCGCCTGGGGATCAAGGCTTCTTCGGCGGCGGTAGCTAGGTCGAAGCTTCGGAGGCTTCTAGTAGCTAACTCGCCGAGGAGATTCTGCCCAAACTGCTCGAAGCAAAGCGTCTTCGTAGAGAGCGGCGAGGGGAGCGTCTGCTCGAACTGCGGAGCGGTCTACGCAAACTCCAATCGACACTCAAGCAACCCGTTTGGGAGAGGGCCTGTGGATGCTCTGCACTGGGGCAACAACCTAGGCAGCGCACCGAACTACGCTGAGCTCAACAGGCACGGTGTGGTGAAGAACCACAGCAAGATCGTCGAAAGCATTCTGGTAGATACTGTTGAAGCCGACGCCTTCACGAGATCCGCACTAGAGGAGCTGATGAACATCCTAGAGCCTCTGAACCTAAGCTACAGAGACACACACGACATAGGCTTAGATCTAAGGAGGCGCATAAGAGCGTGGAGGGAAAGCAATCCCCTGCTAACACCAAACAGCACACTTAAGGAGCAGCTGATTATGCAAACCCTCTTAGCCGCATCGCTAGACAAGCCGAGGCTAACAGGCGTAGCCAGATCCTACATGCATCTCATCACGCTGAAGCATAAGAAGATGGATGCCTTCACAGAGAGCTGCCTCAAAGAGTTCCTCCAGAAAGCCCCACCTAAAGCGCAGATAGCCGAGCTCGTCAGAGCCGCTAAAACCCTAGTCGAGAAAGCCCCGCAGAAGAAGAGGAGCCTCAAACATCTAAGCGAGGAAGAGCTGCGCCAAATAATCGTTCAAGACGCCCTCAAAGCCCTGCAGAGCCACCACAAGGGGGGTCTTTGCGTGTTCTGACGCCTTGCCCTCGTAGGTTCAAAACGCTGAGGAAATTTTACCAATTTTCCTTTTTTCCATGGGATGGCTGAGGAGGAGGAGAAGCAGCCTAAGGTTGCGATCGAGCCAGAAGCGCACAAGAAGCTCTCGCATGCAGCTTTCGACTTAGGCACGAGCAAGAAGCATCTCGTCTCCGTCTTAGTGAACGCCTTCATAGGTTTAGATGAACCGAACAACAAAGGCATCCTCACGGTGGGCTCGTTTATGGATCTAAAATACGCTCTGAAGTATCTTAAACCTGGGCTGAGGGCTCCAGAGTGGGCGCTTGAAGCGCAGCTGAAGTGGATGGAGGCAGTAACCCCCTACGACCTAGCTGCGGCTCAGCCAGATCCGAAGAAGCTGGAAGCATTCTTGAAGAAGGTTCAAGAAGCCTGCGAAATAGCCCGCAGAGGGGTTAGGCGATGATTAAGCTGGCGTACTCGGCTTTAGCGGCAGTCCTCGTAGCCACGCTGCTTTCTTCGCAGCTAGCTTACGCTCAACCCCTCACGGTTGCAACCGACAGATCCACATACACGGTTGGGGACAAGGTTATGGTGGCTGGCTCAGCCCCAGCAAACGCCTTAGTCGATGTCCAGATCCTCCTGGGAAACCTAACGGTAGCTAGAGACGCCCCTAGAAGCGACGGAGGCGGCAGATACCTAACCTCTTTCAACACAGCTGGGTGGAAGGTTGGAAACTACACGGTTGTAGCGTCGGTAGAGCAGTTCAAAGCCTCGGCGGCGTTCAAGCTGGTCTCAATTGAGGTGGAGAAGCCGAAGACCACTCAAACCTACCTCTTCACATACTCGGCTTCAGCCCCAGCGAAGATCAACTTCTTCTTCCCATACACCACAGACGTCAAGCCGTCTGTGAAGCCGATGGGCACAAGCCTATACAGAGTGTCGTATAGCCCCACAGCCGTAGCCGTTGAGCTGCAGGACGTCGACATATACCAGGTGAGCTTCAACATCACCTACCCAAGCAGCGTCGTGGGCAAGGTGTCTTGGGCTGTGTTCAGCGGATCTGGGGGCGCACCGTCTGGGGCAGACGAGTTCCCGATAAACGGAACCAGCTTCCAGTTCACCTTCAGAGTCATACTTCAGCTTGCGCCGCAGTACCCAAGCGAAGAGGAGATCGCTAAAACCGTTGTTGCGCATCTAGGAGGCGAGCTTCAGCAGCAGAGGGAGAGCCTGCTCAAGATAGCTGAGGAGCTGAAGGTGGATAGGGCCAACGCATACACCTTCTCGATAGCAGCGTTCGCAGCCTCCTCAGCCATCTTCATCTACATAGTTAAAGCCTACTCTAGGGAGTCTGGAGCATCATACATCCCACCTCTGGAGTTTGAGAAGAAGCCGAGTAAGCCAGAGGGGGGTGGGGAGAAGACCGCTAACAGCAAATACGCAGCGTACAAGGCGAAGATGAGGAGAAGGAGGCTCGCTAGACTACTATACGCTTCAGCCGCAGCTGTGGCTGTGTTTTCAGCAGCGCTCTTCGCCGTTGAGAGGATTCCGATTCCGCAGATAGCCCACGCAGCTGTGCTGATCTCATCTGTTGTGGTTGCAGCCCTCATAGTGGTTCTGGCTGCCTTTTGGAGGTGAAGGGTTTGTCTGCGGACTTCGGCTCATTTATCTCCCATCTGATCGAGGTTCTGCCGCCTGGGTCGGCTGCGTGGGGGCTGTTCGCCTTTCTGGTCTTCCTCTGGCTCATCTTTCTGATCCCGTTTTACGCACCTGGCTTCCCAGGCGTGGTTAAAGGGGTTCACATAGTCCACGGCTTCTACGCAGGGGGGAAGCACTTCCTCAGGCTCTTCGGCAACCTCGTCGACTGCACGTACACTTGGCTGCCAGACTACGTTGCGAAAGCCTTCAAAGAAGAGGTGGTTTTAGAGGGGCTTCAAGCCGATCTGGAGCGTGAAACAGACCCGCAGAGGAGAAGGGAGATAGAGGAGGTTATAGACTTCGTCAAGCGGGAGAACTTCCTAAGCTACGTTAAGGTCTTCGGGCTCAGGAGCAGAACGTGGAGGAAGCATCTGCTCATCTGCGTCTTCTCAAGCATAGAGGATAGGGAGATCTTCCCAGCTGGCAAGTTCTCCGCTGCGTCGCCTAAGCCGAGCCTCAACATACTCAGCCTAGAGGTGATGAACAAAGGTGTGGTAGAGGGCACAATATACACCTATCCGAAGAGGTGGAGGGTTCCGCGCTTAGGCAAAGTCTACGTCCACATCTTCAGACCCTGGCCGATCGCTAAAAGCGACAGAGAGTTCGTGGAGCAGCTGCCTCAGCTAGATGCTTTGGCGAAGATCGTCGTCTACGCTCCGTTCAACGTGGATGTGAAGAGCCAGCTGAAGGTTGCTAAGAAGATGGCTGAAGCGTCTAGGAGAAAGGAGCGGGAGGCACACGAAGAGAAGGCGCTCTACGCAACAGCCATGGACACCACGATGGAGTTCGCAACAAGCTTCCTGCCGAAAGCAGACGCTAAAGCGGTTATGGATAAGATGACTCGGATGCTTCAGCGTAGGCTGCAGCCGTACTCAAGCTTATCAAGCGTACTCACTCTTCTAGGCGTGCTTCTAGGCGGGTTAGCGGCTCAGCAGCTCAACTTCAACCCGCTCTTCGGAGCAGTCGCTGGCGCAGTAGCAGCAATAGTCTTCTCATACTTCACATCTAGGTGACCCAGATGAGCCTCCAGACGGTAACCTTCAAAAACCAGCTGATAGAGCTCCAAAAGCAGTACAGCGAGTTTCTAAGCGCACACAGGAGGCTCCACGACTTCATCCTCTCAGACCAGCTCCTAGACGACGACAAAACCTTCCACCAGCTTCTAACCGACTACGGCACCAAGATCATAACCAGCCCAGAGATCTCCAGGGCGATTCTAGAGTCGAACTTCGCTAGGCAGCTGGCTGCTCAACAGCAGCAGACCCCAGAAACCCAACCCCAAGCCAAAGCAGAGGAGGCTAAGGCTGAGAAGAAGGAGATCTCCCCCACGATCCTCGTGATAATAGCGGTCATAGTTGTGGCTCTGATGTCGCTCTTCGTCTTCTGGGGCTTCAGCGACGTCCAGAAGCAGATGAACCTCCTCCAGCTCACGCTGATAAACGCCACCTCATCTGTAACCAAAGCCACGATAGAGAGGCAGATCGACGTGCTCAGAGGAAGCCAAGACTCGCTTCTAGACGCCGCTAAGACGATAGCGGTTGCGTTGATAATAGCGATACCCATCTTCGTAGCAGTCCCCAAAATAGTGGACGCCATAAGGGAGCGGCTGGCTGGTAAGCCTGAGACCCCAGAGGAGCCCAAGACGCTACTCGACCTCATAGCCGAGAAGCTGGAGGAGATAAGGAGGAGATACAAAGCCGAATACTTCTTCGTCAAAATACAGTTCTCAACACAGATTAGGGCGCCAGAATACGGATACCTCCCCAAAGAAGTTCTGATGAGAAAGGAACAGAGGCTGAAGATCCTCAGAGCAGATCTACCGCCTATGCTCGAGTGGATCACGATAAGGGTGAACGAAGCCGTGATGGAGCAGATAAACCTACTCAACAGCTACATCGTCAGCGCATCACAAGCCGCAGCGGCGGGGAGGCTGAGCTGATGATCGAAAGTAGTCCTCACGGTAACCTTCGCTTCGAGGAGGTGTAGAAGGTGAGCGGCGAAGACGACTCAGAGGTTGGGGACGAGATCTTAGATGCGTTTGAGGAAGCTGGCGGAGCCATCTTGGAGGCGCCTCAGCTCACCAAAGGGGAGTCTGCGGTTAGGCTCTTCGGCTCGCTTGAGAAGAAGATCAGGGAGCTGATAGGCGGATACGGGGGGCTAGAGGCTTGGGCACGCTTCCTCCAGCAGAACCTCTACATAGACGGGTTGGCTGAGCTGACACACACAGTGGATGTTGAGGACACGCTTAGAAGCACGGTCAGCGTTCTCGTTGACCCCCAGAGGACGGCGAAGAAGACCATAGCTGAGATGGAGGCGGAGGCGATAGGCGTAATCGGGTTAGAGGAATATGTTGCAGCAGCGGAGGAGATGCTGGCTCTGGCTGAGCAGAGGGGCATAAACCTGAAGGTGAACCCAGTAACCACCCTGCTGTATGCGGTCTACGGCAGAAACCACCTTGAGAAGGCATTCGTAGCAGCATACCAGGCTATGGAGATCATCATGAAGTTCATAGCTGAGTCGCTGGGCAGAGGCAGCTTCAAAATAACAGACCCAGCTCTCCTACAGTACCTAGAGGAGCTTAGAAGCGAGGGGATAAAAGGGGACACAAGCATAACCATCATCGAAAAGGATCTGCTTCAACTCATCTTCTACGGCCCTCTAATAGGGCTGCCTCTGGAGCGGGCTCAGCAGATCTACAGAAGCGGGGTGAGCGTGTTGAAGTGGGGCACCATCATGCAGACTGCGGACGCCTCAGTCGCACCGCTTTTCGCAGAAGCGAGAACCGAGTTCACCAGGCTCTGGGGCGAGTTTCTAGAGGAGATGATCCCACACACGCATCCCCTTGTGAAGCACGAGGAGGCTGAGGTCAGATACGACCTCGTACCCAGAAGCCCAAACGGCGTCTACCACATCCCCTTCATGGTAGCGGATGAGGCGGTTTGGGCTGGGGGCGATCTGAGCGGGAAGATCTACCTCCAGCCTCTAGAGGACTTCCCCATGTATGTGAAGCAGGAGGTTGGGGCGGTCACGGTTGCGCTTTCGAGACCAGGCTGCGGGAAAACCTGGATCCTAGACGCAATCATGGCTGAAAGCATATTCAAAAAGAACTACATCTGCTTCATACCAGTAGCGGACGAATACAACCAACCAATATTGGCTTGTATGCCCCACTTCCCCTTCAACAGGAGAACCGAGAAGATCAGCGAGATGCTCAGGCAGCTCAACATAGAGCCCAGAGGCGTGCCGACCCTGGTGCTCGACATCCTCCTACCTGGAGACGAAGATCTGCTTAGGATGCAGACGCTGACCGAGTTCGACAGAATCATCTACGTAAGCGACCCATCGACCTTCAGATTCGACTTCAAAATCCTAGTTGATGAGCTCAAAGCGATAGCAGAGGGATACGGCTTCAAGAGACCAGCTGGGATCGTCTGCGTGAGGAGGCTGATGAGGAGAAGCAGAAAAGAAGACATCGACCTAGAGATCGGGAGAAGAATCCTAGATCTATTCCGAGCGTGGAGGGTAACGCATCTAAGCACACCAGTCAGAGTAGTCTTCGACGAGCTGGCTGAAATCGCCCCGAGGCAGATCTTCATAGCGGGGGGAGACACCTACGCTCTGAGAAGCCAGCTCAGCAGCATGCTCAGAATGCACCGCCACATGTCAACCCCAATAGATGCGAGCAGCCAAAGAATAGGCGAAATCATAGGCGACATAAGAGACCTAAGCGACAACATATTCTTCAAAGAGATCCCTAAGCAGCTGAAGAGAGAGCAGTCCCAACTCGAAGCACTCCTAGAGATGCTCGACCTAGAAGACCCCTCTCAAGAAGAAGCCGTGAGGATCATCATGAGAAGAGGCTTGCTGAGAGGCACCTGGCTCTGGTTCTGGTGGAACAGGCTAAGCAGACGCATCAACCTAGTCCAAAGCGTACCACCACCGTTCTCAACAAGAGACCACCAAACAACCCACCTAGAGCACTTCAGAGCATACGCAAAATACGCAGACGTAAACCACACCAGACCATTCAAAGAAATCCCCGTGCTCCTAGACCTACGCTCAGAGCAAAGCGGAGAAGAAGACGAGAGCTGGCGAATATGATGTTTGAGTATCAGGGAGGTGCATAAAGGGTGGAGAGTGGGGAAGAACGCACCCCCAGGATGGTTTCAATCTATTCGGTTGAGGTGCTTCCGAATAGGATGCTTGCTTGGAGGTGGCTGCATGCAGTAGACGGCAACATCCGCAGCTACCCTCATCTGCTGGACGCTTTGCTTGAGGCGGCTCTGCACGCCTACCACAGATACGGGTTAGAGGGCAAGCTCACGCTGGTACTCTACAAGCACAGGGTGGAGAGGAGGCATAAGAGGGAGTCGATAGGCTACGCCAAGATCACATCCTACCCCAGGCTTCAGAGGATAGAGGTGAACTCGCTTCGCCTAACCGAAGCATACCAGCACATCACAGACGAATACAAGTTTGAGAAGGGCACGCTTTGGAAGATCCCCCCAGCGATACCGCAGAACGAGAGAAACTTCAACCCTCTTACAGCAGAGGTTCAGAGAGGCAGATCAACCTACGCCCAGAAGCCGAAGCCAAAGTACCGTGGAAATACGGGGGAGCAGTATTCCCCCACCCCGATCCTCAGATATATGCCCCAGCCAGGAGGTGTGAGATACGGAATCCCACCAACATACTAGCACACAAGAGGATCTAGAGCAGTATCTGACCGTTAAGCGTTGGAAGAGCCAGATAGGCGAAGGAGGCACGTGGCTATACTATCGAAAAGCCCTATCCCTATACTGCAGCTTCCTCAACATGGATCCAGATCAGATCATAAAAACAAGAAAGGTGGATCTGAAGAGCGACGACGAGGAAATCAGGAGGAGACACGAGGAACACTACACCAACTTCAAAAGGTGGCTGCTGAAGAAGAGCGGCCTCGCATCAGGCACCGTGGACAACATCTTAACAGCCGTCAGAAGCTTCTACAAGAGAAACTACTACCCCCTCGTAGAAGTTGAGGGCGTAGACAGAGTGCCTGTCAGAGTAGTCCACGTGCCAACTCAAGAGGAGCTCGGCAGAATGGTGAAGGCGGTTGAAGACGACACATACAGAGCCATGATACTCGCAGCTGCGCAAAGCGGCATTTCGGTAGGAGACCTAACCCAGCTCACATTCAACTCAACCTCCCCAGCATACGGAACCATAGCGAAGCAGCTCACAAACCACCACGGACTAGGCATAATACACGTCAGACTAACAAGACGCAAAACAAACATCACATACGACACATTCTTCGGCAAAGCAACCTTCGAAGCACTCAAAACCCTAAACAGAACCAGGGGAACAATCTTCCCAATAACCCCAAGACACTTCGAAAGAATCGTCAAAAAAGCAGCCGAAGACGCAGGCGTAGAAGGCTTGGTCACACCACACGCACTCAGAAAATACTTCGCAACAAGACTCAAACTCACAAGAATAAACGACCCAGCCTGGAACGACACACTCATAGAATACTGGATGGGACACGCAATACCAAAAGTCAAAGCAGCATACTTCATACCACCAATAGAAGAGCAAGCCAAACTCTACCTACAAGCAGAACCAAGACTAGCACCCCCACCTTTCTAGCACTCCCACCGCCAGAGGGCAGGTCAGCGTCCGTGTCACCATCATCCTCTTCACATCCTGCCCGTTCCCTGGTTGCGTGTGGGTTTGCGTAGGCAGGTAGGTGTTGCCTTCGCCTGAGGAGCTCAAGTCCCCAAGCGAACGCTCCCCTATCATCCTTTCGTCATCGAGGAGCTGTCTGCCGAATCTTTTGGCTATGTTCATGGCTGCGTTCGCATCGGAGTTATAGGTTCTACCGCAGCTTGAGCATCTGAAGACTAAGCCTTCTCTCACACCTTTCGCTCCGCAGTAGTGGCAGGTTAAGCTTGTGTAAGCGGGATTAACATAAGCGACTGGTATCCCCTCCCACTTCGCCTTATACTCGATCATAGACTGAAGCTTTCTTCTAGCCCAGTTGCCTAGTAGGAAGTTGAAGCGCTTGTTCCAACTGTTGTTGTCGAAGTGTCCGAGCTTCTCCATTACTATTATCGGCTTTGGGAGCTGCTTAGCGTATTCGACTATCCTCTTAGCGACCGTGTGGAGTATTTCGTGCTGTCTTCTGGTTACGTGCTTGAACTCTTCGCTTCTGGTGATCTTGCGTTTTCTGTCGCATAGATGCTTCCACTCGCCGCCTTTAAAGAAGACGGGGTTAGAGAACCTGCCGTCTTTGGATAGTGCGGAGCAAACCGCAATATAGTTTAAGCCGATGTCCACGCCTACGATGGTTTCAAACTGAGTGGGCAACTCCACCTTTTTCTCCAATACTACATTTAAGAAATATTTGCCGTCTCTTTTAACGAGCCTCGCACCCTTCCTCTCCGCTTGAGCCATAAGCTTGAGCTGCTTCTCAGAGGGGAAGATAGGTAGGCAAAGCCTCTCTTTTGGCTTGTAGATTATGTGTATTCTACCCTCAGCCATTCTGAAGTCTTTCTTCCGAAGTAGAGGTGTAGGGTTGAGCTTCTTGGGGTAGTTGTGTGTCTTTAAGACGGTCTTGAGAAGCTTTCTCGCATCGTAAATAGCATTAGCGACTATTATTGAGTTGTATTCTGGGAATGCTTTGCGCAGCGTTTGGTAGCCGTAGCCCACGTAAGCCAGCTTAAAGATCTCAGCATAAGCTTCCATCAGATCTTCTAGCTTGCCTCTATCTTCTTCCAACCTCTTCACCTCTGTTTTCGCATTCTTCTCTGATCTTCTTTAGGGCTTCGTCGAGCAGACGCTTCGGATCTACACCAAGCTTCTGTGAGGCAGCTAGGAGCTGGGTCAAGCTACCTAAAAAGGAGAGCTCCTCTAATCTCGTCAGCCTCCTCAGAACCTCTTCATCCAGCCTCCTCCTCAGCACACACCAGCGATCCAACTCAGCTTCGATCTCCTCAACTCTTTGCCTCAGCTCTCTGACTGTCTTCGCACAGCCCAGCACGCAGCGGCCCGCCTGCGCGTCGCCCATTCCCCTCCACGCCATCTTTATGGCAATATGGCATATAAAAAGTTTGCTGTATTGCTGTATAGCCATTTCTAAGGCTTATATACCTATTCCGATAAATGCTATTTGGGGGAGCGGATGGCGGAGGAGGAAGTGAAAACCACCTTCAGGCTTCCTAAGAAGCTGATGAAGGAGCTGAAGATGTTCTGCGTCAAAAACGACAAATCGCTTACACAAGTTGTTAGAGAGGCGCTAGAAGAATACCTGCAGAAACACTCAGACGAATAGCTTCCCCACCCTAAGCGTGTCCTGTAGTATTAATAATAGTAATAATAGTAATACTCAAAGTTGCCAGGAGTAGCTGTTTGTTAATAAAGAGAGAGTGAACACTACTACTACCAGCCTCTTATAACTGTGTCCACTACTACCACCATTCAAGCGCACCGCATAGGAGAAATGGAGAAATGGAGAAAAGGAGAAATGTCCACTACCACCACACAGGAGAAATGGAGAAAAGGAGAAAAGGAGAAATGGAGAAAACTGTTAGATGCCTTGAGAGGGTTGCGATTTTGACAAATGAGAGGGTTGCGACGCCGAACCACGCCACCGCAACCCCAACGGCGTGGCCTGCTTGGGCTTCTGAGATGAAGGGGTCGTAGCCGTATACTTCGTGTCCAAGTTTCGAGAGGAGGAAAGCTTGAGCTTTCCCAACATCGCAAGGAAGCCCACAGACTTTAGTCGTGGGAGGAATTGCGATCAAAACATTTTATAAGGATCTTTCTTTTCTACTTCTTGGGGACGCCTACGAGAAAGTGTGTGCC
>Ga0272449_1004627_pt1 | contig 11112 bp, 7 predicted proteins | sample YNPCB0241_FD_198679 | JGI IMG/M metagenome (GOLD analysis project Ga0272449, IMG submission 198679) | Hot spring sediment microbial communities from Yellowstone National Park, WY, United States - YNP-CB-024-1 | ecosystem: Environmental > Aquatic > Thermal springs > Hot (42-90C) > Sediment...
CGTCCTCGGCGTCACGGATGGATTGTGCGTGCCCAGGGACGACTGGAACCTGCAGGGGGAGGAACTGGAGGACTATCTAGCCCGGGAGCGGAGGCGCCTCTACGTGGCCATGACCAGGGCGAGGGACTTCCTCTACCTAACCTGCTCGCGGGGACAGCCTTCGCGCTTCCTCAACAGCGTGCCTCCGGAGTACCTGCAGCGAGTTTGAGGAGGGAGCCCTTGTCTGACGTATTCAGCGACGCTTACTGGACTGACGAATTTGAAGTCACCCTGGCCGACCTGGACCGCCTGGCGAACTACATCCGGGAGACGGGTCGCGCCCACGACCTGACCACCCTGGCCCACCGTGTGGTGCGGGGCCGCCTGCGGTACGGCTCGGAGACGAGCGCGGCCGCGCGGGCCACCTGGTCCAAGGACCCCTCGGTTAAGTTGTGGGACCCGGCAGCCCAGTGGAAAGTGGGGGACCGGGTGGTGGTGGCGCGGCGTGTGCGGACCGGCCAGAAGGACCGGTTTGAGGCGCGTGTGGGGGAAATCGTGGGCGAAACCGTCGTGCAGCGCGAAGGAAGGACCATCCCCGCCTTTGTGCTGGCCTTGGATGGCGAGCCGGAGCCCGCGAAGTACGAACTGGCCTCGCCGGGCTCGGAGGAGGCCGAGAAGTGGTACCGTACGGTGCAGATGGTCGTGGAAAGCCAACGCGCCTCCGTGGAGCCGGAGGAACAGGCGCATGGGATCCTCCTCAAGCACGGCGAACGCATCGTCAGCCAACTCCTGGAGGCCCTGCAGGGAGACCCGCGCTTCCTGGAACTGGAAGGACGCTGGTTCCTGCGCGACCTCCTCGTCCCCTTGAGCGAGGACCAGGATGCGGGCCTGTATCAGGCCCTCCTGGGCCGGGTGGAACCACTCCTTACCGAGGCCCTCCTGCCGCAGCTCTCCCCACCCCTTCCGGAGGGCGACGTGGGGCTGTTCTCCCTCTACGCAGCCCTGGTGGCCCGCTCTGACCGCTTCGCCAACCGGGGCACTCCGAGCCGCCCCCTGTGGAAGGCTGTCCCACCGCCCCCCGAGCGGGCCGTGGGCGCGTTCTACGTCTACGACCCCGAGACCTACGAGGTTCTCCTCTGGCCGGGCCAGCGCCTGACCCCCGACCTGGCCAAGAGGCTGCAGGAACTGGGCGTGTACGATTCGGTGGTGAAGCCTGCCAGTGGGTGAGAACCGGTTCTCGCCAGATTCCCCCTTGGTCCACGCGCTGAAGGAGATCCTCAGGGAACATCCCGACGGGCTGAAGGTCCCCGAAGCCCGGCGGCTGCTCCTGCGCGCTGGCTACCCCGGCGTGCTGGAGCGAGACATAGAGGAGATGGCCCGCCTGCCAGACTTCCGCCGCCTGCCAGGCGGCCTGGTGGCCCTGCAGGGAGCCGACGAGCCCGAGGAGGAAGCTCCCGAGGAAGCCGAAGAACCCGCCGAAAAGGGCCCGCCTTCCACGCTGCGGGACCTACCTGACCTTCGGGCTTACGTGCTCTTTGACGTGGAGACCAACGGCCTGGACCTTGAGACGGCCGATTTCTTCCAACTGAGCGCCATCAAGGTGGTGGAAGGGCGCGCTGTGGCCGCTTTTGACCGGTATGCCCGAGTCCCTCCCGAAACGTTCACCCAGGCCCAGCGGCTTCGGTTGCACTTCAAAGAACTGGGTCTGGACGCGAAGATCGCGCGCGCTGGCACCCAGGCGGAAGCAGTGGCAGCCTTTCGGGGCTTTGCCGGGAGCCTGCCCCTCGTGGCCCACAACGGCACCTTTGACCTGGCTTTCCTCCGCAAACACGCACCGGACCTCGCCAACCCCCTGGTGGACACGTTGGAACTCTTCTGTCTGGCCTTCCCGGCAGAGCGGTCTCACCGCCTGGACCGCCTGGCACAGCGGTTCGGCCTGACGGAAGGCGGGCCCCGCTGGGGAGAGGTGCTCGCGTTGGATAGCGCCCTGGGCATCTCGGCTGGCCTGGGCATCCCGCCCCGGGACCTATTCCACAGCGCCATCTTTGACTGCCTTGTGCTCCACTTCCTGGTGGCCGAAGCCCTGGCCGTCCTGCGCCGCCTGGGTCCCGGCCTCAAGGCTTGCTTGCGAGCCCTTTCCCCCACCCTGGGCGACCTGCTGGGTGCGCCGGAAGAGATGTCTCTCCCGAGCGAGAACCTGGCCGGACTGATCGCCCTCCGGGCCTGGCGCGACCGGGTCCCTTCCGAGCGGAGTGCTCCGGAGCCAGGGCTGCGGCTTGACGAGGAAACCGTCGGACAGGTGTACGAGAAGGTGCTAGGCTACCACGCCTGGGAACCCCGGCGGTCCCAGCAGGAGATGCTCCGCCACGTGGTGCGGGCCTTCGCCCACGGGAAAACGGCGATGATAGAAGCCCCCACCGGCACCGGCAAGACCCTGGCGTATCTCCTGCCGGCCCTGGTCCTGGCCCGGGCGAGGGGCGCGCAGGTCGTCATCTCCACCAGCACCAAGGGGCTCCAGGACCAATTGGTGCGCGATCTGGAAGAGAGGATCCGGCCCGCGCTCCCCTTCGCCTTTCGCTTTGCCGTGCTGAAGGGCCAAGCCAACTACCTCTGCCTGACCAAACTGTGGGACCTGTTCCTGGAAACGTTTGTCCCGGAGGCGGGGGCTGAGGTTCCGTTTGAAGAACGCCTGGCCTTGCTCTACCTCCTTCGGTACGCGGAAGAGCGCCCTGATGGCGACCTGGAGGGCGTGAGTTTCTGGCTCCAGGAGCGCCTGCCCGCCCTGAGGACGCTGAAAGCCCGCGTAGCCTCGGAGCGAGGGACGTGTTCCCCAAACTGCCAGCACCACCCCTTCTGTTTCCATGCCCGGGCCAAGGCATCGTCGGATGCCGCGGACTTGGTCTTGGTGAACCACGCCCTCCTCCTGACCCGGCAGTGGGCGGAGGGGCGTCTGGGCTTCCTCGTCCTGGACGAGGCGCACCACCTGGAGGACGCCGCGACCAGTGCCCTGACCCTGGAGGCATCCAGGGGGACGTTGGAAGGCCTTTTGGCGCGCCTCCTGCACCCGGATGGGACGCGCGGAGCCCTGGTGCGGGCCCGGCGCTGGACCAGGGAGGGGCAAGCAGTCCAACAGGCAATGGGGGCCGTGCGCCGCTTGCGCAAGCAAGTGGCACAGTTCGGGGGGTACCTGCGCGACTTCTTGGTCCGGCAGGGCGTCCGCTTTCACCCGCGCTACGGCGCGGCCTGGCGGATGCGGACCGCGCCCCGTCGCACCCACGCTATTGCTTGGGAACCGGCGGAACGAGCCCTGCAGGAGATGGTGGGCGAACTCGCCACCCTGACCAAGGCGTTGGAGCGGATCGCCGCCGACCTCGCTGAGCACCACCCCCATGTGGACCGGGCCATGGCCGTAGCGCGGGAATTGGAGGCCGTTCGGGAACAGGTGGCTGGAACTCCAGAAACGCCGGGCCAGGCCGAGTTGTTGCAGACCATCCCCCAGGTGCGCCACGATCCCACGGTCTGGGTCCACTGGGTAGAACTGGCGGTCCTGGGGCAAGGCGAGGGAGAGAGCATCCCTCCCCAGAGGCTCGCGTGGGCGTTCAAACAAGCCCCTGTCCGGGTAGATCAGGTGCTGGCCGAACAGGTCTTTGACCTCGCTCTTGCGGCGGTCCTCACCTCGGCCACCCTCACCGTGGCTGAGAGCGGATTTGGATTCTTCCTGGACCGGCTGGGGCTTTCCCAACGCGTCGCGCCGGAAGACCTGGTGCGGTTGCCCAAGGAGTTCAACTATGAGGAACAGGTCCTCCTGGCCCTGCCAGCTTATCTCAAGGCCAGTGCCCGCTATGGGGAGATGCAGCAGTTCCAGGAAGAGATGGCCCGGGAACTGGAGTGCCTTCTGCGCTACACCGAAGGCCGAGCCCTCGTGCTGCATACCGCCCGCAACCGCATGGAGTACGTGGCCCAGCGCCTGGAGCGAGCCCTGACCCACCTCCCTATCTACTGGCAGCAGGAAGGCACATCCGTCAACCTCCTCAAAGAGGAGTTTGAAAGCCGAGAAGAGTCGGTCCTCCTCGGCGTGCGCTCGTTCTGGGAGGGGGTGGACGTCCCGGGCCCCTCTCTCAGTTACGTGGTCATTGAGAAACTCCCCTTCCCCGTGCCCACCGATCCGGTGGTGGAAGCCCGCCGTGAGGAACTGCGCGCGCACGGGGGAAACGAGTGGATGGACTACCTGCTCCCCTTGGCGACGATCGTGTTCAAGCAGGGCTTCGGCCGCTTGATGCGCCAGCATGAGGACCGGGGCGTGGTGCTCTTCCTGGACAAGCGCCTCCGTGCCGATGCCTTCTACCGGGAGATCGTGCTGCAATCGTTGCCCGGCTACAAGCGCCCAGACGAACTCATTGAGGCCGAAGAGGAACGGCTGTCGCTCTACCGAGAGATCGGCCGCCACATGCAGCCCGTCTTCCCCTGGGACTGGGAAGGACGTTTGGAGCGTTTTCCCTGCATCCGGGAGGAGGCGCTTCCAGATGTGGAGCGCCTTCTGGAAGAGCACCAGTTGCCCGAACGGATCGCTCCCGAAGAGTACGCGAAATACCGCAGCCACCTGATCGCGGTGGCAGGAGAACTGATACCAGGGTTCCAGGACTTCCGGCCCGAACAAGACGAGGCCATGCGCTCTATCCTCTCGGGGGAGGACACGTTGGTGGTCCTTCCTACAGGCTCGGGGAAGTCCCTCACGTTCCAGCTCCCAGCCCTCCTCCGCCACGGGGTGACGCTGGTCTTCTCCCCGCTGATCGCCCTCATGCGGGACCAGGTGGACCGGCTGCGCGATGCGGGATTGAGGCAGGTGGACTACATCGTGAGCGGCCAGAGCGGCGCGCACCGGGACGAGGTCTACCGCCGCTTGGTCCGTGGGGAACTCCGCCTGGTTTACATCGCCCCTGAGCGCATCCGGGATCCAGCCCTGGCGGAAGCCCTGGGGCATGCGAAAATCATCCAGGTCGTCGTGGACGAGGCGCACTGCGTGCACATGTGGGGGCCCAGCTTTCGCCCGGACTTCCTGAAGATCCCCGAACTCTTCGGAGACGATCGCCCACCCCTGGCCGCGCTCACGGCGACAGCCACAGCCGAGACCCGCCACGCCATCGCCAAGGGTCTGAGGCTGCGGCCCGGTTTCCACTTGGTGACCAAATCCGTGGACCGACCGGAACTGAAGTTCCTGGTCTACGGGCCCCACACCCCTTCTGAACGGATCACCAGCAAACGAGATAAACTGCGGGTGCTTTTGAAGATCCTCCGGGCCGTGCAACAGCGGGACGAGACCGCCATCATCTATACCGCCACCGTGCGAGGGGCAGAACACCTGGCCCGCGTTCTGGAACTTTGGGGCTTCACCGTCCGGGCCTACCACGGCCGCATGTCCGCCCAGAACCGCGCCGATGTGGAGGAACTGTTCCGGGAGGACATCGTCAAGATCATCGTAGCCACCAAGGCCTTCGGCATGGGCATAGACAAGGCGGATGTGCGCTACGTGATCCACTACGATATCCCTGGAGACCTGGAGTCGTACTTCCAAGAAGCAGGCCGGGCAGGGCGTGATGGCCGCCCGGCCTACTGCGTTCTCCTCTTCCATCCCAGCGACCTGGGCACACAACAATATTTCATTCGGACGGCTTTCCCCAGCCTCTCGGAACTCCGCAGCCTTGTTCAAGTCCTGCAGATCCGTGCGGGACACGGGGAGGTCCTCCTGACCCGGCCAGAGGACCTGGCCCTGGAGTCCGGCGTGGACCTGGAGCGGCTGGACGTGGCCTTGCACCTTTTGGAAGAATCGGGCTTCGTCCACCGCTTGGCCAACTTCACCCTCCAGGCCAATGTGCTCCTGAACCGGAGCCTGCCTTGGCTCCAGGAGCGGCTTGCGGCGGACCAGGCATCGCTCCTCCGGCAATTGGCTGAGGGCCAAGGGCTCTCAGATGCTCGCGGGACGCCGCTGAACTTGCTGGAGGCTGCTGCGTCCCTCGGGGTGTCCCCCCTCCAGATTGACGCGCTGTTGACAAGCCTCTCGGCGAAGGGGTGGGCCGTGTACAGGCCTTGGGAGAGGGGATACGCGTTGAAAGTCCTCGGACAACCCGCCGATGGGGTTGAGACGGCGCTCGGCCGCCTGGATGAAAGCCGCCTGAGACAACAACTCCGGCACAACCTAAAGCGCACGGTGCGCTACGCAGATCAACTCGGTCCAGGGGACTGCCGGCGAGCGTACATCCTCAAGCATTTCGGGGAGGAAGTCAGAGAGCATCCCTCTCCCTGCTGCGACCTCTGCGACCCCCAGATGGCCGTACCGTGGAGAGGAGTCCCCAGCGAAGAGATCGCCGCCCTTCCCCTCACCGTGGACCCTGCATACATGGTCTTACGAGCGGTGGAATGGAACGAGATCCTCCGCCGGGAGAGAGAACGCAGCCCGTATTCAGCCAACACCCTTGCGCAGATCCTCATGGGCAACGCCTATAGTGCCGTGCAAGCAGAGCCGGACCCGGTCCGGCGGGCGCAACGGCTCACGCGTCTGGAGGCATCTCCCTTCTACGGGGTTCTCCAAGGGATGCGAGGAGGGGCGAAAGCCATCATGCAGGTTCTCGGGCGGCTGCAGAGGGAAGGCTACATCCACCTGGCGGCCGTGAGGTTCGCTGCAGGCGACAGAGACGTAGAGTACGAAGCCCCAGCCCTAACGGAAAAAGGGAAGCGGCAGATCCAGAGCGGACAATATTTTGGCTGGTAGCCCGGATGAGAGAAGCCCAAAGGATGGATCGGCCCCTCTCCGCACCTCAGAAGCCGGGAAGAGACCGAAGCCTTCCTTCACGCCAGGGCCTACCTCAAGGCTACCCCCGGCGCGGCCGGTGGCGCTCCTCGCTGTCCAAGAGGATGGTCACGGGGCCGTCGTTTTCCAGGCGCACCTGCATCATGGCCTGGAACTGGCCGGTCTGCACCGGCACCCCTTCGCCCCGTAGGAAGGCCACGAAGCGCTCAATGAGGGGCTCCGCCACCTCGGGGCGGGCGGCATGGGCGAAACTGGGCCGCCGGCCCTTGCGGGTATCGGCGTAGAGGGTGAACTGGGAAACGACCAACGCCTCTCCCCCCACGTCCAAGAGGGAGAGGTTGAACTTGCCCTCCTCGTCGGAGAAGACGCGCAGGTGCGCGATCTTCTGGGCCAGGTACTCGGCGTCGGCCTCCTCGTCCCCCTCCCGCACACCCACCAGGACGACGAACCCCCGGCCGATCTGGCCCACCGTCTCGCCGTCCACCAGGACGGCGGCATGGTTGACCCGCTGCACCACCGCTCGCATGATGTCCTCCAGCGCAAAGGATGTCAGGGACGGAGGCCCCGGGCCGCCCGCCACCAGGCTGCCACCCGCGCCGCTGGCAGCGCCTCCCGCCGGTGGCCATCCCGGCCCTCCATCGGCTCGGCGGCGAAGAGGGCGTTGACCACCGCCTCTTCCACCGCCTCAGCCACCGCCTGGAAGAGGAGCCCCAGGGCCGGATGGGCCTCGTTCAGGCAGGTGAGGGTGAAGGCCAGGTCGGGCGAGAGGTGCGGGATGCGCTGCGCCGTGGAAAAGGCGATGGCGAAGTCGCCGCTCGTGTGCCCTCCCCGGGAGCCCACGCGGGCCAGGCCGATGCCGGCCCGCCGCGCCACGCGGCCCAGTTGCCGGGCCGTAAGGGGGGCGTCGGTCGCCAAGACCACCATCACCGAGCCGCCAGGCGGCGTGCCCTCCGGCGCGCCTCCCGCCTCCAGGAGCCACTGGCCCACCGGCAGGCCATCTATGCACAGGTCCCCACGCCCGCCGAAGTTGGCCACCACCAGCGCCCCCACCGTGTAGCCCCCATGCTCCTCCGGCAAGCGCCGGGAACTGGTCCCCACGCCCCCCTTGTAGCCAAAGGCGCTCATCCCCGTGCCGGCCCCCACGTTCCCCTCTTCCACTGGACCGCTGCGGGCCCGGGCCAGGGCCTCCAGGGCGTGCTCGGGGCGCACGTGCCGGCCCCGCAGGTCGTTGAGGAAGCCGTCGTTACACTCCCCCACCACCACGTTGATGCTCCCCCACCCGAGGCCCAGGTCCGGGTTCCTCTCCAGTTCCCAGGCGATGAGGCCCTCGGCCACAGGGCCGACGCAGAGGGTGTTGGTCAGCCCGATGGGGCTTTCCAGGGTGCCCAGTTCCCGCACCTGCTCAAACCCCAGGGGCTTGCCGAAGCCGTTGAAGGTCTCCACCGCCGCCACCACCTTCTCGCGGAAGGGGTCGCCCTCGTGGGGGAGGACCACCGTCACCCCAGTGCGGACCGGCCCCTGCCCTGGCACCAGGGACCCCTCCCCGCGGACGAGGGTGCAGTGGCCCACCCGCACGCCGGCCACATCGGTGATGGCGTTCCAGGGGCCCACGGGCAGGGAGCCAATGGCGATGCCCCAGTCCCGGGCCCTCTTCTTGCCCTCGCCCATGCGCCCCTTCTCCTGCCTACCAGAGGAGCGAAAGGCAGGTGACGCCGCCATCTGCCTTGCGGAACTCCGACATGGGGACGGTGAGGACGCGGAACCCCCGCTCCTCCAGGGCGGCGCGCACCCGGGGGTATCCCTCCGGCAGGATGGCCCACCCCCCGATGGCCAGGCAGTTGGCGGCGTAGGCCTCCTCCGGCGGGACGAAGATGACGTCCAGGCCCAGGAACTCTGGCCGCCCGGCCCGGTGCCCGGCAGCGAGGAGCATCCCCCGGCCGAGGTACGCGCAGCCCGTCATCAGGTGCAGGTCGCCTTCCACGGGGATGGGAAGGACGGTCGCCCCAAGGGGTTCCAACGCGTCCCGCAACTGGGCAAAGCCAGCCTGGTTCGTGCGGGCCGACAGGCCGACGAAGACGCGCCGCCCCACCCGCAGGACATCCCCTCCCTCCAGGGTTCCAGGCGGCTGGATGCGGACCAGGCGCTTGTGGGGGGCAAGGGCTTCCTCAACGGCCGCCTCCTCTCCCCGCCGGCTGGGCGCGCCCGGCCGGCAGATGACAGCCACGTCCTCATAGAGGACGGCCAGGTCCTGGACGAAGCAGCCGTCCGGGAACCGCTCGTCGGGCGGGAGAACCGTCACCTCCACCCCGCAGGTGCGGAGCGCCTCCACATAGGCGGCATGCTGCGCCTGGGCCAGGGCCACGTCTATCTCGGGACGGGGCACCTGGCCCGTGAGGGCGCGGGCGAAACTCCGCCCGGGCGGCCGGACGAGGGCATGGCGGGGCCGCACGGAAATCTCGTCGTCGGCAGATCGCGCGCCCATCACGCTCTCCCCCTCCTTCAGAGGCCCAGGTACCAGCGCATGACCTCGCGCCCAAACCAGAGCATCACCCACGCGCCCACCACCAGGAAGGGGCCGTAGGGCATGGCGGTGAAGGCCGAATACCTCCGCTGCACCAGCACCTGCTGCAGGAGCACCCCCAGCGCGGCCACGCCCCCCAGGAGGATCCCCAGCACCAGGGCGAACACCACCTGGGGGAACCCCACCGCAAGGCCGATGAAGGCCGCCAACTTCACGTCGCCCGCGCCGAAGACCACCTCCTGCAGGGGCCGCCCGCGCCGCCGGCTCACCAAGAAGCCGAAGAGCGCGCCCAGGAGGTAGATGCCGTACACAAAGGCGAACCCCAACGCGCCCCCCAGCCAGAACCACTGCGCCCCGCGGGTCGGGTGAAAGAGGCTCACGACCCCCGCCAGGGCCAGCGCCGGGTAGATCACCACGTTGAGGATGAGCCGGTGCTCCGCATCAATCACCAACACCAGGAAGAGGATCCAACTGTAGGCCAGGAGGACGGGCAGGGGCCACGCCCCTCCACCCCGACCAGAGAGGAACCAGAGGAAGACGAAGAGGACCACCGTGCTGGCCTCCACCAGGGGGTGCCGCAGGGGGAAATGGGCTCCGCAGCGGCGGCACCGACCCCGCCCCTGCACGTAGGCCAGGAGCGCGGACCACTGCAGGGGCGGCCGCACCCCGCCGCAGTAGGGACAGGCCGGCCCCCGCCACACCCGCTCCCGCTCCGGCAACCAGTCCGCCAGCACGTTCAGCACGACCCCTGCCAGGAACCCCGAGATGGCCACCAACGGTCCCATCGCCTCACTCCATTCCAAGTTGACAGCGCGGCACCCCTTCGGTACAATACCAGGCGCAGGCCCTATCTCAGGGAGGACCAGACCCCATGCCAAACCCATCCCCGGAGCAAGAACAGCGGGACCTCGCCTCGCTGACCCTCGCCCTCGCCTTCTTGGGGATGGCCCTGAGCCCCCTGACCGTGCCCTGGCTGGCCTTGCTGCTGAGCGCCCTCGTCCCTTCTGCCCCACCCTGGAGTGCCTCTGTGCTCGTGGCGCTCCTGGTCGGAGCTGTGGCAGGCCTGGGCGCCCAGGCCCTCGCCCGCCGTCAGGATCGGGCTTCCCCCCTGGCCTGGCCCGCCCCGTTCCTCCTGGCCGCCTGCGGAAGCCTCCTCCTGCGGCAGGCTCCCACCCGCCTCTACGGGCTTTCGGGCCTCCTGGCGCTCACGGCCTGGCTGGCCCTGCTCCTCTGGCTCCCGGCCGCGGCCCTCCGTTCAGAAAGCCATCCCCAGGCCTGGAAAGGGGGAGGAGGGCTCCTGCGCACAGCCACCTACGGAGCGGCCTGGCTCGCCTTCGCCACCGCCCACACCCTGGGGCCGCCCGCCATCCCCGCCACCTTCGCCAGCGCAGGGCTGCTTGCGGTGCAGGTCCTCTCCCTTGAGGAAGGGGAAACGCGTCCATGGGGCATGGGCGCGGCCATGGCCTGGGTGCAGGCTGGCGTGGCAGCCTGCCTCCGGGCCGCCGCCGTGGGCCCGTGGGTCGGGGGCGCGATCCACCTCCTCCTCTTCCACGCTGGCCTCATCCTGGAGGAGGCGGAAGGCCCGGCGGCCCTCCTCCTGGGCAGCGTGGCTCCCGCGGCCGCGGCCCTCGTCCTCCTCGCCGTGGCCTCCTCCTGAACCCCAGAGGACCCCCTATCCCCCGTTCCCCTTCCCTCGCCGCATGCAGGGAGGAAAGGAGAGCCCGCTACAGGCGGGCGGGGTAGGGCGGGGTCAGGCAGAGCGCCTCACGGACCCGCCAAAGCCTCGCCCGCCTTCTTAGGGTCCGGC
>Ga0272449_1004630_pt1 | contig 11105 bp, 9 predicted proteins | sample YNPCB0241_FD_198679 | JGI IMG/M metagenome (GOLD analysis project Ga0272449, IMG submission 198679) | Hot spring sediment microbial communities from Yellowstone National Park, WY, United States - YNP-CB-024-1 | ecosystem: Environmental > Aquatic > Thermal springs > Hot (42-90C) > Sediment...
CGGTTTATCTTGGTCTATGTGAACACGCCGCTAGAAATCTGCATGGCTCGCGATACTAAGGGGCTCTATGCGCGAGCGCGAGCTGGGGAACTGCGAGGGGTCACAGGAATTGATGATCCATATGAAGCTCCAGAAGCGCCGGAGATATCTGTAAACAATGAAGAGAATCCACCTGACGTCAATGCACAACGGATTCTCGATTATCTAGTCCGATACGGATTTATCCAATCAGAAGAAGGATGCACTTCTGGCAAAGACCAAGAGGAGGCTGAATGGGCGACTTACTAGAGCAAATATTATTAAAGGATAGCGAGCCACGACCGATCTTCATTATCGGCTCGTATCGTTCTGGAACCAGTGTGATGACCTGGGCACTGGGCCAGCATCCGAATATTTTCCCGTTGGAGGAAACATATTTCCTCTATAAACTTTCGGTCGACCTTGATTATCTCTACGAGATCGGTGCCTCTAGAGGAGCTCGATGTTTCATCGGATCGGCCCAGCTTACGCCTCGCTACTTTCGTAACTACTTTGGTCGCGCCTGTGACATCTTGATTAAGTCTTCACAAGAGCGCATCATTAGGCACGCTTTGCTGCCGAAATACCGTGCAGAGCATACGCCTAACATTCAATTGCGCCGCTCAAGGAAGGATCCGAAGAATAGATGGGTGGATGGTACGCCGGAGAATTCATACTTCGTACTCCCCTTGCTCCGAATGTTTCCAAAAGCCAAATTTATTCATGTCTTACGCAATCCGAAGCTGGTCGCCACATCCTTGATGCATTTTTCGACGATAGGCGGAACCGACTACCCTGAAGAAGACGCCTATCGAATCTGGATGCGCATGGTGCGTGCTGCTGCGTTGGCTGAACTGGCTTTCGGACCTGAGCGTGTTTTGCGCGTCCTGTATGAGGATATTGTCTGCGATCCAGAAACAGTCATACGGCGCTGCCTTGAGTTCGTCGGTGAAGACTATCACCCCGCTTGTCTGCTTCCATTTCGTGAGAAGGTTAACAGTTCGCGCTATGATGATCCAGGTGACTGTAGCTTATCAACCAACCTGAGGTCACCAAAACCTTGGGTAAGGGAAGCATTTAGTTTGTACGAGGCATTATTAAATGGGGAAGTGCCGGGCATCCGGGGAAGAATGTCGGCGTTGCGGGAACTGTACCGCTCGCTACGTGAATACGAGAACAGCCTGCGGCCAGATACAAATGAACGGTTGTCGCGCGACAATGTTCGCCTCAGAACCGAACTGGAGCGGCTGAGCCAGGAGCTCGCGGAGAAGGAGCGAGTCGTCCATGATCTGAGCGCCCAGGTGGCTCATCAGGAGCAACTGATCCAGCACCTTCAGGCACAGCTAGCCAAGCAGGAACAGGTGGTGCAGCAGCTCCAGAGCGAGATCATAGAGAAGGGGAATGTCTTTACACAGATACAAGTTCAGCTACAACAAGAGCAAGAGCGGTTGACTCAGCAGTTAGCTCAGAGGGAACAGGCGATGCAGCAGCTTCAGGGCCAGCTAACATCTCTCCAACAAAGGCTGAGCTGGAGGCGTTATCGAATTGCTGATTGGCTTCTTGCTTCTTACTGGTATGTGCGTCATCCAAAGCAGGTATGGCAGCGAGCGAGAGATGCTGTGGGAAAGAAGTGAACGTCAAGCATAGGGGACATACCATAAAGACATTGAAAGATTTGCCTGAGAGGTACTGTGGGAGCAAAACATTATATGAGGAGTGATGAGTTATGAATATGGGTAATAATCTCTCTACATTTGTGCAGGCCCTAGAAGCAACTGCGCGTGCTAAGTTTGAGCGCGATGAAGATGTACAACGATGGGTAGCTTACTGGAGTAGCACAATCCAACGCAATGAAGACTTGCTGCGAGGATTTCAGAGTCGAGCAAAACTCAATTTTACAAACAAAACGGTGCTTGATATAGGGTGCGGGACAGGAGGGCTAGCAAAGATGATATGTGAAGCTGGAGGACGCTATACGGGAGTAGACTACTATGACATCATCGATTATGCAAAGATCCTTGCCAGCAGTTTAGGACTTAAAAATGCAGAGTTTGTGAGAGCCTCAGCAACAGATCTTCCTTTCTTAGATGAAACTTTCGACTATATTGTTGCTTTTGATGTCATTGAACACCTTATAGGAGGCTACAGTTGGCAGTTAAAGTTCTGTAAAGAGATGCGGCGTGTTCTTAAATCCAATGGTTTAATTCTCATGACTACCCCTAATAGGCTACATCCTTTCGAAGGACATACCTTGCTATACTTCCCTCACTATCTGCCAGTTAAGCTCGCGGACGCGTATATTCGATGGAGAAGGCCAGGTTTTTTCAAGGAATATACTTCTTATAAAGAAATCCACATCCTATCCCCTTGGAAGCTGAGAAAGTTACTACGAGAATCCGGGCTTACTCTACTACACGACTTCCCTTGGTGTATGGACTTTGAGGATTATCCTCCACGCAAAAGATTATTCCTTCGTTTCCTAAGTTTCCTTGGCGGCCTAGATTGGGGATGGACAAACGGGTTTTGGTTCATTGCATGTCGCCAGGAAGATCAGGCTCACTTGCAAGGTTTAAAGACTAAAGAGTGGCTCAAATGGCCTACTCCCTCTAGAGAATCACATTGGCCATGAGACTCTTGATCCGCTCAGCAAAGATTTTGTTAGGAATAGCCGTTGCCCCTATATGGCTGTTAATTACCTTGGTCTTCCTCTTCAACGAGCTGCTGTACTTCGCTCTTCTGTCCTGGTGGCCCAAGCGCCACCGTACCTCCTCTTGTCCATGCTCGGCAGGCAAGAACGCAAGCATTATCGTCCTCAACTGGAACGGCAAAGAGTTACTGGCTGAATGCCTTCCTTCAGTTGTAGAGGCTGTCCTCTACGAGGGTGGTAATCACGAGATCATCGTAGTTGACAACGGCAGCACCGACGGCAGTGTGGAGTTCCTCCAAGAACATTTCCCTCAGATAAAGATCGTCACCCTAGAGAAGAATTGTTACTTCACTGGGGGCAACAACGCAGGAGCCCAAGCTGCGAAGAACGACATCTTAGTCTTCTTAAACAACGACATGTATGTGGAGAAGGATTTTCTCCGCCCTTTGCTTGAGGGCTTTTTTGACGAGAGCGTATTCGCCGTCAGCGCCCAGATCTTCTTCCACGACCCTAACAAGCGGCGCGAAGAGACTGGTAAGACACGCGCCGAATGGCGCTGGGGATTTATCGATTTCCGCCACGACCTACCCACTGATGGGGATCTTAAGAATCGTTATGTCCCAGCCTTCTGGCTGGGGGGTGGCTCTGCTGCCGTTGACCGAAGAAAATTCCTGGAGATAGGCGGCTTTGACACCCTCATGAATCCTTTCTACGTCGAGGATACTGATCTATCCTATCAAGCTTGGAAACGTGGTTGGAAGGTGCTCTTCTGTCCTGAAAGCAAAGTGATTCATAAACATCGTGCTTCCACAGGACGCTATAACCGGGTTTACGTTGAAAGGACAATTCGCCGCAATCATCTTCTGTTTATCTGGAAAAATGTCACGGATTTCCGCATGCTACTATCTCATCTGGCTCTGTTGCCGCTTACTCTCTGGAAGATACGGCGCCAAATTGGGGCTTTGGAAACAGCCAAGGCTTTCTTGGAAGCAGTGGCTAAGCTCCCAGAGGTTCTCTACAAGAGAAATAAATGCCGTTTGCATTACCGTCGGGGCGATCGAGAGGTATTTAAACTCGCCAATAGCACGTTCGAGTATAAACAGCGGTTTGTGCCACCGAGATTAATTAAACCGAGCGATAAATTGCGCATACTCTTCATCTGCCCGTATCTGCCGTCTCCCTTGCATGGTGGCGGAGTGCGCATGCTGCAGATGATACGTCGCTTAAGCGAGAAACACGAGGTCTCAGTGCTTTCTTTCTCCGACAACGAAGAGGAACGCCGTTATATTCCTGAACTTCAGAAGTTTTGTAAAGAAGTTCGAGTTATTGCTCGCAGACCATATCTTCCCGGCATAGACTGGCTACGAAGGTTGCCTGCAAACATTGCTGTTGATTTTGGGGATCCGGGAATGAGCCATGCCCTTCGTGAGATGCTTGGTGACAACAACTATGACGTTGTCCAATGCGAATATATTCAGATGGCACATCAAATTCCAAGGTTGCGCAGAGAAGTGATTATACTAACAGAGCATGAAGTACAACATGCTGCTATTTTCAGATTGCTCAAGCACGAACGTAATTATTTAAAGAAATTATTTATTGTCTTAGAATGGCTTAAATGGCTTAACGCCGAAATCAACCTTTGTCGAAAGTTTGACAAGATAATTACCCTTACACAAGATGATGCTTTAGCACTGAAGCGTTTTGATCCAAGTTTGCCAATAGAGGTAATTAGAACTTGCACCGATATTGAATATTTTTACCCTGTGGAAGCTATTGAAGAGCCTAATACTTTAATATACACCGGAAATTTCCGACATTCACCAAACGTGGATGCCGCGCTTTACCTAATAAATGAGATTCTTCCTAAAGTGAGGCAAGAAATTCCAGACATACGCCTCTACTTAGTAGGGGCTTGGCACATGCCTGAAGTTCAAGAATCAGCTCAGAAAAACGGGGTAGTTGTGACGGGTTGGGTTGAGGACATGCGGCCCTATTTGAGTCGTGCCAGCCTTTTCGTTGCACCGATTCGCCTGGGAGTGGGTATTCGTGGTAAAATATTAGAGGCATGGGCGATGGGGAAAGCGGTGGTAGCGACTCCTATAGCTTGTGCAGGTTTGGAGGCAAAGCACGGTGAGCATTTATGGGTCGCTGAAGATACAGAAGGGTTTGTGAAAGGTATTATCATATTGTTGCGCGACGCCGACCTACGTCGACGTTTGGGCAGGAATGGGCGTAGGTTAGTAGAAGAAAAATATAGTTGGGAGGTCGCTGTTGCTAAGCAGATTCAGGTTTATATGGATGTTTTGAAAAGTAAAGGACGCTTCACTTAAAAAGTTACTTAAGCAAGGTGGTTATGAAAGTCCTCATTACAGGCGCCGACGGGTTTATAGGCTCATACCTTATGGAACATTTTGCTTTTAAAAATATAGATGTGTGGGGTACCTATTATTATCCAACTATAGATGTGAGTGATGTTGAACATTTAAAATCAAGACTTTTGCGCTGTGATGTGCGCTACTTTGAGCAGGTCATGGATATTTTGAATCAAGTAAAGCCAGATCTAATTTTTCACATGGCAGCGCAGAGCTATCCTGCTTTATCTTGGAAGATCCCCATTGAAACACTGCAAACAAACATCATAGGGACAGCAAATCTTTTTGAGGCGATCAAGCTTTTGGGTTTGGACCCTGTAGTAGTGGTTGCCTGTTCCAGCGCAGAGTACGGGATTGTTAATGAGGCTGCAATACCAGTTAAAGAAAGTCATCTACTTTTGCCTTTGCACCCTTACGGGATTAGCAAGGTGGCAGTCGATCTTTTGGCGTACTCATATTGGGTTAATGATAAAATCAAAGCCATGCGTGCTCGTATATTCAACACCACCGGGCCACGTAAAGTAGGGGATGTATGCTCCGATTTCACCTATAGGATAGTAATGATAGAAAAAGGCAAGTGTGATCCCACATTAAAGGTTGGCAACTTAGGTACCTATCGAGCGTTTTTAGATGTTAGAGATCTTGTTCGAGCGCTTGTGCTGTTATCAGAGAAAGGGCGACCTGGGGATGTGTATAATGTGAGTGGTCATAAAGTCTATCAAATACAAGAAATATTAGACATAGTTCTAAAAAACGTGAAATGTAACGTTGTGGTCGAGCAGGACCCAACCTTATTGAGGTCAAGCGATGAAAAGATAATTTACGGTGATTCTACCAAGCTCATACAGGAAACTGGTTGGCGACAAGAGATCAGTATAGAGGATACAATTAAAGACATGCTTGAATACTGGAGGCGTAAAATAACATGAAGGATCTTGAATTCACTGGTGAGCGTGTTATTCCGGGCAAGGTCGACGAAGCCCTTTGGTATGAGCATATGGCTCGCTACATCTTCGCGGCCGATTTTGTCAAAGACAAGACTGTACTAGATGCCGGCTGTGGTTCAGGATACGGCACGGACTTCTTAGCTAGCCAAGGAGCTAAGTATGCCCTAGGAATAGACATTTCGCCTGAAGCAATTGCTTACGCCCAAGCGCATTATCAGCGGGACAATCTTGAATACCGCGTTATGGATGTAACTGAACCTGACTTAAATGATGGAAGCTTTGATGTCATAGTTGCGTTTGAACTCATTGAACATTTGCAGAATCAGGAGCGGTTTTTAGCTGAGATGGCCCGCGTGCTGAAAAACGACGGCCTCTTTATCATTTCGACGCCTAACCGTGAGGTCTATCGCTTAGGTCTTGAACCTAACCCCTTCCATACCAAAGAGTTTAACTTTGAAGAGTTTTACCAAATACTGAGTCGATACTTTTATAACGTCAAAGTTCTAGCCCAGGATTATCTGGCAGGCATCGCGATAGCCCCTGTCTTTAGAGACCGCCAGCAAGTTGAAGAGGTCATCGTTGATCACTCTCTGATCAAATCTAAACCATTCCACCTCTACTTCATCGCGCTTTGTAGTCAAGCAACCTTAGGAAGTCTGGCTCACGCTCATAAGATAGTTCATTTCTCATATAAGCATGAGGAATATTTGGGCAAGCTTCAGGCAGAATTTGAGGATAAGCTAACATGGGCTCTTCGCTTAAATAAAGAGGTACAGGAAAAAGATAAGCATCTCACCGAACTTCGAGAGGAACTAGTGCGGCGTGAGGAGCGTCTGAGCGCCCTGGAAGAGGAGCTTGCCCAAAGGCAGGAACGCATCACCCATCTGCAGAGTGAGTTAAGTTCCTGGCGTGATCGGGTACAAAGGCTCAGCGAGGAACTAGTGCGGCGTGAGGAGCGTCTGAGCGCCCTGGAAGAGGAGCTTGCCCAAAGGCAGGAACGCATCACCCATCTGCAGAGTGAGTTAAGTTCCTGGCGTGATCGGGTACAAAGGCTCAGCGAGGAACTAGTGCGGCGTGAGGAGCGTCTGAGCGCCCTGGAAGAGGAGCTTGCCCAAAGGCAGGAACGCATCACCCAACAATTGGAGGCGTTGCGACACCAGCTATTGGCTTTGCAAGAGTCGCTATTATGGTTCAAAGCGCGTCGCATCTTACGCAAATTGCTCTGGCCCCTCATTGGGATCTACCGTGTGATCCGGCCTTTCTGGAAGTTGCATAATCCGCCGGAGGGGCGCTTCCGACGGGCACTTATTGTTGGCTCGGCTTCTAAGGCTCTGGTGTTCAAAGTCACAGAGAGTCTACTGAGACGCTTCCCTTATGTGCAGGTTACTGTTCTGGGGCGCGATGACCTGCAGGATGAGCTTCGCAAGCAGTGGCCACAGCTAGAGGTAGTGGCAATCAATAGAATTGAGTATAAAAAGAATCCATTACTGCTTCTCAGAGAGCTCTGGCAACGAGATTTCGATCTAGCTGTGACAGTATTGAGCGGAGAAGCCGGTTTCTATAAGTATAAATTTGCTGGATTCCTGAGCGGAGCTTGCTATCTTATGATCTACAATGAAAACATAGATAGCTTCTACTGGATGCTTGGCAAGTCCCGCGCTGTTATACAACATCTCCTATGGCGTCTGAAATTGGGCCAACTACGCCTAAATCTCAAGTATTGGCTGAGCTATATTTTAGCTCCTATCGGCTATTTGGTCATTTTCATAAAGGTTTTGCCAAGGCTAGGGCGAGCGATACTCCAGAGGCGGACATTTTAGGAGAAAGTAAAGACCATGAAAGAGGGGTCTAAAGCCGAAATGGCGCGTAAAATGGTTCCTGCTTTAATCTTAGCTGGTGGTCTTGGCACTAGATTAAGCTCTCTTTTTAGGAATTACCCTAAGGCTCTAGCTCCGATAGCTGGGAAACCATTTCTAGAATACCTTCTGCTTTATCTTAAAAAGCATGGATTTTTTGATATTGTGCTTTGTGTTGGCTATAAGGCGGATTTGATACAGCGATATTGCCAAGACGGTAAGCAATGGGGAATGAGCATTCGTTACTCTCGGGAGCAGATGCCACTAGGAACCGCTGGTCCATTAAAAGTGGCGGGTCCTTTGATTCCAGCTACGGATTTTTTAGTGTTAAACGGCGACTCCTTCTTCAATATTGACTTGAACACTCTAGTCCGTTATCATAAGAGTAGGAAGGCTTTAGCTACTATCGCGTTGGCTAAGGTTAATAATGCTCAAAGATATGGCACCGTTGAAGTTGATTCAAGAGGGAAGATCGTGAAATTCATAGAAAAAGAACAAACAGAGAAGGCTGGCCTGATCAATGGTGGTATCTATGTTTTTCACCGTAAGGTACTAGATTTGATCCCAGAAGGGCGAGCAGTCTCTCTTGAGTACGAAATCTTTCCCAAGCTTGTTGGAAAAGCCTTCTATGGTCTGCCATTTGAAGCTTACTTCGTTGATATAGGCGTTCCTGAAGACTATTTAGAACTGCAGGCCGATCCCAGTCGATTGCTAGCAGCGGTCACTGAAAGGAGGGAGGAGCCATGTTAATTCGCGCAAAAGCGCCTTTGAGGATCAGCTTCGCTGGTGGTGGCACTGACATACCACCCTTCCCTCAGCAAGAAGGTGGTTGTGTCCTCAGCGCGACGATCAATCGATATGCCTATGGTACCTTGCGTCCCCGGCAAGACCGACAGATCCACATAGACTCACTAGACTTTGGCCTCTCAGTTAGTTACAGTGTAGAAGACAAGCTCATCTACGATGGTAAGCTCGACTTGGTCAAAGCAGCGATCTTGAAGCTGGGAGGTAAGGACTCTACAGGCTTTGATCTCTTTCTACATAGTGACGCGCCGCCTGGTTCAGGTCTGGGAGCTTCCTCCGCTATGATGGTTGCGCTTGTAGGTTTGCTCAAGGAGTTCAAAAACCTCCCTCTGACAGACTATGAAATTGCGGATATGGCTTATGTCATTGAACGCAAGGAATTGGGCATCCAGGGTGGTCTACAGGATCAGTATGCAGCTACTTTTGGGGGCTTTAACTACATTGAGTTTCTGGCTGATCGGGTGGTCGTCAATCCACTGAAGATTGCGCCCGATGTGGTGAATGAGCTACAATATAATTTGTTACTGTGCTATACAGGCCAAACGCGCCTATCGTCCCGTATTATTGAAGATCAAGTTAGAAGATATGAACGAGGAGAAGGAGAAACCCTACAAGCATTACGAGAACTTAAGAGGATCGCGGTAGAGATGAAGAACGCCTTGTTGCGACGGCAGTTGAATGAGTTCGGGGAGCTCCTTCATCACGAATGGCAACACAAGAGAAAAGTATCCACAAAGATCTCCAACCCAGAGCTAGATGAACTCTACGAGACCGCGCGGAAGCATGGAGCCATCGGAGGCAAGATCACCGGAGCCGGTGGAGGCGGGTATATGTTGCTCTACTGCCGCTTCGATAAGAAGCACAAGGTGGCGGAAAAAATGAAAGAGCTGGGTTGCATGATCACCGACTTTGCCTTTGAGCCCCTGGGTCTGCAAACCTGGAGGGTCAATCGTGGCTAAGGCAATAATACCATTCGAAGTGCTGATCCAGCAGCGAATCAGGACCAGTATCGCCGTTAAACAGGAACTTCTGAAGCAAAGTGCGCTTTTGGCCCAAGTGGCAGAGAAGCTCATCGAAGCGTACGAAGCTGGCAAGAAGATACTGGTATTCGGTAATGGAGGCAGCGCAGCCGATGCCCAGCATATCGCTGCTGAGCTTGTGGGGAAGTACTATATGGACCGTAGACCCTTGCCAGCAGAGGCCCTTACGGTAAACACATCATCGCTCACAGCTATTGGCAATGACTATGCCTTTGAACGAATCTTTGCCCGCCAAGTGGAGGCGCTTGGTAACCCCGGCGATGTGGCTATCGGAATCTCCACCAGCGGCAATTCTCCCAATGTGATCGAGGCCATACGAGCAGCCAAGAAGAAGGGGATGATCACCATTGGGCTGACCGGGGCCGAGGGGGGACGGCTCAGAAATGAAGTGGACTATTGCATCTGCGTCCCTTCTAAAGACACGCCGCGCATTCAAGAGGCGCATATCTTGATTGGGCACATCTGGTGCGAGTTAATAGAACGGGCCCTTTTTGGCAATGAGGACAAGGAAGATTAAGACAGTCTTTCTGGATCGGGATGGGGTTATCAATCGTAAACGTCCAGAGGGCGATTATGTGAAATGCTGGGAAGAGTTTGAGTTTCTCCCTCAAGCTCCAGAAGCGCTGAAGCTGCTTAAAGAAGCGGGGCTGCGACTCATTATCGTTACCAATCAGCGTGGCATTGCTCGTGGACTGATGACTGAACGCGACTTGGAGGGAATCCACAGACGTATGTTAGCAGAGCTTGCGACCCTTCAGGTTTCGGTGGACGCTATTTATTATTGCCCCCATGAGGAAGGCCTATGTGAGTGTCGTAAGCCGCGGGTCGGATTGTTCCGGCGAGCGCAGCAAGATTTCCCAGATATTGATTTTGCTAAGTCGGCTGTAATCGGTGACTCCTTGAAGGACATGGAAGCAGGAACTCAACTAGGATGCTTGACGATTCTCATTGCAAATGGGACTCGCAAGGAGAGGCTTTGTAATGAGTCCACTGCTAAGGGGATCCGGATTGATGTGGTTGTATCGTCGCTGTTTGAAGCTGCTAAGTTATTAACAAGTTTTGGGAGTGCGAGATGAACGCATTTTATCAAGCTACCCGTCGCTATCTGCCCCAGCGCTTGAAGTTTTGGATGAAGCATCTCTTACCTCCCGATAATACCAAACAAACAGCCCAGATACCAATCTCCCAAGGCTCCACCGTTGACGCCCTCCGCGTTTGGTATGAGGACAACCTGCTTGTGGAAGCTCGCCAGCGAGCTGTTCATCCTGATCATCGTGTTCCATGTGCCAGCATAATCATGCTGACACATAATAAGCTGCCGCTGACGCGCTTGTGCATAGAGAGCCTCTATCGCTATACCGATTACCCAAACTTTGAGCTGGTCGTCGTGGATAATGCCTCTGAAGATGGAACACGAG
>Ga0272449_1004634_pt1 | contig 11095 bp, 13 predicted proteins | sample YNPCB0241_FD_198679 | JGI IMG/M metagenome (GOLD analysis project Ga0272449, IMG submission 198679) | Hot spring sediment microbial communities from Yellowstone National Park, WY, United States - YNP-CB-024-1 | ecosystem: Environmental > Aquatic > Thermal springs > Hot (42-90C) > Sediment...
TCTCTTTCCCATTATGATTCTCGATGAAATGGTGAATATACTCGATGTGTTCTTCCCTAAAAAAGATGGATACTATGTCCTAACCAAGGACCCTCAAAGGTTTTCGGAATAAACCGGCTTGCTGTTTTAAGAATGGATGTAGACTATCTCGGGAAGATTTTCTCAGAGGCAATCCCGGAGGAACACAGGACGTTTTCCAGACTGGCATCCATATCGAGGGCTCTCAACGACTTTTTCAAATACTATCTGAATGTGATTTTGAGTTGTGACAATAAAAAGAGTGGTTTTTGGCCTACAAACCTCGCCGGTAGGCCTTTATTTGAGGGAAGGAAGCTTACCGTCGTATATTCTGGCGGTGACGATCTGTTCATAGTTGGCCACTGGCTTGAGGTGATTGAGTCTGCAATGGACATTGAGATCTGTTTCAAAAGGTATACGGGAAATCCATTTGTCACGATATCGGGCGGAGTTTCGATCAATCACAGCAAATTCCCGATCTATCAATACGCGAGGGAAGCAGGTGAAGCACAGGAAGAGGCAAAAAATTTCGAAGATGAGCACGAAGAAAAGCAAAAAAAGAAGGATGCGATCACATTTTTTAGAGGAATGCCAATGAGATGGTCCGATGTGGAAAGGCTTAGAGAAAGGGTCCATCTTTTTGTGAAGTTTCTGATAAGAAAGGAAGACCACCTTGCGATTGATGAGAAAAGTTTACCAAAAACATTCTTTCACAGGGTTCTGGCTCTTGCCAGGAGATTCAATGACGAAGGGGTTTTGGTATTGCCAAAGGCAGCTTACCTGCTCTCAAGGGCAAATTTTGGGATGGCAGAACCAGAGACGATACTGAAGTTTAAGGATGCCATCATGACCTCAAATGCTAAAGAGTGGAAGATCACAGAGTTATCGACTCTGTTGACCTTAATGCTTATGAGGAAAGGAGGGGAAGAGAATGAGGGATAACGTGTCTCAGCGGGGAGATGACACTATAGAGGAGCTGAGCGCAAAAATTGCACAATATGCATCTGAAGGTCTTTCAAAGCTCCCGGGCGACGAACTCGTGGACATAGCTCAGAAATTAGGAAAGTACTTAAAAGATCGCAAGCTCAAGATGGCTCAGATAAGAAGGTTTTTTGACGCAGTGAGGAAGCTTGATGTTCAGTTCAATAGGGGAGAGGACTTCTCCAAAGATAAGGTCGTGCTTCTAAAGCCGAAGCTTGCGTACGCGGCGGGAAGAAATAAGGAGGTATGGCCGCTGTGGAAGGTGGTAGATCCGGCAATCACAGGGGGTTCAAAAAGCTACGATGATTTTAAGAAGCTACTCTGGCTAATCGAGGCGATAGTGGCGTATCACAAATTTTACGGTGGCGAAGAATAAAACGGAAGGAGGAACCCGATGAATAATAACAGGTTTCTTTTAGGAAAAACAAGGATAACCGGATACTTGACATGCGAGACGGGTCTTCATATTGGTGCCTCAAAGGAAAATGTGGAGATAGGCACTATAGATGCCCCTGTCGTCCGTGACCCAGTAACACGGCAACCATACATACCTGGCTCATCTCTGAAGGGAAAACTGAGATCGCTGCTGGAAAAGGTTATGAAAAAGCTTCCTGAACGGGAGATTGGACGCTATGTACACATTCACGCCTGTGAGGATGCAGAGAAAGCGCTAAACTGCGAAGTCTGTCGCTTATTTGGATCAACAGCATCCAGGGAGGGAGGGGACAATTTTCCATCAAGGGTGATAGTAAGGGACCTTTACCTAACAAGGGAAAGTGAACAGGAACTTTCAGACATCGATACTGGCCTTCAGTATACAGAGTGGAAGTTTGAAAATGCCATAGATAGAGTTACCTCTGCTGCAACTCCGAGGCAGATCGAAAGAGTACCTAAAGGAGCGAAGTTTGAACTTGAAATTATCTACAATGTTGAAGAACCTGACCACATAGAGACAGATCTAAAAAACCTGAAGCTTGCTTTCGATCTTCTTCAACTTGATGCTCTCGGGGGTTATGGTTCAAGAGGGTATGGAAAAGTCTCCCTGGAAATAAGCAAAGTTGAGGCGATGTCTATAGAATACCTGCGGGATAGAAGCAAAAAAGACGAATATGTGGAATGCACGTCTCTTGAAGAGGGGGAGCTCACAAAAATAATCCGACTTTTTAATCGGGAGCAAGAAGTTCAGAGGACAACATGAATATATACAAGTACGAACTTGAGTTTCTGGGATCTACCCATTTTGGCGAGACGGGCATAGAACTCGAAAACGTTTGCGAGCGAGTTAGCTCTGATACGCTTTTCTCAGCCCTACTGAACGCTATGAACGTGGTATACGGCGAAGGAAAGGCAAGTGAGCTCATCGAAGAGTTCCTTAAAGACCCTCCTTTCCTCATAAGTTCTCTTTTCCTATACGGCGGAGGGAGGTTTTACTTGCCCCGTCCTCTCTTCGATGACCACCTGGGCGACGAACTAAAAAAGAGTTATGGGAAGGAGCTAAAGAAAACCCTTTGGCTTTCGAATGAACTTTTTTTTAAGTGGATTAGCGGCACCCACATCCAAGAAGAAGACATTGAACGAATGAGGAAGGATCTCGCGAATTACAAAAATTCGTACACCGTAGAGATAAGGCCGAGGGTTTCCCTGGATAGAGCAACACAAAACAGCAACCTCTATCACTGTGGATACGTCCACTTCAAGAAAGGTGCCGGTCTTTATGGCCTTGTGGCATTTAAAAATGACAAATATGTAGACCTTTTCTTCGATCTTTTGACAAACTTAGGGGATATTGGAATTGGAGGGGAGAAGACTTATGGTTCTGGCGTGTTCAAAGTTGAGAGATATGAGAGAATCTCTGGCACTTTTAAAGAAATTTTCGACCTAAAATCGTCCCGGTACGTGTTACTATCCCTTTATCATCCCGCCCCAGACGAGAGGATGTCTCTCCAAAGCTCCGCCATCGCCTTTGAGATCATAAGAAAGAAAGGGTGGATCGCATCAGGGAGGAGAACCCTACCTTTAAAGAGAAAGTCAATTGGCTTTTTTGGAGAGGGCTCTGTATTCACTTTCAGTCCTCGAGGATGCCTTGCAGATGTGACACCCGATTCCGATCCTTACCGCATCTTGGCCCACCGGGTTTTCAGGTATGGATACGCTTTTACTGTCCCTGCTGGAGGATAAAGATGGGATTTGATGTTTTTGAGGTGAAAGTATGTTCTTTGAAAACGGTGTCTCCGGTGCATATAGGAAGTGTTGAACAGAAACTAACCCCTTTCGAGTACCTTGAAAAGGATGGCATAGTCTACCACTTATCAGAAGACAAGCTTGCACAGGTTCTCGCAGGACTTAACCTTGTGGAGCCCTACGTGCGGGAGGTGGAAATTCGGGGAAGTAACCTAAGGATCATGGATTTTTTTAGGAGACATGGGGTACGGATTAACGAGAAAAACCTGATTGAACTTATTAGCGGGAGATGTTCGAGAATCCTCGGAGATGCGTCAGCAATGCGAGATTTTCGTCCTTTTATAAGGGATGGCATGGGCAGAATATATATTCCGGGGACTTCGATAAAGGGTGTTATTAGAACTGCTATTCTCTACTGTGCACTAAGGGATCTGAAAGAAAAAGATGCTGCGAAGTTCGTGGAACACGTTGAAAGTAGAATAGAGCGGGATATGATGCAGAGGAGAGACAAGAAAAAGATGTCTGAGTGGCTAAACAAAGAGTGGCTTGAATCTTTCATTCTTCAGCCTACTGACCACGCACAAGACTCTAACCAAGGGATGGGCCCCCATACGGACTGGCTAAGAATGCTCCATATCACTGATGCCTATCCGGACAGCGATTTTGAACCTATAATAATTCCAGTCAACGTGGTGAAGAAAGAGAGAAATGGCTTGCAGCCAAAAAGAGAAAAGACCGGAAAACCAACCACAATTTGGGTCGAATGTGTCCCCGAGGGTGTGTTCTTTGGATTTCAAATTAGATGGGACAGAGGGCTACTTAATGACTTCAAAAAATTTAACGATCACATAACCTTACCAAAGAATCTGCATGAGGTTGCGGAAAATATTACAAAATGGGCTAATGATGTCATAGAGGCTGAAAAATCGTTTTTTTCAGGCCAAAGGAAAATGAAATTTTACGACTTCAAAGAATCCAAGCCGAACTTCAGGATAGGGTTCGGTTCAGGCATGATGGCAACGACTATCTTTCCTTTGCTCTCTGAGGATTTAAGAAAAAAGATTCGTAACTATGCTGGACTAAACAGAGGTAACGAGGAAGCACCTAAATCAAGACGCCTATGGACAAAAGAAGATTCTTTTATCCCCCTTGGCTGGGCTAACTTTCAAACCTTGCCTTGCGAAAAAGGAAAGCCCATACTTTTTGAGAAAAAGGAAGAAAGCGAAAATGAAATTGAAGTAAGTGCAAGAGCTAAAAAATCTCCCGAGCCAATAACCTGGCCTGGGGCATATATTAGGTACTCTCCTGGCAATAAGACCCTAATTGCCACATACGAAAACAAGAGGGCTGAAAAAAGAATAGGTGATGATAAGAGTTTTGTTCCCGAAAAATTCCACAAAATCCTCTTTGAAAAAAGAAAGGGTGTGAGAGCAAATATTACTGTTGAACCCTTAGGCAACGCTTTTGAGATTATAAAAATCGAAGAGAATCAAAAAACGGAAGGGTGATCCCAATGGTAGACGTGCTCCCGATACATTGTCTACCCCCTCCTGTGCTCCACGAATCGGAAAGCATCGGTCGAAGGAGGAATATCCGTGCCTGATAAAGCAAGAAACGAGGAAGTGAACTGCGATAAATATTGCTTAGACAGGCGCATAAGACGTATACTCGACAAAAAGATGAATGAGATAATTCTTTCTATAATTGAGATGGAAGAAGAATTTCTGAGGAAACATGAAGGGCTAAAACCTGAGATCTTTGGGGCCGCGGCCCTCGCATGTCACGGGTTCCCAGATCATGTTGTTCTGAAAAATAGCCCTATTGTAAAACGTAGAAATGAGGTGATCCACGAGTACAGGGAGACAAGCTGGCAGAGTATTATAACCGCAAGGAACAGGATCAAGGAGGGTTAAATCTATGACCCGAGACGTCTCTTTTCAACATGCAGATAAAAAAACACTGCTATGAAACGGAGGGTCTAACAATGGATGGAGAGACAAAAAACGGAACAACAGCTTCAGCTATGATCATTTCCGTTGGAGGTACACCAGCTCCTATCATAAGTTCCATAATTCACTACAAGCCCGTTTTTATCTCTTTTTTTGCCTCGCAGGAGACGGTTGACAACTTAAGCGAGATAAGGAGAGCCTGTTCGGCTCAGTCACTTCATTTCAAAAGTCAGGTCACCTTAGTTGACGATGTGAACGACCTTCTTCACTGCTTTGAAAAAGCTGATGAGGCTGTCAAAAGGGTAATAAATGAGGGTTTTTCCCGAGATAGCGTAATAGTGGATTACACGGGAGGAACGAAAAACATGTCCGTTGCTCTTGCCCTTGCCTCTGTCACGCGGGGTTTTTCTTTTTCTTACGTAGGTGGAAAGGAGAGAACAAAAGGCGGCGTGGGTGTAGTAATTGACGGTACCGAAGAAGTATACAGGAACTTCAATCCGTGGGATGTTTTTGCGCTCGAGGAAAAAAAGACGATAGCTTTGCTTTTTAACCAGTACCAGTTTGCAGCTGCGAAAGAGCTATGTGAAAGGCTATCAGAGAAAGCCAGAAAACAGAGAACGCTCTTCAAAAAGATCAGGTTAGCAGTGGAAGGATATCAAAAATGGGACCTTTTCCGCCACAAAGAAGCATATGAAAGCTTTAAGAGAGCAAGAATCGAAGAAATTGAGGAATGGAAAGATCCCGTATTCGCGGAATTCGCTTGGAAAACAAGATCAAACCTCCCTTTCCTTGAGAGACTTGCTCAGGAAACCAAGAGGCCCTCCAAGTATCTTATTCTCGATCTTTTCGCTAATGCTGAAAGACGTTTTGAGGAAGGAAAGATTGACGATGCGATCCTTAGGCTCTATAGACTTGTCGAGATGGTCGCACAGGAAAGACTTTTAAGTCAGTATGAAATAAATGCCTCGGATGTGAAGCCTGACGAGCTTCCCCTTATTCTGAGAGAGGAATTTGTGCGCCGCTACCGTAGTGGCGAGGACGGAAAGATAAAGCTACCACTGAACGCGCTGTTCGAACTCCTTTTGTCCCTTGGAGATGACCTGGGTAAGTTATTCGACAAAAACAAGGACCAGTTTCGAAAAATTCAGTACTCAAGAAACCAGTCATATCTCGCCCACGGCTTTAACTCTTCAAAAGAAACGACCTACTCAGACCTTAGGAATTTCGTAGTTGATCTTAAGATTTTCACCGAAGACGACTTACCTACTTTTCCGAAGATCGAGACATAATGGCCTTATGAGAGACTCATGGTTCGTAGGTAAGACTCGTAGAAAGAGAAACGTTTCGGAAATATTTCCGACCGTTCATCCCTAAGGTTTTTGTTTTAGAATATAACGGGCTTGGGGAGAAGGCTGTAAAGGACGGTGAGGCAATGAGTAGAACCTTATACCTAATTGCCTACGACATATCTAACGAACGGAGACTCCATGCGGTACACAATTTTCTCAAGGGATACTCCACGGGCGGGCAAAAATCAGTATACGAGTGCTTTCTGACCGATGGAGAGCTTGGGTACGTAAAAGAAGTGTTAAATGACATTATAGACGAGAAGGAGGACAGGATCCATATATTCGTCGTCGATGGAAGAAGTAAAACCCATACATTGGGCATTGCAATAGCACCGCGTGATCCTGCCTATTTTTATGTGGGGTAAAAGGTAACCGGAATGGGAACTCTCTATGTCGACAGAAAGGGAATCCATGTGAGACTGGATGGCAATGCACTTGCGTTCTACAGAAATGGAGAGCGGGAAGGGACGGTCCCTATTTTTCCTCTTAAACGAGTTGTCGTTACCGGAAATATTACTATCGAGTCATCAGTCCTATGTAAACTTGCTGACCAGAATGTCACGGTAATATTCTTGTCTGGTAGAAGGATGAAGTTCCACGGCATGTTACACGGGCGGTTACACAGTAATGGAATACTGAGGATAAGACAGTTCGAAAAGTCATTGCTGGGAAAAAAGGACGCACGCTCTTTTGCTGTCCACTTCTCATTCGATCTCATTGGAAGAAAGATCCAGAATCAGATTGACTTCTTAAACGAGGCCCTCGCCCGTCGGCCAGATTTGCGTTTTCCGCTTAAATCCTCGATCGAAAAGATATCGAGAATAAACGACAAGCTAAGGCTGATAAAGACAGAATTTGAGAAGGATTCTCAGGCCGACCCTCAAGCTATTCTTGAGCTTCTGCGTGGCTATGAAGGTAGCGCAGCAGCATCATACTTTTCCGGATATACTGAGCTATTTCCACCATCTCTTATGTTCTGGAATAGAAACAGAAGACCTCCTCAGGATCCAGTAAATTCCATGCTCTCCTTGTGCTACACACTTATTCACTACGAAATGGTCCGGGAAATTGAAACTATCGGCCTTGACCCCACGATAGGCTTCTATCACCAGTTTGAATACGGCAGGGAATCTCTGGCATGTGATATGGTGGAACTTTTCAGGCAAGAGGTAGACCGCTTCGTGTGGGCAATCTTCAGAGACCGGCACTTCACCGCCAGGGATTTCCTGATCGATAAAGAAAGATCAGGCTGTTACTTAAAAAAACAAGCTCGTAGCCGGTTCTATCCCCTTTACGAGGAATGGGCCAAAAAGAAAAGACCGCTATTTACAGAAGAAGTGAGAGCACTTGCAAGAAACATACTCGGGGAAGAATGGGAGATATATGAAGGACAGAACGCTCTATCTGAGTGAGAAGGAGGGGCTTGAAGTGATAAGGGACGGCCCCTCTTTGTGGATAAAAGAGGAAGGCAAAGCGGGTTGGCGAGTTCCTCTCCCACTCGTAGGCCACGTTGTAATCATCGGAAACGTAAGGTTAGATGCATCTACAATCACCCTTTTTACTGAGAACAACATTCCCGTAACTTTCATGGACAAGAAAGGCAATGAAATAGCCCTTACTATCCCCTGTAACCACGACCTGAACTCTCACTATGAAGAGCAGAAATCTCTTTTGGTGCACGAGGAAAGGATAGAAAGGTACAAAAATTGGCTTATTTCAGAGCGGAGGAAGGTCCAGCTAAAAGTGATATGGAAGCTGTCAAGGAGAATGGGTCTTTCAGTCCGAAGAAGGGGATTGAGAGAGGAGGACTATAGGACCTTCATAAAAAAATGTATTTCCGCCCCGGAGGAAAGGTTTAAGATTGTTAAGTCCGTGATATCAGGATTTTTCAAGGAAATGATCCTAAAAAGCGTTATTTCTGCAGGATTTGACCCTCATATCGGGATCTACAACAGGAGGGACAACTTCGGTATGGTTCTCGATATATTCATTGCTATTGAACCTGAGGTGGATTTACAAGCTGTCCAATTTTTAAGAACTGCAAGAATAGAGGACTATGTTGTATTTAGTTCCACGGGATGGGAACTTACCAGCGCTGGTATGAGAGATGTCGTCCAGAGGTTTGAAAACAAAAAGAAGCTGACACAGAGACTCATTGACAGTATACTCGACGGTCTTTTCGAAACTATGCGCAACCTTAGATCCTTGCCGGCCAGAAGATCTGAGCTAATAAGTTAGGGTTATGAAGTCAAACTACCTTGTATGTTACGACATAGCCGACGAGGCGCGACTTCACAGAGTTTTTAAGTATTTGAAGGAAAGGGGCTTCCACGTTCAGTACTCCGTTTTTCACTTAAAGCTCACATGGCAGGAACTACAGGAACTAAAGTTAGACTTAAAGGCCCTCATAAAGGAAGAGGAAGATGATATCCGGATATACCCGCTCCCCCTAAGTCCTAAGGTATTCGTGCTCGGACGCGGGAATCCCATCCCTGACGAAGCAATAGTTTTTTGAGTCAGGAATATGGACTTGTCATTTTATCCGCGCACTGATATCATTGAAGAAAGGATGCTTTATGAGGCTCACGTATAAGAAATTTACTCTCGAGGTCGAGGTAAAGGATCTGATAAGCATGCCTCCTTATAAGGGCTCGACTATTCGGGGTGGTTTTGGGAATGTGTTCAAAAGAGTAACCTGTCCTTTTAAGAGTAGAGAATGCCGGGATTGCATGTTAATATCAGGATGCATATATGCCTATATATTTGAGACCTCTCCTAAGGACGATTTCACGATAATGAACATGAGCAAATACGAGAAAATACCCCATCCTTTTGTTATCGAACCGCCAGAGGAAAAAACCCTCATCTACCATTCTGGAGAGAAGATTACGTTCAATCTAATTCTTGTAGGAAGGGCAGTCGATTATATCCCCTATTTCGTTTACACCTTTGGCGAGCTCGGAAATATTGGAATAGGAAGAGGAAGGGGCAAATATGAGTTGAAGAGAGTTCTTCAGAACGACAAAGAGATATACTCTGCAGAGGAAAAGACCATCAAAGCAACCGACCCCGAAGTACTTGATATACCTGAAGCGGATATTTTTCTTCGGTGCGAGGAAGCAAATGACGATTCGATAAGACTTATCGCGAATACCCCTATCCGCATTGTGTATGGAAGGAGGTTAACGTCGCGTCTTGAGTTCCACATACTAATCAGAAATCTTCTTCGAAGGATAGGTTTACTTTATTACTTCCACTGCGAAAAAATACCTCCTAAGTGGGACCCCAGGTCGATAATAAGGGAAGCGGAGAAGGTGAATATTGTTAAAGATAATCTAAGGTGGTTTGACTGGGAGAGGTATTCTCAGAGACAGAAGTCAAAGATGAAAATGGGTGGGCTAATCGGCGATATAGTGTACGAGGGCAACATAAGACCTTTCATACCCCTGCTGAGGGCTGGGGAGATCCTTCATGTTGGAAAGGGAACAAGCTTTGGTCTCGGTAAATATACACTCGAGAGCTTAAATGCGGAAAGATGGTTTCATTTCGATCACACTTGCAAAAAATATTAACACCTAAAAAGCAATATGGTATGCTTTATAAGTTTCGTAAGTGCTCTTTGAAAACATAATGGTGAGGTCGCCTGAAATGTTTCCGAGACGTTTCATCAATAACTTTATTGGGGCGGGAAAAGTTGCACAACCATACGGGCAACATATTAAATTTAAAAGAGAAAACATACCGAGCTATCGGAAACCTGACCTCATTTAGAAGGGATTGCGACAAAAATATCTATATCAGGATCTCTTACCACCTCTACATCGGAAACCTGACCTCATTTAGAAGGGATTGCGACACCACGACCGGACTTCGTATATGTACCACTCAGGGTCATCGGAAACCTGACCTCATTTAGAAGGGATTGCGACTCCATCCCCGACCCGGCAAGCCTGTAATGCACTCCTATCGGAAACCTGACCTCATTTAGAAGGGATTGCGACACCGAAACTTTCGAGTCCATCCTTACCTCCTTCTTATCGGAAACCTGACCTCATTTAGAAGGGATTGCGACGAAATAGGGTTCTGAATAAGAACCCCATCCCATGATCGGAAACCTGACCTCATTTAGAAGGGATTGCGACCTAAACATTTCACCTACTTTTTGTGGGAGCATTGCATCGGAAACCTGACCTCATTTAGAAGGGATTGCGACACTTGACGTATTCCCAAAACAGTATCATTTTTTGATCGGAAACCTGACCTCATTTAGAAGGGATTGCGACCAATATTCTGTCTTATCTCTATTCTTTTCATTATCGGAAACCTGACCTCATTTAGAAGGGATTGCGAAAGTTGATATGTGCCAATTTAGTCTTAAATCATGTAAAGAGGTGATTAATACCTCCCTCTTTTCGGGATAAGTGAATCATGTCTGATCAAAAAGAAGCCGGCTTTCAAAAGAGGCTGAGAGGCCACTTGGTGTTTTCCTTCATAAGCTGCGTGCTGGAACGACTAAAAAATGGGACCAATAGCAACAATAGGGGAAGGTGCTTAGAGGTTCACTTCTCAGCAAATGTAGGTAAGATCCTGAATTTTTTTTCTGGGGCCAATTTGGGG